>Ga0206928_1274_pt1 | contig 9508 bp, 9 predicted proteins | sample Alteio_BWOrgHeat_21_FD_152941 | JGI IMG/M metagenome (GOLD analysis project Ga0206928, IMG submission 152941) | Enriched cells from forest soil in Barre Woods Harvard Forest LTER site, Petersham, Massachusetts, United States -... | ecosystem: Environmental > Terrestrial > Soil > Temperate forest > O... | reverse complement strand
GAAAAGCCGGTTAATATCGAAGAAACAACTGTTTCGTGCAGCTCCAGAAACAAATAAGGATATTGCTATTATATCATTTGCATTTTCAGTGTCTCAAATCCCATTCACGGGGAACCTGGTAAAATATCCACGCCAATGCCGTAAGTCCGGCCTTGGTTCGTGAATACATTGGAGATATATTCGTAAGTCGCATTCGTATCCGGGTTATGCCCTACGCTGAATAAAGTTAGTGGGCCGCCCGGCGGTGCCGCGGTAGAGGAGCCAGGATTGGACGAATCCTCATAAGTAGCGTCGCTATTGGTGACATCGTTGGAAGCCTGGGGGTAATAAGGGCCTTGGCCAGCAAACGCCAGCAAATCTCCGGCGTTCACGGAAAAATCATAAACGGGCAGCGTTTGAACACCCGGGCTGGCTATAGAGTTGGAGAATCTCTGCGAAGCGACCACTTGGAATGTCTGTTCGTTGTGGTAGGGTCCGTTCGTGACATTGGACAAAGCATACAAGGTAAAGTTGAAGCTTTGCCCATAGAACCGAACGTCCTGGACGGTCCCGGCGGGCAGGGACACCGTGGAATTGGAAAGCGGACCCGCCGGGCTGTATTCACCGAGAATTACGAGCGGAGCGCCGCCATCCGGAGCGCCGTTTGTAACGGTCAAGCTATTTCCAACATAGTTCGGGGTCGTAAACGTCAAGTCTGCACCGGTCGAAGTTCCAAGGCTGCACATCGCCGCCAATTGGAAGTGATAAAGTGTCCCTGCTAATAGCCCGCTCACCAGATTGCTCACTCCAATAACCGTGTTGTTGGTTCCGCTCACAAACAAGGACGACGTGGTCGCGCCGTAATTGCTACTCGTGCCGTATTGGAAATACGCTGTGCAATCGAATCCATTGGGTCTAACCAATCCGTTGAGATTGGCATTGGAAGGCCCGATGCTGCTCGCTGGCAGAGTCGTGAGAGCGGGACTGATTGAGAATGTTAGGTCTCCACCCGTGGACGTCCCGGTGCTATTGCTGGCCACGATCTGGTAATGGTACGTCCCTCCCGCCAACAGCCCACCAATGGAACTGCTCACGGTCAGCAAATTGGTCGCGCTGACGAACGTAGTTGAAGTCAGGTTGCCGTAATTAGTGGTCGTGCCCCATTCAAACCAGGCTGTCGAATTGGTTCGATTGGGAACGACAAAGCCATTGAGCATAGCCTGAGAAGGCCCGATGCCGCTGGCCGGCAGGGTCGTGACTGCAGGCGGAAGAACTGGGAAATTGGTAAGGTTAAACATTAGCCGGAAAAATTGTGCTGGAGCCGTGCTGGTATTTGTGTAGGAAGAACCAGGGCCAGCCACGTTGGTCCAAGATCCGGTCAGCGTTGGAGCCGACTGCAATGAAACAGCGGGGGGATCAACCCACTGGACCTGAAAACCCCCGTTTATTAAGGGGCGAAATTCCTTGAACCCCCAGGAGTTCAGATTGAACACGGTACCGTTGCCTCCATTTCCTCCATAGAATGCAGTCCCATAGAAATACTCATTTAAAAATGGGAAAGGAGGCTTAAAAAAGAAGGGAAACGGTGAGGGGCCGGGAATCAGTCCAGCTTGCGGGCTTGCTCCCTGGTCACCATTCTTGTCGAGTGCAGTGTAATTGGGCATCATCCCGTCGGTCTCGATTTCTAAGACCGCACCGGCAGGGCCCGCAGGATCGCTGGCGCTGCTACTGTTGCCAAGTCCGGTGCCTGCGACCGTCGCCAAAAGGGTGCCCGGATATGGTGGCTGGGGGGGCACTTCAGCACACAGATCTCCCAGTGTAGCTTCTCCCATAGGGAGAGGATATGCCCACAATATGCTGCCATTGCGGCCTGGGGTGCCAGAGCTGTCCGAAGCAAGGCCGTGAACATATATGGCGAACACACTGCCGTAATTTAGTGCAGGCCCTGCCGGGGCACCCGCCGTCGTGCCGTACAATATGTTGCCAATCAATAGCAAACCCGCCGCCGGATTGGCCGAGTCCTGGATTGTGGAGCCGTTTGGTCCAACATTATTCATAGACCCGGTAAAACTGTAGAGGGGGACGAACGTGCTGGAGGAACTGACAGGAGTGCTAAGCGCGAACACGGACCCGTAACCGTTTGCGCCCCCAAACGACGCCGTTCCATACAACCAGCCGTTCGTCAGCAGAAGGTCGCCCTTTAGAATTGATCCTTGCGCGACTGTAAGACTATAGTAATTTGGGGAAAGGTAAGCCGTCGGAACGGCAGTTGCTGTCCCTTGAGTTATGATGCCGAGTGCGAAAACTGTTGCACCTACTACTGTTCCACCCGGTGCTGCCGTAGTGCCATACAAGGTGGTTCCGTCACTAGACAGCGTCAAACGACCGCTAGGTTGAGTCCCGTAGCTGCCATCGAAAGATAAAAGTATCGTATAGGTAGGATTGCCTTGCGAGTCCATGTCCGACCCGTCGTCAGTGACCTCAATCGCAAATACAGTGCCGAACCCATAACCTCCTCCGCGTTGTGTCGTTCCATATAACCATTGGCCATTGGCGTCGGCCACCAAACCTGCGGACGGTTTTTGCCCATCAGCTGTCAGACGATATAAGGTACTGACCATCTTTGTGGTAAATGTGTGGATCACTTTAAATCCGGTACCATTGGGATTAACTTTAAAAACGGTTCCATAACCAACCCCGCTAGAAAAAGTTGTGCCGTATAGGATTCCGTTCACCAACACTAGGCTTCCCTGAGGGTTCGTCCCGCTGCTTACGTTTGTGGTGAGGTTAAGCACAACACCGCCATGCGCGTTGGCTACCAACACTGTCAGCAAAACAAAGCCGAGAGGTACCGCCCAAGTATTGCTTGCTACGGTGGGCTGCTTAAAGCGGGGCCTCAATCGTGTGAGTGAGTCATAAATGCACGCTTTGATCTTGGCGAAAAGGCGATCAAGAACGGTAAAACGGCTGCGTAGTGCCGTACGAGCTACAAACAGGCGTAATGCTTTCATATGTGTCTCTTTCTTGACTTTCAATTCACGGGGTTGGCTGGCACATCCCTCCGCTTCCGGCGGCGTAAATCGCGGCGACGTTGTTCGAAGACAGGGCGGTGTTGAAAATGGCTACTTCATCAATCTGCCCCCGGAAATAATAACTGGCAGGCTGATACGGCCAATTACTCAGATTATCTTCGCCAAACCGCCAATAACCGTTGTAGGTTTCCGAGGCATTGGTCACCGCCGGATTATTTCCTGCCAAAACGCCATCCACATAAAGGCTCAACCCCTTGCTCGCGGACAAACTCCCCACCACCTGGTGCCAGTTGTTGTCGTTGTATCCCGCTGCCGAATTGATCTGTTGGGCGCCTGAATTCCAGACTCCAAAATGGAGCGCCCCGGCATCGTCCAGGTAGATGTTTCGGTCATACTCGCTGCCGGTCAGGTTCGTTCGGGTGCTGTCAAAACTGATCAACACTCCGCCGTTGGTGCTGGCGGTTCGGAACCACAGGGTCAGGGAAAATGTCTGCGGATTGGTTATGAGCAACGAAGTGCTGACGAATCCGCTGGATCCGTCGAAGTTGAAGGCCGCTCCCACCTTGCCGTTGGTGAAGGTGACTCCGCCCTCCAGAGCCCCGTTTCCTCCGCCCAAGATGTCGAGCGCGTTTCCCTCACCCGGCCACCAACTGACAAGGCCCGGCGGCGGAGTCATACAATAGGGTGAAACATCCACGCCAATGGCGTAGGTCCGGCCCTGGTTCATAAAAGTGTCGGATATGTAGCCGTTTGTCGCGTTCGTGTCGGAGTAAATTCCCACGGTAAATACCGTCCCTGGTCCACCCGGCGGCGTTGCCGTGCCGGAAGTAGGATTGGAAGGATTCTGATAAGTGGCGTCGCTGTTAGTAGCGTCATTGGCATTCTGAGGGTAGTAGGGGCCTTTACCAGCAAACGCCAGCAGATCTCCATCATCCACAAAAAAATTAGTAACCGGCAGGGTTTGAACACCCAAGGCAGATGCAGAGCCGGAAAAACTTTCTGAAGCGACGACTTTGAAGGTTTGTTCGTTGGTGTGAGGTCCGGGCCCAACACAAGATAGCGCATACACGTTAAAATCGTAATTGCTCCCATCCTGGAAATACGAGGGTTGGCTAGGTCAGCTTTATCGTCCAGAACGTTATGAATACCGAGGGAAAGTAGCCCAGACCCGTTTTGAGAAAAATTGCCTCGCCGAATATGCAGAGGTGTTCAAGACTGTGTGTGTTGATGCCGCCTACTACAAATTTCCTGACCACAAATATTTGAGATCCGATTCTAGTCCTGTCAGTGTTCACTAAAGCTGATTTTCCAACATCATTAACATTATCAAACACGATGAAATATAGTTGTGTTTGTTATGCAAATCCGTTATGCATTTTTTATTGTGAAATGGCAAAACCCAATATGACCATTGATTCTATTTGGTATAATAAAGATGGTGGTAGGTGATGGATTCGAACCATCGAAGGCGTAAGCCAGCAGATTTACAGTCTGCCCCCGTTGGCCACTTGGGTAACCTACCAAAGCCGGATCTGCGCCGGCAGAAGTGGAAAAAAAAGCGCCAATCGCCTCTCAATAGACGGCAAATGGCGGTCATTTCCACGGATTCCGCACGGGCGCGGCCCTGTGGGCCGCAGCAGAAAGATTTTGCACGAATCAAGGGCAAGGGCAAGCTCATTCCAAGGCGTGTGTGGCCGGAGGCGTGAGCTGAGGCGTGATCACTCCCTCTCCGCATCGGATGTCTGTTTCGGACGCATGGCAAACGCGGTAGCGCTTGGAGCGCGTGCTTTAGCACCGCTTTTGAACGTGGTTGCGCAGGGAATATCAATGGTTGGACGAACGTGGAAAGAAATTTCATCATCCCAGCCGCGCGAAAGTGGCAGAGGACTGCCAGGACGCGAGGTTTCCGCAAATCAACACGAATTGAATTTAAATTGGCGAAAATTCGTGCCATTCGCGTAAAAGTCTTCCGCCCTTTAAGTCCCTCTGCGTCCTTGGCGTCTGCGATCTCCGCACTCCGAATTCCGCATTCGTCATTCCGCACCGGATTTGGTTTACGGCCGCGGATGGAATTTCCGGTGGATTTCACGCAAGCGGTTGCCGGTGACGTGGGTATAGACCTCCGTGGTGCTGATGTTTGCGTGGCCGAGCAATTCCTGGATGACCCGCAAATCCGCGCCATGCTCCAGCAGATGTGTCGCAAAGCTGTGCCGCAGCATGTGGGGGGTGATGTTGCGTTCCACGCCCGCGCGCCGGACGCGGTTCTTGATGTGCAGCCAGAGGGTCACCGCCGCGAACGGCGTGCCGCGACGGGTCAGAAACACGTTGGCCGGAGACTTTGGCGTGACCAGTTTGGGCCGCGCCACTTCGAGGTAACGGTCCAGCGCCGCCACGGCTTTGCGTCCCACCGGCACCACCCGTTCCTTGTTGCCCTTGCCGATGACATTGATGAACCCCGCGTCCGTGTGTAATTGTTCGAGGCGCAGGTTTTTCAATTCGGACAGGCGCAAACCGGAGGCATAACCCAGTTCCAAAATGGCCCGATCACAGAGATTTTCCGGCGTTTCCGGCGTTTCCGGGGCGAGCAACCGGGTGATTTCGTCGTGGCTCAACGCCTTGGGCAGGCGTTTCCAGCGGCGCGGCAGGGAAAGGTTCTCAGCGGGGTTCGACGGCAACAGTTTTTCGTTCTCGGCAAACCGGTAAAATGCCCGCAACGCGGCGATCTCCAGATACACGCTTTCGCCGCTCAAACGTTTCGTTGATGTTTTGGGTTCGTCGGCCGGCGGGCGGACGCGTTCATGTTGGAGAAAGGCCATGAGATGCTTCAACTCCACCTGGAACCACGCGGACAATCCCCGTTTTTCCGCCCAGGCGGTAAATTTGCCGAGCAAGGCAGAATAAGTTTTCGCCGTGTTGTCTGACTGCCCGCGTTCATGGCGCAGATATTGCAGGAAATCTTCGACGAGCGTTTGCATTGGAGTTTCGTGTCATCAATGAAGGCTTCGCCCAAGCCGGGTTGTTGCTCGTCGTACCACTCTGCCGCCTTGAGCGAATCGGCGTCAGCGGTTTTGAGCTTTCTTACGACGAATTTCATTTAATTGCGCCCGCAAGCGTTCCGATGTGCCATCCCAAGGTTCAAGCAGTTCCGGGTGCGCCAGAGCCTCCTCGCGGCGGCTGAGGATCATCGCCTTGACCTCAGGATCAATCCCGGCCTCATCGTCCCCCAGCAATTCGTCTTCGTGTTGGTAAAACCAGTCGGCAAACCGGCGCCGTTCCTCGGGCGAAAGTTGCAGCAAGGTGGCTTCAATCTGTTCCACACTCATGGCTTAAATTTTACTTTGATCGCCGCGGATTGCGAATTAAAAATGGCCGCCCAGATTTCCTGATTTGCTCAAGAAAACAAAGATAATTGGGTACCGCCAGCACGACGAAACGCCGCCGTGGAAAGCCCCTGCGCGCGTTCCGGGATGCCCGCTTTGCGTTTGGCCACCTCAAACATCTGCCCGATCTGTTCCGCAAAGATGCCATCGCCAATCATCCGGCTGCCCCATTGCGCGTCATAAAGTTTTCCGCCGCGCATCGAGCGGATGCGATTGAGGACTTTTTCCTTCCGGTCGGGAAAATGGGTTTCCAGCCATTTTTCAAACAGCGGCGCCACGCCGTGCGGCAGACGCACAATCGTGTAGCCCGCCGCCGTCGCGCCGGCCGCGGCCGCGGCCTTGAGGATCGCCGGAGTTTCGTGGTCCGTGAGGCCCGGCACGATCGGCGCCACGTTCACGCCCACGGGAATGCCGGCGTCCCGCAACTTGCGGATGGTGGCCAGTCTCGCCTCCGGCGGCGAGGTGCGCGGTTCCATCACGCTTCTCAATTTTGTATCCAGCGTGGTGATGGAGATCACCACGCTCACGGCGTCGTGCCGCGCCAGTTCCGCGAGCAAATCAATGTCCCGCGCCACGAGGCAGTTTTTGGTGATGATCACCACCGGATTGCGGAATTCCGCCAGCACGGCGAGGCAGGCGCGCGTCAGTTTGAGCTTTCGTTCCACCGGCTGGTAGCAATCCGTGTTGCCGCTCATGGCGATGACCTGCGGTTTCCATTTTGGCGATGACAATTCCGCGCGCAACAGTTCCGGCGCACGGGTTTTCACCATGATTTTGGTCTCGAAATCGAGGCCGGCGGAAAAGCCCAGGTACTCGTGCGTGGGCCGCGCATAACAATAGATGCAGCCGTGCTCGCAACCGCGGTAGGGATTGATGCCGTATTCAAAACCCACGTCCGGACTGTCATTGCGCGAAAAAATGGTGACGCTCTTGTCCACCAGGAATTGCGTGCGCGGCAGGGGATCCTCCTCCGGATTCCATTCCGCATCCGGTTCGAGATGAAGCTTCTCAAACCGGTTCGCCGGATTCTCCGGCGCGCCGCGATGCGCTGAAATCAATCGCTCTGCCTGCATGGTGGCAGTTTAGCACAGGATAACAGCAAGCACGAAGTGAATCGGAATTAACCCGAAATTATCTTGCGGGCTTCATTTAATTTTTTGCGTGCCTCCGCAAAAACCTCGCGCGAGGGGATTCCAGCTTCCTTGCCGGGTTCGACGTCTTCCACGCGTCGCGCGATTTCCGTGCGCTAGGCACGGTCAATGTCTTCCGCCGTGGCCAACGAGTAGCTGCCGGAAGTCTTTTGGGCGCGGCGGGCATGTAGATGCTGGTTGATTTTTTCCGGCGTGCCTTCCCATTGCCCCGCGATTGATGGATTGGCAAGAAACGCCTCCTTGCGACGCTGCAACTCGGTCTTTTGTTTGGCGGTCAACGCGGCAACGGCGGATTCCAGTTGCTTCACACTCATGGCTAAAACTTTACTTCCCCAGTCGCGGATTGCGAATAAAAAATGTCGCGGTTTCTAAAGCTTCTTCCCCGTCAACCGCTCATACGCCTCGAGATACGTCGCGCTGGTCTTGGCCACGACATCGTCCGGCAATTTCGGGCCGGGCGGCGTTTTATCCCAGTCCAGCGTTTCGAGATAGTCGCGCACGAATTGCTTGTCAAAGCTCGGCTGGCCGCGGCCCGGCGCATATTGGTCCGCCGGCCAGAACCGCGAGGAATCCGGCGTCAACACTTCATCAATCAGGATCAATTTCCCCTCGAACAGGCCGAATTCAAATTTTGTGTCCGCGATGATGATGCCGCGCTGGCGGGCGTAATCGCGTCCGGCATTGTAGATCTTCAGGCTTAAATCGCGCGCCTGCGTGGCCAGTTCCTTGCCCACGATCTTTTGCGCTTCCTCGAACGAGATGTTCTCGTCATGGCCGGCTTCCGCCTTGGTGGAGGGCGTGAAGATGGCCTCCGGCAGCTCGGCGGACTCCGTCAGCCCGGCGGGCAGCTTGATGCCGCAGACCGTCTGCGATTTCTCGTATTCCTTCCAGCCGCTGCCGGAGAGATAGCCGCGTACGATGCATTCGATGGCCAGTGGTTTGGCCTTTTTCACGATCATCGAACGGCGCGCGAGCAGCGGCGCGAACGGCCGCAGATTCTCCGGCAACGGATCATCCGCCTTCGCCAGCAGATGATTCGGCACGAGCGAGGAAAATCGCTCGAACCAGAAATGCGAAATTTGCGTGAGCACCTCGCCCTTGCGCGGGATGCCGTTGGGCATGATCACGTCGAAGGCCGAAATCCGGTCGCTCGCCACCAGCAGAAAGGCGTTGCCCAGGTCATATACTTCGCGGACCTTGCCCGAGCGGACTTTTTTGAGGCCCGGCAGTTCAAGTTGAAGGATTGGTGCGTTCGGTACGTTCGGTGCGTTCGTCATGGCGGAATTATCCCGTTCAGGCCGAAAAATTCAATTTTCAAAACGCGTCCGGGCATTTTTTTTATTTCACCGGTCGAGGAATCAACTTCACCAGCAGCGGGATGCTGGCCTGCGGCTGTTCATCCATCCGCACCTCCACCGAGTACAATCCCGGCTCGGTGAACTGCAATTGCTGCAGGTTGACGATAAAATTGCGGGTCAGGAAATGCACATCGTCCGGCAGCGTCACATCCACCTGCAACGGGATCGACGCCATGATGGGATGCCCGTCGGCATTGATGAAATTCAGCGATATTTTGCGCACCCCCTCGTCGCCGGGCATGAAGGTCACCCGCAGGGCCACGGCGCATTGCAGATGAACGGCGGGCATTTGCGGCGCATAAATCGTGTCGAACGCCCCGAGCAGATTCAACTTCCAGTTGTCGTCCGTCGCCGCGTCGCACAGCACCGCCACTTGAATGTTCATGACCAAATAAAGCCATGAATCCGGCGAGATTACGACTTTTTCTTTCGCCGTTTCCGCGCTTTCCGCCGTATCCGCTTCATGGGCCTTCTTCATTTTTGGTTATTAGTTTGTAATTGATGGCATTAGCCGGTACCCCGTTTTTTCCGCGAGCCAGGCGGGGTCGGTTTGGATGCCGGCCTGGCTGAGGGCGAGGACGTTGTCGCACAGGGTCTTCAGATCCTCG
>Ga0206928_1273_pt1 | contig 9512 bp, 4 predicted proteins | sample Alteio_BWOrgHeat_21_FD_152941 | JGI IMG/M metagenome (GOLD analysis project Ga0206928, IMG submission 152941) | Enriched cells from forest soil in Barre Woods Harvard Forest LTER site, Petersham, Massachusetts, United States -... | ecosystem: Environmental > Terrestrial > Soil > Temperate forest > O... | reverse complement strand
TGATGAAGTGCGAGAACACCATCGCCAGTCCGATGCGGATGAGAATGGACAACCGATTGGAGATCATATTTCAGGGAAAATGGACGCTCGAATCGGAATCCGCAAACCAAACCACCATCTCGCCCTTGCCGCGATTGGCCCAGGCAAAATAAGGGATGGCTTTAAAGTCCTGTTCCTTTTTCGTCAACGAACCATCGGCGCTTTTGGAAACGCCGAACGCCTTGCCGCTGAGAGTTTCCACGCCGTTGAGCAACGTGGGTTCAAAGGTTGCGGTCAACGACTGGTCATCCGGCAGGAGCAGGCTGCGGACTTTACCGTCGGGATTGTCCGGCCATTCGGCGCAGAAGACGATCGGCCCGCGCTGCAATGCCACGCGTCCGATGTCGGCCTTCACATTTTCATTCGCCTGCACCCGGCGCACCGGCATCGGCAGGTTCAGTTCGATCACGTCGCCATTCTTCCAGGTGCGGTTGATGATCGCATAGCCCTTGTCCAGTTTGATGGAAATGGTTTTGCCATTGACCTTGAGCGACACCGGTTGGGCGGCATCGAGAAACTTGTACAGGTCGCCGGGCACGGCTTCATCGCGCGCCCAGCCGGGAATCCGCACCGCGACCTGCAGTCTGGATTTCTTCGCCGGCGCCACCACGATCTTGATATCGCCATCCCACGGATATTCGGTCTGCTGTGTGAGTTTTAAAGTGCGGCCATCAACCAATTTGATGTCGGCGGTACCGGCGGCGTAAAGATTGACGAACACGATGTCGCCCTGTTGCGCGTAGAAATAACCGGGCAACGAGGGCAGGAAGCGCGTAATGTTTCCGGGGCAACAGGCGCAACCGAACCACGGACTGCGCTCGTAATCACCGGACGATTCCAGCGGGTTCGGGTAGAAAAATTTCTTGCCGTCCAGGGAAACGCCCGAGAGCAGTCCGTTGTACAGCGTGCGTTCCAGGACATCAACGTATTTGGCATCTCCATGCAGCAGGTAAAGGCGTTCGTTCCAAAAGTCATTCGCCACCGCCGCGCAGGTTTCGTTGTAGGCAGTAAGGTTCGGAAGTTCATAGTCCTTTCCGAACGCCTCGCCCTGGTGGCGCGCGCCGATGCCGCCGGTGATGTAGAGCTTTTTGCCGGTGCAATTATTCCAAATGGCATCAATCGCGTGGACATAATCCTGGTCTCCCGTCAGGGCCGCGACGTCAGCCATGCCGCTGTAAAGATATCCGGCCCGCACCGCGTGGCCGGTGGCTTCCGTTTGATCCGCTGGCGGAATTCGCGACTGATGATAGTCGTCACCGCCCGGCAGGCTGCCGCGGACGTCCAGGAAATACTTAGCGAGGTCGAGATAACGTTGCTGCCCGGTGACCCGGTACAATTTCACCAGGCCCATCTCCACGATCTCATGGCCGGGCCATACATGAAGCTGGTTGGTGGCGGGACCGAACGTTTGGCACAGGAGGTCCGCTTCCTTCAACGCCACATTCAGGAGATTGGTCTCACCCGTGGCCTGATAGTGCGCGGTCGCGGCTTCAAACAGATGCCCGGCATTGTAGAGTTCGTGGCTTAACTGCTCCTCATTGACCCATCGTCTCGTTCCTGACCATTTATGCGGATGTTGCGGATCAATGGTCCGGGTGGTGTAAAGATAGCCGTCAGGCTCCTGCGCGGCGGCAAACAAGGCAATCAGTTTGTCAAGATACGCCGCCATTTTGGGGTCAGGTTGCACCGCCAGTGAATACGACGCGCCTTCCAGGACCTTGTAGGGGTCCGTGTCATCGAACGGATATCCAGGCGGCTTGCGGTCCGAAATGTCCTTGCCGCGCAACACATCCGCCGCGCGCTCAAAATTGTACATGCGGCCGGATTCCTCGCATTTTCCAAACGCATAAGGAATGGTCGTCACGCGGTTGGTTTCCAGGCGCGGCGCCCAAAAAATGTCATTGAGGTGAACCGCCGTGAAAGGCACCGGCTTGAAAGGATAATCATGCGCCGCCGGTGCGCTGCCGGCATGCACGCTGAATGCAAGCATGGCCAGGGCGGCTCCGAGGTAAGTGAAGATGATTTTCATGGCACCAGACCGTTCTCTTTATGTTCCCCAATCAAATACGACCAACGAAACGCCTTGGCGAGGCAAGGGGATTGGCAGATGAACCGCTGAATTTTTCACTTCCACGCTTTTTTCAGGTTCCAACTGTGCAAGTTTCCCGGCCTGTTCAAGATCGGCAAATTGTTTGTCCGAAAGCAGATAGGGCGACCCCATGAGGAGCCAGGCTTGGTACGAGTTGCTATGGGTGGCATCAATCCGATAGTGCGTCACTTTGACCTCGCCGCCGGTCACCGGCAATCCGTCCAGCGCAAGGTCAATGTCTGCGTCCGGGCCGGGCAGATCGTCGTCATGGTAATACCAGACGAGCACCGCGAGCTGCTTCTTGTTCGCATCGAGACTGGCTTGGGCAGAAATGTCAGGATTCCCGCGGACATTTTTGGTGCGAATGATGTCCGCGTTCAAGCCGGCGGAGCTTTCCACCGCGACCTGCCGCCCGCTCATCTTTCCGAACATCCGGAACACGTTCAGGACGGGCAGGTCCAGCCCGGCGCTGGCAAGCTGCCGGAAACCGGCAAATGGCGGCTGATCTTCGAATTCAAACGCCCAGGTTAGTGCGCCTTCCAGGTTCACATGGTGCTTGGTGGCAAGTTCCAGGGCGCGCGGGAAACTGGCGGCGGTATAGCTGGAATACATGGTGCCATTCCGATAGGCATCGCGTGGTTCGCGACAGGCAGCACAGCCTTCGGGATCCGATTCGCCGATGACGATGGGGAGGTTCCGGTACTCCGGAAAGGAGGCGATGACGGCGAAGGCATCGTCCATGTTCCGCAACTGGCTGGCCATGGACATGCGAACGTGGTCGTTGGTAAAAACGGGCGAGCCTTTGGCGTGAAACGAAACAAAATCGAGTTGTGAACCGATCTGGCCAGTCACGTAGTTGGTTCCGTGGGCGCAGTGATAAAGGAACTCGTGAAGAAACTTTCCTCCCGGACCGCCGGCAGTTTCCGGACCGCCAACCCGGGCGGTGGGCAATGCGCGGCGGACACCTTCGACGGCATAATCGTAGAGCTTGAAGTAGTCTTCATGCGAACCGTGCCAGTAAGAGATGTTGGGTTCGTTCCAGACCTCCCAATACCATTTTTCCACCTCGGCGCGGCCATAGCGTTGCACACAATGTTTGGCCCATTGGCAGGAGAGTTCGCCCCATTTGGTGTAGTCCTTCGGAGGATAGGACTGGCCGGCGGCAGGATCAACCCGTTCGTTCATGGGCGGATGATGTGGATAATTCTGCGGATGCGTGGTCAGCGCTTCCGGCATGAAACCGATTTGCACATAAGGCTTGATGCCGTGTTGCAGATAGGTATCAAAAATCCGATCATTGATGGTCCAGTCATAAATCGGATTGCCGGCGGCATCTTCCTTGTAGGCGCTGGTGGAACCCCATTTCAACGCATACGCACCGTCACCACTGGTGAGCAGATGATGAGTCCGAAAATATACCTGCGGTTCGCCGAGCTTTCCGAGTTCATCCAACAATTTTTGGCCGTCCTTCATGTACCCATAGTTGGGCTCGTCCGCACCAAAAAAAACGCCAGATGGGTTTGATCGCACCCATCGGCTGGCCGGCGTGAACGATGATGGTGACAGGAATGGAATTGGTGCCCTCCGCCGGCAACCAGCGGGAAAACAACACGACGAACAGCGTGGCAATATAAAATAGCTTTTTGTTATGTGGTTTGGGCTGCCGCATGACCATCTGGTTAGAGCATTTCCATCAAATATGTAGCGATGAGTTGAGGCCGAGGGAACCGCTACATCTTTTCTGTCAATGCTCTAATGTCGTAATATTGGTCTGGTCCGGACAGCGTGCGTCAAGCTGATTGTAACGCGCGCCGGTCGCGCTTTCGCGGCGATACCCGGCCTGGGGAAATCAGTCCGAATCCGATAAACCCGTCCCATGAACGTGACTTTGGGTCAAGAAAGGCCCCTGGTAATTGGTCAGGCAGATGGATGACAGCACCACATTGGTCATGTTTGACATGTTCAAAGCATACCCGCAGGTTCCCCGCACGCCGTTGAGCGAAAATCCATTCACCGGCCGGTCCACCGGGATTTCCTGCGCCAGCAACAGGCGCGAAATGTTCTCCACGCGGACGTTCGTGAAGTGCACATTGGTGATTTGCGTCCATTGATCAGGATTGCCAGTCACCGGATCAGTCGCCTGAATGCCGGTATCCAGCAGGGCGACATGTAAAAAAGTCGGTGAATTGTGGACCGTGAGGTTTTCGCCCGTGAAATTCTCTATGAATCCGCCGCGCCCCTCACGGCTCTTGAAAAAGATCCCGTTTTGAAAGCCGGAAAGCGTGCAGTTCTCCAGGTGCACGTTGCGGATGCCACCGGAAAGTTCGCTGCCGATTCCGAGTGCGGCGTAAATGGTGCTGACCAGCGTGCAATCCCGGATCGTGACATTGTCGGTAGGCTGGCCGTTCCGGATGGCCGACTGGCCGCGTCCGGACTTCAATGAGATCGCATCGTCACCGGTGTTGATATCGCAACGCTCTATCAAAACGTCATCGCATGAATCCACATCAATTCCGTCTCCGTTAAGGCCGACCGATCGGATAGTCAGGTTCCTGGCCGTCACATTCCGGCAGAACAATGGATGAATGGACCAAAGCCGTTGATATTGCGTGGTGAAGCCGTCCAGCATGACATTGGTGCAGTCCGTAAACTCGATTAGCACTGGCCCCCTCGGCTCACGCAGGCGGCTCACGCCTAAAGGAGGGCCATAAATGAAACCACGACCGGCAATGGTAATGTTGCTGGCGTTTTTAGCGGATAAAAGGGCGCGGTGGCCGGGTACAAATTCACCTTCGAATCGCACCGATTCAACGGGATAGTCGGAGATATTCGGACTTCCGATGAAACTGGCCCGGTTTTCCATTCTCAAAGTGGTGCTGCTTCCAATGTTCACACTGCCGATCAAGTAATCTCCGGACGGCACCACCACGCTTCCGCCGCCGGCAGCGGCACAGGCATCCAGGGCCTTTTGAATGGCGACCGTGTCCGGCGTGGTTCCATTGCCGGTGGCGCCATAATTCCGAACGTTGAATTCCCCATCGGCCTTGACCGTAAAAATACAGGCAAACAACGCAGCGACTGATGTTAACACTGAAAGCGAAACGCGGTTCATACCCATATTTCACACCTTCCGGGGCCATGACGTCTATCGCCACAACGGGTGATGTTTGCCGCACTGCCAAACTCCACGGACGACTCCCACTTGGCATCCCGGCAGCACCTTAAGCAATGCAATAGCCACTTTTGGCGATGGCTATATCCGAGGGTTTGACCAGAATGGAACAAATCTCCCTACCTGTGAAAAAGATTGTGGCCATGGTACTTGCGGGCTGGTGTGTTCTCGCTTCAGCGGCGGAAGACAAGGTAATCGTTTCAGAAAACGATACCGCTTTCAACCTCGATAACGGCATCGTCAGCGCCCAGATCTCCAAACAGTCTGGAAACCTCATTTCCTTGACCTACAAGCAAATGGAGATGCTGGATGCGGGTGGCCATTTTCCGGGCTACTGGTCGCATGATGCGTCCCGGGGCCTTCGGACGGCGCGGATCACGGTCAACCCGGCGGCCAATGGCGGAAAAATCGGTGAAGTCTCCGTCAAAGGGGTCTTCAATGGACAGCGCATGGGAGGCCGCACCGGTGGATCGGCCGCCTTGGACATCGAAATCCGTTACGCTCTCGTTCGTGGCGATTCGGCCGTGTACACCTATTGCATTTTTGATCACCAGACCAATTATCCCGCCACTTCCATTGGCGAAGCGCGTTTCTGCGCCAAACTCAATGACTCCGTTTTCGATTGGATGACCGTGGATTCAAACCGGAACATGGAAGTGATCACCGCCTATGACTGGGATCATGGCACGCCCATGAACATGCCGGAGGCCCGCCGGATGGAAACCGGCCGATACAAGGGCCTCGTCGAACACAAGTATGACTACACGGCCAACCAGTTTGACGTCCGCGCCTGGGGCTGGTCGAGCAGCGCCAAAAATGTCGGCATCTATTTCATCAATCCCTCGGTGGAATATCTCAGTGGCGGCCCCACCAAATTCGAACTGTGCGCCCACCGCGATGCGACCTTCGGCGATGATCTGACCGCCCCCGCCCCTCCCTGTCTGTTGAACTACTGGCGCAGCAGTCATTACGGCGGCAGCGTCTGCACCATCACCACTAACGAAGCGTGGACGAAGGTCATCGGCCCATTCTTGATCTACTGCAATTCCGCCCAAGGCCATGACAAGATGTGGCATGATGCCCTCGCGCGCGCGAAGAAAGAGGAACGCGCCTGGCCATACGATTGGGTTTCGGGCGTGGACTATCCTGTTAAAAATGAACGCGCAATCGTCACTGGCAAAATTGTCGTCAATGATCCGCAAGCTCCGGATTTAAAGACCAGAAATCTGTTGGTCGGTTTGACCGCCCCCGATTATCTCCCGACATTCACGCAATCATTTTTCCGGTTCGGCCGGGGCAACTCCGGTCCGCCGCGCCCGGTGGACTGGCAATATGACGCCAAATATTATCAGTTTTGGGTGCGCGCCGGAGCCGACGGCAGTTTCAAAATCACCAATGTGCGGCCTGGAACATATACCTTGCGCGCGATTGCCGATGGCGTGCTGGGCGAGCTGGATTTGACAAACATCACGGTTGCAGCGGACAAAAATCTCTCGCTCGCAAAAATCAACTGGCAGCCCGTCCGCTACGGACGGCAGCTCTGGGACATCGGCATTCCCAACCGCGCCGGTTCCGAGTTTTTCAAAGGGGATGACTATTATCACTGGGGCTGGTATTTGCAGTACCCGAAGCTGTTTCCCCACGACGTGAATTACATAATCGGCCAGAGTGATTTCCACAAGGACTGGTTCTTTGAGCAGGTGCCCCATGAAGAAAATGCGTCGGACACAGATGGCACCGGCCACGGCCGCAGCACCACCTGGTCTGTCGGTTTCAACCTGCCCGAGACGCCGGCCGGCCGGGCCATTTTACGCCTCGCCATCTGTGGCGAAGGCACACGCCAGGTCGCCGTCACCGTGAATGATCATCCCGCCGGCGCGGTGACGAATCTTGTCTATAACGCCACCATCAATCGCGATGGCATCGAAGGCCAGTGGAGCGAACATGACGTCGCCTTCGATGCCTCATTAATGCAGGCGGGCACGAATGTCCTGCAACTCACCATTCCCGCCGGCGGTCTCACCAGCGGGGTCATGTACGATTACATCCGGCTCGAACTCGCGCCACCGGTGACTTCGCTTTCAGAAAATAAATCCTTCATCCCTAATCCATGATGCGAAGATTTCCCCTGGCGTTTCTGACGGTTCTGTTGCTGGGAAGTTCATTTACGTGGGCCGCCGAAATCCCGTTCGACGCCCAATGGCTTTTCCTGAAAGCCGATGCGACCAACGCTGAACAAATCCAGTTTGACGACTCGAACTGGCGAAAGCTGGATCTGCCGCACGATTGGAGCATTGAAGGGCCGTTTTCGGAAACGAATCTGACTGGTGGCGCCGGCGGATTTGTGCCGGCGGGTGTGGGCTGGTATCGCAAACATTTTACGTTGCCGAAAGATTTGTCTGGCCAGTCAGTGTCGGTGGAATTTGATGGAGTGATGGCCAACAGCGATGTCTGGATCAATGGCTTCCATCTCGGTCATCGTCCGAATGGGTATGTCGCTTTGAGCTATCCGCTGACCGGCCATCTGATTTTTGGCGGCGACAATGTCATCACCGTCCGCGCCGATGATTCCGTGCAGCCGGCCTCGCGCTTTTATGCCGGCGCGGGCATTTATGGACACGTCCGGCTCATCGTCACCGGGCCGGTTCATTTTGAGCATGATGGGATTTTTGTCACCACGCCGCAGGTTGCCGCCAACAATGCGACGATAAAAATTGCGACTGACGTCACGAATGAATCATCAGCGGACCGCAAAATTACGTTGCAAATAAAGATCTTTTCAACGGAGGGTCAAATGGCATGGACAGCGAAAATTGCCGGAACAATCCTCGCGAGAAAATCTGGAAAGTTGTCGCGGGAAATTCAGATCTCAAATCCGGCGCTTTGGAATTTGGATTCTCCCGTTTTATACCGCGTGGTCAGCGAAATTGTTTCCAAGGGAAAAGTTTTGGACGTAAGGACAAACACCTTCGGCATCCGAGACGCCCGGTTTGAACCCGAGACAGGTTTTTGGCTCAACGACCGGAATTTCAAGATTAAAGGCGTCTGTCTGCATGAAGACGGCGGCGCATTCGGCCTGGCCGTACCCGCGGCGGTCTGGCGCTCGCGGCTGGCTGCCTTGAAATCACTTGGCGTCAATGCCATCCGCACCGCTCATAATCCGCCCTCGCCGGAACTTTTGGACTTGTGCGACCAGATGGGCTTTCTGGTGATGGACGAGTTTTTTGATTGTTGGACCACGGGCAAGGAATCGCTGTCCCGCCAGCCGCTCGCCGATTATCACCTGTACTTCAACGAATGGTCGCAGATGGATGAACGCGATATGATTCGCCGCGACCGCAATCATCCCAGCATCATCCTTTACAGTGTTGGCAACGAAATCCACGACACGCCGCACGCCGATCATGCGAAACAGATCCTCGGCGGTCTCGTGGCCGTGGCCCATGAAGCGGACCCGACCCGTCCGGTCACCCAGGCGCTCTTCCGCCCGAACGTCAGTCACGATTACGATGATGGCCTCGCGGACATGCTCGACGTGGTCGGGCAAAATTATCGGGAGAACGAAATCCTTGCCGCCCATGTCCAAAAGCCCTCGCGCAAAATCGTCGGCACGGAGAACCGCCAGGATCGCGCGACCTGGGTGGCGCTGCGGGACAATCCGCCTTATGCCGGGCAGTTCCTCTGGACCGGGGTGGATTACCTGGGCGAATCGCGCCGCTGGCCGATGGTCGCTCACGGTTCGGGTTTGCTCGATCGCACCGGTGCACCGCGTCCGGTGGCTTTCGAGCGTCAGAGCTGGTGGGATTCCCGCCCGATGGTTTTCCTGGTACGCCGTGTAGCGCCAACCGATGCCATGCCTACCGACCCGGGCTATGCCGCCGACGAAAGATACTCGCAGGTGCTCTTCGCCGACTGGTCGCCTTCCAACTTGGAGCCGCACAATGAAAACGTCGAAGTTTACTCCAACTGCAAGGAGGTGGAATTGTTTATGAACGGCAAATCACTCGGCCCAAAGGAAATCAATGCCGATGCCGCGCCTCGAAATTGGTCCGTGCCGTATGAAGCCGGCGAAATCAATGCGGTCGCGCATGACGATGAAGGAAAAATCGTCGCCACGGATGAAATGCAATCCGCCGACAAACCGGAAAAGATCATGCTGACCGTGGACCGCAAGCATGTCTCCAGCGATTGGAATGACGTCTGCAAAATCAC
>Ga0206928_1235_pt2 | contig 9523 bp, 7 predicted proteins | sample Alteio_BWOrgHeat_21_FD_152941 | JGI IMG/M metagenome (GOLD analysis project Ga0206928, IMG submission 152941) | Enriched cells from forest soil in Barre Woods Harvard Forest LTER site, Petersham, Massachusetts, United States -... | ecosystem: Environmental > Terrestrial > Soil > Temperate forest > O... | reverse complement strand
CGGATCTTTTCAAGATGAACTGCCTTCGATTCCAGCCTGGGGGCGTAATTTCGCACGCTTGTTTCAGGAACGCACGGGCTATGACTTGAGGTCGCATTTGTGGGCGCTTTGGGAAGGAGAGACGGAAGAGGCGCAGCGCATTCGGCTCGATTATCAGCGGGTGCGTGCGACCTTGACTGAAGAAGCTTTCTTCCGTCCCTTTTATGACTGGCACCGGCAGCGCGGGATGATTTGCGGTTTCGATCAGCAGGGAAGTTCGCGCCGGGGGCAGCCGGTTGATACGGTTCGCCAGTATGCCGATTACCTCCGTACGCACCGCTGGTACGGCGCGCCGGGCAGTGATCATCACGGTGATGCGCGAATTCACAGCTCTTTGGCGCAGCATTACGGTCATCGCCGCGTGTGGATCGAGGCGTTTCACTCCAGCGGCTGGGATGGCACACTCGAGGAGACATTCGACTGGCTGCTGCCGTGGTGGCTGGGTGGAGCCAATCTTTATAATCCGCATGCGGTCTATTATTCGACGCGCGGTGGTTGGTGGGAATGGGCCCCTCCGTCGACCTGCTGGCGACAACCCTACTGGCGGCATTATCGTCCCTTCGCTACGGTGGTCAGCCGAATCTGCGCGTTACTGACGCAAGGTGATCATTACTGTGAAGTAGCCATGCTTCATCCCACCACGACAATTCAGGCTTTTCTTGTCCAAGGCGATCCGCTTCCCGTCGTGCAGGCCAGCGTAAAGACGTATGAGTCCCTGCTGGGCATGATGGTTTGGTACGAACCCAAGGTGGGGCTTCTCGATAACCATCGCATCGACTTTAGTATTTTGGATGACGCCACGTTGCAGCAAGGCAAAGTATGCGACGGGCGCCTGGACGCAGGAAGTGCGAGTTACTCCACGGTGGTGCTTCCGGCATGCGTGGTCTTGGAAGAGACTACAATTCACCAGTTGGTGAAATTTGTGGAATCGGGTGGACGGTTGATTGCGGTGAACGCCACTCCCGTCGCGAAAGAATTAAAATCTTACTTCGATGCCCATCCGGCGGTTACCATCGAAGAATTGCCAGGATTGTTAAAGGACACGCCGCGCGCCATCACCGGGCCGATGCCCCTGCGTCATCTGCGCACGGGTGACGTGAATATGGCGTTTGTCCCGCTGGCTCACCCCAACGCAACGGAGATGGATCCCGCCAATGTCTGGTGGCGGCAGCGCTATACGTTCGATCCAGGACGGTATCTGAGATCAATGTCTCTCACGATCCATGAATCGCCGGTATCGGTTGAAGTGTGGGATCCCATCAGCGGCAGATGTTTCACACCGGAGACCGAGCAGGTTGAGGAAGGAACACGGGTAAACTTACCGGATGATGTGTCGCCTGGACTATTCCTGGTCTGGACGGCTGGCGAGGCAACCTCTGCCGCCGTCGCACCAATCTGGACGCAGGAACGAGAGCTTCCCGCCCGCTGGCAGTCGCTTTTGACGCCGACGGGCGAAAATCGTTTTGGTGATCTGGCGTGGCCCGCCCAGACCGGTGCGCCACCGGTACAGACCTGGAATTTCAAGCATCGCGCACAGGATGGCGATACCTCGGTGTGGCCGGAAGGAAGTTACGACCTCGCCGACGCGACCTTTGGACCGCAAGGCTGGTACCGGGGTCCCGTTGCGGCGAACGATTTATCACCGGCCCGGCAAGGGGAGGGTTGGAATCCGGCGGTTTACTCGCTTGCGCGCGGAATTAAAAAGGATGATCTGCATCTTGTGTCGCTTGGCCCGAGCGGACATGTGCCGGAAGAATTTTTAGATTTCGGTCCGATGAAAAAGGGACAGGCGGCACAGTTTGCAACTTCGGTGTGGCAGGATGCGCCTCGCCAGATCCATCTTGCAGTCGGAGCGCCAGGGCGAAAAACCGCTCATGTGAACGGACAGTTGTTGGCGGAGATAAAGCGTGGGCACCTGTGGATGCATCCGGTGGAATTGCAGCCCGGTTGGAACCAGATCGAGTGGCAATTCCTAACCGACGAGGATTGCCGTGGGCGCGCTTATTGGGCATTGGTGACGGAACCTGCCCGGTTTCTCCGTCCGGAATTCATGACTTCAGCCGATGCGCCACAGCCCGAGTCGACGTTGATCTTCGGCAATGACTTCGAGATACCCTTTGATACGGAAGATGGCGAAATACTGATTTATGCCGACGGTCCCTGCCGAACTGTAATCGATGGCACGGAGGTGGGGCGGCAGGGCGGCTTCATGCCCTACTCGCACCGCGATGTGGCCGTCATTTGGCAGTTGGGAGCGTTTAAGCGTGGTTTGCACCGGATCGAATTGCATGTGGAGGATGGCAACCAACCCATCCGTCTGTTGGTGGACGCGGAATGGCACGGACACGATGGTCGCACTTGGGAATTGATCAGCGGCGATGACTGGTCGGTGAGTCGCGAGGGCGGAGCGCCACAACCGACGGGCTTGCGACTTGATGCAACCTGGCTGGAACTGGCGTGCCTCCTGAGACGGCGTCGACCGCATCCATTGCCACGCGCACACTGGTTGGAACTTGCACCAGCCGCTGGCACGGTACTCGATGTGCAACCTGATCCGATAGCCGGCGAACACCGTGTCGAATGGTTTCAATGGACGCTGCCACCGGGAGCGTGCGCGATGAAATTGTCGGTGGCGGGAACCAGCATGCTTTGGATGGACGGTGAGCCGGTTGAAATGAAGAAAGAAACCATCAGGCTGCCTCATCCCCGGCAGCCACGGCGGATCGTCACACTATGTGTGGAAACGGATCGAGGATCGAGTGGAGGCGGGTTGTTTTTGGCTCCCGTTACCTATGAAATGGATGTGGGTGAAATCGAGCTGGGTGATTGGTCGGAGCAGGGCCTGGAATCTTATTCCGGTGGGGTCAGGTACCGGAATGAATTTACCTTGGAAGAAGTAGATGACCACCGCTGGGCGATTGATCTGGGACGTGTACGCGGAACGGCAGAGGTTTGGATCAATGGCCAAAACGCGGGTATTCGATTTCTGTCTCCCTATCGATTTGAAATTACCGGGCTTGTCCGCTCTGGAAAAAATGAGGTGGAGGTGCTGATCTTGAACACCCTTGCACCCTATCTGGCAGGACACAGCCCGACTCATTTTTTAGTCCGTGGGAAGACGATCTCAGGAATATTCGGGCCGGTGCGTATATTGTGTGCGGATCGATCTGGAATTGCAGGTAATACCACCCTCGCCTGAATGCTCCCAACGCATTTGACAATTTTGGCACGGAACCCTGTCGTCGAAGGATCCACCAGAGGAGAAGCCTATCGCTTTTTTGGGGCGTTAGGGGTGCTTTCAGTCGCAAATGGCAAAAGGGGAATGAACGGGCTGGGGATCGTGCTCCATCCATGGCACGATTTCGCTGAACTGGCGACGCATCCAGGCTTCTCCACGTGTCAGCGATTACCTGATTATCCACGAATTGATGCATAGGCGCGAAATGAACCATTCGACAAGATTTTGGAAACTCGTGGCCAAGGCGTGTCCCGATTATCGGTTGCAACGAGATCAGCCTTTTCCATGGAAACATGGAATCACGGTTCAGATGATTCGGCAGCCGAGGGCGCGGCGTTATCTCCTTCGACTTCGAGCAGGGGATCAGGCGCGTCTGGTCATTCCTCGCGGAGGTTCGCAGGCCGAGGCGCTCCGTTTTCTTGAACGAAGCGAAGCGTGGCTGCTCGACCAGATGAGCAGGGAACGAAATCAAAATCATGTTCAGCAACCATGGACAGCGGGCACCCGAATTCTTTTCCGTGGGGAAGAAGTTCCCCTGCGTGTGGAAAACACTGGCGAGGGACTCCAACTATGTTTTTCAGACCAGAAAATTCCGCTTTCCGACGTGCTACCCGATTATCGCTCGCTGGTACGGGATTATCTCCGTCAGCTTGCCCGGCGCGAACTTCACGATCGCACCATGGAACTTGCGCGCGTCCACAGTATTACGATTCATCGCGTGACGGTTCGCGCTCAAAAAACCCGCTGGGGTTCATGCTCCATCCGCGGCACGATTTCGCTTAATTGGCGACTCATCCAGGCTTCTCCACGCGTCAGCGATTACCTGATCATCCACGAATTGATGCATCGGCGCGAAATGAACCATTCGACAAGATTCTGGAAACTCGTGGCCAACGCCTGTCCCGATTATCGGTTGGCGGAACAGGAACTCAAAAAAATCCGCTTGGAACAGGGCTAAATTCGCCCGATGGCTATCCCATCGTCTTTGTTGGATTATATCAATTTTGAAGCTACACTAAAGGACATGATTGGTTCAGAAGAAGATGAATTGGGAGTGGGGGAGAAGATCAGCATCAAGGATATCCTCTACGAGAGCCGCTTTTTTGTCGTTAATCTGCTCGGGGTTATCGGCTTGGCGTGGATATTCTACGAGCTTGCTACCGGTCTCGGGAATCAACACCGGCTCTTTAGCGGCGTTTCGATGCTGGTGGTCTGCCTGGTGAATTGTTATTGGCGCATGTTCTTTGTCACCGGATTCCGGCACCGCTATTTTTCGCATCGTTCCTTTAAGAACAAGGTGCCGCACTGGCTTAAATGGCTTGTTCGGACGCCAAGCCAGGAAGAACGGTACCTCCGGGTCGTGCAGTTCATTGAAGCTTTTCTCGCGACAGCAGACGCCCAGAAAGGCGTCATTTGGTGGGCATCTCACCATCGTCATCACCACAAGTTTTCGGATACGGTTGAGGATTTGCACTCCTTCGATTTCGTCCACAAGGAGACGGGAAGCTTCTGGAAAAGCTTCTACCATTCCCATGTGAAATGGGTCCTGATCAAAAAAATACAAGAAAGCCGATTACGAGAAGGTTCCGGATCTCAAAAAATTCCCTGAACTCATGTTTTTCGAAAAGGCACGGGGCTATCTGATCGCTCCTACTTTGCTCGGAGTGGCCTGTTTTTTCCTCGGAATTGGAATCGGTGTGGGCGGATGGGCAATGCTTTTCGGGGGATTTTTTGCGAGCACCCTTCTGACCTACCACTTCACGTTCTTTATCAATTCACTGGCGCACATGATGGGTGCGGCACGATTCGATACCGGCGAACAAAGCAAGAACTGCGGCTGGCTCAACTGGTTCACGATGGGTGAAGGGTGGCATAACAACCACCATCGTAAGGACATTGCTGCTTCCCAGGCCATTCTCCCGGAGGAAGAACGCAGCGACATCACCTATCAGATCCTGCTCCTCATGGAAAAAATGGACTTGATCAAAATCGTCTATAAGTACACCGACAGCGATATTGCGGAAGCCCGAAAACTCGACGATCTCTCTAGGCAAAAGCGCAAACTCAAGAAGCGCGAGCTTGCGACGGCAGACGTTTCTTGAGCCAAAGTTTGTAACCTTTGCCTCTTTTACGCGTCTAAGACTGTATATGGATCAATCTCGACGCCACTTGAAAGAGTTTGTTCCGTTTTTTGCCGCAATCCTCCCGCTTCTTTTGGCAGTACCGACCTGGGGCCAGGGAACGCCAACACCACCGGATCGCGCCGAAATTGTCCACGTCCTGAACCGCATTACCTTCGGCCCTCGGCCGGGAGACGTGGAAGCAGTCCAGAAAATGGGCCTCCACAATTATATCGAGCGCCAGCTTCATCCCGAAACCATCGACGACTCGGCGGTTGAGACACAAGTCGCGCAATTTGAACTGCTTCAGAAGACTCCCCAGGAACTGAGCGCCCTCTTCCTCGACGACACCAAGCGTGTCCTTAAAAAACAAAAGCAGCTTGCAGAGGCCAATGCACAAGCCAACCCTGCGGCTGCGAATGCGCCTCAAAATCCAGCAAATGTCCCGCCACCCGCGCCGATTCAGCCTCCGAACAAAATAGGCGACATGCTCAACGAGGCTGACCAATGGCGTTCGGTCGCAGCCATCGGCCAGCTCGAGCAGGCCAAGCTGGTGCGAGCCGTCGATTCCGAGCGCCAGCTTCAGGAAGTCCTCGTCGATTTCTGGAGTAATCACTTCAACATCGATGTCAAAAAAGGACCGTGCCGCGTCTGGAAAGTCACCGATGATCGGGACGTCATTCGCCCTCACATCTGGGGCCGCTTTCGCGACATGCTTGAAGCCTCGGCCAAAAGTCCGGCCATGCTTTTTTACCTCGATAACGCCACCAATACGGTCGAGCGCATGGCCTCGCCGATGGAGCAGCAGATGCAGGCCATGGTGATCAACAAAGCACTTGGCGACGCGGCTCCGCCCGCCGATCCCGCCGTGGCGACTCAACCGCTCAAACCAAAAAAGCAGGGCGGCATCAACGAGAACTATGCCCGCGAAATCATGGAACTCCACACACTCGGCGTTGATGGCGGTTACACCCAAAAGGATGTGCAGGAAATCGCGCGCTGTTTTACTGGCTGGACGATCAATCGCCAGACTGGCGAATTCGTATTCAGACCCAGGACTCACGACAACGGCTCCAAAATCGTCCTCGGCCATGAGATTCCCGCAAACGGTGGCATCAAGGATGGTGAAATGGTGCTCGATATTCTCGCTTCGCATCCCTCCTGCGCTCACCTCATCTCACGCGAACTTTGCCAGCGTTTTGTCGGCGATGATCCCCCAGCCACGTTGGTTGACCGCATGGCGGGCGTCTTCACACAAACGGGTGGCGACCTGCGCAAAGTAACCGAGGCGATTCTCACCAGCCCCGAATTTCTTTCCCCCACCAGTTACGGCAACAAGATCAAATCTCCTCTCGAATTCACCGTCTCCGCCGTGCGCGCATCGGAATCGACGATTGTCGCGCAAGACCCGCCGCCCTTCGACAAAAGACGTCCTACGATGGAAGGTTCCGGTGTCCTGGGTCGTGGACAGGCCGCTGACCGCGTCTCCAAGGCCAATCGTCAATCGCTCAACTGGCACATCCTCGAACTGGGCGAGCCTCTCTTTGCCTGCACCCCGCCCACCGGCTACAAGGAAATTTCCAAGACCTGGGTCAGCCCCGGCGCACTGATCGAGCGGTTGAATTTCGCGATGGCCTTGACTGAGCAGCGCGTCAGCGACATCCGTTTCAACCCAAAAAATATCCTCACCGGAACTGATCTCGACAAACCTGAAAATGTTCTCAACCAGGCCGTCGCGGTGCTTTTGCAAAACAACATAACCGATTCGACCAAAAAAGTTCTCACCCAGACCGCGCTGCCCGCCCAGGGAGACAGTCAGACAGTCAACCCCGCCAAGCTCATAGCCCTCATCCTCGGTTCACCCGAATTCCAAAGGAAATAATTATGATGAATGTTAATCGCAGAGTCTTTTTGAAACGGGGCGCGCTCGCCTTCGTCTGCATGGGTGCGGGGCCGTCCTGGGGCCCGGGATTTCTCCGGCAGGCTGCATTTGCCTCCGACCTCGGCGCCTCCTCAACAAAAAACAAAATCCTTATTTGTATTTTCCAGCGCGGGGCCGTTGATGGCCTCTCGATGGTTGTCCCCTTTGGCGATCCCTATTACTACCAGAACCGCCAGGACATCAGCCTCCCCGCTCCCTCACAGGCTGCGGGTGAAAGCGGTACGCTCGATCTTGACGGTTACTTTGCCCTTCACCCGGCGCTCGCTCCGCTTTTGCCCCTCTACAAACAGGGCCATCTCGCGGCGATCCAGGCCTGCGGCTCGCCCAATGCCTCGCGCTCCCATTTCGATTCACAGGATCTCATGGAATCGGGCGTTGATATGAACAAAGGCATTCAGGACGGCTGGCTCAACCGTCTCATCGGCTGTTGTCCGGAAGATGCCGCCAACAAGACCGCCTTCCGTGCCGTGGCGATGAGCTCGGTTATTCCGCGCAGCCTTCAGGGAGACCAGGACTCGCTTGCCATCCGCGATCTCGACACCTTCGGCATGGCGGGAGATACCTCCGTGCCTCTTGCTGGCCCGACCAGCACCGCCAACGGTTTCGAAAACATGTACGGCGCGGCGGTCGATACCGTTTTGCATGGCACCGCCCGCGAATCGTTCGACGCCCTTGATCTTCTCAAGAAAACCCGTACGGGCGCTTATCAACCGGCCAATGGCGCGGCTTATCCCCAGGGCAATTTTGGTCGCAACCTGAAACAAATTGCGCAGTTGATCAAGGCCAACGTCGGCCTCCAGGTCGCTTTTGCCGAAGTCGATGGCTGGGACACTCACGCTAATCAAGGCTCGGCGAAGGGCCAGTTGGCCACCCGCCTGGGCGGATTCGGTCAGGCATTGGCCGCCTTGCACAAGGATCTCGGCGACAAAATGGCCGATGTCGTCGTCGTCACCATGAGTGAATTCGGACGCGCTGTTCGCCAGAACGGTAATCGCGGCACCGATCACGGCCACGGCACCTGCTTCTTCGCGCTCGGCGGCTCGATCAAGGGCGGCAAAGTCTATGGCGACTGGCCCACCCTCGCACCGGACAAGCTTTTCCAATCGCGCGACCTTGCCATCACCACCGACTTCCGCGATGTCTTTGGCGAAATCTGCGCGCGACACTTCAACGTTCCGATGGAAACCATGCCCAAACTCTTTCCCCAATACGCCGTTGACGCGAAACGCTTCCGCAACTTCTGCACCGCTTAGACCATTTCGCGTTTACATTATCGCAAAAGCACTCCCGTCATTCCGACCGGAGCCGGGTAAAGAAAAAGGAGACAGGCATCTTTTCCATTTTGGAATGCGCCTTTATTTTGCATCCTAAAACATGCCTGTCCCCTTTTTCCTCCTCTGATTGCAGGCCTTTTCTTTCCCCGGCTTGCTCTTGAGGTGGCATGGCCAGAGACACATACTTAGCCGATAGAGAATTTATATTCTGAAGAAAACGGGGATTCGCGTTATGCAAGGCTCCCGGCTGGCTTCTGGCATTACGCCTGATTCCATAAAAGTTCCAATCAGCCACTTTTATCCTGTATGAGAGGAGAAAGGGACTCATTCCTAGTTATGGCATTAAATTTGCCCAAGTATAAATCTAGATCAAACCAATCTATTAAACTTATGAAAAACACATTATCTCATTCTAACAATAAAAAAACCATTAATGGGCGTGTCTCTTTGCTTTTGCTTTGGCTATTGGGCATCCCGGTTCCGATACTCGTCATTATATTTCTATTCCGGGGATGTTCTAGCTAAAAATTAAATTCATACAATCGACCCGGTATTCAATTTCAATCATTTACTAATCTTCAACTTAAGGAATTTCCTATGCTCCACTATGCAATCACTTTTTTTATTATTGCTCTTATCGCGGCTCTCTTTGGTTTTTGGGGTCTGGCCGGACTAGCTGCTGAAATCGCCAGGATTCTCTGCATCGTCTTTGTCGTCCTTATGATTGTTTCGCTCATTGCGGGACGACGCCCAAAACTCTGAATTATCCGTATTAAACTCAAATTTAATCTGACCATGAGAATAATTAACTATCTCAGTTTAGCCAGTCTAGCTGTCCTTACTTCATCGTGTGGGCCAAACTCATCGACTGAATCCACGGACACGCAATCCACCACCAAAACTACAACAA
>Ga0206928_1272_pt1 | contig 9533 bp, 9 predicted proteins | sample Alteio_BWOrgHeat_21_FD_152941 | JGI IMG/M metagenome (GOLD analysis project Ga0206928, IMG submission 152941) | Enriched cells from forest soil in Barre Woods Harvard Forest LTER site, Petersham, Massachusetts, United States -... | ecosystem: Environmental > Terrestrial > Soil > Temperate forest > O... | reverse complement strand
AAGAGTTGCGTTAGCTTATGGGAAACATCGAGCTCGACGTGCAGCCTTGCGAGAAATGGAAGCACAGATGGCTTTCCAAGAAGGCGACTCGCTTGAACATATTTCTCCGGGTTTTATTGAGGATTTACGGTTGCGAATTTCATTCGCTAGGATCGGATTGAATCTTACTCTATCTAACAAGGAGTTAATTGTTCGGTTGATTCGTAGTGTTTCACCATCTCTAACCTATGAAGAACAGCGAGAAACGATTATTCTCAATGCAAAAAATCTTCTTGATGTCGATGCCGATAGCCGTTTTTTTGCAGGACGTATTTTACTTACTTACATATACGAAGAGACATTACCTTGGAAAATAACCGATGGCATAGATCAATTGAAAAATGCACATCGAAAAGCTTTCTTGAAGTACATACCATTAGGTATTAAACAAGAACGACTGGATCCTCGTCTCTCCGAATTTAACCTCGATGAGTTAGCTGAAGCGATTGATCCTTATGCAGATCTTCAGTTTGATTTTATCGGTATACAGAACCTATATGACCGTTATTTAATCTGTATTAAGAATGAAAACGGTCGCAATCGGGTTGAATCTCCTCAAATCTTTTGGATGCGCGTAGCAATGGGATTAGCGCTGCATGAACCTCAACGTGAGATTCGTGCTAAAGAGTTTTTTCGCATCTATCAGAATAAACTTGCTTGTTCGTCCACACCTACACTCTTTAATTCAGGAACACGTCGACCTCAGCTTTCTAGTTGTTATCTACTCTATTGCGGGGATTCGATAGAAGAGATTTCCGAAACATGGACTCGTTTTTCTTCGCTCTCAAAATGGGCGGGTGGATTAGGCTGTTCTTGGACATCTGTACGTGGATGTGGTGCTCACATTCATGGAACAAATGGAGAATCATCAGGAATTATTCCATTTCTTAAAGTAGCTAACGACATTTGTGTTGCAGTGAATCAAGGGGGCAAACGTCCAGGAGCTCTATGTAGTTATATTGAATTATGGCATTCGGACATTGAAGATTTTCTTGATTTACGGAAGGAAACAGGAGATGACCGTCGCCGTACGCATAACATGAATACAGCTCTTTGGATTCCTGATTTGTTTATGAAACGACTCAAAGATATCTCTGAAGGTCTTCTACCTAAGGATGCACCATGGTCATTGTTTCGTTCTGATGAAACGCCTGACCTTCATGATCTCTATGGAAGTAAGTTTGAAGAACGATATCTTCATTATGAAGCCCTTGCAAATGAGGGAAAAATTTACAGCGGTAAAATTCGCGTTCTGGCGCTTTGGAAAAAAATGATTGGAGCCATTTTCGAAACAGGACATCCTTGGATTACCTTTAAAGATCCATGTAATATCAGATCGCCTCAAGACCATGTCGGAGTAATCCATAGTTCTAACCTATGTACAGAGATTACGCTTAATACAAATAGGGAAGAAATTGCTGTTTGTAATCTCGCGTCTATCCATATCCCTAGTCACTTACGCGAAGATGGGTCTATTGACCATGCCAAATTGGAATCAACAATTCATGTAGTCATGCGAATGTTAGATAATGTCATCGATATCAATTATTACCCAGCAGAAGCCGCAAAATTAGCTAATATAAGACACCGTCCAGTGGGTCTTGGAGTAATGGGAATGCAAGATGCTCTTTACATTCGTCGTACTCCATTTGATTCCCCTGAGGCTGTTGAATTCAACGATGAGATCATAGAAGCCATCTCTTTTTATGCTTATTCTGCGTCCTCCGATTTGGCTGAAGAACGGGGACGTTACTCTACTTTTGAAGGTTCAAAGTGGGATCGTGGTTTGCTTCCGCTTGATACATTGACATTATTGGAGAAAGAGCGTGGAGTAGTTTTGCAAGTTGATCGAAAAAGTCGCTTAGATTGGGATGGCTTGCGTCAAAAGATTCTGCATCAAGGCATGCGTAATTCAAATTGCCTTGCGATAGCTCCTACTGCAACAATTTCTAATATTATGGGTTGTACACCTTGTATAGAGCCTAGCTATAAGCATATTCATACAAAGTCTAATCTTTCAGGAGAATTTGTTCGGACTAATGATTATTTAGTGAAAGAATTAATGGATCTAGGGTTATGGGATAAGGAAATGCTCTCAGATTTAAAATACTTTGACGGCTCCATTCAGGCTATTGAACGCGTGCCTGATGAAGTAAAGCTTCGTTATAAAACCGCTTTTGAAATTGAACCAACTTGGTTGCTTCAATGTGCGGCTGTCAGGCAAAAATGGATAGATCAATCTCAATCAGTAAATTTATTCCTGGCTGAGAATGATGCACGAAAAGCTTCCTTTATGTATCGAGAGGCTTGGGAACGAGGACTTAAAACAACCTATTACCTCCGCACTATTAATAAATCTTCTATCGATTCAGGCAATCGAGATCGAAAAAAAATTGAAACCGATTTACATCCAAACCTTTCAGCTTGCTCTATTGAGGCTGCGCGGAATGGTACTATTTGTGAATCATGCCAATAAAGGAAAATACCATGGGAATTAAATCTGATAAGTGGATACGTCAAATGGCGCAACAAAAAAAAATGATTGAACCGTTCTCGCCAATACAAATGCGCAAGACGGAGACTGGGAAATCGATTATTAGTTATGGATTATCCAGCTATGGTTATGACCTTCGTGTTTCAGATGAATTTAAGGTTTTTACTAATGTCTACAATACATTGGTCGATCCAAAAGCTTTTGATGAAAAATCTTTTGTGGACGTGAAAACTGATGTTTGCATTGTTCCCCCAAATTCTTTTGCGTTAGCACGTAGTGTAGAATATTTTCGCATCCCACGCGATGTCATCACGATTTGTCTTGGCAAATCGACCTATGCCCGATGCGGAATTATCGTCAATGTAACACCATTGGAGCCCGAATGGGAAGGTCATGTGACTTTGGAAATTTCTAACACAACACCTTTACCAGCTCGAATTTATGCAAATGAAGGATTAGCTCAAGTGATCTTTTTAGGTTGCGATGAGATTTGCGAAATTTCTTATGCAGATAGATCTGGCAAGTATATGTATCAGCAAGGAATCACAATACCCAAGGCTTAAATTATTTATTGGAAGAATTAAATTTTATATCATTATAATGATCTGAAAATGGGGCTTCCCCAGATGTCACTATTGAGTTGAGGATATATGCCGGAAAATACAGGTGAAATACAGGAAAAGGGCCGTTTTAAAAAAGGGAAATCCGGCAATCCGAATGGTAAGCCTAGAGGGGCAAGACACAAAACTTCTATGATGGCTGAAATGCTCTTTGAAGCAGATGCCGAAGAAGTTTGCCGTCACGTGGTCAATCAAGCGAAAGAAGGTAATATGCAAGCGGCCAAGATCATTTTGGATCGATTGCTGCCTCCGAAAAAGGATCGGCCAATCAACTTCAAACTGCCAATGATTTACAATGCAGCAAACGCTATTACAGCAAGTAGACTGATTTGCCATGCCGTGGGTAGTGGTGAGCTAACACCTCTCGAAGGTGAGTCTTTATCGAAAATGGTGGAAATCCATACAAAAAATATTGAATTATTTGACTTTGGGTTAAGGCTTGAGGCTATAGAAAAGCACATTAATGAGAAGTAAGAATGAAATCCAGCAACAAGAAAAAGTTGAAAAAATACGAATCAATCTTTACCTCGATCGAAAAACCTAATAGAGGGGTTGTTATTTTCAATCCAGATTTTGGAATTTCTGTTATTGATTGCCCTTTCTTCATAGCTCTTCCAGATAAACGACTAGATCCAAAATTGACTGAAAAAATTGGAAATAGCTACGTCTTGCTTTAAGAGTTGCTGTAAAATAGTTTCTTTTAAATCTTGTTTTTGTATTGGGAAATACCATCTATAATCCATTGACGAATACTGACTCCATTCTTAAAAGCATCTCCAGGGCTTTTTGTTAAGGGAACGGGCCAAGCTCTCAGATTGGAATAGCTTTGTCGCCAAAATCCATATTGTTTTTTTCCGGTTTCATCAAAATCAAGGGCAAAGAGAATTAAAGGTACATTCCTTAAAAATTCATGCGATGCTGCATCAGCTCTTTTACCTGCTCCACCTAATGCAATTGAATTGCACAAATCACAAGCTTCTTGTTGTATAAGTATCGCATCAAATTCAGACTCTACAAGAACGGCAGGCAGATGGGTATCGCAGCCAAAAAAAGAAGGCTTTTGCATACTCCCTATAATTTCAACATACTTGGGTAGCTTATCATTTGTGTGCCATTCTAATCGCCGAATCTTTAATTTCACGATTTGCCCCCAAAGCTCAAATGAAGGGATAACCAATCCATAAGGAAGCCAGAGCTTTTTTATCTTCCCATTAGTTTTAAATTCTTCAGAAAATCCCCAATAGCTTCTATGAAGAAAGAAATCTTTGGAGCGATATCCTTTATCGTTGATGCATAGTCCCAGGCGATACTTCTTAATCGTTTCAACACTCAGCATTCGATCTTCAAGCATAGAGAGATATTGTGGGATATTCATCAAATTGAGATGCGCCCAGTTTGTAAAGGACAAAGCTTTTTCCTGCCATATTGAAGGAGGTTCCTGGGCAATTTGTAACTTCCTAGGCTTTGAGGGTGTTAAAAGCGAGTAGTTCTTCTTTTCCAAGTTAAGTTTTTTACAGGCTTCAACATATGACATTCCGAGAAAATCTCTGCAAAATTGAATAGCATCACCTTGTTTTCCACATTGCCTGCACCAATATTTATTGCTAGGCCAAACTATAAAGCGATCTTTTCCTCCGCAATCAGGACAGGAGGATGAATAGGATGCTCCAGTGCGAGTAAGATTCAGTCCAGCTTCTTTAGCGAGTTCGATTAAGTCCATAATATTATCGGCATATTTTGCGGTGAGAAAAATGAGAAAAGTGAGAATCCTTCGATAATTCAGAAAATATGAGTCTATGGATACAATGAGAATGAGGAGAAATATTCACATAATTCTCACAAAGATGCTCAAATGTTTTAAAGCTTACAACTACCATAAAACCAGAGTGTTGACGCTCAAATCTCATCATTCTCACAATTCTCACAGGTAATTTTCTTCTATTACCTTTGAAGTAAATCGATAGTACCGACCCTTTACCTTGTTGATTGATACACATTCAGTTCTAGTGGGTTTGTTATCCTTTGAGGGGAGAAGTAGACCTTCTTCTATGCACCATGTTGTTGCAAGTTTTGCATCAATCCCTAAACACATTTCATTTCTAAAAAGAGATAGGTGTACAAAAAATTCAATATTTCCTTGCGGATCATATTTTTTGAAGCTAGAGCGTTCTGCCAAATCTACGGCAAGCACAGTGTCCCACATATGGAATTGATGAGGGTTGAGTGAAAAGAAATTTTTAATCTGTCTAAGGGCATTGAGTTTTTCTTTGCTTTCCATTCCTCCTCTAGCATCGAGCCAGTCTATAAAGCATTTACGTACTCCTTGCATGGCACCACCCTCTGGCCAACCAGTTAAGCCGTATTTTGTCGCTAGCTCTCCTCCGGCTGCAATTATTGCAAAACGTTTTAAAACCCTGACAACTTGACCACTAGCTTTTAAAGGTTTGTTTTGGGATATAAAGTTGTTTAAAATTTCATTTGAAAACCGTATTGCAAATTGTTGATTTTCTATGATTTTATTTAAGTAATCGATTGAGACAGCGCCGTAAAAGTTGTCGCAGGCAGTTGATATAGCATCTGCAAATTGTTCACCCGTTGAATATTCATGCAAGTTCTCAAAACAACCAAATTTTCCTGTATCTGCCGGAATGTCTGCTAAGCGAACCTCTTGACCTGCTTTGGATTTTTTTCCGCATTGCTGCATATGCTCATCCAAACTAATTTCTCCATTTGAGAGAAAAAGAAATTTCCATTTACTTTGTTCAGTACTACTGCCTGTTTTTGTCGCTCTAAGCTTGCCTTTTTCATTTGATAAGAGATATGCAGTTTCACCTGCAAATATTGGATCAATCTGAGCAAGCTCATCTAAACACAGCAGCGCATCATTATATCCTGAAGCAACAGCCTCCAACCCATTTAAGGTTGCATTCCATCTTTGAATAAAGGATTCATCACTCCATACTGATCCTGCTGCTCTTAAAATTTTAGATTTACCAAGTGAACTAGAGCCTTTGAAATGAATTCCTCCACCTTCTGTGTTAAGCAGACGCAAAAGTGGACTAGCAAATGCAGCTGAAACAGCAAATTCCAAACGGGAATTATTTATACATAGTCTTGAAACATTATCCATCCATTCTTTGACAGTGCCTTTTTGAGTATAATGAGGGCAGGCAATATTTGGATTTTGGAATATGAGTCGTTCATTGATTTGATGACCGAGAACAATATTAGGGAAGATAAAGTTGTTTTTATACCAACCTATTACTCGGAGCATAAAATAGTTCTTGTATAGTATGTTTAAATCTATATAAAGAAGGTATGAAACAAAAAGATGCACGTTTTTTACCTCCAGTCGTTCAGCAAGAGATTCGACATAATGCTATCTAAATGTTTTTGAAAGGATTTTCTCAAGTCCATATATCTAAAACATTAGGAGTAAGTACAAGAGCTATTTACAAATGGGTGAAAGCTTATAAAGAATTAGGAGAAAAAGGTTTAAAGATTCACAAGAGAGGTCGCCCAAAAGGTACTCAGCTTCAACCTTGGCAAAGTGCTCAAATAGTTAATCTTATTAAAAATTCTTGCCCAGATGAATTATCACTGCCTTTTTTCTTATGGACACGTGAATCTGTTGGTCTGATAATTCAGAAAAAATTTAATATTAATCTTTCTAAATGGACTGTGGGTAGATATTTAGCAAATTGGGGATTTTCACCTCAAAAACCAGCACGTCGAGCAATTGAACAGAATCCAAAAGCTATTACCGTATGTTCAAAGGGACGTGCTGCAGCCTGTTCTTTGGCGTTGACGCTATAGCGTACGGGACCACATTGCATTGTGATAATGGGATGATGCCCATCTTTCCGCCTCAAAGTGGCTGTTAATCCAGTGATGTATTTTGCCTTTGCTTGACGTGTGACTTGTTCAAAACTTTGTGCCGGTAAGTGGTGACATTCATCAATGATTAAGTTGCCATATTGTCCGACAACATCATCCACGACACCCCTGCGTACAAGGCTTTGAATAAGAGCAACGTCCAATAATCCTTTTGGCTTTTTCCGTCCCCCGCCTATTCTACCAATCATCTTTACAGGCAGATCCAAAAAGGTTGAAAGACGCTCGATCCATTGTTCTTGAAGTTGCTTGCGATGCACTAAAATCAACGTATTGACTTGACGTTGTGCTATCAACCATGCAGCAATGACAGTTTTTCCAAAAGCTGTTGTTGCTGATAATACTCCGATATCGTGAGCAAGGAGTGCCTCAGCAGCAGCTTGCTGTTCATTTCGTAATTGCCCCTGAAAGCTCGCGTTTAGGAGTTGTCCTATGCAAAGTTCTTCTCGCAAAATTATTTTGATATTTAGATCCGAAAGCAGACAACAAACGTCTTCAAAACATCCTCGCGGTAGGGCAATATGATTAGGATGATCTTCAGCGCAGGCAATAATCCGAGGTATTTCGTAAGTTGGAAATCTCATCGCCTGAGCTTTGTAAAATTCAGGGTTCTGAAATGCCGCGAGACGAATCAATCGATTCCGAAGGCCCGGAGATAATGACTCTTTGGCAATGTAGATTTGATTCCCAATCACCAACTCTAAACTTTTCGGCACTTTCCTAATCGGAGCACTTGGACTGCGGCGTGAAGGTGGAAGAGTCCATGGAGTATTTTGATCCTCATCGGCTATGTCCAGACGAACCCCAACAACACGCCCTTTTGCTTCAGCTTTTACAACGATATTTTCGACTTCTAAGCGACTAATTTTATGCAGGTTTGATAGAAATACCCATTGATCTTCATAAGCCATCAAATTTTCGTCGACAAACACACTGTTGCCTAAAATACGGGCCTTTTTCTGTAGCGGTAAAGCAATTAAATTCCCGAATCCTCCCTTAGGTAAGGTGTCCTGATTTGGAAATAGTCTGTCATATGAATCTAGTCCAATATCTGGTCTACGTTCCATCGTCTCTGTAAGGATGTGACTTCCAAGTTTGCGCGCTAATCCAGCTGTTATGGCTTCAGAAAAGAACAGCCAGACGTGAGCGCCTTTGCCGGAACGGGATCGCTCTAATGCTGCCGGCAAGTCCATCTGATGACAGGTTTTAAGAAATGCGGTAGCATCTTCTGTCCAACTCGCTTTGTCAAAGTCTGCTGCTAGAAAAAAACATGTTTCATCTAACAGCATTGGGTAAATACCCATCACGAAATCTTTGCCGCAGTTATCTTGGCCAGAAAGATGCCAATGGACAACATCGTCAGTGATGGGGAGTAAGCGACGATGTTTGCAGTCAGAACATTTGATTTTTGGTTTCTCGCATATGCCACGAACCCATTCATTGCCACAAGCAAAAACATAACCAGATTTTCCAGATTTTTTGTTTTCAAATCGTTTGGGGTATACTTCCTCACGTCCACGAAAAAAAGAACGGAATAGGGCAATTTTCGCTTGTGGCGATGATTGATTATTCGTAGTCATCGTCAATATCTTCGATCATTAGTTCCTGTCGTGCTTTTCTAAGAGGCTCCTTCTCAACCAGAATACCCTGACGTTCATAACGTTTACGTGAACGACTAAATTCCACAACCACTGTAGACTTGATGCTATCTTTTTTTACGCGGCGGGTTAGTTTAGCATTCCCTCGATGAAGATATTCTAATTCACTCAAATTGGCACAACAAAGACATAAGGGTTGACTGGCTTCCATAAATAAAAAACTTCCTTTATGAAGTTCTTTTTTACATTGCGAACACTGAGAATCCTGAACTGTTCGAAAGACAACCAGTTCAGGCGGCTTGTCTAATTTTTCCTGAAGCTTTTTTTGCTTGATTTCGGAAAGAACAGGAGAAATGTAATGAGTTCGATAAGACTGTTCAATTTCAGAATTGCCACTCACACTAAATCTCAGTTCTCTTTTTGGTCCACTGGTTCTTGCCAGATAGGCAGTAGGGCTAGGCTTTAGCCCTTTTTCTTTAGCCCAAGCACGAAAGCATTTCATGCAAAAAGTGATTTTACCCAAACTCCCTTGTATAACTCTTTCAAGGTAAGGGATTCTCCCTTTCCGCCAATCATCAACATGAATTGGTTGAAGCAATTTCATTCCAACAAAAACGTCAAGAGGGCTTACATACTGTTGCTTATAGAGTGCTTCTTCCGCGGCTTGAAGCGCACGTTGCCTTAACCGTTTTTGATTATCATTCATAGATATGCTTGAGTTTGTTCATCATTGTCTTTTTTTTATCTCGGTCACCGACATGGTTTTTCTCATTTTTTTCTTGTGCTGTTAAAAACGACATCTTGTGTGAGCTGAGCATTTTCGCAAATATCTGTTAGGAGTAAAGAGGAGTCTACCAAAAAAACTGGGAAATTTCCAGCACAAGATGA
>Ga0206928_1270_pt1 | contig 9583 bp, 11 predicted proteins | sample Alteio_BWOrgHeat_21_FD_152941 | JGI IMG/M metagenome (GOLD analysis project Ga0206928, IMG submission 152941) | Enriched cells from forest soil in Barre Woods Harvard Forest LTER site, Petersham, Massachusetts, United States -... | ecosystem: Environmental > Terrestrial > Soil > Temperate forest > O... | reverse complement strand
AGCCCATCGAACCGTTTTTGCCCCTAATTACCCAATCACTCCTAACCAGTTTGCATTTAAGGATGGTCGATTTGTTAGAATAAATATCTTTGACAGGGAAAAACAAATTTTAGAATTTCATCCAAAAATTTCCTGAGAGCCTGTTTTTAAACCCTTCCAAAATTAAAGATGACAATTTTATCCCTTTGAATATAAAGTAAAATTTTCAATGGTTATCAATTATTTATGCCAATTTTGCAATTTTCAAATTTTTGTCCTTAAAAAAGGGGGCCATCATGACAAAAACACTAGCCTATGCAGCAGAAAAAGCGACTTCTCCTCTTGCGCTTTTTAATTTAGAGAGAAGGGAGCCCGGTCCACATGATATCCAAATCGAAATTCTTTTTTGCGGTGTTTGCCATTCCGATATTCATACTGTAAGAAATGAATGGCATGGAACCGTTTATCCTGTTGTTCCTGGACATGAAATCGTTGGTCGCATCACTCATGTTGGAAAAGATGTGAAAGGGTTCAAAGCTGGGGAATTTGCAGCTGTCGGATGCATGGTGGATTCTTGTAACTCTTGTTCAAGTTGTAAAGATAATTTGGAACAGTATTGCGAAAAGGGAATGACTCAAACTTATAACAGTCCTGACAAGCACAACGGTAAAGTTACTTACGGCGGCTATTCAGATCATATTGTTGTGAATGAAAAATTCGTTCTCCATATCCCTAAAGAATTTAAAGAAAAAGACTTACCTGGAGTTGCCCCTCTTTTATGTGCTGGGATTACAACTTACTCCCCTTTGCATCATTGGAAAGTTGGTAAAGGCAGTAAAGTGGGTGTGGTAGGTCTGGGGGGGCTTGGACATATGGCGATTAAAATTGCTCATGCGATGGGTGCCCATGTCGTGCTTTTTACAACTTCTCCCGGAAAAGCAGAGGATGCTAAAAAACTTGGCGCCAATGAAGTCGTGATTTCAAAAAACCCATCTGAAATGAAAAAATATTTAAATAATTTTGATTTTATTATCAATACGGTTGCTGCTTCACATAATTTAGATGCCTATGTGGAGCTTCTAAAACGAGATGGCACCATGTGCCTTATTGGGGCGCCGTCGCAACCGCATCCTTCTCCAAGCGTCACGAACCTTATTTTTAAACGTAGGGCAATTGCAGGTTCATTGATAGGGGGGATTAAAGAGACTCAAGAGATGCTGGATTTTTGCGGCAAACATCATATCACTTCCGATATTGAATTGATCCCGATTCAAAAAATAAACGAAGCTTATGAGCGCGTTTTAAAAAGTGATGTGAAATACCGCTTTGTAATTGACATTGCTTCTTTGAAAAAATAATTTAAATTATTCTTCCTATAGGGGGTCCTTATGTCCATCGTAAAAGTAATTGAAGTCATTAGCGAAGGTAAATCTGTCGATGAAGGGATTAAAGCAGCTGTCGTAGAAGCAGCCAAAACAGTTGATGGAATTAAACAGGTCAATGTAGATCATATTGAAGGAATTGTTGAAAATAATAAGGTTTTGCTTTTTCGGGTACATTGCAAAATTAGCTTCCTTGTAAATCATTAATAGCCTGTAAAGCAGAGATTGTGCAGGATTGATGGATAAACTATTGCATTTTTTTCTGCCGAACTAGCGTTAAAAAAAATGCATGGATTGTTGAATTTCCGGTAAGTTCTGGATGAAAGGTTGCGCCTAAATGTTTGCTTTGTCGCACCAGCACAGGCTCTCCATTAAGGGTTGCCAGAACATTGACTTGATCCCCCAATTGACAAATTTTTGGGGCTCGAATAAAAATTGCCGGTACCTGCTGAATAGGCTTAGAGGGTAATTGTAGATCCACTTCTGTTTGAAAAGATTCAGCTTGCCTGCCAAATGCATTTCGCTGCACCTGCACATCAATTAAATGAAAGGGTTGCATCTCATCGCCAATAATTTTTTCCGACATTAAAATAAGTCCTGCACAGGTCCCAAACACAGGCTTCTGCTGTGAAAACTTACGGAATGGATCCACAAAATCAACGAATTTCATTTGCTTGAACATCGTTGTCGACTCCCCTCCAGGAATGACTAATCCATCGCAAGACTCTAATTCTTCAGGTTTACGCACTTCAATGACTTTTACACCAAGAGATCTCAGCATCTCAGCATGTTTCGCAAAAGCCCCCTGCAGTGCCAAGACACCAATCACTAGAGAATTCACTACCACCCTCGAGGGGCTAAAAGATCTTCCCTTTTAATATCTTGTATATTTAAACCAGGCATAGCATTAAGGAGGCCCATCGAAATTTTCGCCAATGCTTCAGGATCGCGAAAATAGGTAGTGGCGGCAACTATTGCCTTTGCACGCTCAGCAGGGTCTTCGGATTTAAAGATTCCGGAGCCGACGAACACGCTTTCTGCACCAAGCTGCATCATAAGCGCAGCATCTGCAGGCGTTGCAATCCCGCCAGCCGCAAAATTTGGGACGGGTAGCTTTCCAGTTTTGGCCACTAGCTCAAGAAGATGGTAGGGAGCTCCTAAAAGTTTAGCTTCTGTCATCAATTCGGCATGGTCTAAAGTAGCTAAACGTCTAATATCGCGGTTGACTGCGCGCATATGACGGACCGCTTCAACAATATTTCCGGAGCCTGCTTCTCCTTTAGTACGGATCATAGCAGCGCCTTCTCCAATCCTTCTTAAAGCCTCACCAAGATTTCGACAGCCGCAAACAAAAGGGATTTTAAAGTTATTTTTGTCGATATGATATTCTTCATCTGCAGGTGTTAACACCTCGCTCTCATCAATAAAATCCACAAAGAGGGCTTCGAGAATTTGAGCTTCCACAAAATGGCCGATACGGCATTTTGCCATGACTGGAATGGAAACCGCTTCTTGGATTTTTTGGATTAACTCAGCATTGGACATACGGGCCACCCCGCCTTGAGCTCGAATATCCGAAGGAATTCTTTCAAGCGCCATCACTGCCACTGCACCGGCATCTTCAGCAATTTTGGCTTGCTCAGGATTGGTGACATCCATAATGACACCACCCTTAAGCATTTCAGCCAATCCTACTTTGACCTCAAAAGAACCTTTTTCAAGTAAATGAATGCTTTGTTTACGCATAAAACCTCAAAACTTAATTTATTTGTTTGTATTCTTTAAAGCTCACCAAAGGGATTGGCAGACTGAGAAAATAGATTCCCTTTTTTACGTCTTTTTATTTCCGAACGCAAGGAATAAAGGAGGTCTTGATCGAAGTCTTTATGCGCTGCCCACAAAAGATACTGAATTGGAACCTCTTTAAGCAATCTTCCTTTATGTGGACCAAGAGGCATAGTTTTCATCAAGATTGGTTTGGAGAGGGTCTCAAACAACTGCTCTGTAGTACGGAAACGTTTTGCCAAATACTTAAAAACTTCCATATTCACAATCACGTCATTCATGGCGCGATGCCACCCTTCTTGTTCAATATTGAAGTGTTGACGTAGTTGATCTAAAGAATTTGTAGGACTGTCACCATAATGACGTGCCATGCGCAAAGTATCAAGATAAAGATTATGCCTTAAAGAACAAGGGATTCCAGCCCTTTCTGCCGCAAGGGCCAAGATTTCGATGTCAAAACCTACACCATGGCCCACAACAATCCTCTTGCCGATAAGTTCCAATATAGCGGGTAAAACGGCTGCTATCACTGGTTTACCGGTCACCATTTCTTGAGTAATATTATGAAAGGCTATCGAAGATTCAGGTATTGAGATTTGTGGATCAATTAACGATTCAAAACTACCAAAAGTTTCAGTAAGGCTAAAATGCACAACAGCGACTTCAATGATTCTATCTTGGTTGACATCCAAACCGGTCGTTTCACAGTCTATACAGACAAAATGTTCTTGATTAATTTGAGTCATTTGCCTCAGTTACCTCTTGCAAACCCTGCTCATCAATGAGGGCATCAGTGAGCATGGAAATTAATTCTTTTCTACCCACATTTTTTGTAGTTGAATAATGAGTATAATGCAGATTTTCGCAATTAAAAGCTTTCATAATTTTAGCTGTATTTGCCTTTTTTTCATTCGTAGTTACCTTATCAACTTTAGTAAGCACTAAAATCACTGACTTATTTGCTTCAACAATCCATTCAATGAGTTCTCGATCTTCATCGTTTGGTATGCGTCTGATATCAAACAATAAAAGAATTAATTTTAACTGGGTGCGCTTCTCAAGATATTCTTGCACCATCGGACCCCATTTTTTTCGTACTTCCATTGGAACTTTTGCATATCCATACCCTGGAAGATCGACAAATGATAGCATGTCGTTTAGCGTAAAAAAATTAATAAGTTGCGTTTTTCCGGGAACAGAGGAAGTTTTAACTAAATCGCGACTTTGGAAAAGGTGATTGAGCAAACTCGATTTTCCAACATTAGATCTTCCGGCAACGGCAATCTCAAGCATTTCTTTTCCCGAAGGAAGTTTCGTTACCGGATAGGCTTTGGCTTTTGTCGCAGAGGTGATAAAACGCGCATTTTTAAATATATATTTTGTCATCAAAGTCTACCTATTTCAATTTTTCGCTCATCGCCACCCAAATGACTCATTCTCACAGAAATCGACCCTTCAGGAATTAATGAGGCAATCTTTTCGGTCCACTCAAGACACGAGATGCCACCCGCATCAAACACTTCATCAAAACCCATGCTTAAAAACTCATCGGCATCGCGTAAACGATAGAGGTCAAAATGGTAAAGGGTGAGCTTCCCATGATAAATATTTAAATAGGTGAATGTAGGACTAGTTACCTCTTCCCCTTGGGAATCTAGAACTTGTGCTGCCAAACCTTTAATAAATGTTGTTTTGCCAGCGCCTAAATCTCCAAAAAAACAAACAATGCTATTTAACGGTAATTGAGCGCCAAAATTCATTCCCAATTCATAAGTTTCAACCGCTGAATGGGAAATGAATGTTTTTGGAACAATTAAGTCGTTTACTCCAGCCATTGTGAGACAAAAGGCATAAACACCGGAAATTCTGCTAACGCTTCAACAAAAGCGCCAATTTTATCTTCTGCAAGTTGTTTCTGTATGAAAGCTAGAAAATGCTCTTCAATCTGATAACGATTCTGATTTTGAACTTCGACCAAAGAAACGCGTTTTAAATAATTAGTTTTAAAATCCTTAATGACAGCTTCTTTTGTACTGAAAAGTTTACTGTTAAGAACAGAAGAAAAAACAACTTTTGTAATTGGCTCTTTATGTTTCACTTTAGCGATGTAATTGCTTATTACACCCGGATCATCGGAAATAAAAAACCGCTTAGCCGGCAATCCTCCGATTCTTTCTTTATTTTCCGGACATTTTGCTACCCAATCGTAAATGGCATCTTGCGGGTTAGGATGTGTATTGTCGCCAAATACTTTACCTGTGAAAGGACAGATGTAAATCTTTTTTGTCTGATCGTTAATTTGATTGCCAAAACCAATTTTAATTTCAGCTTCATGCCAAAGCTTACCCGCATTTTCTATTATTCTAACGGCATCATCAACGCTTTGATAAATGGTTTTGTCTTTAGGAAACAAAACAGGCTCAAGCTCAAACTTCAGCTCAACGAAATATAAATAGGTGTTGATAAGTTCCGCCGAACTATTCTCTTCGAGAAATTTCTGTAAGGCTTCTTTCATTTCTTCATTGATGACAGATTTTGTCATTCGGAACCTCTAGTGACATGATAGATATTATTTAGACTGACGACGATATTACTGAGAATCAAGCTTAACGGTCCATTCATTATTCGGCAACTGAATTTTACCCCTTAAGGTTTATCTCCTCGTCGACATCCTCTTCTGCTTCAGGCTCAAAATCTTCAAGTGTCTTTGATTTTTTGCCGGATATAATGCGAATGATAGATAAAATCAAAGCTACAACAAGATAACCCCAAGCACAAACGAAAAATACTAAAGCAAAATGATGCAAAAGCCCATAAAAAATGACGACAGCACCAATGACGGTAAAAAATACCAACTGAAATGAAGCCACACGAATATGCAATGTCTTCATACTTGGAAATTTCCAACGGCTGATCATAAAATACCCTACAACCACCAATTGCATAATCATTATCCACGTTCTTACTTCTTCATTTAAGCTAAAAAACGACTTAAATTCATCAGAAGTAAGAAAAAGATTACCCGATACTATAGCCGCTGCAGCAGCGGGTATTGGCAAACCTGTGAAATTTTTCTTACTGGCATTTGAAAGCTCCACATCTCCTTTGACCTGTGTAGCCGTGATGTTAAACCGCACGAGCCGCAAGACACCGCAAACAGAATATATAGTGGCAGCTGTTGTTAAAAAAAATGATAGCTCAGTTCCCGGAAGGACTGACAAGCTTTTTAATACAATGACGGAGGGGGCGACTCCAAAAGATATGGCATCTGCCAAGGAATCAAATAATCCTCCAAATTCGCTTTCTGCTTTCATAGCCCGAGCGACTGCACCATCCAGCAAATCTGCAACTGCTGCAAGCAATAATATTCCTGCAGCTGCAGTCAAAACTTGATAACTAGCTCCCCCAACCTCTGTCATGGTCATTTTAAAAATAACAAATAAACCACAAGATAAACCAAATGCTGTGATGACATTAGGAAGTAAATGGACGCGTTTCATTTTCAATTCGACACCTTTAAAATTATTGCACACTTCCTTAGAACCTGTTTAAAATCATCCGATCGAAGATTTTAAACAGGTTCTTAGCTCTAATTAGCGTAAGGTAAATAATCATACAGAAACAATTGAATTTTTTCCACTGTTCTTTGCAAGATAACCCAAACCGGAGTTACCATAAAAAGTGAGGGCAAACAAAGGTAATCAGGGCGAGACGCCCTGATTACCTTTGTTTGCCCTCACTTTTTATGGTAACTCCAAACCGAGACGGTCTGGCTACACCTGCATTTTCAATTGCCTTATTGTTATATAATAAATTATAAGAACCTTAGATAAATTTTTAATAACCAGGAGAACTTATGCATATTTTAAATTATCTCTTTGCAGTAACTTCCTTGCTGGGCCTTACAATGTCTTTGAATGCCGATACTTACAGTCAACCGAGAAATGTTCAGTCAGAGCAACGTCAATTGGATAACAATCGTCAAGAGAGAATCATTCAAGATAACAAAATTCAAGAGAACAAGCTCGAAGAGCAACGCCTAGATAACAATCGAGAAGAGCAGCACATTATTGATAAGCAATTGGAGCAACGTAGATTAGATAATAAACGCTATGATAATGCTCGCGGAAGAAATATTGTCGCCTCAAGAGATAGGCGTGATAATGATATTGAAAGAAACGATTTAGTTGACGATGCGCTCAATGAACGTTTTCTTGAAAATGCTGTCAATGGAGAGCAACAGCTTGCCTATCCGGAAAATCAACAACCAAAACTTCAAGGACAAGCCCCAGGAGCTTGCTCCAATTGCCAAGATAAACAAATCCCAGGAGCTTGCTTCAATTGCCAAGATAAACAAGCACTCATCCTTTTAGAAACTAACGAAAAACATCACGAAGAAAACTACCAACATCGAAAAGCTTTGGTTGAACAATGGGGCAGGGATCATCCGAGGGATTAGGAACAGGTTCTAAGGAATCGTGTAAATTATTGTTGCACGCTTCCTAAAGCGATACAGCATCAGGTAAAGATCTCCCTTGGTGATAGTAAGATGGTCCGGGAGCGGCGATCATGGCTCCTCCCAAACAAATATCGTCATCATAAAATACTACCGATTGGCGCGAAGTAACAGCACGTTGCGGAATAGCAAATCGCACGCGCAAAAGTCCATTTTCATCCTGCGTCACTATACATTGCTGATCTTGCTGCCGGTAGCGAACTTTTGCCTTACAATGATAAGGGGTTTTTAGGGAGGTACCTGAGACCCAGCTCGATTCAAATGCTGTTAATTCATCGCAATATAGCCCGGGATGGCGCATGCCTTGTTCAACAAAAACAATATTTTTCTCAACATCTTTGCCCACAACAAACCAAGGATCTCCCGGACCCCCAATGCCCATTCCTTTACGTTGACCTGGTGTGTAGTAGGCGACTCCTTCATGCTCCCCTAAGATTTTTCCATCAAGGGTTTGAAATTCACCAGGCGTATAGGCTAGGTATTTACTTAAAAATTCCTTAAAATTACGCTTACCAATAAAGCAAATACCCGTGCTATCCTTCTTCTCAGAAGTCGCTAACTTTTGAGTAAACGCTATTTTTCTAAGATTTGATTTAAGCATACCGCCCACAGGGAACATCACACGACTCAATGCTTTTTGGCCAATGGTATATAGAAAATAACTTTGATCCTTTCCCGGATCCGCACCTTTACGTAGCTGATGAATACCAGCTTCATCGAAGTGCTGGCAGTAGTGGCCAGTGGCTAAAAAATCCCCGCCGATTTCCAAGGCTTTTTCTAAAAGGACTTTAAATTTAATTTCTCGATTACACAAAATATCCGGATTAGGTGTATGACCGAGCTTGAACTCTTCCAAAAAATGATGAAAGACATTGTCCCAATATTCCTGAACAAAATTCACAGAATAATAGGGAATTTCCAGCTGTTCACAAACGCGCACGACATCCTCGAACTCAAGAGCGGATTTGCAAATACCATCGGCATCCTTCTCTTCCCAATTTTTCATGAACATCCCGATGACGTGGTACCCCTGCTGCTTTAAAAGCATCGCAGTGACCGAAGAATCAACGCCGCCAGACATCCCCACCACAACTGTTTTCATTATTCAATCACCAGTAAAAAATAGTTATTAGATTGAGTGTAATTAAAATAAATAGATTAACCATATATTAATTTATAATTTAAGGGAATATTATTTTGATATAATTATACATCCTCTTTCTGAGAAATTGCCTTATAAAAACGCAGATAATTCCCATGACATATATTTTCCAGTAAATCTTCCTCAAGCTTTAATTCACGCCTCCACATATCAACCACTTTTCCATAAGCCCCGGCATGATTGTATTCAGGAAAAAAAAGCACATCTAGGGGCTTTTGACTTGCAGGAGGGAGATCTTCGATACAAAAGAAATCAGCACCAAAGCAAACATTTTTTTCGGCACCAAGCTTTAACAAATACTCCAACTGCCTAACAAATGATTGGGGCGATTCACTCCCTAAGAAATATCGGATGAAATTAATCCCGATCACCCCATTTTTTTTTATAATTTCTTTAGCCACATCGTTGGATAAATTCCGAGGCACACCGGCAATAGCCCTCATATTGGAATGACTAGCCATTACGGGGATTTTCAGGCTTTTTTTATCGATATAATTCAATAAATCGAAAGCTAGATAATCCGAACTGTGACTTATGTCCAATGCAATACCTTTTTCATTCAAATAATCGACAAGAAGTCTACCATCCTCCTTTAATCCGATTTTGGTTAGCGATCCTCCTCCAAAACGATTTTCAGTATTCCATGTCAATGAAACGTATAGTAATTTGCCGATTCGTCTTTGTAAGGCGGTTAGCCGCTCTAAAGCTGCTGATAAATCTTCATGTTCATCGCAAAACGCGGATGCATTTTCGATGGCC
>Ga0206928_1268_pt1 | contig 9650 bp, 8 predicted proteins | sample Alteio_BWOrgHeat_21_FD_152941 | JGI IMG/M metagenome (GOLD analysis project Ga0206928, IMG submission 152941) | Enriched cells from forest soil in Barre Woods Harvard Forest LTER site, Petersham, Massachusetts, United States -... | ecosystem: Environmental > Terrestrial > Soil > Temperate forest > O... | reverse complement strand
TCGATCGACTCCGCAACGCCCCAGCCGGCCATTTCTTTGATGTGATCACCAATGGCTTCGGCGCCATGGCGAGCTATGCCAGCCGCGTCGAGGTCGCAGACCGCTGGGCGATCGTGGCCTACATTCGCGCACTGCAGCTCAGCCAGAATGCCCGCCTGGACGACGTGCCCGAAGAAATGCGCGGCGATCTGGCGCCGCCGCAATCCGATCCTGGCGTTGCTCCGCGAGAAAATCGGGAGACCGCGCCTTGACTCGCTCACTCGAATTACCCTCTCACGAATTAACCAGCCACCTGCATCGTTGCCGCCTCGTCGGACTGGGCCTGGCCGTCGCCGGTGGCGCTGTGTGTGCATATGGCTGGGTCTTCGTTCCCGATCGGTTCTACCCGGCCTGGCTCACCGCGTTTTTCTACTGGTTGGGAATGACTTTGGGATGCCTGTCGATGGCGATGTTGCATGGCCTGTCGGGAGGCGCTTGGGGTCGGGCCATTCGGCGAGTGATCGAGGCCGGCTACCAGACGTTGCCGCTCATGATTCTGCTGTTCGTGCCGATCTGGTTAGACATCGCGCGGATCTACGAATGGGCCGATCCGGAATTCGTGGGCCGGCATGCGACTGTCGCGGCCAAGGCCGGTTATTTGAACATCGGAGGCTTTCGAATTCGAGCGGCGATCTACTTTGCCATCTGGCTCACGACCGTCTGGGCACTCAACCGCTCTGCCCCGGACGGCCAGCCGCAACTGGAGTCGCCGCGCAGCCTGCGCCTGCAACGGCACAGTGGGATTTGCTTTGTCACCTACGGCTTTACGATGACGCTGGCCGCGGTCGATTGGCTCATGTCTCTGGAGCCCGAGTGGTATTCGACGATGTACGGCCTGATTCATATCGTCGGCCAGGGAGTTGCGGGGCTTTCGTGCGCGTTGGTCACCGTCGCCGCGCTGCGGGAGTTCGAACCGTGGTCGCGAATCGTTACGCCCGAGCGCCTCAATGATCTGGGCAATCTGCTGCTGGCCGGGGTCATGTTCTGGGCTTACTGCTCGTTCTTCCAGTACCTGGTCATCTGGTCGGGCAACCTGCCCGAAGAGAATGTCTGGTACTTGCACCGCTCGCAGAATGGTTGGCAATATCTGGCACTGGCCTTGATGGGACTGCATTTTGCCGTGCCGTTCCTGTTGCTCTTGTCGCGGCATCTGAAGCGGCACGCCATCGATCTGGGCCGCATTGCCGTTCTACTGCTCTTCATGCGCTACGTCGATCTCTATTGGCTGACGGTCCCTGGTTTTCAGCGAGACGCGTCAGGCCGGCCAGGGTTGACTTTTCATTGGCTCGATCTGGCCGCCATGGCGGCGATGGGGGGCGCGTGGTTGTGCGTTTTTTCCTGGCGGCTGTCGGCCCGCGCCAAGTTGCCACTGTACGATCCCGAGATAACGGAGGCGATCGATGAACGATCCGGTTACACCGCCGTCGCCTGAGACGCCTCGGCACGTCGGACATGAAACGACCGATGCCAACCCGTTCTATGTGGGCCTGTTCGCGCTGGGCCTCGCGCTGATGATCGCGCTGGTGCTGCCGTTTCTGAGTTGGATGTTCGGGCGATTCGAGGCGGCCGCTGCACGCCATGATCCGGCACAGAGTCAATTAGCCGGCGATCAGGTCCCGCCCGAGCCACGGCTGGAGGTCGAGCCTTCCGGCGATCTGGCGCGCATCCGAGACGAGGAAAATCGGAAGCTGTCGCAGTACCGCTGGATAGACGCGCAGCGGGGTGTCGTTCGGATCCCCATTGACAGGGCAATCGAGATTCTCGCGGAGCGGGGGCTGCCCGAACCGGTAGGCCCGGTGGAATTGCCGCCGAGAGAACCGGAGCACACGCGATGAACAGGGATTTCAGTTCCGGCGCGCCGGAATCGGATTTCGGATTTGACGTTTTGCGGGAATCCGCATGTGTCGTCGTTTTCGCCGTGCTTGCCCTCTTGGCGTGGCCCCGGCCCGCGTCAGCCCAGCGTTTCGCGACCGGTGGGCCCTACAACACTCCCGCCGGCAAGAGCCCGACGGCCGAGCTGCTCAGTGACGTGGGGATCGATCAACACCTGGACGCGCCGTTGCCCCTCGACGCCGTCTTTCGCGACGAGACCGGGCGCGACGTTCGCCTCGGCGAATATTTCACGAACAAGCCCGTCGTGCTGGCGCTGGTCTACTATCGGTGTCCGATGCTTTGCACGCAGGTGCTCAATGGATTCCTCAAAAGCAGCCAGGCGGTGCCGCTCGAGATCGGCCGCGATTACGAGGTCGTGACGATCAGCTTCGATCCGCGAGAAGGGCCCGATCTGGCGGCCGAAAAGAAAAGACACTATGTGCGGTCGTACCGCCGCGAGGGTGCCGACCGCGGCTGGCATTTTCTGACCGGCGACCAGCCGGCCATCGACCGGGTCGCCAAAACAATCGGCTTTCGGTATCGCTTCGATGCGAAAAGCAGCCAGTTTGCGCACGCCAGCGGCATCGCGATCGCCACGCCCGACGGCAGGCTGGCCCGGTATTTCTACGGCATCGAGTATTCGCCCCACGATCTGCGGTTGGGCCTGGTCGAAAGCTCAGCCGGCCGAATCGGTTCGCACGTCGATCAGGTGCTCTTGCTCTGCTACCACTACGATCCGCTGACCGGAAAATACGGCCTGGCGATCTCGGGTGCATTGCGCGCGGCCGGCGTAATCACCGTGCTCGGGCTGGCCGGCTTTCTGGTCATCATGTACCGCCGCGAACGAAGGCGACCCAGGCTGATGCGAGACGGCCCGTTGATGGGAGTTCCCCGGTGATCGACGACGGCTTCCGACTCTTGCCCGAACAGGCCTCGACGCATGCCCCGCGCGTCGACCTGCTCTATTACTTCCTGCTCGGCATGGCCGCGTTCGTCACGGTGCTCGTTGCCGCGCTGATCGTCTACTTCGCGATTAAATATCGCAGTGGCAACGTGCGGGCCGACCGCACGGCCGTCCGCAACAACGCGATGGTCCTGGAGATCGCCTGGACGGTAATTCCGTTGCTCATTTCGCTGGGGATTTTCGGCTGGGGCGCCACGTTGTATTTCACGGGATCTCGACCACCCGCGGGGGCGATGCAACTGCGCGTCGTCGCCAAGCAGTGGATGTGGAAGTTTCAGCATCCCGGCGGCCGCCGCGAAATCAACGAATTGCACGTGCCCCTGGGACAGCCGATCAAGCTCACAATGATTTCGCAGGACGTGATTCACAGCTTGTTCGTCCCCGCGTTTCGGATTAAGCAAGACGTGCTCCCCGGGAGCTATGCCGACTGCTGGTTCGAGGCCACCCGGACGGGTGACTTTCACCTGTTCTGCGCCGAATATTGCGGCACGAACCATTCGCGAATGACCGGCCGTGTCGTCGTGCTGGAACCGGCCGATTACCAGGCCTGGCTGGAAGGGGGTCACGCCAACGAGCCGCCGGCCGTGGCTGGGAAGCGGCTGTTCGAAGAGTTGAGGTGCGCGACGTGTCACAGTCCCCAGATCGCGCCGGTCCGCTGTCCTCCACTGCAAAATGTTTATGGGCGCGACGTCCTGCTGCGCGACGACCAGGTCGTCACAGCCGACGAGAACTATCTGCGCGAATCGATTCTGCGACCGGCTGCCAAAGTTGTCAAAGGCTATGAACCGCTGATGCCCAGCTTTGACGGCCAGGTGGACGAAGAACAATTGATCCAGTTGATTGCTTACATCAAGTCTCTGGCCACGCCATGACCGTACTCATTGATAATCCGCCGCCGATTTCGCCGCCGCCTCAACAGGCGCCACGGCACCATTATCTCAACTCCGGATATTCGTTCCGCTCGTGGTTCTTGACGACCGATCACAAGCGGATCGCCATTCTGTACCTGCTCTCGATTACGTTCTTCTTCTCGATCGGCGGACTGGCAGCCACCATCGTGCGACTCGACCTGATGACTCCCCAGGCCGACCTGGTGCAGACCGAAACGTACAACAAGCTGTTCACCGCCCACGGCGTGATCATGGTCTTCTTTTTTCTCGTCCCGTCGATCCCTTCCGTGCTGGGAAACTTTCTGGTGCCCCTGATGGTCGGGGCCCGCGACCTGGCTTTCCCGAAACTGAATCTGTTGAGCTGGTATATCTATGTGCTGGGGGGATTGTTCACCCTCTACGCGCTGTTGGCCGGCGGCGTCGATACCGGCTGGACGTTCTATGCCCCCTACAGCAGCACGTACAGCAATACCTACGTGATGGCCACCGCGATCGGCATTTTCATCACCGGCTTCTCGTCGATTCTGACGGGACTGAATTTCATCGTCACGATCCACAAGATGCGTGCGCCCGGCCTGACCTGGTTCCGCCTCCCCCTGTTCATCTGGTCGACCTACGCCACCAGCCTGATCATGGTGCTGGGGACGCCCGTCCTGGCAATTTCGCTGTTTCTGGTGGCGATGGAGCGGTTCCTGGGGATCGGCATCTTTGATCCCAGGCTGGGGGGCGATCCGATTCTGTTCCAGCATTTATTCTGGTTTTATTCACATCCGGCCGTGTACATCATGATCCTGCCCAGCATGGGCGTCGTCAGCGAAATCATTCCCTGTTTCAGCCGCAAGCGGCCTTTCGGTTATGCGGCGATCGGCCTGTCGAGCTTCGGCATCGCCGTTTTCAGCTTTCTGGTCTGGGGCCATCATATGTTTGTCAGCGGACAGTCCGTCTATGCGGGCCTGGTATTTTCGCTGCTCAGCTACCTGGTGGCCGTTCCGTCGGCCATCAAGGTGTTCAATTGGACCGCCTCGCTGCACAAGGGGTCGATCAGTTTCGAGACGCCGATGCTGTATGCCTTGGGATTCGTGGGCCTGTTCACACTGGGCGGCTTGACAGGGCTGTTCGTCGCCGCCCTGGCCGTCGACGTGCACGTGCATGACACCTACTTCGTCGTGGCCCACTTCCACTACATCATGGTGGGGGGCGCCGTGATGGGCTACCTGGGAGGAATTCACTTCTGGTGGTCGAAGATGACTGGCCGGCTTTATCCCGAAGGCTGGGCGCGATTCTCGGCGATCCTGATTTTCGTCGGCTTCAACCTGACGTTCTTCCCACAGTATATTCTGGGCTACCTGGGCATGCCGCGCCGCTATCATGTCTATCCGGCAGAGTTCCAGGTGCTCAACGTCATGTCGTCGGCGGGGGCGTCGATTCTGGCAGTGGGATATTTCTTTCCTTTCACGTACCTGCTGTGGTCGTTGAGATTCGGCAAAATCGCCTCGGCGAATCCCTGGCGGGCTGCGGGGCTGGAATGGCAAACCACTTCGCCGCCGCCGACCGAGAACTTCGAAGTGACACCGATCGTGGTGGACGAAGCTTACGACTATCGACGGATCGACGGGCCGCCGGCCGATGGAGGTGCTCCATGAACGCCGACGTGGATGTCAAACCGGTTCCGCAGGCGCCCCTTTCGCTGGCCCACCAGTTCGACGATCTCGTTCAGCAGCGCGAGGCCGACGATCTGGGGATGTGGCTGTTTCTGTGCACCGAGATCATGTTCTTCGGCGGTTTGTTTCTGGCTTACACGATTTATCGTTCCCGGGACGAGGCTGCCTTCGCCGCCGCCAGCCACGAGCTCGACCTGTTCTGGGGCACGGTCAATACGGCCGTGCTGTTGACCAGCAGCCTGACGATCGCACTGGCTCATCATGCGGCCGAGTCGTCGCGACGGAGCCAGCTCGTCGCCCTGCTGGCCGCCACACTGGTGCTGGGCAGCGTCTTTCTCGGCATCAAGGGGCTGGAGTATCACCACAAGTACGTTCACGGTTTAATGCCTCTCCTGGGCCTGCCCTTCGAATGGCAGGGACCGTCGCGCGGTCATGCGGAGCTGTTCTTCGATCTCTATTTTCTGATGACGGGCATTCACGCCCTGCACATGCTGATCGGCCTGGGAATTCTGCTGGTGTTGTTGATTCAGGCCAGTCGCGGCCGGTTGCTGGGCGATTTTTCGGCCCCCGTCCGCGTGACGGGATTGTACTGGCACTTCGTCGACATTGTCTGGGTGTTTTTGTTCCCGCTGCTGTACCTGATCGGGGCTCGATAATCATGGTTCGCGAGCGTTCGGGCGTCGTTCTCTTATTCGTCGTATTTGCGGTGCTCCTGGGCTTATTGGCCCTGACGGTCGAAGCCGCACGGCACGACCTGGGCCAGTGGAACTGGTTCGTCGCAGTGCTGATCGCTGCGGTCAAAGCGCTGCTGATCGCGCTGTATTTCATGCACGTCCGGCAGAGCACACCACTCACGAAAATGGTCGTCGTGGCCGGAGTCGTCTGGCTGGCCATCATGTTCACGCTGTCGCTGGCCGACTATTGGACCCGCGGCTGGATGTCGTGAAGCGGCTGCTTCCTCGACCGGCAAATTCCACAGCCATCCGCGCTCGTTGGCCTTCGCGACCCTGCCGGCTGGTCCGGCCCACCGGCCTGCACTCCATTTTCACCTGCATGATTGAAATCAACTATGAACGCGCCACCGGCGCATAGCCTAAACAGGCTATCTGCTCATTTTTTGAGATTTTTTTCTTGCTTTTCAAATTGGCCGGCGATTTAATTTGAACCATTCCATTTCAGTTCTGTCGAGGTGTGTGCTCGACAGTTCACCTCTGGGCAAATAAAGCCGAGCGACTCTCATCGGGCGACTCGCGGAATTGGTTATCACCCAATTCGCATGCGAAGTCTCCCCGACTGTACCTGGTAGTCCGTCTAACTCAAAAAGTTGGGTTCGGGTGGCCGGGGCTGGACCTTTTGGGAAGCCCCGGTGAATGGCAAGTGAGCCAACTGTTTTGAGGTAGACGGGCTACCGGCTGTAGTCTTGACCTGCCGCTCCACGTGAACCGCCGCCTGCCTGTTTTTTTCGCCCACCATGACGACCGCGCTCAGCGTCTGCGCTGTCAATTTAAAAACTAAAAAAATTTTCAAAAAATATTCTAAAAAATATGAATAATTTGTATTTTTAGAGACATAAAATGAGCTGGCAAGCGTCAATGATGCAGCGCGTTTCGTTCACCCCTTCTTCGAAGAGGATCCACATCCCGATATAACTCCAACCGGCAACGAGGCTCGAGCACCATGCGAAACGAATCCGCGCATCTCCCCAGCGTCTCCCAGGCGGATCAAACGACCGATTCACTCGAGCCTGTATGTAGCGAAATTCGCCTCGCTTTCACGAGCCGCGATGCGGACGCTCGCGCCGGTATACAAGCCCAGGGTGTGCAAGCCCAGACCGAGGCCATTCACCAGTTGATTCGCGGCGGTGTCGACGCCCGATTCGAGATTGGCGAGCGACTGATCGCCCTTCGCGGCCTGCTCGGCAGATTCGAATTTCAGCCCCTCGTCAAGGCGGAATACGGCTGGAGCAAGGCCAACACGACCAATCATATGAACGTAGCCCGTGTCTTTTCCGGGCTCGAAGCGCAATGTCGCGTGCGCATTCACTGGTCCGCGCTGGTCATTCTGGCGCGCGAGAATGTCGATCCGCGAGCCCGCTCCGACGCCGTGACTTTTGCCAGGTCGGGACTCTTCGTCACGAAGAAGATCGCTGACGCGCTGGTTGGAAAATACCGCGAAGTGCCGCGCTGCGGCCACGACCAACTGTTACACGCGTTGTGCGGCCTTTCGGAAGACTTCCTCGACCTGCTGGCCCAAACCATTGCCGTTCGTGCCGAGTTGACAGCGGAACAAGATGAATTCCTCGACGAAATCATTGGCGATGTGCGGCGAGGGGTACGCTCCGTGCTGGCAGCCCGAATACCTTGTGCGACCACGACTGAATCGTTTAACCCGGAGCCAACGGCGACGCGGGACGTCGGCGTGGCACACAACCTCGCCGTTCCGGTTCAGGCCGACTTCGTAACACCCAGCGGCTCCGAATTAAATAATGGAGCCATCCCCTTCAACAACGGCCAGTCGCGGTATAACTCACGGGCGAGCGTCATAGCCGCAGTCGAAGCTGACGATCCCTGCACGCCGAAAACGTCTGATTCAACAGCCGCGTGCTTGCCCAGCGACGTTCCGCAAAGGTCGTATCCCAACGAGGCGCAGTGGGCACCAGCAGATGCGCCCGCGACCGCCCAGCACGAATTGCCGGCCGTTGCACTCGCAAGCGTCAAGCTCGAGGTTCCGGCAATGGCAATCGCCCTCTCATCGACGAATCCCGCCAGCGTCCCGGCTCTCGCGCCACGTGCCGATGGCCCGTCGCGACGAGGGTTTCTGGCAACCGTCGGTTCGGCCGTGGGAGCGCTCTGTGCCGGCCTCGTACCGGCAGCACAAAGTCCGGCGGTTCAGCACCCCGAGTCGATTCCTCAACCGGCGGCGACCGTGACTGCGAATGCTGCCGCAGTTCACAGGCCTGCCACGACCATCTACACCTATGACGCGCAAAACGAACTTGTCTCGATCAGCGAGTTTCCAGTTTCCGCGCGACATTCCAGTTGACCAGCCGCGCGCGGAGTCATAACCGAAAGGACATCATGCACTTGAATCGTTTTCATCCGACTCAAATCACGGACGTTTCCAAACGGGTATCGGGATTCGCCCGGCCCCCGACCAGGCGTGATCGTTCACACGGGTGAACGATCTACCAGGCAGAAGTAGTCGTCGTCATCGCGATCCGGACACCTCGACTCTAAATCAAGCACTTTCCATTGACTCGTTCAGGAGCACCTCATGTTAAGGGCAAAGTGGACTCGATTGGCAGCCAGTGCGTTCAATTCCCTGATTCGCCGTGCGGCTTTCCGCCGAGGCCCGCGGTTGCGCCGCGACCGCTATCACGGGACCGGCTCGCTTCAAGTTGCAGCCGAAGTCCTGGAAGTCCGGGACTTGCTGATGGCCCCCATTGCCTCGAACGACAGCTTTTCTGTCACGCATGACCACACGTTGACCGTATCGTCTGGGAGCAGCGTGCTCAATAACGACATGAACATGGGCACGGGCACGATGACGGCCGTGCAGTACAGCAGTCCCTCTCACGGCACGATCACCGCATTTAACTCAAACGGGACATACACTTACGTTCCATCGACCCACTACGTCGGCGCCGACTCGTTTTCATACGAAGCACATAATGACGACGGCTATAGCTCGCCCGCCACAATCTCGATCAGCGTCAACAACACGGCCCCCACGGCCGTCAATGATTCGTTTACGATCTATAAAGATTCGATGACGTTTGCCGCCGGCTCGGGCGTCCTGGCCAACGATTCCGACAGCGACGGCGACACGCTCACCGCCAGCCTCGTCAGCAGTCCCTCGCACGGTTCGCTCACGCTCAATAGTGACGGCTCGTTCACATTTACGAAAACCGCCGGATATTTCGGGTCAGATTCATTTTCGTATTCTGCCTCGGACGGAATTACGTCCACAAATGCAACTGCCAACCTGACAATCACCAATCCCTTTAGCGCCCAGACGAACACGCCCGACACGCCGTTCAACGACTCTACGTCCTACGGCCCGTTTAGCGCTTCGCAATTGACCGGCGGCGTGCAGGCCGATTCCTCGCTCGTCCAGGGACACAGCCTCCTCTATTCCTCGCTGGCCGCGGACGTGAAACCCATCGTCATCGTCGATACGACGTATCAGGCGAATGCGCAGTCTTTCGCGGCTCCCGACAGCTTC
>Ga0206928_1267_pt1 | contig 9683 bp, 9 predicted proteins | sample Alteio_BWOrgHeat_21_FD_152941 | JGI IMG/M metagenome (GOLD analysis project Ga0206928, IMG submission 152941) | Enriched cells from forest soil in Barre Woods Harvard Forest LTER site, Petersham, Massachusetts, United States -... | ecosystem: Environmental > Terrestrial > Soil > Temperate forest > O... | reverse complement strand
CTTTGAGCAGTAAATCGATATTTGCTTTTCCTTTTGAATAGAGACCTCCAATTATATCAAAAATTGCCCCTTCATCGCTTAGGATTGCCATTGCTCCATCATTTTGGGCCATTAAAGTCCCCAAATGTTCTGGTGTAACATCACTTGTCCATAGTTGTGGGGATGTAAACATGAAGTCAATTTCCTTTTCAATAAGTTCGATTTGTTGCTGATATTCATTGAAGGAGGAATCATTATTTGTTTGTGCTGCCTTTCGCCGAAGATGTTTGACTTTTTCTTCTAAGGTGATTTTTTTGCTCATTTGTGGGCCTGTTAAAATCTGATTTTGCGCTCTTTTGTGTTCTTCCCAAGCCATAATAGGCGCCATAATCATTTCAAATACCTTTGATTTTCTCGATCCTGAAGGCAAAATACCTAACGCCCATAAAGCCAATGGTTCTTGATACGATCTATTAACTTCGACATAGAAATTTTTCATGGAAACTGTTGCAAGAGCAGATAGAAAAAGAATGGAAGCCAATTCAATTGGCGTTTCGGTTGATCTTGAAACTTCTTTGACGAATCTCTGTGCGTATTCTGGAAATACCTCCAATGGCCATAAAGGTAATTGATACCCCTCAAATTCATGAGGGGGGTTCCACTCTTCACTATCAAAATGCTCGATTTCCATATTAGGCCTCCTTATTGGAGTATGCCCAATTAAAGAAAGCATCCTCGACAATAAGCCAACGGCCCCCAGCTTTTATAAAAACGTGTTCGCATTTTTTCTTTTTTCTGTGAGCTATTAAATGTCTAATTCCTCCTATGGAAGGCCATGGATGATATTCATCCCATTTGGTTACAGGTACAAGTCGACTTTTTGTCTCTTCGTTCATGCTTTGCTCCACTTCTTTTTTGTTTAGCGTTAATGCTAAGGCGTGTGCCTTGATCTCCATTAACTCAAACTTTCGTTAAACAAAAAAGTGAGGAAAAATGCGGAAAAAAGAAAAATATGATTAACAAAAAACTACGTATTAAAATACCTCTTGGAGCTGCTCAAACGTATGTTTAACGACATATTTTTTAACTTTTAATTTTTGACGCCTTTTTCCTCTCTTCTCGAATTTTTTGAAACCATTCAACGAGTTCAGGGTATGCAGCTTCATATGCATCCAAAAAATCCTTTTTAGGGCAGCTTTGCTTACGTTTTGGTAGGTTGCATTTCTTTGAGATTGTAGTAACCAAATCTTCAAATGCTTTTGCAGTCATACTTGAAGATATTAGAAAAACGATATCTGGATGAAAGCGATAGTATTTTCTTGGAATTTTAGAGAATTTTTTTGATACTCTAACTATTTCTACTTCTAATTTTTCACTGTTTGATTTAGTGCTTGTTGCTATCGAATCATTTATACTTCCATCGGGAAATTGATTTTGTGAAGTTGTGGTGTATTTTGAAATCTCATCATTAGAATTCGATTGCGTTTCTCTCTCTGTTAGCATCTCATCTGCGGCAGAAAGAAACAAATCTGGAATGGGATAATCGATTGTGCATAAATACATACACCAATCCAATAGAGGAGCTTCACAGTATCCATTTTCGAAGATTACATTATTTATTTTTCCATTTTGAGCTACATTCATTAACAATGAGTACAATTCCTTCACCCTATATAAATTAGGATCTATAAACACGATTGGGCTATCCATCTTGGCTATTATTCCATGAGCTAAATGGGCAACCTCAATAACTGATATACGGCTCCGTTTAGCGTTTGTTACATAACTCCACTTATCTGCTTGAATTAGAATTTGCTCAGGATGTGGATAACGATGGTAAGTCATAATGAAAGTCCTCCAAAAAGTTCTTGATCGGCTTCTTCAGCCATTTCAAATAAATGTTGATTTGTCAGATGAGCATAGCGATTGCTTGATTGAACACTTTCATGGCCTATAGAGGAGCCTATTTCTAGTAGATTTCTTCCCTTGGCTGCATGAATGCTGGCATTAGTATGTCTATTATCGTGAAATCTATAGTCTTTAATATCTGCTCTTTTCAATGCAGCTTGCCAAGCAGTCTCAATGTCATAGGGTTTTAAAGGTTTTTTACGAGAAGGGAAGAGTAAGTTATCGAGACTTGTGTCCGTTTTCTTTTCTAATAATGCTGTAATCACGCTGTGAGCATGTCCTACCAAGGGAATTAAACGTGGCTGCTTGTTTTTCGATGTTTTTAGTATAATTGCTTTTTTGGGTAAGCTGATATCACCAATTTTTAGTTTCATAATTTCACTTCTTCTCATGCCCGTAGCTAACGCCAACACAATAATTGGGTAAAGAAACGGACAACGGCTCTTTTTAGCCTCTGATAAAAGACGGATTTTTTCTTCTTTCGACAAATAACGTTGACGGCCAGGTGTTGGTTTAGGTTTTGAAACTTTCTCCATAGGATTTTCGTGCAACCATTCCCAATCACGAACGGCAATAGTAAAAAGATGTGATAGCGAAATTAAATAATGGCGTACAGTTGTGGGTGATCGCTTTTCCACTTTTTTTGTTTTTTCATTTTCTAAAAAAACTCTCTTTTCGTGTATCAAACTTGGCCGTATTGTTGATAACGCGTATTCTCCTAATTCCTTACGAAACCATTGTAAATGACGTTTGATGTTGCGTGCATTTGCGGGCTTTCTTGGTAGTTCTTCTGAGATATAGCGATCGATTGCTTCAGCAAGAGTATGGTCGGATGCTCGAACGTGAGGAAAATGAATGCCTAAAAGAGCATTGCGTTCTTGTTCAGCAAGCCACTGTCTTGCCAACTTTTCATCGGGAAAAGTTTTGATTTGATCGGGATAACCTTTCTTTCGAAAACGAACACGAAAGGAAAGAGTTTTTTTTGAACTGATTCGAACGTCAATTCCTCGTGGAAGATTTTTTTTGATTGCTTCAAGTTGTTTCATTTCGATGACCCTATCTTTGTAATAATAAGTTGGGTCAGCTACTGAAACTTCGGGTGAAATTGATGTCGGTTCCTGTGGCTTGCTGTGATCATTTGGTCCACCAGTGGTCCACGGCAGTGGTATCACCTTTTTAGCCAAATCTAACAAGACACTACAACACCATTTTAACACAGTTGTGAATGGGTTTTTAAAAAGTGGGGCAAGCTGGACTTGAACCAGCGACCAGCGGGTTATGAGTCCGCTGCTCTAACCAACTGAGCTATTGCCCCATAGAGGAGTTCGACATAATAACAGAATTTACGTTCTTAATCAAGACTTTTCTAGCTTTCGCTTTTCTAATCGTTCATCCATAAAGGAAGATAAATCGGTTTTTAACTTCACTAAGCTTGGGAAATACAGATACATCATATGACCACCTTCATAGGTCTTAAGCGTCACGTGGTCACGCAATGAAGGATCCAATCCCAAATGCGAAAATGTATACTCTGTCGCAAAATATGGTGTCGCAAGATCATAATTGCCACTAGCCACAAACACATCCAACGAAGTGTTTTTACTCATGACTTCTCGTAAACTATCTCCCACATCCAAATATTGATTATTTGCAATGCCATAATCCCAAGGCTGTACGTCAGCTATAATCTTATATTCTGCATCGTGCTTCCAATTCAAATCACTCCGGATATAGTTATTAAACGTTGCGGTAAATGCTCCCACAATATTTTCAAAGCTAGGATCGAATTCAAAAGTGTCAGCACATAAATCTGAATCAATCCCTTTTAAACGACTGTCAAAACGACCGACAGTGCGCCGTTCATTCCTCAATAACTCTTTCGCAAAACGAAAAATGTGCAGGCGTAAATCCGAACGATCCAAGTAATCTTTAGATATTCCAGTATAACGCTCCAATTTATCTAACACAGCTTCACGCTTATCATTTGAAAGGTGTGTGCCATACATCAACGCTTCTGCATACTCTCCAAGAGAAAACTTTTCCACTTCTGCCAACGTTTTCTTTTTATCTGCTTGCAGCTCATCATCTAATTTATTGTGATACATAGCAGTGGCACAATAGGTGGGCAGATATAAAATATATGGAAGGTCATTGCCTGCTGCAAAACGTATTGTTTGGAAATTTAAAACACTTGAGATTAAAACTAAACCGTCTAAGTAAAGATGATGTTTGTTATGCAGCTCTAAAGCTAAACCAGATGCCCTCGTCGTTCCATAACTTTCACCTGCCAAAAATTTAGGGGATTCCCATCTTTCATTCCTAGTAATATAAAGCCGGATAAATTCTGCGACCGATTTGATATCTTTTTCCACTCCATGAAAGTTTTTAGCTTCCTCACCTGGAATTGCCCTACTAAAGCCTGTAGAGACGGGGTCAATAAAAACTAAATCTGATAAATCTAAAATAGAATAGGCGTTGTCAATCAGATGATAGGGCTGCGCGGCCACTTTGCCTTGTTCATCCATAGCGACGCGTTTTGGTCCCAGCACACCCAAATGCAGCCATACAGAAGCAGAACCTGGCCCTCCATTAAAACAGAAAGTAATTGGACGATTTTTTCGTTCTCCAGAATTTTCTTTAGTGTAAGCAACATAGAAAATAGAAGCTTTCGGATTGCCTTGCTCATCATTTAATAGCTGCGTGCCGACCTTTGCTTGGTATGCAATGTTCGAATTCCCAATCTGTACGGAATGGGAAGATATAATGGATTCTTCTTGAGGTGTATTTTTAGGTAAGACTTCAGCCTTTTCTGCTACTTGAGCTTCTTGCGCAACCGCATGATCAATAAACAATAAACAGATAGCCAACAAAGGGGAAATAAAACATTTGAGCATAGAGGCCTCCATAGCAAGTAAAAATGTGATCATAACAAAAAGTGATTTTCGAATTCAATGCCAATCTAGAGAGGATTTCGAATTTTTAATTAGACGCTTTTGATCTTTTGCTAAATTTTTTATGATAAAAAATCAAAAACGTCCAATTTATTTAACTTGATATTATTTTTTATACTTCGATGACTAAATAAGTGTTAAGATACTTAATTAGCTGTTTTAGGAAAAAAATAATTCCAAAGATTTCCATTCGTATTTTCTGATGAATTGTCGTCTACAGAACTTTCTTCCATCGAATCTTCTAATTCATCTAAAATGGGATTTTTTAAATAGATAGCTTTCGAATGCTCAGAATCTAATTCTTCTAAAGATTTTTCTTCAATAATCTTTAATGTGTCTTTAACTTCTCCCCTCGTCTCTAATTCCTCTCTCTTCAGCGAAACTTCTTGGACGTCCTTTTCCACATTCTGAGGACTTGCTTCAGCAGTTTTTGGCTCATTAATTTCTTGTTTGACCTCTTGTTTTTCTACTGAAGTGTTCTGTGTTGTTAAAGAAGGATCTGTTTCTACGTCGGCAGAATTTTCGAATTCTTTTATTATCCCTGTTGCTACATCCTTGACATCCTCTTCTACTGCATTAATTTTGGATTCTAAATTCGCAAAATCTGCATGAGTTTCAAAAGCGATTTTTTGATTTAGCAAATCGTTCACCATTTCTTTTTCAATCGCGTCTGCAAAACTCTCAATACCGTCATCGATGTTTGATGCAAGTGTTTCCTTCAATTTTGCGTCTTTTTCCAATTCATTTGCTGCATCAGCTATTTTTTCTTCTAGAGTGTTCTTTTCACCTTGTTCTTTTCCGGCTAAATTAGGTTGTATTTCATGTTGAAGATCTTCGGTGGATGGGGATTCTATAGGTGTAATGATATGTTTTTTTACATCTTGTACAGCCGCAAGACCTTGTTTACAGTGCAATTGATAATTAGCTTCAGGAGAAATGATAACACCAAACAATATCGTGGAAGGAAGACCTATGAATGTATAAGCAACGACCCGCGCGATTGATTTTAGTAGATCTAAAAAGCCCGGTAGTTTTTTTTCAAATTTGTCAATTGCTTCTGATCCCGATAGGAAGGTTACAACTTTCATAGAAGATTTTAGTGCAGTCGATGCAGTGTAGACTCCGGTAGCTAGAATATTTTCAGCTATTGCTGTAATTTCCAATGGTAATGTAAAAAAAAAGTTAGCTAAACGAGCGCCGATTTCTTTTTTTATGAAGCCTTCTTCAGGGGTATTCCAGGTATTAATGCGATTTAGCATGTTGTTGAGTGGACTCATAAAAATACTCCTTGTTTTGGATTTGATGCATTTTGTTTATTCGGTTAAGATGTAGAAAATAACGAAAATTTGAATAAAAATATACAAGAGAAAAATAAAAAAATAAAGAAAAAGCTCCCGGGGATCGGTAACGGCGATAACGACACCAATGACATTAACGACAATAAGGACATTGACGACTAAGTTCTAAGAGGCAATGCTTTATTGATTTCTTTTAAGGTTATCATAACAGCTCCAGCTTCTTGCATTTGTTTTAATGCGGTATTACTATCATCAGGCTGCAAATTGATGCCTTTACAGGCATCTAGAGCAACAAAAACATTAAATCCCAAATGCAAAGCATCAATTACGGAATATTTTATACAATAATCTGTAGCTAAGCCTGCAATGTATACAGTGTTAACATCATGGGATTGCAAAAATTCAGCAAGTCCTGTGGATTTTTTATGAAGGTTGTCAAAAAAAGCACTGTAACTATCAATATTTTTAGCTGTGCCCTTAAGAAAAATATTTGAAATTTTAGCCGTATCGAATCCTTTAGCAAACTCGGCTCCATGTGTTTTCTGTACACAATGCACTGGCCAGAGGATTTGTTCTAGGTTTTCACAGATGATTTTTTCACCGGGAGCTTTATGATGATTAGTAGCAAAGCTTAAATGATCTTCAGGATGCCAATCTTTGCTCGCTAAAATATAATCAAAAGGAAGTTTCACTAGTTGATTGACAATAGGAAGAATTTTATATCCAAGCGGGACCGGAAGCGTTCCACCAGGAAGGAAATCGTTTTGAATATCGACTAAAATAAGCGCATTTTTATTCATGATTTTTCGTCATGTTACGAATGCTTCCAATGAGGTTTACCTTTAAATCATAAAGCGATTTTTCCATCCCTACAACATATTCATGGGGATTAATAAAGCGTTTTATCCCTGAATGAAAATGACTCAGTTCATTTTGTGTTGTCGCTCTGATATCATCAAGTGAAGGGGAGTGGTAAACACATTTTCCATTTCGAAAGATAGGGACGAGAAGATCTTTGGAAGTCCAGCTTTTATCAATTTTTTTCTGCCTTGTAGAATCTAACGGATCAATGAGGAAATCTTCATTGTTAATTCCTTTAGATATATCGTAGATGGCATCAGTAATGTAATCTTCATTGTTGCTAAATCGTTTGACTTGCAGAATTCCAGGATTGGAGATTTTCGTCATTTGCTCAGACAATTTGAGTTTGTATTGCCAAGGTTCTCCAGGGTTCCTTATGGCGGAAAGTTTATAGACTCCATCAAGGGCAGGTTGACTGCTCGCTGTGACAAGTTTTGTGCCAATGCCCCATATGTCTATAGCAGCTCCTTGCCGTTTGAGTTCACTGATGATCGTTTCGTCAAGTTCGTTGCTCGCAATTATACTAGCATCTTTAAAACCGGCTTCATCAAGGAGCAAGCGACTTTTAATGCTTAGGTAGGCTAGATCACCAGAATCTAAGCGGATGCCAAGCATTTTTTTTCCCTGCGATTTAAGCCATTTTCCTACTTCGATTGCTTTCTTTACTCCTTCCAGGGTATTATAAGTGTCGACTAAGAAAACACAGTCATTAGGCAAATGTTCTGCAAAAGTCTGAAAAGCTTCCTTTTCATCATCGAAGGCCATTACCCAGCTATGGGAATGCGTTCCCCTTAAAGGGATACCGTACATTTTTCCTGCAAGAACATTTGAGGTCCCTTCGCATCCTCCAATGTATGCAGAGCGGCTTGCCGTGAGAGATCCATCAATGCCTTGAGCTCTGCGAAGACCAAATTCAAAAACAGGATCTCCATCAGCTGCAATACACACGCGGGCAGCTTTTGTAGCAATGAGCGTAGGGAAATTAATGAGATTGAGTAGCGGACTTTCCAGTAACTGGCATTGGATTAAAGGACCTTTAATACGAATGAGGGGCTCGTAGGGGAATACCACATTACCTTCAGGGATAGCATCCACATCGCAAGAGAATTTTAGATTTGAAAGATAGGTGAAAAATTCCTGATCAAAGAGTGGGGTGCCATTAACTCCATGAAGAGTCGCCAGATAAGCCAAGTCGCTCGGATCGAATTTAAAATTATTTAAGTAATCAATGATAGTTGCCAACCCTGCTGCGATAGTAAAGCCTCCTTGAAAGGGGCGCTTGCGGAAGAAAAGATGGAATACGGATTCTTTGTTATCTAATCCAGATTTCCAATAACCATAAGACATGGTTAGTTGATATAAGTCAGTTAAAAGGGTTAAAGATTGGTTATGGAGGTTATGAGGGTGCATTTGATTGTTTTATTTAAGGGGATTATTTTGAGGTATTAATGATTTTTTCTTATTTAATTCTTGAATTTTCCGCTTGATTTCTACGATCTTTTTTTCGTTTTCTTCGCTATTTTTTATTTCTTCTGCGAATTGATGCCAATTATCAATCATATAGGGCTGAGCGTGTATTTCGTTATTTAAAGCCTGTTTTCTCATTTGCTTTAACTGCTTTTCAAGAAATTCTATTTCATGATTGATATCTTGAAATTTAATTTCTTGATTAGAAGCGGAAGGCTCCGGATTTAATGGAACCGCTTGTGAGTAGGTAGTGAGCATTAATAAAAAAGATGTCAAAATTATACGAAAAATGGGCGAAAAGGGAAAAGATAGGATCCCAAGGTTGTTACGAAACATTTTCATAGTAATATGTTCACAAAGTATTTTAAAAACACTAAATTTGCCATGGTATTTAAGATACAGAATTAAGAATTTATTGTTAAAGTATTTCGCTTTGGCATATATTCAAAATCGAGGTAATGCATGAATTTAAGATTGTTTGCGACTATATTTTTATTGTTATTTTGTGGTTTTTTGTCTTCTCTTAAAGCAGAAGTTACAGAATTATTGCTGCGTGACAATATGAGCAGGTCTCAAGTAGGGGATTATTTAGTCACCGCTCAGAATAAAAATTATTCTATTTTGCTCATTCGAAAAAAAGAAGGGGAGCAATTGAGTGTTGAAGAAATTACGATGCCGATGTCACGCGTGCCGCAAACTAATTTTTCGTGGAAGAATTGGATTGAAAATAGGGCCCCAGGAAATACATCTTGGGTTATGTATGTCATCCACTTGCCTACAGGAACAATGCAGCAAACCTATTCTTTTACAAGAAATGAATGGGTCACTATTCCCCAGTCTCAAAATTTCTTATCCACACTATTAAATCTACGCTTGAATCGGGTAGAAGATCATGAGCGAAAAAAAGTGGGCCCTCCACCTGCCCAGGATTCCTTTGATCGGAGACCCTATTGGCAGCCTCCTTTGATCGTAGAGGGAAAATGTATTAAAGGGGTAACTTTCGATTCTTGGCGAACCCGCTGGCCAAAAGATGGAAGTGAATTATCTGGAAAAATTATTGAAGTCTATATTCCTAAAGATAATGACAAGTATCCCTCCTATTTTCCTTATTGGTTGCAAGTTAGTGGAGTCGTTGGCAATGCTAAAGTACGTATTGTAGATTCCGGATCCCATTTATTTTTCACTTCAAAAAATGAAATTTTCCAGTAGACTTCTTTCA
>Ga0206928_1266_pt1 | contig 9743 bp, 9 predicted proteins | sample Alteio_BWOrgHeat_21_FD_152941 | JGI IMG/M metagenome (GOLD analysis project Ga0206928, IMG submission 152941) | Enriched cells from forest soil in Barre Woods Harvard Forest LTER site, Petersham, Massachusetts, United States -... | ecosystem: Environmental > Terrestrial > Soil > Temperate forest > O... | reverse complement strand
TTGCAGGACTTGTGGGACTATAATTCATGGCTTTGCAGTGGATTTCTTTTTCAAATATTCGGCCATTTTCTTGCGCAAGTAGGCAGGATTGGCCCCTTTTGCGATACTCATACTCATCCACCAGCCGGTCTTAACCCATGCTAGGCCGCCAAATCCGTCCGCGGCTAGTCGCTTGATAATTTCCTCCACCACTTCGGCAGAAGACTTTAGCTTCATAAGCTCGGCGCAGTCGTCCAGCCAACCCTTGTTGAACGCGCTAACATTGAATGTAATTTCATCAGGCGTTTCTTTGAGCTCCGCGTCGTCCTTTTTCTCCTCCCAGTCCATGAACTCCGATAACCATTCCGGTTTGAGCTCTTTGATTTCATTCTCGGTGGTAAATCCCTTTTCCACCGCCCGCCGCTCAACTGCGTTCCGCCAGGACTGACATTCACTGACTGGCACAAAAGTATAAGGCCGTTCGCGAATCGTTGTGTCCTTGCCCAAAAGGCTCTTTCCACGTCGCACCACGTTGAACTCAAACATCGTCAATTTGCCGCGCAAAATGCGTTCATACAAAGCGGCCCGGGAAACCGGCACGAACATTCGAACGGACCCGGTATTGATCGTGGGCCCAACCGTCGCGGTAAGAACATCGTACCAGTGGCTCACTTCCTCTTGTGGGCCTTCCCTCTTATGAATGCGAGTATTTGTCCCCGGTTTCCCTAAGACCGGAAACACGCTCTCGGGCACTTCGATAAACTCGATTTCACCTTGCATAAAGCAAAGCATAAGCCCATGCCTTGCCAATCGTCAAGATATATTTGAGCATTCATTTTTCAAGGCTTAACGCCCGGCGATGAAAAAATCTGGTTTATCAAATCAGCACAGATACGCAGTGTAGATGACGTACGATTGAGCAGAGTGGTTGAGCCGTGTGCCTGGTCATTTTTAAGTTCCGGCAAAATCTCCAAAACTTCTACACATGAATTGACCTCGAGAATTCTCCACGAACCAAAATCTTGCGCGGGGGCCGGGTTCCGTAATATTGCAGCGCCTCTACCGGCCTACACTGAGAAACTATATCGTCTATCAAAAATGATTTCTTGCAGTTTTTCAATTCTGGTTTGAGAAAATCACATGGCTTGCATGGACATTGATGTGCCGCTCAAGTGGAGTACCATTTATCAGAGGCTCTTCGATGAACTTGCTCCGTCCGGATTCTGGGAGGGGTTGCTCTCTTCCGAGGACTTCGGTAGCATAGACAGCCGCATTGATGCGCTAGCGATTCACGTATATCCCGGTACCCGCGAACGATCATACCAAAAACTGCGCATGCGAGCCCGAGAGTTTTTCATAGCAAACTATACACATCATGCATGTTATCACGCATGTCGAATTTATGAAGAAGCCGGTTATTTGGACTATGGCTTGCGGCGGTGCGACATTGATGCGCAAAACGAATTAGCTGCAAAATTTTTTGGGCATTCAAAACAGTTAACGGACGCGATCATGAAATTGCGTCAAGAGGGGTATGCGTCGCATAATCACAATCACGTCGGACTGTTTTTTGCTCGCTCTGGCGCGATCGTAATTGGGGAAGGGTATATACGGGGCGGGAGTGAGTACCTACGTCGCTTGGCTAACGCGCTTGGAGATGACTCCAGACGTTTGCTCATGGTGAAAGGTCGTCCAGCTCTCATTAGGTGCGAACTACCGTTAGCGGACCTCGGTGATTCAGGTATCGATTACGCAGCAATGCTGCCTATCACTTATAAACTAATGATTCGGGATGAAATTCGCCCTCCGATATTTTCCGCAATCGAAGGAGCCTTCATGCATTCTGCCGATATTCCATCGAATCAAATTACTATCGAATACCTTGATGCTGTGATGCCAAATTAAATTGATAAAAATTTGATAACCTCCGTTTTAACTGAGTTTCCTTTCGCGAGGCCAGTTCACCCCTCAGCCGCGCGCCGTGTTGGGCGGCCGTCCTCGGGGTGAACCCACCTCGCGCCGCGGACGACCGACCCAAGTGCCGCCTCACGCAGACCGTGCATTCTGCTGGGAAGCAACCACCCAGCAGAACGCACGGACTGCGTTTAACCGGCGGCGTTCGTCATATTGGCGCTGAATAACTCCTCGTAGCGTGCGGCATAGGCAACTAGTGCCATGGTTATAGCAATCATCATCTGTGAATCAAACTGGCTAAAATGCCTTTGAGGCGAATGGTGAACGACATTGCTGTCGGACTTGATTGCCGAAAGAGCTTCATTGAGCCAATCGTAGGTAGCTTTCCCCAATCTGTTAATCCACTTGAGATTCAATACAGGGATCATTTTTTCCGGACGCTTCGGGTCGGGAACATGCTGAAAGAACTTATCTAGAGCGATTCGACATTGGCCGACAGCCAGGTCGTATAATCCAATTTGATGAAAATTTTGAGCTTGTTGAAGTGCTGTAAAGGCATCTCCATATACTTCGATATTGCTCAATGGAATCGCCGGAAACTCCACTACATGAATTTTTCCATAACCGAGACCAGGCAGAACTTGATCAATCCAGATATTGCTGGGGCAGGTCATCCTCAAGTTCTCAAAGTACTCCTTCTGATAGGCAATTGCCCATATATCTTCATGCCTAATCTGGCGAGACGCGGGAGTTTGTAGTGAGACCAATTCGAGTGTTTCGATATAGAACCAAAGGCTAAGTTCAATATCCTTTCCTTTGCGTAGCCCCTCAAGGGTTTCAATTTGACGGCATGTTAATGGAAATTCTGCAATTGCCGGTACCTCGTTGATTCGAATGTGAGGTTCAAATAGTCGGATGTCCAGGTAATGGGGATTAGACCAAACCGAAATTTCATTCTTTTGCGTGTGCAAACGGCAACGTAGTCTCTGGAAATAAAGCGCATGGCTCGAAGGCAATCCATCTAGAGCAAAATCTATGTAGAGTTGGAAAGTAAGTACAGGGGAGGTCGGAGTGCCTTGCCCTCGGATCTTGTCTAGGGGAACAGCTACAGAAGCTACCTCACGGCCTAATCGTCCCTTTATGGATGCATTCATAGTTTGGGGTCGAATCTAGCTGTCGATTATTTGAAATTATTTTGGTCTAGTTTACCAACTCGAAATGTACTTTTACAATATGGAAATGCTCGACACCCCCAGAACCCGCCATTAGGTCCCTTGCGCATGACCATCTTTGTATCGCATCGGGGACACGTGGGGGTGGTGTAATCGCCTTCGGTAACCTCGCTCAAGATGAAGGCTCGGGCGTCGGGAGGGAGTTCGCCGAGCTTTTTGAGCAGATAGGAGCCGGAAACGAGGGTCAATTTCTTGCCCGCCGCAAATTCCAATGCCTCCGTGGTGAAATCGCCTGACGTGACGAAGTACCCTAGGGGCACCCCTTGCGCTGCCATGACCCCGTAGAGCTCGCGTACGGGCTTGACGCCGACCTTATAGGAATTCCAGGCCTTGCACTGGACCACGGCAAAGGGCTGAGACTCGCCATGGCGGTACAGCTCAATGTCCACCCCGCCGTCTGCGCCTGTACGGGTCCGCTTAGGGTCGTAGCCTGCTTTATGGAAATAAAGCGTGACCAATATCTCGAAACGCCGCCATTCCAGGGAAGAGATAAGCTCCCGATTGAGCGTTAAGGGGGCTGCATGGCTCGCCTCCTTGGTGGTGGGGGTGGCAGGCAGGACCGGGCCGGACCCGGCATAGGAGGTAATAGGAAGCGCACCCAGCGAAGGGCCTCTTGTGAGCAATCCCTTAACTATCAGTACCCCAACCCAGAGGACAGCCGCTAAAACCGCAAACACCCCGAATCCGACGACCAAAACGCGAAACTCAGGGGACATATACCACCCCGCCGCAAGTGCCACGCCGAGCCCCAGGATAACTTGAGACCAATCCGGCTCCCGGTTTCGACGACGTGCCATTGAGCATTAAAGGACGCCATAAATTAAACCAAGTATGCTTGGTCGAGTCAATCTCCATACCCTGATATTATCAGGCAGTGCCGCCCCGACGTACCAAACAACTCCACAAACGAAGCAAGGCTGCCTTGGCCTTGGCAACGGTTCTGCGAACGCGTCGACATGCCCTGGGTCTTAGTCAAGAGGCCTTCGCCGAAAAGGTGGGACTCTCCAAGAACTATATAGGGAATCTTGAACGCGGCGAATATGAACCAAGCGTTACTACGTTAGTCACGATTTCGGGGCAATTAGGATTTAAGGTTTCTGATATTTTGCAAGCGGCTGGCTTATAAGCGCTGGGGCTTATTCGGTACCCGCCTAAGCGTTTATCGCAATTTTTCGCCTGATTGCCGGTAGGGCTAAATTTAATGTAGGTTCAACCATAACCTGAACCCCGAGACTCGATAGCAACTGCCTCAACCTCGTGAGAGTTAAATACTGTGCGCAGGTACCTGAATAACTTTTCTTGAGTAAGGGCCAGTTTTTTAGCAGTAAATTATGTATTAAGTATGCGTCTGAAAGTCGATGACAGGCAATAGCTAAAATGCATGCCGAAAGTGCAACTGGACGGCTCGACGGCAAAACACAAATCTTACTTTGACTCGGACGTCCGACTCTGGGAACCAAGACAGCATAATCTGCCAAAGCCGTCCGATTCGGATCAACACGTTGTTGGGTTATGCTTACCTTGAAATCACGTAGCTCCGTAGTATGTAACAGAGGAATGCCAAATGAATCTTTAGTAAGCCTAACGCTGGGCATATCAATTTTTCCGCGCAGAATTCGGACTTTTGGAAAATATTTAGTTGTGGCCCGCGGTTCGAATCTGACTAGTGAAATGACTTGCTTCTTAATTCTGCTTCGCGGCGACAGCTTAATGACTATAGTTTTAGCTATGCATCGCCTAAATGTCTGTTCGTGATTTACTCGAATGATTTTCCGTTTATATCTTCGGTCGAGCAAACCCCAAGCATAGCGATCCATTTCACTATGCAGAGTATTTGCTGGTAATATGGCAAATAATTTTCCGTCGGGCTTCAAGTACGCAAGAGAGGTAATTACAAATGCGAGACCTTTGCTGCATGCGAGATCTTCTCCATATAGGTTAGCAGTCGTTTTTCGTGCACCTAAATTCGAAAATGGAGGATTCAACACTACTAAGCTAACCTGATTTTTAAGATTTCTTAAAATACGCAGTTGATCACGATGCCCTGGATGCAAGAAATTACCGCGAGCGACTGTCCAAGAGGGGCATGACTTTGTGAGCCTCGAAATCGCACGCGGATTAATGTCTATTCCCACAAATCTTGCGGTTGGTTGGCGCTTTGCAACTGCACGAAGTAGTTCTCCATTTCCGACAGAAAAATCTGCAACAAGGTTATTGCGCTCGTTAAAATGCGCATAAGATGCAATTAGCTCAGCTAAATGCGTGGGAGTGTAAATGCAATCCACAAAAATTTCGGTTGAATGTTATGCGCGAAGAAATGTCGAGATGTGATACACCAACAAACGCGAAATGCCGTATGTGCGCTGTGGCCTTCGAATGGGATGGTCATAAACAAGTTCTACCTTTTGAGGGCTTGTTATCGCAAACAAAATTGCACCCAAGGCATGAGGCTTAGTACCAATTGGCGCAATTTTGAGCAAATCGCCACGATTCTCATCTGCTATATCCTGTAGCAAATAGTACAGACTGAAGGGGTCATTCGCTGAAGCAAACCTAGTATTCTTCCACGATCCAATCTCTTGCATAAGAGGTACACGGTTACAGAGGTAAGTATGGAATGGATACTCCGGTCGAAAGCCGGGGAGGCCAATAATAGGCACTGTCTTACCACCGGGTGGTTGTACGGTCTCCACTATATAAGCAAAGCGGCGGCCTTCAAATCCTAACAGCGGGATAAAACAAACATTCTCGTCGCGAACTTCTCGTAGTGATGCAAAACCAGGTATTGGCGCTATTCCTGCAATACGTTCGCTTAAGTCAAAGATTTCACCTTCAGTTGGAGTAACGGTGTATCTATATTCCTTTGGCTCAACATATGTAACCATCAAACGTTTGCCCGCCGCAATGCCCGAGCGAATTAGAGGCGCCCAAACATGGTGTCCAAACCCGGTAAGATCAAAATAAACGGTATGCGCACTGATCTCACGCCAAAAATCTAATAGCTGTCTCTCACTCCGTAACGATACGGTTTTAGTCGTTTGCTCAACTAAATATTGAAATTCGCTTATTTCTTGCTGTGAAATATGTATAAATTGGGTATTCCCTGCGTGCGACCTCCATGCGTCAATATGTTGGATACGCTCTTCATTCGAGGAGCCGAAAATGAAAATCGAGTCACGCTCTGGATCAAATGTTCCAGGGGTGTCATAAATATCGATTAAAATTGGCCGATCACGAAGCGGAGCCATAATACCCTTGAAAAAGCTGCAATTGATCAGGAAGTGGTTCGGTGTCTATTCGATTAGTCGCCGTGAGTATTTCATTGATGGTCTTACGAGGTTCATTTACAAGCCCCATCAGCTGCTTGCCGGAAAGAATGATTTTACGTTTGTGGCGATAGCTAAATGCAAAAAACGCACTGAAAATTGGATGTACCATGTAGTCATAATCCCGAGTGTCGCTTTCATCGGAAAGCTTATTACCAGCAAATCTAAGAAGTGCGAGGTGCATGACCGCTGAATTTAAAAGATTGGTGGAATGTTTAGCAAATTCGGGCGGTTCGCCTGGTTCAGGATCAGAAACATGAAAATGATTCACTTCGGGAATGTGGCCTGCAGCATCGGCCGCCATAGTTTGAAAAATTCGACCAAGGCCCAACAGCAGTTTTGTTAATTGAGCTCCATGAACACTAAGCCCTTCCAATTCGGCAAGATTCTTCTTTCCAACATATTGCGCAGCCAAGGTTTGCGTGCTATAAGAAATGGGAACGTCTAAGTTCTGACCGCTTTGCACATGCCGCAGGAGAATTTGGTCAATTAATTCCAGGAAATAGCGAATGTTATTTCCGGCAAGATGCACAAGCACATTCCAACCGGAGTAGTGTTTTTGAATGCCAGGCTTACCGCGTTTAAGGGTATATAATAGAGAATGTCTGTAATTATGATAGCGATCCTTCCAGGTGTCTGGGTTGCGTAAATAGTCGAGCCATTCCCCTCGAATATCCTTCTTGTGTCCTTTTGCCCAAAAACAAATAAAGTATTTTTCGAGCAGGCTTATGCGAGAAAGTGCGTTTTTTGTTGTTTCTGGTGCTACCGACTCAAGCGTCCTGGCCGCCTCGGCTGCTAATCCACTCCCCTCTTTGTCCAAAAGCTCAGCTTCATCCTCTTCACTGAGTTTTGGTAAAAGGCTCGATATATCCAGAACGGATCGACCGACTTGATTAAGTTTAGAGATTCGCTCGTTGCATACCTTTTGTGCAAAAATTAAGAATCGATCACCGTCAAATTTGTCAGCAATCCGAATCCGTACGTAGTCGGCAGGGCTAATTAACTGTTCATTAGGATTAAGGGTCGTTCTGCAGCGCCACCCTAATTCTTTTACGCCGACTTTAAAGCTATAAAATTGACCAGAATGCTTAATTAACGTATTTATAATCTGCTGTTGATAATCGGCAAGATTCTCATACTCATCCAATAGAAAAAGAAAATGTTTCGATTTAAAAGGTGAAAGACGCTGAATGGCCTCCATTAACGCATCGATTGGCGCGCCTTGCAGTGATAGTTGCATGTCGTCATTGTCTGCGACATTATTAATATAGGCTTCAAATTTTGTTTGAGCTTCACTAATTCTCTTTGCAAGGCTGGCTATGTCACTTGCGGGTTGCAGGTTGAGACTCAATGAGACCCGACTACAATCGCTTTCACTTAACTGCTGAGATTGAGGGCAATGTAAGTAGTACCATTCTAAGAATCTAATTATTAGGTCACAGCACACTAAGTTAAAGTAATGAGCAAACACTCGCTGCCATTTTTCCTGAGATAATTCTGGCCCCTGGAAGGCTGTAACGCGATTTGTATTTACCCTATAATACATTCCATAATAGCTCCACGTCGAAACCGTGTCTGATTTTTTCCCGTGTAAAGCGAATTGGCCTTCGTATGACATGCAGCGAAGTACCGTTGTTTTTCCAGTTCCTCGGCCCCCAAGAAGCAAACACGGCCTTGGCGTGGCCAATTCAGGAAAGTACGAAGGTTCTGTAAAGAGCTCGAACATCCGCTCTTTAAGCCATTCGGCTTTATAGCTTCCAAACAGTTGACTGAGTTGCTCCGTAAGAGCAGACTTGATGGATTCGTCGGTCATGTTCGTTGGATAAGAGGATACCATCCATTTTGCTGCCAATAGAAAATTGGCAGCGTTGCATCCGGCACGGAATGCTCAAATGCAATTGTGAGCCCAAGCTCATGAAATCCCTTCCATTCTGTTATGCCAGCTCGATCACTCGCACATTTGAGAAAGTTTTCGACAGATGCCTGTAGGTTGGATGGCCAAAATACACAATCGGCAGAAAAAGCATTATACTCAGTAGTCAAGAGGTGGGCGGGATGAAGTCTTACGGATGGACAAGATGCCGATATGCGTTGGCGACCATGTTCCGTACAAATGAGCGGACAATAAATAAAACTAGCCCCACGCATCACAGAAGCAAGTAACTCAAATGAAATCGAGCCTAAGCCCGGAATGTTTTCACGATGTTTCCATGTCTGGATAAACTGTTCACCCGATCCGACAAAATCATCAAAAAAAATCACTGTTGACGTTGTATGCTGTGCTAAAGCAGTTATTGCGTTTTTGGGTTCCATTATGCGCCCCTCGTCGATACCAAGAATTTGTCGTGCCATGCGCAGAAACATATATCCACTATCAGTGGGATTGGGTACCTCGCCGCGAACACATGTAACAATGATTCCGTCACAAAATTCACGCCATTTTTGTTGCGTTGCTAAAAAGGATTCTCCGGGATCACGTAGAAATCTGCTGATGCTTTGGAAGGTAGAAAGCAGAAGTTGGTCCATTAGTGGTTGTGAAAAATATATAAATGCATTCAATAAATGCCGTGCGTGTTCCTTTTCCTCCGGTAAGAAGTTATTCAGCCAGCGTCGAGGGCTCATTCGATGTGTCAATGGCCAGAGTTGCACATCCACAAAATAATCGCACTTAGTCGCGAGAAATTGCTCGCTAACCTGAAAGCTGTCTATTGGCGCGGAGGTCGGCATCGCAGAGGCATTCTTATCTATAATGGTCTGGAGAGGTGAAATGCTAGAGCTTATGTTTTGACTGTTATCTAAGAATCGCCATCGGTATAAGATTCGTCAAGCCTCCGCTCATTCGAGTAACTGAGTGGTATTGGATTTCTGTGTGACCGCTTCCACACTGGAAATACATGGTTCATGGCTCGTTCGAGGCGCAAGCGCAGCGGTAGCTCATTCAGCCAACCTTGGAATGCCTCTTCATCTAGCTTGATGATTTCATTGCGATAGTAATAGGCCCACTTTTTACCCAGTATGGTGGAAAGCTGATCTAAATCCGAGGCCCCGACGGCTTTACCGATGATGGCGAGGCGAGTTCGCCACTTCTTGGCGTGTTCCGTGATCCAAGACATTTGGCGTCCATGAGTTTTCCAGCGCCAGGCCTCCCGGCGGGAATACTCGACGCGGCGACAGCCTTTCCATTCGTGACAGCGCAGCTTGAGCCCGGCTTCCAGGTATTTTGCGATATATTCGCCAACCTGCGGCCCATCTTTGCGAATAGGCAGGAATTCGGACCGGCCAAGGCCATACC
>Ga0206928_1244_pt1 | contig 9752 bp, 5 predicted proteins | sample Alteio_BWOrgHeat_21_FD_152941 | JGI IMG/M metagenome (GOLD analysis project Ga0206928, IMG submission 152941) | Enriched cells from forest soil in Barre Woods Harvard Forest LTER site, Petersham, Massachusetts, United States -... | ecosystem: Environmental > Terrestrial > Soil > Temperate forest > O... | reverse complement strand
TTGCAAGAGGGACTAAAGAAGGCGTTTCTCGCGCATGATTTAGTAAAAAAATGGCATCGGAAACAATGATGTCGAGAGATTTATTCGTTTGTTACAAATCAATGAAGATTCTTTGGCCCCTAAAAGTCAGGCAGAAACCACGATTCTTGTCGAGTTGTATGCTGCAGGGCTCAAAACGCTTGTAGAGGGAAAGTTTTCGAGAAGCGATGACGCGAAGCAGGCCGTGGCTCAATCTTGTGTGGACTTAGTGAAGTCGCAGCGCAAAGAGCTTTTACCTTTAAATGTCCCTTCCTCAGAAAAACTGATAGCGGCTTACCGTCCTCAGCTTCCGGCCTTAAAATGGGAGGAAACTCTTAAACAGCATGAACCAAAAATTGCAAAATTAGTTGATCAGATAAGTTTAGAGTTAAAGAATAGTAATTTAAAAGGTCCCGTGAGTGAAGCTGAAACTAACGCTGTACTGCGTTACATAAAGACCATTGAAGGACTAAGCAAGAAGGGTGATATTGATACTGATACATCTGTCATCGCCATTCGCCGTTTGGTCCAATCCCAGCGTACCGGAGAGGAAAGTTTTTTGCATTCTGTTCCGGAAGGAACCATGCGGCGCTGTTATTTTGAAGCTGTGATTGAAAAGGGATTGCCTTTGGAGGATTCTACCAAAAAGGAAGCTGTGATTGCTTTGCTTTCTTCAATCAAAGGCATTGAAACGACGCCAGTGACTTTTGAAGGACAAAAACGGCTGCAGCTTTTAGGGAATCAATTAATTTCCTCTTCGTTTGCAGGAGGAAGGTCACTTGATCATTTTAGAGTAGTCCACAAGGTGCCTGTTATTTTATTGAGTATGGGTCTTTCCACCATAAGAGATTTGAATGAATATAAGCTAGCCCCCCATCTTCTTGTAGAAATATTTGATCAAAATCAATTGTATGTCTTTAAAAATCAAAATTTAAGAGAAATTCTGGATGGGATAAGCAACGATCCGATACAAGCATTTTCGGCAATCATTGAGCCTATGGTTGCTGTCATTGCAACTGAAGATAAGGAGATCAAGCAGAAAACGAATGCCATTGTCGCGTCATTGATGCAAGGTCAAGGCTTAGAAGCTACGCAGAGTTTAATCAAACAAATTGGCGGAAGTCTAGGGGGAATTGAAGTGGACCTTAAAGTATCTACTGAAGGTTTAATTTCCGGACTTTTATCAATAGTGCAAGAAAGCAAAAAAGATGAATTAGAGTTACATCTTCATGATCTTTCAAAAAAACAGGATCCTGATGAAAAAGTTTCATTAGTGCAAGAAAGCAAAAAAAATGAGTTAGAGCCTGATGAAATAGTTTTATTAGTGCAAGAAAGTAAAAAAAATGAGTTAGAGCCTGATGAAAAAGTTTCATCAATTAAAGCTTTTTTTCGCGAAGTCACAAGTGAAATTTCCATAGGTCAATTGCAGAGAGAAAATGGTGTGGCAGTGAGGGATCGCTCCCCGGCAGCTATTTTTTTGGATGAGCTAAAGACCGTAAAATTACCCTCATGGCTGATTGATATTTTAGAGAATAAAGCCCAATCTGCTGCTAAAAAGATTCTTAATTCCACTATGGGGGCAAAGCTTACAAAAGTGATAGTCGTCGAAACGATGAATCATGGGCTGGCTGAAACAATGAAGCGAAACGAAAAACAGATAAAGATTTTAGAAAGTTTATCTGAGAGTGTAAATGTTGATGCGGTTCTTAAAGAGGTAAGTGCACTAGAAAAAAAGAAAAAGCTTAAGACAGAGGATAGGCAACATTTAAATTTTTTATACTTGACCCTGGCAATGAATCCTGAAAAGAGGAGCGAAAAACTTACTGATTTGAAAATGCGTCAAGAGTTGTTAGGTAATATCAAAGGTGCAGTTCCTGAAATAGTTTCCGTCGGCATGGAAATTGCTTTGAACGTGTTAGAGAAAGGAAATTTAAGCAAACATAAGGAATTGATCGATTATATCCTGCAACTTGCAAAGCATCCCGAACAACCTGTCGATCAGCAAAAATTAATGGAACTGCTTTACAAGTCCACCGAAGCGATTTTAGATGATAGTCGTACGATATTTCCCGGTTTATTTGAGGGAGCCTTGAATGGATTAAAATCGATTGCGAATCCAATTCCAGCTGCTCATATTTCTCAGCCAAACATTATTTTAGATAGCAAAGCCGCAGTGAAACAATTCACTGCGGAAGATGTCAGTAGAGCAAAAGCCTTTCCAAGGTTAATCGCTGCAGCTTATGAATCCTCATTCTGGGATAGTGATACGGCCGCTAAGATGAAAACAGGGGTGAAACAATTAATACCTAAAATGAATTCAGAGTTTTTGAATCTTCATCCCCGACATGTTTTTACGGCAGATGAGATTAAGGAAGTGGGGTATTTAGCTGAAATCGGAATCACCTTAATGCATTTGGGCTATAAAGATACCGAAGTCGCTTTGGCTCTTAAAAGATATTGTGAAGATCAAATAGAAATCGGTAAGGAAATCAAAGCGCCGGATTGGAATCATTTAATAGGCTCTATCGAGTATGAGCAATATCAGGTCTTTCTCCCTTATTTATTCGATGCTGCCGTAGCAACCTTAACAGCAGAAGTCATTAATGAAGGGAAGTCCAGACAATTACCGGATGGAACAAAAGAAGAATCATATCTTGATCAAAAAGTTAGGCTGCTCATTAATTCAAAACATATGGAAAGTCAGGAAGCGGCTTTGAATCCGAACGGTAGAGCGATTTTAAAAGAAATCATTTCGGGTATGTTTGATGCAGAATTTGCTGCCGGCCAGCAGTTAACGAATCCTGTTTTACTTCATCGGTTTCCTTTGATACTGGATGGGGCTGGCTTGTCGGATGTGAGTGCATTAAATGCTGCCAAACTTGACGGGGTAAAAAAATCCCTGATCTCTGAAGGAAATGTCTTTTTAGGAAAAATAAATCCCCTCTTGATCGGAAAATCGATTATCGCTGAACCTCAAAAAAGTGTTGAAATACTGGTTAGTCCTATTTTAGACACGCTTATGGAGGGAAGTCCCGTAGAAAAACGGAAAGCTAAATCAGCAGTTTCTAATTTGTTCAAATCAATTACCGGGGCGCCGTTAGCAAATCAGATGATTGGAAGCATTGAAAAGCAATTAGGACCCATCCTATCTCTTGAGGGAATTTCTTTGGATATCGACATCTCAACCCATCAAGCTCTTGATGGGTTGAGGAGCAGTAATGAAAAATTAAAGGCAGGCCTAAAAAAAGGAAAAGTTTCCACAGAAGAAGCTGCAGGTTATGGGTTTTTATCTTCTATGTTGATGAAGTTTGTCAATAATGTGGCTAATGCGCAAGAGCAGCGTTCCGGAGTTATTCTTGAAAGTCAAATTGATCATGGCGCCCAAACTTCCAAGATGGCCGATATGTTGGACTATTTAGGTACTTTTACTGGGAAGGCAGTTTTTAGATTATTATCCGTCGGTATGGATAATATGGACATCCTTTTGCCTCTATTAAAGCCGGTGATTGCTTTTGGAATGGAATTATATTTAAAAGGAAAGATTGAGAACCTTGAAGGAAAAGTCGTGCGTAATCAGGCGAATGAAGATTTGTATATTATCCTAAAAAATAAATCCTTACTCACCAAAGAAGAAAATATTCAATTGCAAGAGTTTGAAAAGAATACCTGTTCTGCTGCGGAAGCGGATCAATTGGAACTTTTCAAAGCACTTTACGAAAATCGAGAAGAGCTTCTTAATCTATTGACGAATGTTCTTGTAGCATTTTCAAAAAAACACAAAATATCCGACCATTCTGATTTAATTAATTACATCCGTGAGTTAGCAAATAATCCGGACAAAAAAGTCAATGAACAGGAGTTAATGGGTCATGTGTTGAAGAGTTTTGATATACTTTTGAATCAAGCTGAAACTTATGATGAATTGATCCCTCGAGTTTTAGGTGCCTTAGCGAAGCTGGGCTCTCCTGCGACTTAAAATTAGCGACGTGAGGGATAAATGTCCGATTAGCCCGAGTAGCAAAGGTCCCTAATATGAATCAATGATGAATTAAGAAGTTGCACTAAAGGTTTGTAAAAAGTTGTTTTAAATTACAAATGTTATAAACAAATATTTTTGTTCCATTCGAGGTTTAAATTGTTTACAATAATACATAAACAATACAATTTAGTTTTAATTAATGTAAAAAAATAGCTGAGGGGTGATTTTATGACTATGCCAGAGAATAACATAGATCTCAATAGTTACGAGAAGTACATCAGTAAAGGTTTGTTTGATGGAGCTTATAACGAGGGTGTTATCAACTATGGAAAAGTGTTTGAAAATCTTGGGCATAAAGCACTTATAACATTTCACCAAATCCAAACCCTTTTTGAAAAAGGTGTGTGGATCAATGATAAAACAGCCATGCAAAAATTGACGAATAAAATGAGTTTATTAACTAATTCAATTTCTTCAAAAAATGTTGCTAAGTTTAATATTTTAGAAGAAACAAGTATTCTAAATGGAATTGCACAAATGAAAGCCATTTGTCGCGCATTAAAAGCTTCTGGAAGTGATAAAGAAACTGAGTTGAGTACTATGGAAAATAATCTAACTCAACTTCAGAAGAAAGTTCAAAAAGATAAGAAGATGATTCATGAAGATTTTAAAGCAAAGCGTGAAAGTTTGCCTCAAGAAATCGCAAAAATAAAAATGGCTAGAATGGCAAAGAATGAAACGACAGAAGCTAAACATGAAACGAAAGATATACCCTCGCAAAAGCATCAAGATGAAGGAATTCGGAATTTAGGCAATCAAGAGCCTGATGTAGAATTTGACAAGATAGAGCATAGAGAGGCAAAAAAAGCTTATAGTCAATCATTGTCTCCAAATCAATCAACTTCATTACCAAAGAAACTTACTCCTTTAACGACAGAAATTAAATCTAAACAAATAAAAGTACATGCAGATAAAAATCATGGAGTCAAAATAGAGGAAGACCCCGAATATGGTAAAGCAACAAAAAAACCGATTCGCTTAGATGACATATTGCAAGAAGCTAAGGCTCAAATTTCTAAATTTCGAAAAGCTGAAGAAGGAGCTCTACAAAAACCATCTACAACACCTCTTTCTGTACTAGCATCACATGAAGTTAAAAAAGAAAAGAACATTGATGTGCATGAAACTAAAAAAGACCAAGAGGCTACTAGTGTAAGCTTTGACGGGAAAGGTAATATCGCAGATGAAAAAATAACGGGTTTTGGTAAATTAATTTTAAAAAATAAAGTGTATGAAGGTGACTTTTTAAAAGGTAAACGTACGGGAAAAGGTAAGTGCACTTACAACAATGGCGACATCTATGAAGGTGATTTTGTAGATGGCAAACAAACGGGAAAAGGTAAATATACTTTTAATGACGGCGACATCTATGAAGGTGATTTTGTAGATGGTAAACGAACGGGAAAAGGTAAATATACTTTTAATGACGGCGACATCTATGAAGGTGATTTTGTAGATGACAAACGTACGGGAAAAGGTAAATATACTTTTAATGACGGCGACATCTATGAAGGTGATTTTGTAGATGGCAAACAAACGGGAAAAGGTAAATATACTTTTGATGACGGCGACATCTATGAAGGTGATTTTGTAGATGGCAAACAAACGGGAAAAGGTAAATATACTTTTGATGTCGGCGACATCTATGAAGGTGATGTTGTAGATGACCAATGTATGGGAAAAGGTAAATATACTTTTAATGACGGCGATATCTATGAAGGTGATTATGTAGATGGCAAACGAACGGGGAAAGGTAAATATACTTTTAATGACGGCGACATCTATGAAGGTGATGTTGTAGATGGCAAACAAACGGGAAAAGGTAAATATACTCACAACAATGGCGACATCTATGAAGGTGATGTTGTAGATGGCAAACGAACGGGGAAAGGTAAATATACTTTTAATGACGGCGACATCTATGAAGGTGATGTTGTAGATGGCAAACAAACGGGAAAAGGTAAATATACTCACAACAATGGCGACATCTATGAAGGTGATGTTGTAGATGGCAAACAAATGGGAAAAGGTAAATATACTCACAACAATGGCGACATCTATGAAGGTGATGTTGTAGATAACAAATGTGCGGGAAGAGGTAAGTATGTTTATAATAACGGTAATGTCTATGTAGGTGGATATAGGAATGGCAAACAAAGTGGTCGCGGTACCTTGACTTTTTCAAATAATGACAAATATAAGATTGATATTATAGATGGAGTCGTGGCGGATGACTCAGATAGATATGTTGAATTAATGGCAACATGGATGAAAATAATAGAGTATTTTAAAAACAATTGAAATAAAGCATAAAATGAATATTCAGGTAACCTACCCTCTCCCCGTGAACATATAGTTTTTTTGGTAAGTCCTCAAAAAGTCATGGCGCAGCCATGACTTTTTGAGGACTTACGTTTTTTTATAATATCCATGTTACTCGGCAAACGGCAGTGATTATTTACAAGATTCTTTAAATTTTATCATTTCATCAGTTTTCTTGTGGAAATTATCAAAAGTCTGAATAATAAAATTGTACCTCATTTCTAACCATGACTTTTGAAACAAAAATCGGGGGATTCCGGAGAAAATCGCTTCATTATGAAACAAGAAAATATGTTTTCACGCTACCACCTGCTTTGGCTGTTGATTTTATGCTACCTTATGCCTTTGCTTGGACTGAGTGTTTATGGAGCTATGGTCCCTCGCGAAGCCGGGGATTGGAATATCTTATGCATCGGTTTTTTGCTAACAACCTTCGGGACACTTATTCTTTATTTTGCATTGGCTCGTTGGGAAAGTTTGTTAAAATTAAATCTAAATTCTCAAATAACCAATGAGAACGTTTATGAGGATATACACCATGAAACTCAATCAAAGCAATTCATTGATTTAGAGGAATATGAATTACTTAAACGTTCCTTAGCAGAAGCCCAGCAAGTACAAATTCGATTGCTTTCTGAAATTGAGATGTTGACTGAAGAAGTGCAAAAAAAAGAATTGGAAAAAAATGAAATTCATCAAAGGACACAAAAAATATTGAATGAGTTGGATCTAACAAAACGCTCAACAAGGCAGGAACTGGAATTACAGCAAAATCACATTAGGGAGTTGCATGAAGCGATTGCAGATTTGAAAGCTCTTCATGAAAAAAAACAACAGGAGGTTGTGCAGCTTGAAAATAAGGTGGGCAGCCTTACTGGTGAAATAAAAACCTTGTTGCAGTTTGCTGAATCAAGAAGTAAACCCCTTATCCCTAATGAGGCAGCTAACATAACTCTTGCTGAAGAACCGACTTTTACTGAAAAAAATGAAATTCCCGATGAGTTGTATGCTTATCAAGAAAGTCCCATCCAAACCATTCAAGAAGCTTCCTTTCACTTAAAGAAATGTTTGAATATCGCCCAAAAAATTAAAGGCTCGCAAAGATTCGGAAGTCAGATTTACTCATTCTTAGATTCTCCTGCTGATAACTTCTCAATCGATTTACGACGATTGTGCGACAGGTTGCGTGGTGAAACTCAGAGTGTGGTTTTATTATACTCTCCTCAAGACAGTCATCTTCTGTTTGCAAGCAATCAGATTAAACTATTGAGTGGATGGAGTCCTGAAAAATTCGCACAAAGTTTTTTTGATCTACTTATTGATGCGACAGAATGGCAGCAAGGAATTGAAAGTTTGGTAACGCGAAGTGAGGCTCAAATAAAAATGCATTTAAAGACAAGGTCCGGACAAACGACTGTGATCGATGCATCTTTAGGCATGATCCCTACGGGGATTTTCCGTAATCACGTGATTGCCATTCTCTATAGTTCTGAAATACATTCTTATTCATAAATCATCGATCCTAAAAATTGTGTTGTTTATGCTCTTCGCGTAAGATACAATCTTATTCCATTGGCGTATGTTTTTCAGAACGGGCAGATAGAAGCCCTACAATTTATTGGGCCCTTTCAGAGAAAATAGAAGATTGCTCCGCTTCTTGGTATCAGTTTGATCAAAGCATCGAATCTCCCTGAGCGATTATTAAACCACTGTAAGCAGATTATACGAAATGGACCTTGGCATGAAAGTTTGAAAAAATTAGTGGAGAATACTTCAGCAAAGGAAATAATGGCTCCTTGGCTCACACGAACCACTCAATTTTCTGACTCTAGCCAATATCCTATGATTCATTCAGGCAGAGTGACTCTTCTTGGCGATTCAGCACATGCTATGCCACCTGATCGGGCATTAGCTGGAAACAATGTGCTTGAAGATGCCAGGTTATTATCAACCCTGCTGGCTTCTTCTTCAAAACCTATTGATTGTCCAAAATTGATTGAGCAATATGAAAAAGGGATATTTGGCAGAGCAAAATTACTGTTCAGGAATCTGAAAATGCAGCTGAATACTTCCGCAATCTTCGTTCCCAATCGTAATACATAGAAAAAGTTCTCCTTCATTTTTGAAGGAGGATCCTCAAAAATTTTAAGATTGTCGACTAGCTTTAGAGAGATGCAAAACGGGTTCTAGCAGAGAGCTGACTTCTTGATCCACGCAAGCATTTTTTACGATAGCGATTCTTATCCGTTGCTGAGTAAAGAATTTTAAGGTGCTTTTCCTGCAGTCATTATTTATTTCAAATTTTTAAAGTCTAGAGCGAAATGATGACCAATGATCTTAAAACCATGGTTGAGGTATAGTCTATGTGCATTATGACGTTGGGGGCCGCTATCCAAATGGATCTGATCGCACTTCGCTTTTTCCCCTTGTTCAATCATCCATTTTAATAGTTTTCCACCATGACCGCTTCTGCGCGTTTCAGAGTCTGTGATTAAATCATCGATATAGAGCACTTTTCCCCAGGCTAGAAATTCCAGGTACCTAAATCCCGCAAGCGCTCTCACCTCACCTCCATCTTGGCAGTAAGCCAACTGATACCCTTCAGCCAGTTGACGCTGAACTTGTTCGACAAAAGCCAGCTCTTCCGTCAAATGAGGGCGTAATTGTTGCATGACTCTGTGGCATGATCGGATTTGCTCTTCTGTCAAGGCTCTTTGGATTCCTATCTCTTCTGCGATGATGAGGCTCATTTTATGCTCCGATTTCTTTTTTTGTATTTAATAAGTTTTCTATATAGAGCTCCATTTGGTAGTGAGGAACAGGGTGCCAGCTTGCTATAAACTCTCCAATGATCTTAAAGCCAGTTTTCTGATACACGTGGATGGCTCGTTTATTGGTAGCTTCAGGATCGATCAGAACCTTTTTCATATTTGGAAACTGGCTAGTCAAGAATTCCCGAATCATTGGTACTGCAAGTCCTTTTCCCATATAATTGAGATCGCAAATAAACAAATCTAAGGTAGTCGCATCAGGTCCTTCAGGAGAAGTAATCAGGAATGCAAATGGAGTGCCTTTATGATAGCCGATCCAGTAGGTAGTGCTAGATTCCCCGAGGAAAAACTTCTCTAAGCCGTTTAAGGTGTTTTGAAGGCCAGCCCCATGAATCCATTCTTTAATGTGGTCTTGCTGCAACCATCCGTGTATCAGAGAAATTTGAGATGACGCAGCAGGTGAAAAATGGAATTCTGATGAGTATAATTTTTTTCTAAGGAATAGTTTTGAATGGCCATGCCAATAATTCTTGAGTTCCCCTATTTTTTCATAGCCATTCTTTAAATAGAATTCTTCTGCCTGAAAATCCCAAGTATCAACT
>Ga0206928_1257_pt2 | contig 9758 bp, 13 predicted proteins | sample Alteio_BWOrgHeat_21_FD_152941 | JGI IMG/M metagenome (GOLD analysis project Ga0206928, IMG submission 152941) | Enriched cells from forest soil in Barre Woods Harvard Forest LTER site, Petersham, Massachusetts, United States -... | ecosystem: Environmental > Terrestrial > Soil > Temperate forest > O... | reverse complement strand
TTTCTTTTGGTCATATCGGCAATCTGCTTGGTTTTTTTCTCATCGCATCTCGCCTCAACAGAAGTTAAGCCCGATCCATTGACTTATGAAAAGTTACTCTCCTTGCCTCCTGAGCAGCTTGAGAGAGTCGATGTTGCGGAAATGAATCTGCTTTGTGCGACAGGTTTACCCGGCTCAGAAAATATGGATATTGCGGCGTGTTTGAAAACTCTTGATCAATGGACGTCGTATGCAAGGGAACAGACTGAGCGAAACCTGCATCAGTACCGCGATAATCCCGCCAACTTCCAAAATATGGAAGGCTTGTACCGCATGAAAATGCTGGTAACGGTTCTAAAACTAGATTTGGGTTGTCATTACGACGACAACCACCCCAATGATGAACCGGCGGATACTTTTTTTGCAAAATCAGATTATTTATTCATTCACGGATTGCTGGGCGAACATCACGCGGGCACCTGTTCCTCCATTCCGGTATTGATAACCGCAGTGTCCAGGCGACTCGGATACCCCGTTAAGCTCGTGAGTGCCCGGAGTCATCTCTTTGCCCGTTGGGACGACGGTCATGATCGATTTAATATCGAAGCTTCCAATTCTAGCGGCATGGTTTCTCACCCCGACGATTATTACCGCCAATGGCCCAAGCCCATCAGTGACGAACAGATGGCGGCGGAAGGCTACCTTAAGTCCATGGTTCCCAGGGAAGAATTGGCTGCTTTTCTCGGGACAAGAGCTCTTTGTTTATTGGTGAATGGACGGAAGGATGAGGCAGAGAAAGTTTGTCAAAAAGCGCGGGAACTTGTACCTTTCTCCCGCTTGTTCAGGCTTGATCCCGGAGATTAAAAAGTCATGAAAAAATTGTTCATTGGATTGTTAATATCGGCATGGGCGGCCAGTTTCATTCCCAGTCAGGCCTACGAAGACCCGGAGACGGGTACTTTTCTCACCCGCGATCCAGCCGGGATGATTGATGGCCCCAATGAGTACACTTACGTCAAGCAGAACCCTTGGACGAGTTTTGATCCAGAAGGATTAGAGACCAAGCAAGAACTTCAAGATGACAACAGGGCTTTAAATACTCAACGTGATTTCTATAACACTGAACGACAGAGTCTTGCCAGAGACAAGATGCCGACCAAGAAAGTCGATGATAAAATTGCGGGAATCGATAAAAATATCAGCTCCAATGATAAACGAATCTCCAACATTGAAAAAACGGCTAAGCAAATTGTTAAAGGTACTGATCTGTACCTCAGTGTTATCGTGGGTGATGACTCCGACACTAAAAAGCTTAGAGAAACGGCAAAAACTAACTATGATAAAGCCGCTAATCTCGATGACGCCTCTGATTTTTACACAAAAAACAAAGCTAGTTTTGCCACTGCCGCTTACATTACATACGGCTCTTATCTCTTAAGTCCAGCAGTATCATTGGAGGGAAAGGCTGCTTTAGCCGCAGAGGAAACCACTACGATTTATCGGGCGGTTTCTAGCTCTGAACTAAATTCCATTAATGCGAGCAGAGATTTCTTATCCTCTCCAAGCATGGGAGGAAAATATTTTGCCCTTACACATGAAGGGGTAAAAAACTTTGCCAATAGCGCCTTTAATGCCAGTGAAAATATGACTATAACAAGCACTCGTGTGCCCAGTTCATTTTTGGATAACGGCACTCTGTTTAACGATCCAGGTGGTGCTGGTGCATCGGTTCATTTTTCCGATGATTTTCTACCTGCTCTAAATCAAGTCAAAAGTCCAATTGTAATCCATTAATATTAATTATGGAGAAGAATGAATTTAGATTGCTGTTTAACAAGGCACTAAATCAAGCTGTCGAACAAGCCGAAAAGAAACTTGGTCAAACTATTCCTAAAAAATTTACAATAGAACTTCATGGTGCTGGTGTCTCGAAAACGTTGGTTGATCCGGAAGTGGCACTTGACCACATTTATCTTAGCCCCGATAGTTTTTATCGGATAATTGATTTGTCGGTAATCGCGGTGAAAGAAGGGGAAACAATAATCTTCGTCCGTATTAGCAATCACAAACCTGGGAGGTTCGAGCAAACCTGGAATCAGCCGCAAGGTTCTGGCCCTTTTAAGCAACTACTTGCTGAGCGAATAGAAATCGCGTAAGGCGCGCGAAAAAGAGGGGGCAGGCACGGAGATATCCCCTGCCCTAGCCGAAATTCAAGACTGCGGCGTGCCTGTCCCCTTTTTTCTCTGCACGCTAGGGACTGGAGCAGATGCCAGCACAATGGCTGAAGAGTTATTACACTTCAAACAGGCTCAGGGACTAGGAATCGTTGGCAAGGGTGGCTTCCCAGGGCCAGCAAGTTTGTATGAATCGGATGCTCGAGATTCATTGCTCGAGCTCGGCTTTACTCCTCGAGACTGACTATGAACGAGACCCCCGTTACTTTCATTTGGCCGGGCATGAGCCATCTCTCTGATGATCGGCTTACTTTTAGGGCTACTGGCTACGATCAAGACGGCTCTCATTGGACGGGGGAAAAGACAATTTTGCTCGCAGAACCTAGTTACCGATTTTGGACTTGGGTTTATCTAAATCGATGGCTCTGGCCACCCATAATGAGTGAAACATTACTGTCTAAGCTGGAAATATTTTTCACCGAAAAGGTACAGTCCAACGAACAAACTTTGTTGCAGGTTCCCCAAGACGCCAACCTTATTTACCTTGATCAGTTGCAACCTGGAGCAGCCCTGATTATCGATCAGCTTTTTAACAAATTTGGCATAGACACGTTTACCGATCTCTCGATTAGCAGCAGCACGGAGTTGACCAAAGATGCACTACGATCTTTGTGTGCTGGGCTGGTGGAGGTATTTTGCTACCGAGGTGGAAAGTGTGATTTTTTCTGTGCCTTTGCTGAAACCTCGGACGCATTTGATCTAAACGCTAAAATCTTAGCGAAGCGTCTTAAAAAGAAAAAGGGGACAGGCACACAGCAGCCTTGAATTTCGTCTATGATCTGCATGCTATCCTGCCTCCGTGCCTGCCCCCTTTTTCTGGAGTTTTGAGAGGTCTGCGCAATAATGCCGATAAGCTTCAAAACGCGACTGATCCTGCTGCGGTTGCTGCTCGTCAGTGTGCCTTACAAACCATTCAGGAAATTGAAAGCAACACTCAAGGAGCAGGACTCTGATGAATAACGATCCTTCCAGTATTACCTTTGCACTTTTGGACAAAGAGAAAGGCATCCCCGACCCTGCCCCCGTCGTTGGGGAGGAGTATCCGCTGCCAGCTTGGTATAGGTCGGTTCGGAATGTCCCACTCGAACAATTGACGGTTGAAGATATTAGCAAAGCATGTCGTCAGGGCATTCATTTGAAGCAGGTTGTTCCACTGGCTTTGAAGGCATTGGGAGCCAATCCTCTTGAAGGAGAGATGTACGATGGTGAGCTATTGGTATCCCTAAAGGCCGTGGGGCGAGACTACTGGAGTATTAACACTGAAGACAGGGCTAGCTGTTTAGCCATTCTGGAAAGCTCAATTGTCGATTTTCCGGAGGATGTCGCCGAAGATGCGAATGAGCTTTTGTCTAACGTAGTCGCTCCTTAAAAAGGGGTGAGGCGTAGCGCAGAGTATTCGGATGGCTGGAAGAGCAGGCGCAGGAAGTTGAGATAAAACGAGACGACAAGGTTGAGCCACTTCTTGAAGTTCCACGCGGCGGCGGCCAAGAGGAGGTTGCGGGTGTCGCCCGCAAAGCCCTTGAGGTAGTTGCGGGCCAGGCGATAGTCGCTTTTCAAGTGGCCGATGACCGGTTCGATGGCGCATCTGGCGGGTTTGGTGGGGAGTCTGCTCTTTGGGCTTGGGGCCGGGCACGAGGATTTCGGTTTCTCCGATGCACCGGGTGCCGCGATAGCCCCGATCCACGATGGCTACGGCAGGGACACTGCCCGTGAGGGACTCGGTTTGTTGCAAGACTTCCGGCAGGGTGTGACCGTCGTAGAGGTTCTGGTCATGCGCTACGGCCCCGACGATGATCCCGCCGGTCTTGGTCAAGACCACGCTAGCCTTGGTTCCGGGGAAAAAGGGGACAGGCACGGACAGGATCGCAGACCATAGGAGGAATTCAAGGTTGCTGCGTGCCTGTCCTCTTTTGCCCTGGTAGGGACGGCAGTCCCATGCCGTCCGATTATTAATGGGACGCGAAGGGACTCGCGTCCCTACCGGGAGGCACCGCCGCTGGGCCAGCGGCGGCTACCTAAAAAGGCCAAAGCAAGCGGTAGGGACTTACACCAAAATCGTCTTGAGGAGTTCCCACTGCCAAAGGCACCAGCGATTTTCGGCGATGAGATCGAAGGCTGCCGTGTCGGGCTTGCGGGCGATGTCCTGAAGAACCGATTTCGGCGCGATGACGGTCGGGTCGAGGCCAAGCTCGGCGGCGACGGCATCCCGATGGATACGCAGCTTCTCCATCCGCACCTCGGCATCCTTGTCACGCGGGGGGCGTTCGCCCCGGGGCAGACGCGGGATGGGCGGCGCGAGGCGTCCCCGCTCGATGGCTTCGATGAGACGTTCCGAGCGCGGAGGCGAACTGCGCCTCGGCCAGCAGGGAGCGCCCATGGGCGGGATCGTCGGATTTTCCGAGCACCAGACGGCCAGGTCGAGCAGCAGTTCATTATGCAACACCTTGAAAACGGGGAGATCGACCGCCTCGGCCTCTTTTTCGCGCCAGTGCCAGAGTTCCTTCACGATGGCCTGGGCCTCGGGCGAGAGAACGGCGGAACCGCTGATGCGCCAGTCGTTCTCAGGATCATTCTCCCGCACATTCCGACTCGCGGCCACGACCCGCGCACACGATTGCTCGTGCCAGGTGCGGCGGCCTTTTTCATCAAGTTGCTTGCCGAGAATTTCGGCGATCGGCTCGAGATATTGCGTGTCCTGCACCGCATATTCGATCATGGCGGGTGAGAGCGGACGGCGGGACCAATCGGCTTTCTGGCTCTTTTTGTCGAGCGTCAGGCCGCAAAATTGTTCGACCAGCGCCCCGTAACCGAAGGCTCGCAGGCCGAGCAGTTGCGCGGCGAGCATCGTGTCAAAAACCGCCTGCGGCTCGGGTGCGCCAGCCCGGCGGAGCATCCGCAAATCGAAATCCGCCCCGTGGAGAATCCAGGTGTGGCGGCTGGTCGGCGGCCAGAGTTCGTCGAGGGGAAAAGCGTCGAGCGGGTCGATGAGGAAATGTTGCTCCGCATGGGATACCTGGATCAGGCAGACGCTTTCGCGGTAGTGGTGGAGGCTGTCGGCCTCGGTATCGAGCGCAAGTGGAAAGTACCCCCTCAGGCTCGTGATAAAATAATCGAGCGCTTGTGGCGTATTGACCCAGAGAAACTCGACTTTGCGTTGCGTCATAAATGGCTGGGAAAGATCATGCGACTTTCGGGGAAATGCCGCCAGTGGAATTTGAAGGAGGTAATGCTTCCCTCTTTGGGGTGGCCCGGACTACTTGTTGTCCGGGTGGCCAGAGGCCACAGGAGGCAGCGCGAGTAGCTCTTTCCATTTCAGGCCGAGATCCCGAAAAGCTCCAATGACTGAGGAGTAAAGCAAGAATTACTCATTGCCTCCTGTGCGCTTCGCGCACCCGGACAACAAGTAGTCCGGGCCACCCGAGGAAGATCGTCGCTCCAGGTGACCACTGAGCGCAACTGACTTGCGAAGACTCTTTTTCGCTTCATAATGGATAGCTCATGAGTTTCATTCCCCGCATTGCCAAGACGTATGAAGGCATGACCTTTACCAACGACGAGATTCGCAGGTACGGACGCCATCTCATCATGCCGGAAGTGACCCTCGACGGGCAGAAGAAACTCAAGGCCGCGCGAGTGATCGTGATTGGCACGGGCGGACTCGGCGCGCCGATCCTGGCCTATCTGGCCGCAGCGGGCGTGGGGCAAATTGGCGTGGTCGATTTCGATACGGTCGATCTCTCCAACCTGCACCGGCAGATCATTCACAAGACCGGGAACGTCGGCAAAGCCAAGACGCTCTCGGCGGTGGAGATGATGAAGGACATCAATCCGACCATCGACATCAAGACTTACGAGACGTCGTTGCGCTCGGATAACGCGCTCGATTTGCTCAAGGACTACGACATCGTCATCGACGGCACTGATAATTTTCCAACACGCTACCTGGTCAACGACGCCTGCGCGCTGCTCGACAAGCCGAATGTCTATGGCTCGATTTTTCGCTTCGAGGGCCAGGCGACCGTCTTCTGGGCGTCGCGCGGCCCCTGCTATCGCTGTCTCTATCCCGAACCGCCCGATCCGGGTACGGTTCCAAGTTGCGCCGAGGGTGGCGTACTCGGTGTGCTGCCGGGCGTGGTGGGAACAATCCAGGCGACTGAGGCGGTGAAGTTGATCATCGGACAGGGCGATCCGCTTATCGGGCGACTCCTCCTTTTCGATGCGTTGAAGATGAAGTTTCGTGAACTCAAATTGCGGAAAGATCCGAAATGCCCGCTCTGTGGTTCAACACCGACCGTCACGGAATTGATCGATTACGATCAGTTTTGCGGCGTGGGGCCGACTCAAAAAAGCTCCGTCTTCGTGGAAGAAATCGACGTGGAGGATGTGAAGGCAGCACTCGACACAGGCAAAATCCCCTCGGAGATCGACCTGCTCGACATCCGCGAACCGTTCGAGGCGCAAATCGCGCAAATCCCCGGCTCGCGCCTGATTTCACTGGCGGAATTCAGCAAGCGGATGCACGAACTCGATAGCGCGCGCGAGATTTGGCTTTATTGTAAGGATGGAGCGCGTAGTTCCAAGGCGTGGAAATTGCTTCATGATGCCGGTTTCAGGAAAATCAAGAATGTCGCAGGTGGAATTGATGCTTGGAGTGAAGATATTGATCCAAATACCCCCCGGTATTGAACTTGGGTGGAAGGAAAGTTTTACCATGGCGGCTCCCGGCACCGAGACGAGTCCCGACATCGACGTTGAAAAAAAGCTGAAGGAAGCTTTTGCGCGCGGCTGGTCGGTCATCGTCTGGAACGATCCGGTCAATCTTATGGAATACGTGGTCTATGTTTTCAAGGCGGTGCTGAAAATGAACGAGCAGGATGCCTCACGCCACATGTGGGAAGTTCATAAGCAAGGCAAGAGCGTGGTTGCGCGCGAAACGCGGGAAAAATCGGAATTGCTCGTTCACCGCTTGCGCGGCTTCGGTTTGAACGCGACCATGGAGCAAAATTAAATCGTATGACCTGCGAACAGACTGCTCCCGGCCTTTGGCGCATGAATTTTCTCGAGCCTGAGGCTGCCTTCATCATCAATGTGTTTATCCGGCTGGGACGACATTATCGGGAGGATGTGTCGCAACTTCCACCTGCCCTGCGCGGCTATTGGCAGGGAAAGATCACGTCCGGGAACCAATCGAATGCGGATGACATGAAGGAAGCGCAGGAGATTCTTTCCGAAGCGCGTCAGGAATTGCGCTCGGAACGCCTGGCGCTGGTGGAAAACTGGATTCGGGAATTCGAGCTCGCCGAAAAACGCGATCCGTGGACGGTCGATATTTCCTCCGCCGAGCGAGACGAATTCGTGGCGATGCTCAATGATCGCCGGTTGCTTCTCGCACTTGAAATTGGAATCACGGACAACGAGTTGGAAATCAATCCGGGTAATATCTCGAACGAGGCGCGCCGCAACGCAATTTTGGAAATTGATGTGCTTGGGCACTTCATCATGATAACGCTTGGCCCGCAAATCCATCACCCATGATTACTTTTGACCGCAACGCCTACGACGGATTCATCTTCGACTGCGACGGAACGCTGGCCGACAGCATGCCGCTCCATTACCAGGCCTGGAGCGAGACGCTCGACGCCAAGTTGGGTCGCCGCTCCGATTTTACCGAGGAGCTTTTCTACCGTTGTGGCGGGATGCCGCCGCGGGCGATCATTGAGCAGCTCAATCGCGACTTCGGTTACACTCTCCATCCCGAAAAAACCGCGCACGAAAAAGAAACCCGGTTCGTTGAACTCCTGCCCGGCATCGGCCCCATCCCGGAAGTGATCGCCGTCCTGAATCAACTCGGCCCGCAAGCCAGGGTCGCCGTCGCCTCGGGCGGCCTGACCGATATCGTGCAGCAGACGCTGACTCATCTTGGGATCAAGGTGGGGCCCGGCGCTACCATCCAATTCGTCATCGGCGCCGACCAGGTGACTCATGGCAAACCGCATCCGGCGCTCTTTCTGCGTGCCGCCGAATTGCTCGAAGTACCTCCTATGCGATGCCTCGTTTTTGAAGATGCCGGCCCGGGCTTTGTCGCGGCAAAAGCCGCTGGCATGGACTGTATCGATGTGCGCCCGTTCCGCGCAAACATCCACGCCGCCGCGCGGTATTAACCCATTCTCAATCCGTCATCCTGAGCTTGTCGAAGGATCAGCCCCAAAAAAGCGTACACTAACTCTATATTCGCTGACTTACCGGAAGCTGATCCTTCGACAAGCTCAGGATGACGGCTAAAGCGCAAGCGTCCCCGTCGTGACGCCGAGCTGGCTGCGGAGATTGAGTTCGCGGATGATCATCGGGCCGGTGCTGGTGCCTGCCAAAAGCCGTTGATAGCCGCGCAAGGTGCGCTCGGTTTCCGCACCGTCCTCAAGCAAAAGTTCCACACGAAACGCAGCCGGATTCATTTTGCGGAAGGCCTCGAAAAACGCCGCGCCCGATTGCGCCTGCGCGTGAAATAGCGTGTTGCGACACCCCACGTCGGCCTTGAGCGGATGGGACAGCCCGACCCGGTCACGCAATTCGACGCGATGCGTGTCGCACGGTCTGCCGCAATTGGTGTGGTCGGTTCCGTCGGAAAGAAAAGCGGCAAAGACGCAATGCTCCATGTGAAACATCGGGATGTGCTGATGGAGCGTGATCTCGAACCAGTTCGGTGGCGCGGCACGCAAAAGATCCAGCACCTGCCCCGCGTTGAGATCGTAGGAAACGGTCAACCGTTCCAGTTTCTCGCCCATGAGCAATTCGGCGGCGAGCGGATTGGCCACGTTGAGCGAAAAATCCCCAATGCGGCGCAACGGACTCGACTTGAAATAATCGAGCGCACCGAGATTGCGGATCAACACGCCGTCGGGCTGCGCGTTTTCGATCAATTTGAAAAAGCCCTGCTCACCCGCTTTCTGGATGCGCGGCGTGGCAAGAAGAATCTGCGCGGGTGCGGCGTCGGCGCGATAGCCGCGCCCTCGCACGAGTTCGACCGCGTCCTTGTAGCGGCGGATGTCTTCAAAATCGGCGTAGATTTCGGAGATGCCCATGCGCAATGCCGCTTCGATTTGCTCCGTGCTGCGGCAAAGAACGGTGAGAAGCGGTTTCTCGACCTGAGGCTCGGCAACACGTCTCGCTTCGAGCGCAGCAAGGCGGCGATGGACGACAGGAGGCGTTGAAGTGCGACGGTCATAGACCGCCGCTACATTTATGGATTCCTTCGCCTGGAGATCGGCAGCTACCTTTTCGACCAATTCGCGACGGAGGCGATTCAATTCACTGACAGGCACGATGACCTGACCTTCGAGCCGGTTATCCAACGCATCAAGCTCCAAATCGGTTTCACCCAGACGACCCAGTTGCCCGCGTAAAGTCTCCTCCGTTAGCGGACGCTTTTCCGCCGCCTGCAAAGGCATGGTCGATTGCACCGTGACCGTGACATCAAGGCATCGCCCTTCGAGTTGCAGCGGTTCGCCGACGCATCCGGTGACAATGATTTTCAGCGCGTGCCTGGGC
>Ga0206928_1263_pt1 | contig 9825 bp, 10 predicted proteins | sample Alteio_BWOrgHeat_21_FD_152941 | JGI IMG/M metagenome (GOLD analysis project Ga0206928, IMG submission 152941) | Enriched cells from forest soil in Barre Woods Harvard Forest LTER site, Petersham, Massachusetts, United States -... | ecosystem: Environmental > Terrestrial > Soil > Temperate forest > O... | reverse complement strand
AAGCAAACGAGGCAATTTCAAACAATCGGCTTCCGTATTGGTAATACAGACGCCTAACAAGAGAATAGACCGTATAGCCATTACAAAAATTTCTAAATCTTTGTTCGTGGCTTAGTTTCCCTTGAACCAGCAACGACCTTTCACGCGCAAGTACTCCTGGTGGTGTCAGGTTTGAAACCAAATCCGCGAGCGGGAGACATGGCGCGGTGCTGGTTACAAATTTGACACGACCAGTCATTGATGGGGTGAGCGTTCTCATGATCGGCATTTGGCCAGCCGCCACTCACAGGTACCCATATCTCCGCATCGTCGGGCCGCAGATTCCCTCGACAATTTCAAAGCCGTTGTATTGATTCTGGTGGCGGACCTTGCCGACGCCTGCCAGGCGCATGTGGTAGGTGGTGGCGGCGGCGCCCGGTTCCGGCAGGTCGAGGAATCGGAAAATTTGCGTCAGTTCCTCCTGTGGCCGGGCCACGATGTCCTCATAACGCACCTCGTGGAATTGATTCGTCGGAATCTGCGGCCGGGCCGCCTGGATAAACGCCATGGCTTCGTTCCAGAGGTGAGCGGTGGTGCGCAGGTCATCAACGCCAAACCGCTCGACGAGTTCCGGCAGGCCCGGCAGGCGGGGATAGGGGACAAAGGTTGACTGGTCCGATACCCCGGGCCACCGTGCGCGGATGCGCTGCCACTGCTCATGGCAGAGGCGGTGGAGCTTGAGCATGGAGTTGGCGTTCGGGCGCGCGTCACGCACGAGATGGATGAAGCGGGCGTCAGGGAAAAGATCGCGTAGAAACAGGATGTGGGGGAGCAGTGCGGGCGTCTTGCAGAGATAGCGGCGGTTCACGCCGCCAAAACACCACAGCACGCGGCGGATGGCGTCGTGGATGGCGGCGATCCCGCCAGGCGTGAAGTCAACGATGCGACAGGGGCGGCACGCGAGCTCGAAAGGGCCCTGCTTGAGCCACGCTCCCCACATGCCGATCGGATCGGCGGGGCTGCCAATCCCGACCTCAACGCTGTCTTGCAGAAAACGTTCGCCGCGTACGTCGAGGTGGAGGCGCTTGCGGAAATGCTCGGCCGCGCAGAAGCAGTCCGGAAACGTGTACATCATGTTTGTGATATAAGCCACGGACGGATGCGCACAGAGCAGATCCTGCAGCATGGATGAGCCGCTGCGCGGCAGGGAGATAATGAAGACCGGGCGGTCAATGGCGATGCCGTCCAGCGTGATTTTCATACGGTGTGCCTCGTACCAGCGGAACCAGCGATGCGCCAGGGTGTGATTGTGTATGGGCAACACCCACTGGTCCTCGGAAAAGGAGCGCGCCAGCAGCCGCGAAAGGAAGTTCGCACACACCGGCGCATTCTTTGCGGAACCGGACATGGCGGAGGCGTTCATCAACGTTGTGCCAAACTCTGCTGCTGACGGCAGGATAAAATAATATGGTTCGTCTTGGAAAGACCAATCAGAACCGGTTCCAAAAGGGATCACAAAGGAGGCAGATCTTGATATATTACCAATATAGAAACCGGCTTCGCGTCAATTCGAGTAATTCGTGCAAGACAGTTCTCTGCATCTGTGTTTATCCGTGTCCATCTGTGGTTAAGAACGGTTTTCCTCCAAACATTTTTCTGGCTCTTGAACGGGGGGCGTTTATGGTTGTCTGAATTTCTACATTATGATCGCAAAGAACTTCGGCGCTAAATCCCGTTTACTGGCTGTTTTTTCATCGGTGGCCTTGCTGCTGCCGGTCTCCTCCCACGCGCAGGACTTGTTGCGGACCACGCTGGCCAACGGGTTGCAGGTCATCATCGTGCGCAACACGCTGGCGCCGGTGGTGACGACGATGGTCAACTATCGCGTGGGTTCGGATGAATGTCCGGCGGGATTTCCGGGGTCGGCGCACGCGACGGAGCACATGATGTTCCGCGGCAGCCCGGGCGTGGACGCGGACCAGCTGGCGGCCATCTCGGCGGCGATGGGCGGCGATGACAACGCCGACACGCAGCAGGCGGTGACGCAGTATTTTTTCACGACAACGTCGGAAAACCTGGATGTGCCGTTGCGGGTGGAGGCCACGCGGATGCGGGATCTGTTGCCGGACCAGAAATTGTGGGCCAAGGAACGCGGGGCGATCGAGCAGGAAGTGGCGCAGGATTTGTCAAATCCGACCTACGTTTTTTACACGCAACTGCTCTCGGCGATGTTCAAGGGTTCGCCCTACGAACATGATGCGCTGGGCACGCGGCCGTCGTTTGACAAGACCACGGATGCGGACCTGCGGGCGTTTCATAACGCCTGGTATGTGCCGAACAACGCCGTGCTGGTGATTGTGGGGAATGTGAATCCGCATTCGACGCTGGCGCTGGTAAAGGACATTTTTGGCGGCATACCGGCGAAGAAATTGCCGGACCGTCCGGTGTTTAATTTTCAGGATGTGATGCCGGACACGTTGAAGCTGCAAACGGACCTGCCGTATGGCCTGACGGCGGTGACGTTCCGGTTGCCCGGCGCGGACAGTCCGGATTTTGCTGCGGCGCAAATTTTGTCGGATGTGTTGAGCAGCGAGCGGGGAAAATTGTACGGCATGGTGCCGGCGGGCCATGCGTTGTTTGCGGAATTTGCCTACGACACGCTGCCGAAGTCCGGTCTGGGCTATGCGGTGGCGGGATTTCCGTCAGGCGCGGATTCCACGAATCAACTGGAGGAGGTCAAACGCATCCTGAGCGGGGAAGTCGCCAGCGGATTTGATGCGGACCTGATCGAGGCGGCCAAGCGCCGGGAGATCATCAGCGCGGAGTTGCAGAAGAATTCCGTGTCCGGACTGGCCTCAGCCTGGTCGGAAGCGGTGGCGGTCGAGGGCAGGACGTCGCCGGACGATGACATCAACGCGTTCCGCCAGGTGACGGTGGATGATGTGAACCGGGTGGCTAAAAAATACCTGGATCTGGACCACGCGATCAGCGCGATCCTGTCGCCGCAGGAATCGGACAAGCCGATCTCATCGAAGAGTTTCGGCGGCGCGGAAAATTTTGCGGCGTCCAAAAGCACGAACGTGAAACTGCCGCCCTGGGCGCGGAAGCTGACGGACAAGCTGCCGGCGGCGATCTCCACGCTGTCGCCAGTCACCATGACCTTGACGAACGGCATCACGCTGATTGTGCAGCCGGAATCGGTGAGCGGCACGGTGAGCGTGTTTGGCAAGATAAAGAACAATCCAAAAGTGCAGGTGCCTGATGGCCATGAGGGCGTGGAAGCGGTGCTGGACAAGCTGTTCTCCTACGGGACGAAATCGCTGGACCGGCTGGCGTTCCAGAAGGCCCTGGATGACATCGGGGCGAATGAATCGGCGGGCGTGGATTTTTCCTTGCAGGTGTTGCCGGATAATTTTGAGCGGGGATTGCAGTTGCTGGCGGATAACGAGCTTTCGCCGGCGCTGCCGGAAGATGATTTCAAGATCATCCAGGAGCAGGAGGCGGCTAGTGTGGCGGGCGAACTGAAGAGCCCGGACCATATCGCGGGGCACGCGCTGACGGTGGCGCTGTTCCCGACGAACGATCCGTCCCAACGCGAGACGACGCCGGACAGCGTGAAGTCGCTGACGATCGGCGATGTGAAAAATTATTATCAGGCGGCGTTTCGTCCGGACATGACGACGATCGTGGTGATCGGGAACATTGACACGGACACGGCGGTGTCGCTGGTGGAAAAATATTTTGGCGGCTGGACGGCGGCAGGCGACAAGCCCAGCACGCTGTTCCCGCCGGCGCCGGACAATACGGTGTCCGTGACGCATGTGCCGGACGCGAGCCGGGTGCAGGACAAGGTGACGCTGGGGGAAACGCTGACCTTGACGCGGACGAACCCGGATTATTACGCGTTGCAACTCGGCAATCACGTGCTGGGCGGCGGATTTTACGCGACGCGGCTGTATCACGACCTGCGACAGAACGGCGGGCTGGTGTATTTCGTGAGTTCGTCGTTCAACGTGGGTCTAACGCGCGGGGTGTATCAATCAGCCTATGCCTGCGACCCGCCGAACGTGGCGAAGGCGCGGACGTTGATCGTGAACGACCTGAAACAGATGCAGCGGGAAGATGTGACAGACCGCGAACTGCACCAGGCCAAGCTGATGTTGCTGCGCGACATTCCGCTCTCGCAGGCGAGCGTGGATGAGATCGCCAACGGCTGGCTGGGCTACGTGGCACTGGGATTGCCGCTGGACGAACCGGTGGTGGCGGGAAAGATCTACACGAAACTGACCGCGAATGATGTGAAGGCGGCGTTCGCGAAGTGGCTGCGTCCGGACGGTCTGGTGCAGGTGACCCAGGGGCCGCAGCCGCATTGATGAGAAGAATGGCGCGCCCGGCGCGATTCGAACGCACGACCACCTGCTTAGAAGGCAGATGCTCTATCCAACTGAGCTACGGGCGCAACCATGACCACAGTAACGGTGACGGAGTGAGGGCGCAAGAGCGCACAGAAGCGGGATTAATGGATTATTGGATAAATGGATTGATGGGGAGCGCGCCCGCCGCGGGCGCAGTTTTCCGCGCCCTCGCGGAAAACCCGGGCGCACAGGAAGATTCCAAGTGTTCGTAAGATTGTATTCGTAGCAGTTATTTGAATACGCATTGCCCGGCGGAAATTCCTGCGGGTCGCAGATTGCGTTAATTTGGCGATGGTTGTTTTGCTGGTAGGCGTGGGATGCCTGGCTCTTCCCCAATCGTTGAAGCGTTGCACTTCAGGCGCTTCATGAAGGTTTTATGACGCGGCAAACGCGGAGCGCTTGGAGAGTGCGTGCGCTTTAGCACCGCTTTCGGGCGTGGTTGAGCGAACGGAATGTCAATGGTTGCACGAACTCGAAAACAGATTTCCCGAATGAACCTGCGTTTTTACATTTAACGGCGATGCATTAATTTCAAACTTGCAATGTAGTTTTGTCAGATGCACAGTCTCCTAATGTCGCTTAAAGGAGGCGTTAATAAGGTAAAAATTCCAGGCCAAAAACTGCCAAACAAGGCTGTATGCCGTGCGCAAAAGCTTGTCATTGTAGATCTTTATAAGTGTCTGGTGAAGAAGCCCCAAGGCTGCGAACACGCCACGTTCTTCGGTGGCGGAGTTTTCTGCCACAACTTAAAGCGGGAGGCAATTGCGGCCCGGACACAGTCTTTTTCAGCGCCGCCGCGAGCGAGGCTGAGCGCCTGATTTTTTCCGGCAAAAGGGAGCATCTTCAGTTCGTTCCGGCCTCGACAATCACCCCAACTCAAATCTATTCTCGCCTCATGAAGGGGCCGTGGCTTAACCAGTCGCCGGAGCCAATCCTGATGCACCGGGACATTGGAGGCCTGCCCCGTGTTCTTCGGGGTTCCCGGCAGGCCGGGATTTACGACGCGAGTTGGCGGGGGCTCAATTTTCTGCGTTAAATCTCATGCCGATGCCCCTCGCCAATCCCGAAGCCGTTTCCGACCTTATCCGTTGGGATGTCCCGTTTGCCAATGGACTCCACCCAAGCGTAAGAGTCATCACGGAGAATCCTGGATTGGATGACATGCTTGTGGTTGCACCACGTGGTTTGGGTGTATATCCGCACTATATCGTTCGGTTTTGCGATGTGGTTTTATTGCTTCGCTACGAAGAAACGTGTGCGATTGACAGAGGGTTTGGAGGCATGGTTCACAGCGAGTATAATTTGTGTGCTTATCGGTGGATTACTTCGCCATGGCTTAAGCAATACAGAGTTTTGGAGGATTTTATGTTTTCCAAGTCAGGCGAGAAGTTGCACCATTACCTCATATTTGGCGGTGATTCCATTGTCGAGGTGATTGCATTGGGCGAGCCACAAATCGAGCGGGTTGACCAGCGGATGATTATTGAGGTCAAACATGAGGTCTAATCAGTCAAGGACTGGAAATCATCGAGAGTGCGGTGGACTCACGATTATAGAGTTGTTTCCACTATTCATCGCGGCATTAGTCACAATGGGCAGTGCAGCCATTCTCACCAGGCACTATGGCGATTCGGGCATCATTTGGATTATCTCGGCCGCCTTGGGAGCCGGTTTTTGGTTGTTGTATGTGATGATTCTATTGAAATTTAGACGATGATTCTGTGGCCAAATAAGTTGCCGGAGCCAATCCCGATGTGCCAGGACACTTTAATTTTCCGACCAGTCGGGATTCACGCCGCGAGTCGGCGGTGGTCCGGCTTTCTACGTCTAGGCGCTTTATGACCGTCCATCTTTCAGCAGTCAAAATTCTGCGTAATGGTGCTGATGGTGGTCATCTTTACATCCGAGGTCGCGGCGAGGTTCCCGGCGAGGGAGATTCCGATATTTTCGCTTACTTCAAGACGAAAGAAGAAGAACGTAATTTTGAGCGACAGTTTGCTGGTCAGTCTGTTGTTGTTGAGGCGCCGTCTTTGGAGCTTACTCGCGGCATGGGCGGAACTGTTCGAGAGATTATTTCATGGAGGTTTGAATGACTGCACCTAGGTTGCCGCGCATATATTCCGATTTCAATGGCCCATTTCAGCCAAGTCACATGTTACTCAGTTACGTTGGAACGCTCCGTGATCTGAATGCCCAAAGAGTCGTTCTCAACGAGGGGCTTCGAGTAACGGTTTATTCAGATTCGGACGAGGAGCAAGATATCGAGATGGATGGAGTTGTTTGCTTCGGATCAGTCCCCGACCCGACCTGGGCGGTTTGCTGGCATGTCCGGACTGACGCTCAGTCGTTCCGTTTTGCCAAGGTGACGCGGGAAACAGGCCCCTTTTTACTGCCGTGCTTCGGTTGTGGTTCAAATATCTACGAATATTTGAATACGGGGCGCTGTCCAGCTTGCGGTCTGGACGTGGAGCACGCCAGGCACAGATGAAAACCTCGCCGAACAAGTCGCCACAGGCAATGCGGGATGGCCGTACCAGTTCCGCTGTCGCGGTTCACGCCGCGAGCCTGTGATGGTCCAGATTTTTACTGTCTAGGCCAGAAGAGCGCCCATGATTACCAAATATCGCAACCGTTCGATCATTCTAGCTATTTTTGCTCTGGCTTTGAGCGTGTTGCTTGTCGTTGTGTTTCGCAAGAGCATCCGCGTGCGCACGAGCGATGACTGGACGGCTCTGGCAGTTGTTCTTTATCTTGCGGCATGGGCTATGTGGGTGATGACGAGTCTTAGCCTTGCCAGAGCTAAAGGATATTCCAGGGATTTAGCTGGCACTTTGTTCTTGGTATTTATCGTCATTGGATTTTGCGTTCCAATAGCCCCGGTGCTTTTTCCGTTTTACATTATTTTTGCCATGGAAGACAAAGCCAAAGACAGGATGCGGAGGCGATGACGTTTATGACAATGTTGTGGCAAAACCAGTCGCCGGAGCCAATCCCGATGCATTGGGGCGCTTTTGTTTGCCGGTGAGATTTTTGATATTTTTTCCCTATTTAGTTGAATGGCAGGTGGGCTGGCAGAGTCTGAAATGGATATGAAGATATTGATGCTGGCAGGGTTGCTGGTTTTACCTGCTTTCGTGCTGGGGGCTACAAACGTGCGGACGTGGAGCATGCCGGCAGGTGAGGAGGCATCCAGCGATTTCAAAGTGGAGGCAGACGGCGTGTCCGTTTTTGTTTCCGTGGCGCATGTCGCGCCAGCCGATGCTCAACTCCGTTGGAAGGAAATGGACGATGTGGCGCATTCGGGTGAGTATTTTGGCATCGCCTCGTTTGCCAGTTTTGACATGCGGGCTCCGGTCATCGTTCGCGTGACCTGTCGGGATGAGGTGAAGCAGGCGAAAATTCTGCCAACGTCCTACGGCATGGAACCGAAAATCGAGGGCCAGCAGGTCACCTTTTCAATTGACCATCCGGGCGATTTGACCATTGAGATCAATGGGGACACAACCTCGTCGCTCCATCTTTTTGCGAATCCGTGGGAGACAAATGTTCCGGCGGCTGATGACCTCAATACGATTTATTTTGGTCCGGGCATCCATGAAGTCAGTGATCCGGTCCGGGTTGATTCGGGCAAAACGCTGTATCTGGCGGGCGGGGCGGTGCTGCGTGGCGTGGGGCGCAACGGGCCGGTGGTCGAGATGATTGGCACCAATGTCGCATTGCGCGGGCGCGGCATCATTGATGGCAGCGGATGTCCGATCCACACGCGCCATCTGTTGAGCATTCAGGCGGACGATGTGACAGTGGAAGGCGTGATTCTGCGGGATTCCAGCACCTGGAACGTACCGATGCGGCGAAGTCACCATGTGACCATGGACAACGTGAAGATTTTCGGTTGTCGCGCCAATTCGGACGGCATTGACATTTGCAACAGCACGGATGTGACGGTGGAGGGATGTTTTTTACGCACGCTGGATGATTTGATGGTCGTCAAAACGGACCGTGGCCAGGGACCGGTGCATCAGGTGGTGGTGCGGAATTGTGTGCTTTGGAACCAGGTGGCGCACGCCCTGTCGGTGGGTGCGGAATTGCGTGAGAACGTTGACGATGTGCTGTTCACGAATTGCGACGTGATCCATGACACCGGCCGCGAATGGACACTACGGGTATTTCATTGTGATTCGGCCGTGGTGAGCAACGTGCGTTTTGAGAACATCCGCGTGGAAGAGTCGCGCAAATTGATCTCGCTGTGGATCAACACGGCCAGGTGGTCGCGCGATACCGAACGCGGGCATATCCGGGAGGTGACTTTTCATGACATTCACGCGGTGACCGCGCAGCCGCCGCGGATTGAATTGATGGGTTTCGACGCCGGACATGACATCGAGGATGTGGTCTTTGATCACGTTGACATCAACGGCCGGGCCCTGGCGATGAGCACTGTGGTCACGAATGAATTTGTGAGGCGGGTCACGGTAAGGCCGTGAAACAGAAAAAAGACGGATGCCCGTTGCCAGGCATCCGCCGGTCCGTTTAGGGCCTTCCTTATTCGCTGACGATGATCTGTTTGGGCTTGGCTTCTTCAGCCTTGGCCAGGGTCACGGTCAGGATGCCGTCTTTGTAGGTTGCCTTGACCTTGTCCGCCGCAACCGCGGTGGGCAGGGTGAGCACACGGGAGAATTTGCCGTAGAAACGTTCCTGACGATGCACTTCTGTGCCTTCGACGGGCGTTTCGGTTTTGCGTTCGCCGGAGATGGTGAGAGCGCCGTCTTCCAGCGAAACTTCGATGTCTTCGCGTTTCATGCCGGGGAGTTCGATGCGGACGGTGTAGTTGTCCTTGTCTTCCTGCACGTCGAGTGCGGGGAGCCAGCCGGCCAACGGAGCCTCAAACAACTGGCTCAATTCTTCTCCCAGATGGGAGAGCCGGTTGAAAGCGAACGACGGACTATAATGTACGAGTTTCATAATGTTACCTTTGGTTTGTGTCTTTATTTGTTTTGGTTCTTCCTACATAGACTAAGTAGCTTTGAGGATGCCAAGGTGGTGGTTTCCGTGGATGTGATTTAAAATGAGTGCATTGCGAATATTTACTGTTTTTGACGCTTCCAGCCAATTGAGTAATTTTGGCACAGTTATGGTGCCAATTGGGGTATTTTGTTGGCGCAGTTGGCACAGTCCAAAGTGATGAGTGATAATTGACGAGTGTAGGTTCATAAGGCGCGGTCGGTGGAATATCAGCAACCAGCAATCAGAAATCTAAAATAAAAAATCGCCCCCCCGAATTCTTTTGCTCCCGCGCAGAAACGAAAAGTCAGTTGATAGTTGTTAGTTGATGGTTGATAGCGATTTGCGTATTGAAACCTGTTTTTCTGCACCCCCTGAATTTTACCCCTTCCGCGGAGAAACACTTTTCGAGGCTTTGTGATATTCTTGC
>Ga0206928_1182_pt3 | contig 9835 bp, 8 predicted proteins | sample Alteio_BWOrgHeat_21_FD_152941 | JGI IMG/M metagenome (GOLD analysis project Ga0206928, IMG submission 152941) | Enriched cells from forest soil in Barre Woods Harvard Forest LTER site, Petersham, Massachusetts, United States -... | ecosystem: Environmental > Terrestrial > Soil > Temperate forest > O... | reverse complement strand
CAACACCGAGACCGAGGGTACATCTTTCATAATACCCGACAGCAGCTTCCAATTCCTCCATTGCTGCTTCGAGAAACTCAACGGGCTTCATCCGTACTTGGCGCGGATTTTTGCAAAAACCTCCTCAGCAGGAATAGTCCTGGCGCGACCGAAAAAAAAATCATCCACCCGCTTTTCAACCTCGATTTGCCATGCCTTCTCAACTTCAGCAGCATCTTCGGCAGGGCTGGGGTCAAGAGTTTGAATCAGAATCCGGGTCAACGCAGAACGATCAGGCAAAGATAGATTCAAAGCCTCTTCAGCAACCTGTTCCAGTGTCGCTTTCATCGTAGTTCAAAGTTAGTAGCATCAGACCTATGCGTCAAGTCATGCCGCAATGGATCTCTTGCGGCTGCCTTCCAGATTGGGCAGGAAGCCGGTAAGTAATCCGATCAAGGGCAGGAATGCGCAGACCTGAAAGACAAAGTCGATGCTGGTGTAATCGGCCAGTTTGCCGAGCACGGCCGAGCCGATGCCAGCCATGCCGAAGGCCAGACCGAAGAACAGGCCGGCGATCATGCCGACCTTGCCCGGCACCAGTTCCTGGGCGTACACAAGGATGGCCGAGAACGCGGAGGCCAGAATCAAGCCGATGAAAACGCTCAACCCAACAGTGCAAAACAATCCGACATGCGGCAACACCAGGGTGAAGGGAGCGACGCCGAGGATGGACACCCAGATCACATATTTGCGGCCAAAATGATCACCCAATGGCCCGCCGATGAACGTGCCTGCGGCCACCGAGAACAGGAAAATGAACAGATAAATCTGCGCGCCGGCCACGGAAACATGGAATTTATCAATCAGATAAAAGGTATAATAGCTCGTGAGGCTGACGAGGTAAAAATATTTTGAAAATATCAATGCCACGAGAATGCCCAGCGAAACGAACACCGTTCTCCGTGAAAGCGGTTTGCGATGGTGGTGCGCCGGGCGCGGCCGGGCTTTCAGTTCGTACAAATGGGCCTGATACCAGCCGCCCACTTTGAACAGGATGAAAATGGCCACCAGGGCCAGGAGCGAAAACCAAAGCACGTTCGACTGTCCGTATTGGGTCACGATCAGCGCCGCGAGCAGCGGCCCAAAGGAACTGCCGGCGTTGCCGCCGACTTGAAACAATGATTGCGCAAACCCATGCCGACCGCCGGAAGCCAGATGGGCAATGCGTGAGGCTTCCGGATGAAAGATGGCGGAACCCAGCCCTACCAGGCTGACCGCCACCAGCAGCAGCCAATACGAGCCGGCCACGGACAACAACACGAGTCCGGCCAGCGTGATGGTCATGCCGGTGGCGAGCGAATAGGGTTTCGGCTTGCGATCCGTGTAAAAGCCCACGACCGGTTGCAGGATGGAGGCCGTCATCTGGAACGCGAACGTGATCAGGCCGATCTGGGCAAAACTCAGATGGAACGATTCCTTGACCAGCGGATAGATGGCCGGGATCAGCGACTGGATGGTGTCGTTCAGCAAATGCGACAGGCTGATCGCCACCAGGACGGACATGACGGTCCGTTCCACCGGATGTCCGGAGGGAGTGGTTGAAACAGTTTCCTTGTCCATGGGTAAAAAGGAGAATAAACGGCCATAGCCAGCAGCCCGTGAGAAGCCGCTGGTGAATGACCTGCCTGTGAACTAGTCCACCAGCCGCTTTGAAAGGTCGCCGTAGGCATCAATCCGGCGATCGCGCAGGAAGGGCCAATGGGTGCGGGTGGTGTCCACATTGGCCAGATCCACCGGTACGATGAGAATCTCTTCCTTGTCACACGCGGCCTTGGCGATGATCTCGCCGGAGGTGCCGGCGACAAAGCTCTGGCCCCAGAACTCAATGCCATCGCCACCGACGCCATCGAGGATTTCGTGGCCAATGCGGTTGGTCACAGCCACATAACAGCCGTTGGCCACCGCATGGCCGCGCTGGATGGTTTCCCAGGCGCTGTGCTGTTTGATGCCATATTTTTTCTTCTCGCCGGGATGCCAGCCGATGGCCGTGGGATAGAAAAGGATTTCCGCGCCCTGCATTGCGGTGAGGCGGGCGGCTTCGGGATACCACTGGTCCCAGCAGATCAGAACGCCAATCTTCCCGTATTTTGTCTGCCACGCCTTGAACCCAAGGTCGCCGGGCGTGAAATAAAATTTCTCGTAATACAGCGGGTCATCCGGGATGTGCATCTTGCGGTAGATGCCCAGCAGCGAGCCATCGGCGTCCATGATCGCAGCGGTGTTGTGATAGACACCGGAGGCGCGACGCTCGAACAGCGAGGCGATGATGACGACCTTGTGCTTCTTCGCCAGTTTTTGAAAGACATCCGTGCTCGGGCCAGGAATCTTTTCGGCGAGCTTGAAATACCTGTGGTTCTCTTCCTGGCAAAAGTATTGGGAACGGAAAAGCTCCTGCGTGCAGATGATTTTGGCACCCGCCTTCGCGGCCCGCGCGATCAAGGCGGCCGTCTTTTTGAGGTTCGCGTCCGGATTTGCGGACACACCAGTTTGTATGAGTCCGAGTTTGATTTCGGACGAAGCTGAACGTTTCATTTTCAGCTTTTAGATTGGTTCAACCTGGCGGTTTCTTCAAGTACTATGGTTTTGAATTGTTCATCTTCCGGCAGCGGCTTGGGGGCTTCCTGGCCAAAAAGCTCGCGGATGTACTTGCCGAGCGTTTCGTTGGTGGGACCGTATCCGGCGCCGTAGATGTAGAACTCAAGGTCGTGCATCAACAGGTCAGCGGTGGCGTAACGGCGGTTGGGGTCGTGCGCGAGGCAATGATGCAAAATGTCGTTCAGGCGGTCGTCAATGCGCGAATCCAGCGCCCGGAAATCCGGGATGGGCTGGTTCAGGATGCGGTTACGTGATTCCTCGGCGGTGGCGCCTTTGAACAGATTCCGGCCCAGCAACAGATGGGCGAGCACCACGCCGGCGGAGAAGAGGTCTGACCGCCGGTCGGTGACCTGAAAGTCCGCCTGCTCCGGGCTCATGTAATCGGGTTTGCCGGCCACGACCTCGCCTTCCTGGTCGGTCAGGAAGCCGCGGGCCTTGGCGATGCCGAAGTCGGTGAGTTTCACATCGCCTTCAAAGGCGATCATGATGTTCTTGAAGCTGACGTCGCGATGGACGATGCCGAGCGGTTTAGTGTCCTTGTCCGTCTTGGCGTGCGCGTAAGCCAGGCCGCGGGCGACGCGGCTGGTGATAAAAATGGCGAGTTCCTTGGGCAGGGTGCGCTTTTTATCCGCCAGTTGATGGGTGAATTGTTCCAGGTTTACGCCGCGGATCAATTCCATGGCGATGAAGGCCACGCCGTTGGCCTCGCCGAGCTGGTAGGTCTGGACGATGTTCGTATGGATCAGGTCGGCCACGAGCTTGGCCTCGCCGACGAAATTTTCGATGAACATCTTCTGGCTGGCATAATTGGGCCGGATGATCTTGATCGCGACGCGCTTGACGAAATCGCGCGAGCCATGCTGCTCGGCTTCGTACACGATGCCCATGCCGCCCTCAAAAATTTTGCGGACGATCTCGTAGCGAAATTCGTTGTTGATGGTGAAGAGCGCCACAAGGGAATGGTCAGCAATTGTCCCGCGTTGTCAAGTCCCGGCGAAAGGGGAAATCAAAAAAACCTCATTTTTTTTGATTTTTTCGCTTGCTTGAAGCGCGCAATGGATTTTTACTCGCATCAAGTCTGGTTACTTTGTCGGACTAAACAAACAACAACAACCAACAACCAAGAGAACAAATTATGGCAAAAGCACTCTCCAAAGCCCAAATCGCCGCGCTCGTCGCCGAGAAGGCCTCCCTCACCAAGAAGCAAGCAGTCGAGATTCTCGACCATATCGCCTCGCTGGCCTACAAGCACGCGAAGGATACTTTCACCCTTCCCGGCATCGGCAAGCTCGTGTTGAAGAACCGCGCCGCCCGCATGGGCCGCAACCCCAAGACTGGCGAACAGATCCAGATCAAGGCCAAGCGCGTCGTGAAGTTCCGCGTGGCCAAGGCGGCGAAGGACGCGATCCTCGGCGGCAAGTAAGCAGGCTTTAGCAGTCCCCCCAAGGCGCTTCGACAACCGAAGCGCCTTTTTTATTTCCTTGAACTGCGGGCGGCAGCCTGCGAATTAAAGCCGGTCAGGAGCAACCCGTCATGGTCAACCTCAACTTTCTGATCCGCCGCCCGAAGTGGATCGTGGTCATCGCCGGCGCGCTGGTGTTCTGGCTCACGCAGACGGAGTGGCTGACCAGTTCCAGCCTGTGGCAAAAGGCGGAAGGAGCGCTCATTGACCGGCGATATTTGTTGCGGGGTGAAAATCTTGCGGACCCGCGCATCAAGCTCATCGGTCTCAACACGACCTCGTTTCAACTCGATTCGCTTGCGCCGGGAGAAATCGCCGCCTCCCCCACATTGCAAAAGATGCAACAACCGTGGCCGTGGGACCGTTCGGTTTACGCGGCAATCCTGGAAAAACTCATGGACGCGGGCGCGAAGGTGGTGATGTTTGACTTCGTTTTTGCCAGCGAAACGGACGGCGATGACGTCTTTGCCAGAGATCTGCAGAAGTACAAGGACCGGGTGGTCATCGGCGAAATGTTTGCCGATGAGCAGGGGGTTGGCGACAAGACCAAAAAACTGACGGCACCGAATGAACGGTTGCTGTTGCCGGGAACAGAATCCATTGTCGGGTTGGTCACGCTCTGGCCGGATGGTGACACTGTTTTTCGCCGGGCGCGGTATCAAACCTCCAGCGATCGTGAAATGCTGGAGGTTCCCAGCCTCGACCCAAGAATAGCCAGCTACCTGAAAAAAAAGATCCGCGAAGGAAAAAGTTCCGACGATCTAACCCATATTTCAGCGCTCGCCGCCGAAAAATTTGAAGGCAAAATCCAGCTGCCACCGCCCGGCGATAAAACATTCATTGATTTCCAGGGACCGGCAGGAACCTACCGTGCGTGGCCGGTGGAGAACATGTTTGTCAAAGAATTATGGCAGAAACCCCCGTTTACCGATGGGGCGTCCATCTCAAATAAAATCGTGATTGTTGGCCCGATGGCGGAAATTTTTCATGACATCCATGCCACGCCATTTGAAGAAACACCGGGTCCAGAAATCCAGGCGCAAATGCTGGCAGCCCTGCTTCAGGGTTCGTGGCTGACTGAGCCCTCCCATGCCATCAACTTCTGGCTGGCTTTCAGCATGGCGGTGCTTGCCGTGCTCATCTGCCTCGGCGTTCCACAGGCGTTGCTCAAAGGCTTGTTGCTTGTCGCCGCCACGGTTGCCTTTCTTGTGGGATGCCAGCTTGTGTTTGTTCACGCCAGGCTGGTGGTGACCATGATGCCGCCCTTGTTCTGCCTGATCGCCACGGGCTCGTTCGGCATCATTTTTGAATACTCGCTCGAACAACTGGAACGGCGGCGGTATCGCAACGTGCTGGACCGTTACGTTTCCAAAAACGTGGCCAAGACGATTCTCGAAGACCGCCGTTCATTCGTGGAAGCTTTGAAAGGCCGCAAGCAACCGGTCACGGTTTTGTTCAGCGACATCCGGGGCTTTACAACGATGACCGAGAGCTCGGACGCCGACAAACTCGTGGCCCAGCTCAATGAATATTTTTCGGACATGGTCGGCAGTGTGCTGACCAACAACGGGACGCTGCAAAAATTCATCGGTGACGCCATCATGGCGGTCTGGGGCGATACGATCAGCGCGGGCATCGAAACCGACGCGCGCCGGGCCGTGACCACGGCGCTGCAAATGCGTGAAGCCCTGGCAAAGCTCAATGAGAAATGGAAGGACAACGCCGACCGGCGGAAATTGTCCATCGGCGTGGGCATCAACCATGGCGAGGTCATCGTCGGCAACATCGGACATCCCCAGCGCATGGAGTTCACCGTGCTCGGCGACGGCGTGAACCTGGCGGCGCGCCTGGAAAGCGCGACCAAGCAATTTCACACGGACGTCCTGGTCGGCGAGGAAACGGAAAGACTCACGCGACAACATTTCATCTACCGGAGCGTGGGAGCCATCGCGTTCAAGGGCAAGACCAAGCCGATTGAAACATTTCTTCTCATCAGCGACCACTCGGTGCCGCCACCGGGCTGGCTGGACACGTATCAGAGGGCAGTCAAACTTTATCGTGAACGAAAATTCATGGAGGCCATCGGGTTGTTTGAAAAGGTGCAGAGGGAAATCGGGCGCGAGGATCATCTGTGTGACATGTACATCTCGCACTGCGTGGCATTGAAAGACGTTACTGTGTCGGAAAAATGGGACGGGTCATTTACGCTGGCGGAAAAATAATCCAACCAAAACCCATGGGGCGAGAACAGGAAAATATCATAAGAAACTTACATTCAATAGTTTATATACTAAACGGTCCGTACAAAAATAAGTTATTGCAATCGCAATATGTTCCAAGTAAATCCAACCAAATCCAGCCACTTTCGCGAAAATACCCTTGGACAGGAATAGTCTAAAAATTGCAAATTGTGATGCAACTCAGAGCGAGGTGTCCTAAAAGTGTACTGTTTTTTGCTGGTAATCATCCAGAAATGTGACATAATACGTTTGACCCAATAGGGGTTATTATTTAGAAAATCAGTCTGGCGGTGGGGTGATAAACTTTTAACTGTTATGAAGAAAACGGTCTTGCTTATTTTGTGCCTGGGCTGTCTGTCAGCCGTCAGTACCAGTCGTGCCATTGATTTGAAGCAATCCAAGATCACACAGGTGGTCAACGATGTGCATATCATCTCTGCGACAGACCAGTCGGAAAAAACCGCGACGGTCAATGACGTTTTCACCATGCCGGACATCCTTCGCACGGGTCCGTCATCGCGCGCGGAACTGGTGGCGCAGGACGAAACCGTGACCCGTGTGGGAGCGAACACGATTTTTTCATTTGACCCTGCCAGCCGCACGATTGACCTGAAGCAAGGCAGTCTGTTGTTCCATTCACCACACGGCAAGGGCGGCGGCACCATCCATACCGGTTCGGCGACGGCGTCGGTGCTGGGTACCACACTCATCGTGACCACCACGCCCAGCGGCGGGATGAAGGTGCTGGATCTAGAGGGCCAGGTGGAGGTGAAGTTTTTGAGCGGGCTGAAGCAGAATCTGGCTCCCGGCCAGATGACCTTTGTTCTGCCCGGTGGAAGTCAACTGGCGCCAATCATCATCTACCGCCTCGATGACGTGACCAAGAACAGCCTGTTGGTGAAGGGATTCAACCAGCAACTCGCGTCCATGCCATTGATCCAGGCGCAAATTGACAAACAGTTGAACCTGATCAAAAACGGACATTATACGGATACCGGCTTGCTGGTCGGCAACGATGCCAATGGCTCGCAAGTCCAGGTGGTAGATATTAGCACCCTCAAGTCGGCGTTGGATAATATAGCATTTAATTCGTCGAGCGTTAACAAGGCGCTGAACACGGATGCGACAATTGACCAGTCATCCCTGACCAGCCAATCCATCCCCACACCGCCCACACGCATATTCCTGAACGAGCAGTTCATACTGCCGAACAACACATTTTTTACCGGCCAGCCGTTCGAGGGTTTTGCCGGACGCAATATCTTCTTCAACACGCCCGGGACCGAGGCGCCCGCACTGTCGGTGGACATGAGCCCTTACGCGAACCTGGAAGAATTTGACATGGTGGCATCGAAGAACATGCAGTTTGAAGGCTCAGTGAACTTTGACGGCTTTTCGCCTGAAAACAGCATTTATTTCTTCCTGGTGGCCGGGAACCAGTTCCTTATTTCGCCCGGCGTGACCATCAATGCCAACGTGGCGAACCTGGTCATGTCGTCCGCGGGTGCATTCACGTTGAACAACGCAACCATCGCCAACAACAACGGCAACATGGCGATGCAATTCGGCGGCGACGTGAACCTGGAAAATGGCGCGGCCATCAATACCGTCGGAGATTTGCACATTGTGACCACGGGCAATTTCAACATGAGTGATTCGTCGGTGAATGCGAACACAGTGGAATTCGAGGCGCCGGTTTCGCCAGCAGGGTTAACGGTGGATTCCAGCACGATCGTCTGCTTCCAACACGGCCTTTTCACGGCGGCGAAAGACATCAATATCAACAATTCAGTCATCAATTCGGACGCCGGTTCCGGCATGGTGACCTTTACCTCAACCGGTGGTTCAGTGAACCTCAATAACAATTACATTGGGGCCTATTACCTCACGGTCAATTCGGGCGATGGAATTTTGTTGAGCGGTAACGGCCAGTCATACGCATCCATCGGCGGCACAGCCAGCTTTACTGCGCCGAATTTGGTTGCAATCAACGACGCAGATTTATCAGGGTTCGCCCAGGGCAGAATAGCCGCCGACACGATCAACCTTCAAAACGTCAAGTTTTCCGGCACCTGGAATCTTGACAGCCTGTATGGCGTATGGCACAACGGCTCGTCAGTTTTTGGGGACGTCAACAATCTTGGTGGCAACACCTACAATGGAACTCTTATCACCGCTACTGAAGGATTTAGCGGGACTATAGCTGGAACAGGGATTACGATAGGCACCAAATGAAATTGATCAGAGACGTTGGTGTAATCTTGCTATTTCTGATTTGTGCCATTTCGTCCCGGGCGCAACCGTCCACCTTCCAGCAACTGCAAAACAACCAGCTAAACACACTGCAACAAATTCCCCTGCCCGGCCTGCGCCCCGGCACCAACGCGCCGGAACTGTATCCGGGTGAAAACGCAGACATCGGACCGCAGCGCATCCTGCGCTTGAACCCGCGCCCGAATTACTTTGACGTGTTTCTGGATAGCCAGGTGTATTATTCTGACAATCCGACCTATGCGCAACAATCGACTAACAAGATTGGTAGCTATGTTTTTATCAATACCATCCAGTTCGCCCTCGCTCCGCCGCCAAGCAATTTAGGGCCGGGCAAATTCGCGCCCACCATCGGAATCGCCAGCCAATGGTACAACTACGAAAATAACCGGATATCGAGCCTGGATTTTGATGCGCAAACCGCGTTTGTCGGTGCGAAATATTCTGTCGGGAAGTGGGTCGCCACGCTGAATTATAATTACACCCGTTTGATGGACCAGACGTATTACAACCAAACCTATGAGGAATCGCTCCCCTCATTGGCGGTGCAACGTTTCTTCGTCATCAACGACAAGATGCTCCTGGCGCTTGGTGACCAGGTGGATTATCACTTTACCAAAGTTCAAACGTTTCCAGGCCTGGCCACTGATCTGAGTGACCATTTTGACAACATTCTTTTTGTGACATTCAACTGGCAAATAACTCCGCGTCTTGCCTTCCAGCCGTTTTACCGCTTTCAGTATTCATACTACCGAAGAAATTCCGTGGATACTGCCAATCGCGACGACACTTTGAATGCATTGGGCCTCACGATAATCTATAATTTCAACAAGTACATCAGCGCGCGAGCTTTTGCGAACTACAATCATATGCACAGCACTGATCCCGCCAATCTTTCGTACAGTGAAGTGAACGGCGGCGTGGGCGGGTCATTGGACATCAAGTTCTAGTTTCCGCCGGTGAGCGTGATGTCCGCATAGAAGCCTTTTAAAGTGCCGCCCAGACTGTCGCTGTCCGTCATCACACCCAGGCCAATGATTTTGGGCATGGTCTTGTCACCAAAAGCCCTTTTCCAGTCAGCAGTGATATCGCGTTCCTCTGAAATCCATTGTCCGGCTTTGGCATTGCCTGATTCCAACACAAAAATCTGGGCCCGGCCGGACTTGGGATGCTGCAGCACGGTCCCGGGCTTTTCGACATTACCCCAAATATAGTTCAGCGTCAGAGG
>Ga0206928_1261_pt1 | contig 9871 bp, 11 predicted proteins | sample Alteio_BWOrgHeat_21_FD_152941 | JGI IMG/M metagenome (GOLD analysis project Ga0206928, IMG submission 152941) | Enriched cells from forest soil in Barre Woods Harvard Forest LTER site, Petersham, Massachusetts, United States -... | ecosystem: Environmental > Terrestrial > Soil > Temperate forest > O... | reverse complement strand
GTTGATGCCTATGCCGTTTCGGCCTGAAAAAAGTTAAATAATTTGTAACTTATATACAACCAACTGCTTAGGTAGTCAGGAAGGTGACATAGATAACACATTGATTCACTAACCCGACCATCTAACCGATTTTTTCTTGACAATTCTAAAGTACAACTTTATATTTGTCAGTATGATACCTAGACATCTTTCTCCTCATATTTTGAAATATTCCATGGAATATCCCATTTTAGCTCTCGTTGGATCGCGCCAAAGTGGAAAAACTACGCTTGCTAAGGCGCTTTTTCCTTCATACAAGTATATATCCCTTGAAAACCTTGATTTTAGACAACAAGCGACAGAAGATCCGCGAGGCTTTTTTAATGATCATGGCCAATATTTAATTCTTGATGAGGTTCAACGTGTGCCGGAACTATTTCCTTATCTTCAGGAGCTGGTTGACACGCACCAAGATTCCGCACAATATATCCTTACGGGGTCATCACAATTTTTGTTGCTTGAAAGCATCACGCAATCCCTTGCAGGTCGTATAGTCACATTTAAACTTTTCCCTTTAACCTATACTGAACTTTATCAATATCCTGCAGACTCCAATTTTGAATCAATTTTTCGAATAAGACATTCAAATAGGACAACAATCGATCAGGCATCTCTTTATCAGATGATATATAAAGGATTTTATCCGCGAATTCATGACAAACATATCGATAGCTATAAATGGTATGAAAATTACATTTTGACATATGTAGAAAGAGACGTTCGCAATTTATTGAAAGTAAAAAACCTGCGCTTATTTTCCAATTTCCTTAAGATCGTTGCTTCACAGGTTGGTCAATTAATGAATTATGCAAATATCAGCAATTCCATAGGACTTTCCATTCCTACAGTCAAAGAATGGATTTCAATATTGGAAACAAGTGGTTTGATTTATATTTTACCTCCATATTTTGAAAACTTTTCTAAACGGATTGTAAAAACTCCAAAAATTTACTTTGTAGATACTGGTATTCTATGCCATCTTCTTTCCATAAGAAGTATAGAACATTTAAAAACTCATCCTCTACTTGGTTCGATCTTTGAGAATTTCATGATTAGTGAATGTTTTAAGCGCTTTTATAATCTAGGGGAAATACCTCCACTTTATTTTTGGAGGGACCAGTTAGGTAATGAAGTTGATTTATTGATCCATGGAGGCACAAGCGGATTCCCCATTGAATTTAAGCTATCCCAATCCTACAACTCAGATTTTAAAAAAGGAATAGCACGCTGGCTTTCCCTTGAAACAAATCCCGCTGAATCAGGCTTTGTTGTGTATTGCGGGGAGCATGCTGTTCAAGTCCATTCTTCAATACCGGCAGCCCCGTGGTATGTACTTTAAAGATAAAAAGATAGTTACACATAAATTATTATTATAATTCACTCCTTTTATCTTACTCATATTAACCATTCAATTACTATTTGATAAAGTTTTTTTTAAAAAAAACATAAATATATTTCCATGACTTCTTGAGGGCTTACATAGAACAATAGAAAAAATTAAAAATTGTTTAACGATAAAAAACTTCGTTTACTAAAATACGGGAAAAATAAATCAGATTGATATTTTTTTAGCGAATCCTGACGAAATTTTGCAAAGTCAAATTTCGGACTCTGAATAATCACTTTTTTAGAAAGTGGATTTTTTAGAAAAACTTTTATTCCATAAACATTTCCATTACTATCTCTTCCATTGCTATCTATCCACTCCAGGTGATCGATGGATTCAACGGGAATACTAAAGAGTAATTTGCCTCTAACCAAAAAATGTAGCCAATTGTCTTCCATTGTCAGCTGATCAGGATTTTCCTCCAACCGTCTTAAGCGCTTATAGGGAAGCAATCCATAGGTAATTAATCCAAAACTGAAAATAAAAAGCAAAGCCCCCCATATTTTCATTTCTTGCAGCGGCAGAAAAATCCCCCCTATTAGTAGTAAAAGTCCCCCCAAACCACCCCAAAGTGTTCCTTTTATAAGCGCTCGCTTCATCACTTGAGAATCAATAGAACTTCTAATGGTAACTGATTCGTTTTTCATCCTTTATCTGCACTGAGGTTGTCTTCAAAAAAACTTTCCACAAACTCACGGATCTTCGAAAAGGCTTCATCGTAAAGAAATTCATAATCATGAGCTTCTTCCTTGATTCCGCCAAAATCCTTTTGTAACTTTACACTTAGAGGTTTATATTCCGGCTTTAGACGGCTTTTAATTTTACCTTTATGCAAACTTTTTTCAACCGCACCCGGGTTTTCCATTTTAATCTTATCTTTTAAACCTTTGTATAAAGAGGCTTCTCGATAGGGGATGATGGCATCTTGCTTATTGTAGACGATCAATTTTTTAGCTTTTATTTTTTCAAAAGCGCTTACTGAATCGTAGTCCCACCCATTCGCCGCTAAAAATTCCCCTGTAAATTTAATCTCCGCTGAAGCTGCTTTAGATAAGGAATTAAAGGAATTAATGGCAATCAAACCGATGTTTTCATGTAAGCCAGCCACTCTTATTCCAACGGCGCCTCCAAGTTGATGACCTTGAATGAGGATATTGGATTCAACAACTCCTTTTGAAAGCAAATAGTTCACACAGGCTTCCCCATCCAAAATCAGATCTTCAGGTTTGGTGAACTCCCCCACACTTTCCCCTACCCCTCTATAGTTGAAAACTAGGATGTTGATGTTTAAATGTCTTCCGATATCTTGAAGTTGGAATAAATTTTTCTCGTAAAAACTTTCACGTCTTAAAAAATGGATCATCCATTTTTGTTCTTGGGCATGCTTCTCGTCAAAATTTAATTTCTCTAAGGGATTTACAAATAATGCCATCCCATTAACAAGAGAACATTTGTGGTTATTTTCCAGCTTTAGATCGAATTCACGGACCTTATCTGCTTCCAATTCCATAAAGGCGCTTTTTAATTGCTTAAATTCATTTTTAAGCTCTTCAGAAACTGTTGAGGCAGGTAAAAGATTTTTTGGAATATGAGATGAAAGTCCGAAAACAGAGTATATTCCTCGAAAAAAAGGATTTTTTCCTGATGATTGCGGTTGTAAAGGGACTGATATCGGGCCAGTAAAAAAGAGGTCTTTTGTTTGAACAGCTGGCTCTGAAAATCCTTCATTGGAGGAAGATGTAGCAGCATTAAAAACGGGAGACACCATGATATCATCCTTTTATTAAAATTAGAGTCACAAACCCGACTGCACAATATCATGCATTTTTATTAATCCTATCACTTTAGACTCTTCATCAATGACCGGTAAAATGGTGATCGGATGCTTTTGATCCGCTTCCATCAATACTAAAGCCTGGCTAGCCATTGCATCGAATTCGACAAAGCGAGCGGTGGGGATCATGACTTCAGACATCTTGGCATCAAAAACTTTGGACCCTAACCTTTGCAAAGCACGTCGTAGGTCACCATCTGTAAAAATCCCCAACAGTTTTTTTTGGGAATCCAGGACTAAAACGCACCCGCAACGTTTGTCCGAAAGTTCTACTAATGTATCCACCAGTCGATCTTCGGGTTTACATAAAGGGATATCGTTTCCTTTAAGCATTAAGTCTTTCACGCGTAATGTCAAACGCCTTCCAATTCTGCCTGCCGGATGGTTCATGGCATAATCCATTAAACCGAAATTTTTATGCTGCATTAAAGCTATCGCTAAGGCATCTCCAAAAATCATTTGAATCACAGCTGAAGTCGTGGGAACCAAATCAAAAGGACACAACTCCTTTTCTACAGGCAAAATCACGCATAGATCGCAGGCCTTAGCCAAACGGCTGTTGCCATTGCTAACAATTGCAATAGGCTTCACGCCACGGTTGCGCAAAAAGGGTACCATTTGAAGCAATTCTTCACTTTCGCCGCTTTTGCTGATCATCAAAAAAACATCTTCTTTAGAAACGATCCCGATGTCTCCATGCATGGCATTTGTAGGAGCTAAAAAAAATGCCCTGGATCCTGTAGACGTCATGGTTTGCGCAATTTTTTCTGCAACCAATCCACTTTTTCCCACACCTGTAATGAGGATTAAACCTTTACACTCCTTAACAATTTCAAATAATTGATTAGCCGCTTGAAGATCAACATGATCGAAAAAGTGATTGAGAATTTCCCGTTCTTTTTCAAATAATTCTTTTAACATAAAATACGCCGCCTTTGCCGCGATCACAATGATCGACTTCTGGATTTTAATTCAGATAAAGCATTACGCTCAAGGATTATACCGAAATGATTGATAATTGGAGGTTCTTATGGCGTCACATCTTATCCCTATTGCTATTGCTGAAGGCGATGGCATCGGCCCCGAAATTATGGCAGCCACTCTGAGCATTCTTGCTGCTGCAAAAGCTCCAATAGAAATTAAGAAAGTGGAGATTGGAGAAAAAGTTTATCTTCGCGGCTTCCCTACCGGAATTGAACCGGCAACTTGGGAAACAATCCGTGCAAGCAAAGGTTTTTTAAAGGCGCCTATCACAACACCTCAAGGTGGAGGTTTCAAGAGTTTGAATGTGACTATCCGCACTTCTCTTGGCCTTTATGCCAATGTACGCCCCTGCGTTTCTTATTCTCCTTATGTTGAAACAAAACATCCCATCATGGATGTCGTCATTATTAGAGAAAATGAAGAGGATCTTTATACGGGTATAGAATATCGTCAAACACAAGACTCCTTTCACGCCTTGAAAATCATTACGCGGCCGGGATGTGAAAAAATTATTCGCTATGCTTTTGAATATGCCAAAGCGAATGGACGTAAAAAAGTCACTTGCTTCACTAAAGATAACATTCTGAAGCTTTCTGACGGACTTTTCCATAAAATTTTTGATGAAATCGCCCCTCAATATCCCGAAATAGAAAATGAACATTGGATCGTCGATATTGGGGCTGCAAAACTGGCTGATACCCCTGAAGCCTTTGACGTTATTGTCATGCCTAATCTTTACGGGGATATCCTTTCCGATGTTGCCGCTCAAATCGCAGGTTCAGTAGGCTTGGCAGGTTCTGCCAATATTGGTGAGCGGGAAGCGATGTTTGAGGCGATCCATGGATCCGCGCCGCGCCGTGCCGGACAAAATTTAGCTAACCCTTCCGGGTTAATTTTGGCATCTGTGTTGATGCTTGTGCATGTTGGACTGCCCGATATTGCCGCCACTGTGCATAACGCCTGGTTGCGTACGATCGAAGATGGGATCCACACTTATGACATCTATGAAGAAAGCATCAGCAAACAAAAAGTGGGCACCAAAGAATTTGCTGAAGCTGTAGTGGCACGATTAGGGAAAAAACCTCAAAAGCTTAAAGTCGCTCATTACACTCATTCTAAAAATCTGCATTTTAAATCGGAGGAAACTGCCAAAAAAATTAAAAAAGAAACCATTGGCATCGATATTTTTATCGACTCGCGCGAAAATGTTGAAAAAGTGAAGCAATCTCTGAATGGATTAGATAATCAGGAGCTCAAATTGACCATGATCAGCAATCGCGGAGTCAAAGTGTGGCCAAATAAAATGCCGGAAACTTCATGTGTTGATAGCTGGCGCTGCCGTTTTCTTTCTCCAACTAAAGGGAAAGAGGTGACGCATGGACAAATTATCGAGTTATTAAAAAGAATGGCTGATAAGGGAATCGATTTCAACCATACGGAGCATCTTTGTACCTTTGATGGGCAGCCAGGGTATACTTTGTCGCAGGATGAGCAATAACCGTACTTAAGCTTAACTATGGACTGCATGAGACGATTGCATAAGTGTAAACAAATTGATTTCAAATCAATGGAATGCACAAAGAAGGTAACCAGGCCGTCTCGGCCTGGCTAAATGATTTGTAACTTATAAAAAATCAATAGCTTAAGTGTTTTTTATCAGGCCGAGACGGCCTGGCTACCTTCTTTGTGCGTTCATTCACTCAAGGCATTTTGATGCATTGAGAATCGATTTTTTCCAATCCCGGGTATAGGTGACTTCGGAAAAATCGCTGTAAAACACGCGAAATACTTTTGCAATTGTCTCGCATGGACAAGAAATGGACATACATGGACATAACCAGAGACTCATCCTTTTAAAACCTCACCTAATTTTTTTATAATTTCAATAGAAGCTGCATCGAGTTTATTGTCATAAAGACAACAAAAAGTTGTAAAAAATTTTAACTCTTTAATTTTTTCAGAGATAGTGACCAATCCATTTTGAACAACACTTAAAAATTTCAATTTTTTCAATTGTCCAATCTCATGAGGAATGACTTTGATTTTATTATCATCAAGATAAAGTTTTTGCAGATTTTGAATGGTAAAAATTTGCTTAGGAATTTCTTCCAAATCGTTATTATATAAATTAATCTCTTTTAAATGATTCAGAAGAGTCATTTCATCCAAACATTAATCCTATCATTTTCAATGGAACCCATGTAACAAGTCGGTTTTTGGATCAACTCAAATAATTGTTTTTCTTGGTATTTTTCAATTTCTTTATAGAGAAATTTCATAAATACTTTTGGCGAGTAATATGGGATAATTGCTGTGCACATCTATAGAAAATATTTACCTTAGTGTAGTTTGTGGAGAGAAATTTTATAATTTGTTTCTTTGCGTTCTTTGCGCCTTTGCGATCTTTGCGTTGAATCAATCTAGACGCAATTAAAAGAATAGAATTTATGATTTTTTTTTGAAATTTTTCATCCCAAGATTAAATGCGATTCGACAGGTCTGTTTTAATTTTACTAACAAAATCCGCCCACTCATCTGCTCCTTCAACTAATTTCAAACGCATTTTAATCCAGGCAATAGGTAAGCAAAGTTTTTGAGTATCAACAATTTTCACTTTATCTTTCTCTGTGCATAAGAGCAACTCAGCCCCTTTTTCCTTACACTGGAAAGCAAAATTTTCCAACGCAGAAAAATTTAAGCCCATATGATCGGAAGCAAAGGCATGATGCACGATTTCGCCCCCTTCTCGAGAAACTGTTTCTTGAAAATACTCAGGATGCGCAATCCCGCAAAAGATTCCGACTTTTTTCCCTTGGATAGTGGGAACAACCTCCCCATCAACCATTTCGATGCGCACCACTTCCATGCATGTCCCTACCACAATGGCTTTGCTATGCATCGCCACTTGAGCTTTCACAGAGTCAAAAAAAGGTTTTTCCGTAATATGATTGAGTATGATCATATCAGCCCTCGCTAATGATTGCACCCCTTCCCGAAGAAATCCTCGCGGTAAATAATGGCCTTGACCGAATAGATCCATGGAATCCATCACAATGATTTCATAATCACGTGCCAGGCGGCGATGCTGCATGCCATCATCCAAAAGGATGAGCTGTACCCCGGCTCTTGCGGCAATGTCTGAGGCTTTATGCCGATTTCTGCCGACCACCACAAATGCTTTAGGCAGATTTTGGGACAATAAAAAAGGTTCATCCCCGCAAAAAGAGGCCGATTGCATTGGGCCTTCCCCTTTGCTGAGAACGACAGGGATAGGAAGTTTTTCAGCTTGCGAGCGGTATCCTCGAGAAAGAATTCCCAGAAAAAATTCCTCATAAAATTCGTTGGCGACCATCAATGTCACAGGTGTTTTTCCGGTACCTCCGACAACAATATTGCCAATGCTAATGACAATAGGGACCGGGGAATAGTAACAACTAACCCAACCATGATCAAAGACCCAATTGCGACAAGCAATGGTCATGCGAAAAATCCAGCTCGACAATAGCAAAAAAAAGCGTAGGGTGCTGGCGAAAACGCCTTTTTGTTTTCCCTTAACGATGTTAAAAAAATAATTCTCTAATCGTCTTTGCATATTTTCTTTCTGTGATTCGAGATTTCAAACTAAATTCTGCTAAACTAATGATAATTGCATATATTTATGCATAGACACTAGAAACTGCTACATTAGAAAACATCAAGTGTTCCACCATTTCTATAATAATATGGATAGCAGCCATATGGGCTTCTTGGATTCGATCTGAAGTAGAAAATCCGTCGACTAACAGCTCAAGATCGGCAACGCCTTTAAGCTTTCCTCCATCTTTGCCAAGAAAAGCTATAGTATTCATCTCTAAGCGGTGGGCCGTTTCAAATGCTTTGACAATGTTTGGCGAGTTACCACTAGTTGTCAATCCGACGAAGATATCGCCGGGCTTACCGAAGGCCTCGACTCCTCTAGCAAATACCCATTCAAATCCCAAATCATTCCCGATGCATGTAATGTGGCCCGGCTCGGAAAGGGAAATGACAGGCAATGCCGGCCTTACAGCACGGAAAACACCGGTCAACTCTTCGGCAAAATGCGCGCCATCGCATAAACTGCCCCCGTTTCCAGCCACAATGACCTTGTTACCTGCCTTAAAACAGTCTGATAACATGGTTGCAGCCTTTTCAATAAAGGACAAAGAACTGGCTTTTTTTAATTGTGACACGGCTTCGATTGCATCATCAACCGATTTCATAAGATGTTCTTGCATTGGGAGTCCTGAAAATAAATGGTAGCTCTATTTTCCTCTATTTAAGGAATTAACGCAAGATTCCAAACTTATTAAGGCGTCAGAAGTAGCATTTTTTTAAAATCCCCAACCTTTATTATTGAAATAATTACATGATAATTTATTAAGTCTATCTATTTATCCTTTAAAACTTACATTCATCTTGTAAAAATTTACAAAATTTAATAAAATAAAAAACTTTTATAAAAAAATTTTTTAGTTGTCAAATTAAAATCAAGGAAATTGTATGAGTATAAATGAAATACAAGCTCGTCTTAGCACCGCACAATCATTTCCGATTATTGGACCATTGCTTATCTCTCCAGTCAAAGCTCTTGTAAGTACAATTCAATTTGTAGCCGGTATTGCATTGGGCTCCCTTGTAGGAGTTTTTGGAGCGTTAAATAATTCGAGGAGTGATATTAAAGACGCTTTTGAATTATTGGATATGGGGGGTTCAGGTTTGCAACACTTAGCCTTTAGTATAGCAAACATGTTAACTCTAGGCTTAATCGGAATTTATTATTTAGGCTCACACAGATCCAGTTTTTAAGAAGGTTTTTAACGTAAAGATATCAAATTTTGAGAATTTATGCATTTAAATAATTTTAGTTTTTATTCTGTGTCGGAACTATTACAACCATTAACACAAGTTCCTGCATTCATATTGACAGCAACTGTCGATACTCTATCTTCTGAATGGACAAAAATAATTTTAGGAACTTTTTTTCTTGCTGGAGCAGTTTATACAGGCGTTGATTTATATTCGAGACGTATCAAAAATTTGCAACCCGAACCAGTAAAAGCTCCAATTATTGCCGATAAAGAAATTATTATTACCAACAAAAAAATTATAGATCATGAGAACAACAATCCGTTAAAGGATATCGAATTTTTTCCAACCACAAATATTCGAAATTTTGACCAGCTAAGAGAAGGGATCGGTAAATATATTTCACTAATAACAACCCGATATGCGGATCGGCCGCTTTGGCAATATGAATATTCATGCCATGGATTTATCTGCAATAACATCGAACATGGCCTCCTTACAGAAATAAGTAGACCGATTAAACTTGAGAACGAAACTTACTATGAATTTAGATTAAAAAATAATAACGGAGAAGAAAAACAATACGTCATGTCAAATTTCGATCTTTTGCTTTGTAATGCAGACCCTGATTTGCAACATCAAATATATTCCAATAGGAAAAAATATTACTTAAGTTCGCAAGCTACACAATAGGCAGGATAAAGGTTTAAAGGGACGTATAGAAGTATAGTCGTTAATTTATATTGTCCGTTTAAATTTTTAACGCAAAGACGCGAAAGACGCAAAAGACGCAGAGAAAT
>Ga0206928_1260_pt1 | contig 9919 bp, 9 predicted proteins | sample Alteio_BWOrgHeat_21_FD_152941 | JGI IMG/M metagenome (GOLD analysis project Ga0206928, IMG submission 152941) | Enriched cells from forest soil in Barre Woods Harvard Forest LTER site, Petersham, Massachusetts, United States -... | ecosystem: Environmental > Terrestrial > Soil > Temperate forest > O... | reverse complement strand
ATACATTTAAGAAGCGTTTTTTTTAGATCATGTTCGCTTTGTTTTTTTTATTTTTTTTGTTAATCATTCACTTTCTTTTTTTTTATGTAAGAAAAATATTGCACAATATATCCAAAACTTAATATTCAGTAATTGTCATTAACCATAAATTTTAAGGAGTTTTAACATGGCAATTAAAGAGACATATAAACATTTAAAGGACCTTTTGGTCGCTATTACACATGATCTTGATAAAGCGGAAGGCGGTAATAAAGCTGCTTCGCAACGTGTTCGTACAGGGACTGTTAAACTTGAAAAGATAGCAAAACTTTATCGTAAAGAGTCAATTAAGTCAGAGAAAACCACTAAAGGCACAAAAAAACCGGCTAAAAAAGCTGCACATAAGCCAGCCCATAAAGCTGCACATAAGCCTGCTCATAAAGCTGCTGCACATAAGCCAGCCCATAAAGCCGCTGCTCACAAAGCTGCTGCACATAAACCTGCATCGAAATCTGTTAAAGTTAAAGCAAAGCCAAAAGCTAAAGCAGTTTCAAGACCTCGTGCTCTGTCATTCAAAAAGCCATCTGCAAAATTACCTGTAAAAAGATCACATAGATAATTTTTGTTAAGGTTTAAAGTTTAAGGGAGATTTCGATCTCCCTTTTTTTTGCTCTTTAGAAAAAAATTCAACACAAAGACACCAAGACACAAAGAAAAATAGGATTATTTATTAATTTCTTATTCTCTCTTTGCGTCTTTGTCTTGTTGCCTTAGTGTCTTTGTGTTGAACTTTTTTTACCTCCGCTTTTTGAGTTACCTTTTTTGGCATTTTTTCTTAAATACATCTCCCTTTTAGTGTACACTGATCAGCGTCATTCCTAATCTTAGGAAGTGTGCAATAATAATTTAACGGATAGGACAACGTGACACAGTCCTATCCGCTAAATTATTATTGAACACTTCCTTAATTGATTGCAGGCATTTCGATTTAAAACAGGTTCTAAGGGAATAATTATGAGTAGACGCAATATACAGCATTCATGTGAAGTAGAAATCACAGCATTGACCAAAAAAGGACATGGCTTAGGCAAGGTTACCGGTGAGTTAGAACGCGTTGTCGAAGTTCCATTTACAGCTCCGGGGGACAAGGTGCAAGCTTGTCTTCAACGAAAAAAAAATGGAGTCTTTACTTCCAAATTGGAAGCCATTCTTTCCCCCTCTCCACTGAGAATTGCTTCACGATGCGTGCATTTTTCTCAATGCGGTGGATGTATTTGGCAGCATCTATCTTACCCGGATCAACTTAAAATCAAGCAGGATAAGATAGCTTCACTTTTTGCCCCCCAACTTCCTGAGAATAGTTTTATTTTTCCGATCGTTCCCTGCGATATTCCTTGGGAATATCGCAATAAAATGGAATTTACTTTTTCCGGCGATGCGGCGGGTAATAAATATCTCGGATTAATCCTCAGCAATAGTCGCGGCAAAGTCATCAACCTAACCGAATGTCATCTTGTCAAGCCATGGTTCATTGCTGCTTTAAAAGCGACTAAGGAATGGTGGGAAGAATCCGGCCTTTTGCCTTATCATCCACATAAAAATCAAGGATCGCTGCGTACACTGATTGTTAGGGAAGGTGTGAGCTCCGGCGACAGGCTTGTGATGTTGACGGTTTCGGGGTGTCCCGAGTATGCATTGCAAAGGAAGCAGTTGGATGATTTTGTCTCATGTTTAAAAGAAGCGATTGCACCCGTTGATTCTTCGAGTACATTAAGCATTTTTCTGCGCATCCAACAAGCGGTTAAAGGAAGTGAAACGACATTTTATGAAATGCTATTGCACGGGCCCGATCATATTCGCGAATCCTTGGATATTCAAACTTCTGCCGAAGCTGGTTCTAATGCAAGATTGTCATTTGCTGTTAGTCCCTCGGCCTTTTTTCAACCTAATACCAAACAAGCGGAAAAATTATATTCTTTAGCTTTGCAAATGTTAGACATTCCGCCGCATAGTGTGGTTTATGACCTTTATTGCGGAACCGGCACTTTGGGGATTTGCGCTGCAAAACAAGCAAAAGAAGTGATCGGTATTGAAATTTCCCCGGAATCTTCTTTGGATGCGCGGGGAAATGCCGCCAAAAACCAATTGGATAATGTTAAAATTTTTACAGGTCCGGTACGCGACGTCATTTCCAGTATGCGCAAAGAAGGCACATTGCCTTTACCCGATGTGGTGATGGTTGATCCTCCACGCAGTGGATTGGATGCAGATACGATTCAACACCTTTTAGATTTAAGGCCTCCAAAGATTTTATATATTTCCTGCAATCCGGAATCACAGGCAGAGAATATTAAGGAATTACAAGAAAAAGGTTATCGGATAAAAGCTATTCAACCTGTCGATCAGTTTCCGCAAACAGGGCATATAGAAAATATTGTGATTTTAGAAGACAAGGTAATCAGGCCGTCTCGTCTTGGTTAGCTTTGTCTTTTACGATTTTGCTCTGTTTTTTTAGGTTGTTTCCTTATTATAGAGCCAATTTGGTAAAGCCAAGATTATTCCTTAACTTAAAGAGGTCCATACCTATGAAAAAAATTATGTATTCATTCATTTGTTTACAGTCTTTGATTCTTTCTTCTCCATTATTGGGAGCAGAAGATGAGGCTATGCCAAATGATCAAGGATTGATGCAAACAGTCATCATGATTTCCACAGCTTTAATATTTTTCTATTTTATTCTGTGGCGTCCGGAGCAAAAACGGCGTAAAGAAATTGAAGCGCAAAGAGGCGCCCTTAAAAAAGGGGATAAAGTCACAGCCATGGGCATTATTGGGACAGTATTGCGTATTCAAGAGCAGACGGTTATCTTGAAAATGTATGATGGCTCAAAAATTGAAGTGGTAAAAGGTGCGATTTCAGATGTGGTGCCAGGTTCTGAAGAAGACATCAAAAAAGCGGAAAAAGAGGATCGCAATACTCAATCTAAAAGAATCGACATTAGCGATGCCGATAATTAATTTTAACTCTTTGCCGGATTTGTCTTCTTATATTAAGGGAACACGCCCATGACGCAAAAAGGGGAGCATACCTGGGATCTTGTCATTGATTACCAACGTTGTCCACAATGTGGTTTTATCAATGAGGATCGCCAGGAATTGCAATACCAGTTAGGATCTTGGATTAAAGAAGTGGTTTGCACTCGGTGCCAACATGCTTTTATTGTTAAGGATAATCGGAAGCCAACTTTTGGTCCATTGATAGGCACTCCTCAGCCCCCTGAAGTTACTTGGGAGTAATCAGGCCGTATCGGCCTGATTAAAAATGGCCCAATTCATCGACATAGGTAATGCGTTGGTTCACCGGTCTGACCACTTAAGTACTTGGTGTGTATCAGTTACAAATGATGTTTGCTTGTTTTAACTGCCGTTTCTAGGTGTAATTCCAAAATCAATCGTTCGCATTCAATATTTACTTTTTTTGAGGGGTCAAGGAATGAGTTTTTTGACCATTCCCAAAAATGACAGTGGTCCACCACTGTTTGAAAGAAATGTTCAGAAATTTTCAATAAATTTTGCATCTGATTTTCATAAAAGTTATTTTTTTTATTGAATTCTCCTAGTATAAAATTTTTAATCCCATTTTCAGGTCTTAAATGAGAAGTAAGAATTCGTGCAGAAATATTATTGGGATGCACAGAAACATCCTCTAAAGATGATGGCGTTTTAATCAATTCTTTAAAACCGGCTAAAGGATTGTCTTTATCTACAGGCTTCCCAAATGGCTCCGAGGTATAAACAAAATTAGTGTCAGGGTTATCAATCAGTTTTTTTGGAATAGCATAAGCGAGAATAAAACCTAATTCATCTTCATCATCAATGGAAAGTTTCCATTTTGAATTAAATTCAATTCTCGCTCGACAATTTTTTTGAGAGAATTTCATGTTGAATTCCTGAGCGAACGTGCCTAAAACATTGCAAACAATCCAGCTGTGATCATGAAAGTTATTATGATTTACAAGATAATAATACAGAGCAGATTCAGTAGGATAGAAGTTCAACAGATTTGCATCTACAGAAAGCAGTTCGCTGCGTAGATCATGATCATCTTGTGTTTTTAATTTTAAGAAGATATCCTTTAGCAATGTTCCTTTTTTATAAGGAGAAACCACACGGGAAAATATGAAATCTTTTGAATCTCGGTTCGGCCATAAGCGGTGATCTATATTGCCAATAAATTGTGTGATTTGAGTTTGAGTTTGACTCATTCCATGAGTAAAAATGTAATAAGAATCGGAATGTTCTCTTTTAAGTTCAAGAAGCCCAATCATGGTATTCGTAAACTTCGAATAATGAGAATGACTTTTTGGGAGATAATAAGGGGGAATATGCTTTTCTATTAGTTGGAGATCTTTAGCCCGTTGAATTTCTTTTTTAGATAAAGGTATAGAGAGGAAAGAAACAGAGGTTTCGGAATTCAAAGAAGATAAACATATGATATTCATAGAAGTCAATAAGGCTGCGCCCAGGCCAAATAAAATAATGCCGACAAGCAGGACTTTTCCGATGCAAGCAATTTTCTTGGATGTCTGCTGCCATCTTTCTTCTTGATCGACGTTTTGCGTCGTTTCGTTTTGAGTGATTTGGACTTTACTAACTTTAGTGGAATGGTTCGAATTTGTATGGCGAGCTTCGGGCTTAAGATTTTCCGCTCTATTACCCCAATCTAATAATAAACATTTTACACTGTTTAATAAACTCATAAAGATAACCTTTTTTTAATTTTACTAAAAAAAAATTATATCACTTACTTAATTATTTTTAAATAATTTTATTTTTTTAATCTTATGCTGGCGCAAAATAGAAATGTTACACGTTAATTAAGTAGACAATGACATATCGATATAAAAATTTTTTTAATCTTATTTACAAATAATCAAATAAATGATAAAATTAATTATTGTTTTATAAAATTACATAAGGTTTTTGTTATGAGTTTATTAAGCGGGGTAAAATCTTCATTAAATTTGAATAATCGTTCGGAAAGTTTTAAATTTGATCCAACACATTCAAATTCGAAAAAATCTAATAAAATTAAAAAAATCCAATTTTCCGGAGACGAAACGAGGAAAAACGTCAAGCAAGAAGGGGGATGGCAGCAAATATCTCAAAAAATCGCTTGCATTGGAAAAATCGTGTTTGTAGGGATTGTGCTGTTTGGTTTAGGCGCAATCTTGGTAAGCTGTGGAGGCTCCGCACCATTCAAAACAACTTCAGAACTTAATGCTCCTCTACCCCAAGCTTCGATGCTACCATCTAATTCATTATCAGCTTTTAAATATGATAAGTATAATATAAATAAAAATTATTTGGATAAAGAACAACTGCAAAGAATAGAAGATTTTAATAGAATAGAGAAAAACATTCCATTTTATGTGACAAAGGAAGATCCTGTTTATCCAATAATTAAACATACAATGCATGGCTTGATTGAACTTCAAAAAGATCTCTCAGAATCTTATTATGTTTTTTCTCATGGAATGAGTCAGACTCAAGCTAAGATTACTCGCTTTATTGGTGATTTAGACCATCGCTTATGGCCTAATCGCGATTCGAAAGAGTTTATATTTTCCCGTGTGGTTCCACCTGGTAAAAAAGGAATACCGCTTAAGGAAATTTTTTCAAAACTTAATAGTCAAGATGATCATGATTTACGCAGTGAACTCCTTTGTGCCGATGCAAATTTATTAAATACAGAGAATTATGAATCGGCCTTGGATTTTTATATGATGAACGCCAATATATTTACTGACAGTACTTGGATTATTTGTGATATCTTAAGAAAATTTGGTCAAGAATTCAGCATGGAATTTTCTGAACAAAACTGTCGGTCGAAAATTATCTTTAAATCAGAGTTGTCTAGTAAAATATTTAAAAATGATGCTAATAACTTAGGGGCTATTCTTACTTACGCTATTCCTAAAAAAATTATTGATAACGCACATACTAATTTTGTGTATACGTCAAAACGCTTCGGAAAACCTGCAGACAAAGATGATCCTTTGGCACGGCTCGAAAAAATGATTAAAAGGCTAAATTATGGTGAGACATTTAACAACCTTGGTAATTCTGTGCGAATTCTCACATCACATTTGAAACCTGAAAATGGAATTAAAAGTTTTATGATAGGTGAAGTTACCGGTAAAAATGATTTTGAAGAATTGCAGAATATACAATTATTAAAAATTGCCCAAGATTTTTTTCAAGCAATTGTAAATCATTGTCAGACATCTAAACGGCAAATGAATCCATTTTCTCAATTGTCAATCAAAGTAAATATTCAGTGTGAACGATTGGTTCATGAATTGTCTTCCCCAGTACCCTGAATCATGATTCTCTCCAAATAAATATCATCGACAACTGCATCATTGACCCCTTCAGAACAATAATTTCTTTCGAACTTGTGTTTTTCAGCGGCTTTTCTTGCTAAACAGGAAAGAATTAGTGGAATCGCTTCCCTGCCGGCAGCGCGCCCTGCCTGGTAAATGCGTTCATTCTGATCCCCGCAGAATGTTCCGATACCCTCCATGTTAGGCCTAATAATCACATCGGCATCTTTCACACAGGCTTCGCTTTGCCAAAGCAAAGTAATCTCGGCACTTCGTGTCGCCACGGAAAAAAGGTTTGTGGGGAAAGTCCTTGGAAGTAATCCACATAAATCAACAGCCACGATGACTTCCGCTTCAAAATATTTAGCAACCCGTACAGGGCACGGATCGACCACACCCCCATCTACAAATGCCCTTCCATGAAGATTGACGGGAACAAAAATAAAGGGAAGTGAGCAAGAAGCTTCCACAGCCGGCACTATCGGTCCTCCGCCTATAGTCACTAATTCGCTCGAGTAAAGATCCGTCGCCACTAAAAAGAATGGGATTTTGAGTTCATGAAAATAATTGGCTGTCAGATGTTGGTCGAGAAATTTCCTAAGGGTTTTTCCTTGGCAGAGTCCGTAACGGGCATTCCACAAATCAAAATCGACCAGATAATTCGTGTTTAGCTTAAGAAATGTTTTTTTTAATTGATCGGTGCACGGACAATCGCAATAAATCGAGCCGATGATGCTGCCGGCACTGCAGCCGATGACTAGATCAATGGGAATATTTGCATTTTCCAATTCTTCAAGCACACCCACATGAGCTAAACCTTTAGACCCCCCGCCCCCTAGCACAACTGCCAACCGTATCGGCTTAGGCACCATTGGGCAATCAGGCAGGGGAGGGGGCGTGCAAAAAGGATCGTAATGTTGAGGGCAACCGCATCCCGTAATGAATATGACGAGCAGCATTAAAGCAAATGTGTGTTTAATCATTGGACTGCCAGCTAGATTAAAATTACAGATCGATTAGGGAAGCTCACAGCAGATTTCAACTTTGCCGCTTTGCAGTTGGTAATAGCCGCCCACCACTTCTAATTTTTTTTCTTTGATAAGCTTGGCAATGAAGGGTACTTCCCTAAGTTGTTTGACAACAAATGCAACATTAGCTTTGATTGCATTTTCAAGAGGATTATCGGAAAATTTTTTGCCGGATTTTAAAGCTTGCTGAATTTTTTCAGCAATAGGTTCAATGTCTTCAGTCTGACCTTTTAAAACAGCACCGACAGCCCCGCAGTTTTCATGTCCTAAAACAAAAATAAGATTGGAGCCCAGAACTTTGGCCGCAAAGTCTACACTGGCGATTCCGATAGGCCCTAGTATGTTGCCGGCTAAACGGACTTCAAAGACATCTCCGATGTCTTGATCAAATATCAAGGTTGGTGAAACACGGGAATCAGAGCAGCCGACAACGACTGCAAAAGGGGACTGTGTTTCTGTAAGGGATTCTCTTCTCGTTTGGGAACGGTTAGGGTGAATTAACATATCTTTGCTGTAGCGTTCATTGCCGGTTATTAATCTATCCAATGACGCCTTGGGTGTGGCAGGAAATTCTTGTGGAGGTGCAGAATAGATCAGGGAAGTACTCGTTAATAGAGTTAAAAGAGACGTTTTAAAAAGAGTAGACATTAATTTCTCTCCGTAGAATGTTTAAGGACTTGTCGCATAAAGATATTTCTTATACTTTTTTTTGTCCATCTGATATTTTTGTAATAAAAGATCTATTTTAAATCTTCAATTGGCTGTTTAGTCTGCGTTCGTAGCGTAGACTTTAGTCTGCGTTCGTAGCGTAGACTTTAGCCTACGCTACGAACGCAGGCTAAAGCCTACGCTACGAACGCAGGCTAAAGCCTACGCTACGAACGCAGGCTAAAGCCTACGCTACGAACGCAGGCTAAAGCCTACGCTACGAACGCAGGCTAAAGCCTACGCTACAAAGGTGCGTCCAATAAATGTGCATTTCAAATGGAGGGAATTTATGTGGGATAGGGAATATCGAGATTACAAGCGGGATGAACCCCTAGTAAAAGAAGGCATTGAAACCGGCAAAGGTTTTTCCGGATGCGAAATGCATGAACTTAATGGTTGGGGAAATACACTACAGCATCCTAAAAAGAAAAAAAGAGGATTTCTGGCTGGGTTTTTAATTTATTTGTTTAATTCTAAATAGTTAAATTGTTTACAAATATTACTTATTTATATTTAAAATAGATTGATTGATAAATAACTATTATGTTAAAATTAATAATTAAAAATAATTAATTTTTAAACTATAGGATTTAACTATGTCAATTCAACCTGATGTTCCTGATCCAATAATGTTGTTGCCACAGGTTCAGGCGGCGACTGACGGACAAAAGAGCGAACTAATTCTTCCATCAAAAATTCAAGAGCTAGCGGACAATAATATACCCACTCAATCAAATGGGGAAAGTCATAATAGAGATTGGAAAAAAAATGCCTGTAAAGCAGAATCCTCACCTAAAAATACCCTTATAAAAGTTCTTTTTACTAGTGCAGTCTTGCTGGGTGTTGGTTTAATTGCATTTGGTATCGGATCTATATTATTTTCACCAACACTTCATGATACTGATGCCATAAGGATGGAAAAACGCTTAGGGAGTGAATCTCCAAGAATTAAGCAAGATGTGAATGAACTTCTTCAACTGCAAAGAAATCTTAAAGATACGCATTATGTTTTTTCTCACGGAATGAGTAAGACTCAGGCAAAAATCACAGGATTAATTAGTGATTTAGACCACCGCTTATGGCCTAATCGCGATGCAAAAGAATTCATATTTTCTCGCGTAGTTCCTCCTTATAAAATAGGAACCCCGCTAAAGGAAATTTTCTTAAAATTATATAAACAAAATGATCATGATTTACGCGACGAGCTGCTTTGTGTGGATGCAGATCTGCTTAATAGTCAAATCTCTGAATCGGCCTTACATTTCTATTCCAATAATTGGAATGTATTTCGCAACTTACCGTGGATTATCTGTGATGTTTTTAAAAAATTCTCAGAAGAATTTAGGATGGAATTTAGTGAAGAAGGTTGTATGTACCAGATTAAGATTTTAGAAAAAATTAAACCCATGAATGATATAGGCAATATTCTTGTTTATGCTGTTCCAAAAAAATTGGTTCATGATCCTGACACTAATTTTATCTATACATCTAAGGCCTACGGAGAGCCGATTTCCAGAAAGAACGCTTTGTGCCTACTGGACGAGTTGGTTAAAGGACCGGAGAGGGACACCGGCATTTCTGTGCGCCTTCTCACTTCTCACTTAAAGCCAGAAAACGGGATTAAAAGTTTTTTGATAGGCGATATGAGAGATGAAGGAATGATGGATAAAATGCAGACAATCAAACTTCGATTCATTGCTGATTTTTTTTATAGAAGGATAGTCGATCATTGTCATACATGTAAGTTACCTAACCCCTTAGCTGAGTTGTCAGAACCACTGAATGCCCAGTGTGAGAGATTAGTTGAAGAGTTATCACA
>Ga0206928_1259_pt1 | contig 9974 bp, 8 predicted proteins | sample Alteio_BWOrgHeat_21_FD_152941 | JGI IMG/M metagenome (GOLD analysis project Ga0206928, IMG submission 152941) | Enriched cells from forest soil in Barre Woods Harvard Forest LTER site, Petersham, Massachusetts, United States -... | ecosystem: Environmental > Terrestrial > Soil > Temperate forest > O... | reverse complement strand
CACCACGCCAATCCTGATGGTCGGATCGGCCTGTTTCATCAGCGCCATGTAGCCGGCGGCGCGCACGGCATACGTGTAAGGGTCTTGCGGAGCCCCGTTGGAATCGGTTTCCCAGGAACCATAGCACTCGTTGCCGATCTCCCAGTTCTTGAAACCAAGATGATTGGTGACATTGGCCGAAAGCACCCACGCGGCGGCTTCGTTGCTCGAACCACTCCCGTAATTGACCGTGATCATCGCCTGAACATGGGCGTTCGTGGCAATGTGGACATAGTCGGAAAATGAGGTTCCCCAGGTCCAGGTATTCCCGTCCGTGGTATTTTTTGCCCAATGATAGTCATCGGAAAGGGAACCGCCCGGGAAGCGCAGGATTTGCGTTCCCAATTGGGCCAGGGCATTGGAGGTGGAGGACGAGTTGAAATTGCCGTCCCAGATGGCCGTGTTCAAACCAAACCAGCGGGCATCCGCCGCGCGCAACGTCTGCGCCGCATCAATGCCGATATGGATGGATGAGGGTGGCGGAGTCAGAGAAATATCATCAACATAAAAGACCGGTTGAACGGCCCCGATGTGGCTCTGGATCACGAATCCGGTGAAGTTGGCTTTATGAGCCACTCCGAGCGAGGACAAGGGGATGACGATTTGTTGCCACGTGTTGGCTGGCAGGCTGGCCAGGGGAACTGTCAGTTGCGCCATGTTATTGGTCGTTCCCGCATGCAACAGGCCATAGACCTGGAGCTGCTGTCCGCCACTGGCGCCGCCATAGATCCAAAATGTCAGATTCGCATATGGCGAACTGTCCATGTCCGGATGATAAATCTGAAGACCATCATAGTTCGGCGTGCTGATGGTGACGCTGATCGAGTCATTGCCCGAGTGGATCGTATTGGCCGGCGAGGTGTTGGTATAACTATGCGTTGCCCAACCCCAATCCTGAAAGCCATTGTTCAGCTGATCGGAATAAACGGAAAGACTGGCCTGGCCGAATGCACTGGAAACTGCCGCCAACAGGACAAAAATCAGGAGTCGTTTCATCAGGGACAACAAATAGCTCGCATTGTTAAAAAACCGGATGCCAGTAACTGGCACCCGGTAAACTTCGCATGGTTTTCCAGATAAGCAATTCCCTGTCACTGGCTGGTCAGGAGCCGGAAGAACTGGTTGTTGCTGGGGCTCGCCGGAACAGCAGCCACGGTGTTGGTCCCGGTCGTATCAATGAATGTGTAAGTCACACCGGAGGAACCCCACGGATTTACCAGATTGGTGGTGGATTGCACACTCGTGCCACTCTGCGTGGCATTCCATTTTAGAAACCAGGCGGTGCCTTGCGGTATCCACAATATCCGGTTGGCGGCATCCTGGTAATATTGAGCCACCTGCCACTTGTAATTGGCGGTCAATCCCGGACCGTTGAAATTTTCATTAATTGTGCTGCTCATGTTTGTCACCAGGGCCTGGGTGAAGATGGCGGATTTGGAGTTGTTCACACCGGTATTGTGTATGTCGTTTTTGAACACACCAAAATGGACGAACGAGGTGGCCGGAGTGAAATTAGCGGTATAATTCGGATCGTTAACGAAGTCCGGCAGGGTGAAATTGGTTATCACCGTGCCACCGGGACCCACAATGCTTCCGTGAGTGTTATCGCTAAAGTTCAACGACCATGTCCCATTGGCGCTGGCCATGTTCGGCAGCGGACAAAAAACGTAGGTGGTCGGATTGGAACTCGGAGCATTGGTCTTCCATTGCATGACCGCATTCACACCGCCATTGGTGGCATTCTGGATCTGCAAATCTATCATGTCGTAGGCGTTATAATTGGCGCCGCTATAGGTTTGGTTATAACCAAAACCACCCGTAGTGCCGGAGGCGACGCTGTCCCCATTGATGATATAGACATGGGCATCAAATCCCGGGGCCGAAGCCGGGGCCGGGAAGTTGGTAAGCGTGAACGAATAGGTTGCCGGGGTCTGGTTGATCCAGAAAAAGTCGGTAGCCGAATTTGTGGCTGATGGTGTGCAGATGCCTTCCTGATCGTATTGATTGGCCGTTCCATCGGCGTCCACGGTCATTTGAGTCCCGCCCGGCGATCCCGGAGTCAAACTTGTGATGGTTGGAACAATTTGAGGGTGCCATAGGACAATGTTGTCAACGTGGAACGTAGTGGTATTGGTCCCGCCATCAGATCCCGGTGTACCTTGAATCGCAAAGGATGGACAGGCGTTGATGCCGGTGACCGCACAGGGGAAGTCAAAATGGGTCCATTTGCCGAGCATGCTCGCATTAAAATTTATTCCCCCAACATAGGTCAAACTGGCATAGCCATCCGTAAAAGCCAGCACCTGGCAACCTCCATAGGTAGTCCCGCTGGTCCCATCCAGAAAGACGTCAAATCCAATTGATTGAAACCGGGTCATATCGAACGCGCCGCCAGACGGTGTATATTGATTAAAGCCATTGTAGCCGCCCGGATCGGTAATTTGAATTTTCCAGGATCCGGCCGGCGTAAAGCTGGTCGGTCCGGTGCCGTTAACTGGATTATAAAAAGGTGCATCCTCGGTGGGGTCCCATGCGCTTCCGACCGTGGCACTGCTGGTGAAAGCATCCATCACAAATGGATCCGGCACGGGATTTACCGAGACTTTGTCGATATATATTGTCACCGGTGCCGTAGAGCCGCTGCCAGCCTTAAATTGAATTTGCAGATATTGTTCGGCAGGCTTGTATGGCGGTTGGATGGTAAAGGTGTAGGTGACCCATCCATTCGCCGCAGGGGGGAAAACCGCGCCGTGATAAATGCCGTCGAAGCTATAACTGGCGTCGCGAAATGCGAACTGAAGGGCGCCATAGCCGCCGGAGCCGCCGGTGCCGGTTGTGCCAGAGGCCGGATCAACCTTCATTTCCACGGTTACATTTATATACTTTGACTGATTTAAGGTGGAGGGCAGAGTTACCCACGGATCCACCTCGGTGGTGTCAGTACCGTCAAAGGTCGTCTGCAAACAGCCGCCGCCCGTGCTGCCCCCAGTGGCATTCCAGGTGATGGTGGCAGTGCCTGGATTATTGAGGGTCCAACCCTGAAGATCGCTGGTAAAGTTATAGACGATCGGGGATTGTGCCTGGCATAAACACGCGGATCCAGCCAAAGCCGCTCCGATTAACAGGGAGCGCATCCAACACTGCAGGTTTGTATTTGATTTCATGTTCATGGGCGTTGTGGTTTTAGGATTGCTGAAAATTGAGAGTCACTTATTGCTTGGACGCGGTATTACAGTCATTTAATGTGGGCAACGGATTGCCGTCCTGCCAAATTTATGGGATTGATTCTTACAGTTTATCACAAAGGGCATCGTTGGCACGTCGTCAAAACTAGTGACAGCATGGACTAAATTCTGACCCAGGCTTAGTCGCCCGGCGTGGCTGTCCACATTCCCTTGGGCACGGTCAGGGTGCCGGTGCCGATGGTTTGTTCGACTTTGAGCGCTTCGACGTGGCCGTCGTTGAACACATAATTAAAGCGGTTTTTGTGGGCCTTATACAAAAGACCGCCTTCGTTCACACTGTTTTGAATGTTTGGATCCTGCTGCGGGTAGGTAGTATCAATCTGGTAGAGATCATTTCCGACCGCCTCGGGGCCGTTGCAAATACAGGTCCAAATGTTACCGGCGCATTGCTGGCCGGTGGTGTTTTCACACAATAGAATGGTGCCCGACGGGTCACGGACCACGGAGCTTTTGTAACCCAGGGCGTCCCAGTTCGGGGCGGTGGCCGTCGCATCCGCCCAGTAAATGCCCACGCTTAACTTTCCGACAGAGTTCAAATTCGGCAGTCCATTCTTGGGATCACGCTGATAGTCCGCGTTGACTCCTTGATTTGGGCCGACGCCTACCATGGCGTAGGATCGCAGCGCAAACCAGGGATTCGCTCCGCCGATCCAGTTGACCTTGGGGAAAGTATCCGCCGGGCAGGCCAAAATATTCGGGACCGCGCCGGCAAACAATACGCCGACGACCAGATCCACATCCGGCGTGTTGCCGCCGATATATCTGTTGATATAGCTGTCCCAGGAGATTTGATAGGATGCGGCAGTATCCGACCCGCTCGCCCAACCGGCCGGCGGCAGCATATCACTATGATCGCCGGAAAACATGGGAAATCCGAACCCGAGCTGGCGCATGTTGTTCATGCAACTGGTGCGTTGGGCGCGGGCTTTGGCGCTGGCCAATGCGGGAAGCAACATTGCCGCCAGGATGGCAATAATGGCGATGACCACCAGCAACTCAATCAGGGTAAAACCGGCCCGGCTCGCCCTGCGGGTCACGGTCTGCTCATGACCATTGCGGTTCCAATTCATAGTGACGATTTTCATGAAAGATAGAGGATTATTCGGCTACCAACTGGATGTGCATGTTTTTGGTGATGGTATATTTTTTCCCTGCTGGTGGCGGCGGAATGGGAACACCCGCGGTGGCTGCAAAATCGGCAAAGTTGGCCGGCGGGCGACGGTTTCCGACCACCCATCGAATCAGGCTGCGATTGAGAGCACCGAGGTCCGGTTGTCCGTCCGGAGTGACCGTGGGAATGGCGGCGACTGCCCTCTGGGCTGGATTTTGGGGACTCGGCGAATTTTCCACCGGCGCACTGGCCGGTTGCGCTGGTTGAACACTATCGGCCGGCGGCGCAGGAGTTGCGGATACGGGACTTTTGGCCTTGCTGCAACCGGAAAAAATCAAGGCCCCCCCCACCAGTGCCAAAATTAAAGGTGGGCACGGGTTAAAGAAGAGCTGCTTTAGGCCAAAACGATTTATCATGCTTGCAAATAAAGGCCGTGATTAGCGGCGATTTGATTGGTTGAATTGGTTTTAATCTAGTTCAGGGCGCTTCCGCTGTCTTGTCACGTAAAGTAAGGACACGCTCTGCCGCGGGTTTTCGGGCATCTTTACACGTGATCGCCCCATTTATGCGCCGTTCATTACTCATTTTCCAAGGCATCTGTATGCCTTTACTGGCCTGGCTGACGGTGGGTACTGCACTTTCCACCAAAGCCGATGTGATTTCAAATGCCCTGACCTTCAAAATCCTCTGGTCGGACATCTGTCCGTTCGGTGTTGAAGGCCGCGGATGCCCAATGAAACAGCCATCGCCAACAGCGGACTGGATTTGCATGTGAAAACAGAAGCCGGGTGGCACTGGCTCGCGGTGGACCAGCCGACGGCGCAAACGAATGAGGTGACGCTGGTGGAAAATCTCCTGCCCGGGAAAAGGGAATATCTCCTGTACCTCCTCGAAATTAACTCCCGCGCCAGACTGCTCCGGCACGGGGCGCGTCAAGGGACCAGCTCGTGGTTGGCTGTTGACGCAATAAATGGATCAGACGGGACGAAATAAAATGCAGGCTGATGCTGGGTTCCGGACAGCTTGATTGACCTAAAGTTGTCTTCATGTAAATCGTGTAAATGAATACGAGCACATTCACTAATCTGAGATCTACTAGAAATTTAAACACCATTCATAAATTCTACAACATAATTTTTCTCCCGGGGTGCCATTCCGATTGGTTGCCAAATCTGGCGAAACGCGGAGAAAAAAGAACGCAGAGTCTGTCGAAATGATATTCTCTGCGTTTCTCTGAGGGCTTTGCGACTCTGCGTTTATTTCCAGTTGTAGTTTCCCGCCGCCCGCGGTGACAGCAGCGGCCTGTGCTTTGGCGCCTGCGATGCTTTCAGCAGTTTTTGCGCGCCGTCAATCACGCGGTCCCACTGGAAAGCAGGCCCGGGATCAAGCTTGTTGGTCTGGATGTGGTAATGCCCGAGCACGCCTTGATAGCTCCGCAGCTGATCATCCGGCAGTTTGTGTGGAATCAACCTTCCCTGGTCATCCACCGGATAACGGCACTGCACCTTGGGAAAAATGTTGCAGATGGCAGCCGTCAACTTGATGAGCGCCGCATACTGTTGCGACGTGAAATCATATTGCAAAAGGTCTGCGCCTTGAATGTTCCCGCGCACCGGCTCCGGACGTGCCGGATGGCCGGTGAAATTCTTCGTGCGAATGCCACCGTCTCCCAGTTCCGGCGGCAGCGCGATGACCGTCCGCCCATCGCCATCTTTCTTATACCACTGGTCCAGGGGACTTTTGCCATCGGGCGGAAACGCGCCAAGATTGGCAATCTCAACGCCGATGGACCGGCTGTTGGAAGTCGTCGCATGCCATGCCCGTTCCTTCAAGTCGAGGGTCTGATAAATCGTGCCGTCCAGGTCCAGCAGGAAATGCACACTCAAGCCGCGGTCATCGTGCAATATCTCAAAACATTTCCGGCTCGTTCCCACGTCGTCGTAGTGAATGACGAACTGATCCACCACCCGTTGCAACAACGGCAGGTCCCACCCGCCGCCGCGCACGCGCTCCAGTTCGTTGCTGGACAGTCCCTCCATTCGTTCGCCGTAGCGATTGGGCGTGGTGAGCGCCGGATTCCGGGCATGCGACTGTTCCCAGTCCGATTTCTCCACCGGCCCGAAACGCCGTTCCACGCGATAACCATCGTATCCGCCCGGGTCCATCCACAACACAACCGGCGTGCCGGTATGAAAGAATTGTCCCGCCGCCACAATCTCATCGCCCCGGCGCGGTTCAATCTGTCCGATGGACGGCACAGTCCCGCACCCGGACTCAACCAGCACCAGTGCCGTCAGCCCGCCGGCCAGCATCCACAGCCTGGAGATGGAATGACCTTTCATCGTCTTCGGACCATGCTATCTGTACACGTAAATTTGTGGAGCCTTCATTTTGCCCGTGGAAAGAATCGTGGTTGCAACTCAACACCGTTGAGTTAGATTTCCGCAACGTTGAACATGAACACGTTTCAAATCATCTTCACGCCGACCAGCGCGGCGGAACTGGCGCGGATGCCCAAGGAATTGCAATTGCAAATCCTCGGCGATTTTCGCGGTCTGCCCCAGCATGTCATCGCCAGCGAACTGGAAGATTTCGGCAAGCTCGAAAGCGACGGCCACACCCTGCATCGCTTTCGCATCGGCGATTACCGGATCTATTTTGAACGCCACCGGCTGGGCGTGCTCGTGCATCGCATCCTGAGCCGCCACACCCTCAAGGATTTCTTTTTCCGTTCCGGCATCAAGACCGGTGAAGACGAGGCGCTCCAGGAAAATCCCAAATTCTGGGAACTCACCGAAGCCACCAAGAGCCAGGACAAAAATTAACCGGATTCGTCACGACATCACTTCACGATGTCGAGCAGTTCCACCTGGAAAATCAACGTGCTGTTTGGTGGAATCGTCGGTCCGGGGCTTTGCGCGCCGTAAGCCAGGCCGGCCGGCACGAACAACTGCCACTTGTCGCCCACCTTCATCAGTTGCAACGCTTCAACCCAGCCGGGAATCACGCCGTTGACCGGAAAAGTCGCCGGCTGTCCGCGTTGGATGGAACTGTCAAAGATCGTGCCATCAATCAGTCTGCCCTCATAATCCACCTTCACCGTGTCCGTTGCTTTCGGCGATGCGCCGGTGCCGGACTTGAGGACTTTATACTGCAAGCCGCTGGCCGTGGTCAGGACGCCCGGTTGCTTGGCGTTTGCCGCGAGGAACGCCTCGCCCGCCGCCTTGGGATCGGCACTGTCCTGCTTGGCGGAACAACCCGCAAACACGGCCACCGCCAGAAATAAAGGGAAAAGTGATTTCATATAGGTCCGGTAAATTTCCGTAAAACGGTGACGAGGTCAAGCGGCGAACTGCCGGTCTGCGCCGCCTTTGCGCAAGGATGTCATTTTCCACCTTGAATGGCTGCGCACAATTTGCGCGATGAAACTGGGGTTGAAAATGTAGTTTTTTGACCATGGTTGGGTATTCTTTAAGTGCTTTATGATGTGGCAGATAAAATCGCTTCCCACCTGTAACATGCCGGAGCGGCCTTCGTTTAGATTGGTGTAAGGTAAATGCCTTGAACCAAAACTAAACAAAATTATGAAAACTACAAAAGTGATTCTGATGGCCGCGCTGATCGGCGCGGCGGCCATGTCTGCCAACGCCGGAATTCGTTTCGGCTTCTCCGTGGGTTTGCCGCTTCCGGTGGTGATTACGCCACCCGTGGTGGTCGCCCCGGCACCCGTGGTTGAAACCGTGCCTGCCTGCCCGGGTGTGAATTATGTCTGGGCGCCCGGTTACTGGTCCGCCGGACATGTATGGGTGGGCGGCTGCTGGAACTACCGTCCAGCGTATTACTACGGACATTATGGCTATGATCGTCATGATTATGACCGTCGTGACTTTGATCGTCACGATTATGATCGGCATGACTTTGACGGCCATCGTGGCGGCTGGCGCCGTTGATGCCTGAGCGGCCCGTCCTGACACCACACCAAAGCTGCCATCACCGATGGCAGCTTTTGCCTTGTAAATTTTTGCAATCAAACTTGGATTGATCGGGCGTTGCAATTATTCTCGGTTCCGGTTTATTTAAAAATTTATGAAACAAAAATTGATGATTGCAGTGGCGCTCCTGTTTGCGTTGAGAATTCATGCGGCCTTGATTGAGTTCGATTCCAAGGGAAAGGAAACCGACACCGGCGCCCGGACCCAGGACACCTTCAACTTTCAAGGTTTGGTGATTTACGACACCGTTTCGTCCAACGTGACCTTCATTGAGTGGCGGACGGATAATAAAACCTATCACTCCTTCACCTCCACGAACTTAAATTATACCGCGGTGACCGGCCCCGGTTCCCAGTCAAACCTGGTCATTTCACGGGCTTCCTCCGTGACCGATACCAACGGATATTTTCATCTAGACGCCTATGTGCTTACGGGTGTGGTTGACACCCTGCACATTGCGCGCGACCTGAACGTCAGGTTCCCCAAAAATCTTGATGGCGCCAGCAACCACAGTCTGGACCCCGACAACAGCGGCAACGAATGGCTGGCCGCCTGGACTGAATCCCTTAAATTTGATCAAAAACTGACCAATAATGACAACGATGCCGGTTTGACCGGTGCCCAGGTTGCAAGCGCATTCATCGTCGGCCTGCAGCAACAGGGATACACGGGTGATTAACGCTGTTTTGGCCGTCGAGAGCGTTTGAAGAAATACTGTAGCCACGCGGAGCGAGGATTTTTGGTGTTTGGGCGAGGCTTTGGCGAAGGAGCATGCCCATAGCGGCCTGTGACTGAGCCGAAACGAAGCCCAAACCCAAAAAGACCGCTCTCTTATTCCTTCCCAACCGCGTGGCTACAGTATTTATGAAAATGCTCAAAAATAATTTGAACGAAATCCGGGCAGGGCGGTCTTATATCTGATTGGGTAAGGGTTAAGAGCCTGACTTTTAATTGGGTTTTAAGTCAGGCTCTTTTTTATTTTGTATCGTCCGGCATCAGTTTTTCATTGATGCGTTTGGCTTCCATCAACCCGCCGTTGGAATCGTACCGCAGTTCAATCATCCATCCGAAGACATCATCCGGCCATTTGGCCTTCGGCAGGAGTTTGTCCGGGTCAGCCCCGAGAGCCTGGATGAGGCCCGGGATTTCGCCATGATGCCAGGCAATCAGAATCGCCTGACCGCGGGGCTTGGACGCCATTTCCTTCACCAGCCCATTGAATTCCTTGTCCCCAAACCGGTGGTCTATGGCCAGGCCGAGCGCTTTGCCGGTGGGCTCGATGGTTAGGCGCGAGCGACGGCTTTTGGGGGAATCCGCAGCGGCAATCAGGCAGTCCAGTTTCACCGGCTGCCCGTCGAGCGTGAGGTTCTTAAAATAATTCACATAGGCGGCCGCCCGTTCTTCGCCGGCGGGCGTCAGGCCATCCCCGCTGGCCGGCTTTTCGGCATGACGGATGACCAGGACCACCGCATCTTTCAATGCCGGAAAACTGTCTTCGCCGGATTTCCCGTCCGGGTCGGCGAAAACGGCAGTTGAAATGGACATCGCCAGCAATGCGATGGCCCAGGTTGAAATTCTCATATTCAA
>Ga0206928_1258_pt1 | contig 10021 bp, 6 predicted proteins | sample Alteio_BWOrgHeat_21_FD_152941 | JGI IMG/M metagenome (GOLD analysis project Ga0206928, IMG submission 152941) | Enriched cells from forest soil in Barre Woods Harvard Forest LTER site, Petersham, Massachusetts, United States -... | ecosystem: Environmental > Terrestrial > Soil > Temperate forest > O... | reverse complement strand
AAGGGATTCGTTTAAAAATTGACCTGTCTGCCGCAAAAGTACGAACCTGTCCGTCATTCCATCCAAAATGACAGCGTTCAAAAAAATCGCCTGGCTGGCCTTCATTTGCAGTGCGCAAGCAGTCTGGCCAACGGCGGGCAGAGCTGCCGAATCGTCGTCAACGTTTTGCAATCCACTCGATCTCGACTATCGCTTTCAACCGGCTTCGCCCAGCCGGCGTGAAGCCGCCGATCCCGCGCTGGTGTATTTTGACAACGAATACTGGCTGTTTGCCTCCAAAAGCGGTGGTTACTGGCATTCGACCGATTTTCAGCATTGGATTTTTGTGGATGGAAAAAACCTGCCGATTGAAGATTATGCGCCTGCCGTTGCCGTCATCAATGGCCGGCTCTATTACACGGCTTTTGATACCAGGGCCATCTATCGGGCAGATGACCTGGGCGCCGGCACGTGGTCCAAGGTCGGGGATTTGAAACCCTTCTCTGATCCCGCACTGTTCCAGGATGACGATGGCCGGGTTTATGTCTATTACGGCTGCAGTCCCAATGGCGGGATTGACGCGGCGGAACTAGATCCCACCAATGGGTTCAAGGAGATTGGCAAGCCCGTCAGTTGCTTCAAATGTGATCCCCAACAGCGGGGGTGGGAAGTCCCTGGTGACGAAAATGCCGGCGACGTCAACGGCAAGATTGGCGACTCATGGATTGAAGGTGCATGGATGACCAAATATAACGGCAAATACTATCTCCAATACGCCGGTCCCGGCACACAATTCCACAGCTATGCCGACGGTGTGTATATGGGCGACCACCCGATGGGACCGTTTGCCTATGCCCCTTACAATCCGTTCTCACATAAACCCACCGGCTTTGCCACGGGCGCCGGTCACAGCGGCACGTTTCAGGATAAGTCCGGAAACTGGTGGCATATCTCGACGATGACGATTTCCGTCCGCCACATGTTTGAGCGGCGGCTCGGTTTGTTTCCGGCCGGCTTTTGTGCTGATGGCCAGATGTTCTGTGACACGTACCTCGGCGACTACCCGCAGTTCCTGCCCGGCGTAAAACCTCATCCTGCAAAAGATAATTCGCCGGGCTGGATGCTGCTCTCCTGTGCCAAAAGCGCCGAAGCTTCGTCCACGCTCGAAGGATTTCCGGTCGCCAACGCCTTCGACGAGAACATCCGCACCTGGTGGTGCGCGAAATCCGGTGATGCGGGCGAATGGTTGAAGGTTGATTTGGGAAAAACCTGCCGTATCAATGCCATTCAAATCAATTTCGCCGATGAAGGTTCCCAGACACTTGGAAAACTCAACCATGATGCCTATCAGTACTTTGTCGAAGCCTCCAGTGATGGCAAGATCTGGAAAAAAATTCTCGACCGGCAGGACAATCTTCGCGATGCGCCCCACGATTACATGCAACTGGATCATCCAGTCAAAGCCCGTTACGCCCGGCTCGTGAACGTCCATTGCCCGGGCGGTGCGAAATTTTCAGTCAGCGGATTCAGGCTGTTCGGCAATGGCTTGGGGCGGCCACCCGCTGCGGTCAAAGACATCACCCTTCAACGCAACCAAGCCGACCCGCGCAAGATAGCCGTGTCCTGGTCTCCGGTCGCCGGCGTGCAGTTTTACATTGTCCGCTTCGGCGTTGCCCCGGACCGGATGTTCGAGAACTACCAGATTTATGATGCGACTGCGGCACAGATCAATTCGTTGAATACCGGCGTGAATTATTATTTCACGGTTGACGCAGTCAACGACAGCGGTGTGACCCGGACAAAGACCGTCGTTCAAGCTGGATTGTGATGGGGCGCATGCCTGAGCGTACATCTTCACGCATCACGCATCATCAACAAGGCGCAGTCGTCGCCGCTTTATCATCCAATATGCAGGGCGTTCGGAATCCCCTGGTCAAAGGTGGCCAATTGCATTGAATTTTTCCGGGCCAGTTCAAACAGGTGCCCGTCGGTGATGGCCTGGGGTTTTTTAACGAAGGCGGGGAGTTGCGCCATGCCAACATCATCCGGAATCAGTTCAAATCGGATCCTGGAAGAAGACTTTAGCGCATCGAGAGCCTGCCGGGCGGTCGCGATATCGGGCTGCAAACCGGTGACCACGGAGACTCTGACAAACCCGATTTCCGTGATCGAGCAGGTGTGAAAGCCGCGCGCTGTGGCGGCAACGGAAAGGAACCACTTGCGGGCCCGGGCATGAAAGACGTGTCCCGTATGGGCCAGCGCGATCAAGGCGTTGACGTCCAGAAGATATCTCATGGGAAATTATTTCATGGGAAATCCGCCAGCGCGGCGCGCACATCCTCATTTGAAACTTTCACCTCGGGAGGGGATTTGGTGATCCGCAATCCTGTGTCAGGGTCAAGAATGAGCCTGGGGCGTTCCCGGCTGCGCGGTTCCAGCGTCAGGATGATGGAGTCTCCCTCTACCTTGCAGACAAATCTGGTGCCCGGACGCAACTGCAGTCGCGTGCGGGTCTGCTTGGGCAGGACCACCTGACCTTTGCTGGATAACGTTACAGTCATGGCTTACTGTCTTACCTTTTAAAGCGTAAGTCAAGATTCAATGCAAATGCGAAATGAAGCGCGCAAGAAGAATGGCGAATAGCAAAAAGGAAATCGTTGAATGGTTAAATCGTTAAATCAGTTGAATCGGAAAGGCCGGCCAGCTGGCCCTGGCTCTCCCGATGAAACGTTTCAGCCCTTCAACCAGTCATCACTCTCCGGCCGGCCGTTGCGCCGCGAATTCCAGTTTGGACAGGAAGCCCACGTCGGAGCAGTCGAATCTGCCCGCAAACTTCCATTCACCTCCGAGTTGAACGACTTTGATCACGATTTGATTCCAACCGAGCTTTAACAGCAATGGATTTTCCGAAAACATCCCCGGGTCCAGCGGCCCATGACGGTCATGCGCGGCCAGCCGGTTGCCATTGAGCCACAGTTCACAGCCATCGTCCGACCCGTAGGCGAAGGACAGCCTGGGTAGATTGGGTTCGGACAGCAGATCACTCAACGGCTTGGGCGATTTGATCCAGATCGCCAGGTAGGCATACGAATTTTCCCCGGGGCCAGCCACCAGCCCTTTTCTAAAATCGAATACACCGCCATTGGCTGCGTCTCGCAGTCTCCATGTCTGGCCATCCATCTTCGCCCCATCCTTGATGTCGCCGGCGGGAAGATGGCTGGAGTAAACCTCATCTTCGTTCGTCCAGGCAAAGCTGCCGCATACCAGCGCGCGCACCAGCCGTCCCTTCATGTCAATGAATCCATTTTGTGCAGCGATTTGGTCAACCTGAACACCTTCATTGCGGAACAGTCGCGCCAGCACCGCCGCCTTCTTTGGCGAATCCACTTCGGGATCGAGGTTGCACAGAATGATGCGTCCGTTGCCAGCTTGACGGGTGGCAATGACCGTCCATGATCCGGTGGTTTCCGATTCCGAACGATACAGCGCCGCGGTTTTGACCGGCTCGCCTTTATAATTCCATTTGCGCCAGTCCGCCGGGCAGGCTTCCAGCAAGATTTCCGCGCCGCTCATCAGGTCACCGTCCAGACCGTAGGACATTTGCTTCCAGTCATCGTCTTCCGAAAAATACAGATCCGCATTGCCCAGCCCGGCCAGCAATGGGTCGTTCCCCTGGGTGACAAACGAGGACGCCACGCGCGGCTCTGCCAGCAATTCATGTCCCAGCAACGTGCTTAAAGCCTTTGCGCCGGACGGAGTGATGTTCCAAATCCACACCGTTCCACCACCGGCCAAGGTTGTATCGGTCGCGTTTTTCAGATCATCCGCCAATCCCTGCTCTGGAGCCTGTGAGCCATCAATCAAAAGGAAGTCCGCTTTTCCCTGACCCGGATAGATGGATGACTTGATCCCTGCCTTGCTCAATTCCTGGACGAGACCGCCCGCATTCCTTGCCAGATAACTGACAACATATTTGCCGGCATTGTCAGCGACCGCCGATGGTTTTGTATCGGTCAAATCCGGCGGATGCGCCCACCGGGAATTGGTCATCTTCAAATTCGCATCGCGAATCGCCTCAAACATGGGCCACGGACGGTATAGCGGCAACGACGGGTCATAGCCGGGATTGAGCGTCGAGGTGTAGGGACCAAGCCGTTCCGGCTGCATCCCGGGAATACCTTCCCGATATTTGCCGAAGAAAATGCCTTCATCCAAAGTTGGGGCGTTGGTCACACTGGCCTTGCCCAGCGGCAAAGGTTGAACGCCGTACCAAACGATATTGAACACACTCTGATAGTTCGCCCCATATTTCTGCTGGCTCGTCAACAGGTTGTAACATTCGCAGGCGAGCCCTTCCATGCGGCCCAGATCCGATTCATAGGCACGATTGCCGTTAAATTTGGAAACCTGTTTCGGTGTGCCGTAGTAGGCCATGCTGGTTTCGCCGACGGCGAAGGGCTTGCCGGCTCCGGCCGCGCGTTGCAATTCGCCATCGCCACCGTAGTGGATATTGATGACAGGCAATCGCCCGTTGGCGTCCCATTCGCCATCGCCGGAAATCCAGCCGCGCGTGGGATCATTGGTCAGGCAGATGTCCTTCCACGCCGTGATCTCATCATAACAATGGTCAATCATGCCCTCCGGCGCATGCCACACGTTGCGCAGCACGGGCAACACTTCATTGCAGACGCTCCAGCCGAAAACGGAAGGATGATTGCGGTCACGCCGGACCAGTTCTTCGACGTGCGTCCGGCAATTTTGCCAGAACACATCGCTGTCCGCCTTCGGGCCGCCATCGCTCAGCCAGATGGCGCTTTCGTCCAAAATCATGATCCCCATTTCATCCGCCATGTCGTGATAAAACGAGGGATAAACCGACGCGTGCAGCCGGACGGCATTGGCGCCGGCATCCTTGACCAGACTAAACCAGGCGCAGGCATAACGGCGCGTCATTTGCGGAACGCCCATGAAATGCCACGAGTCTCCATGCAGCACGATTGGATTGCCATTCAGCAACAGCTGGTTGCCGGATATGGTGAACTGCCGCCAGCCAAAACGCTGATACTTCACGTCCACAATTTTCCCGTCGTCCGATAAATGTAGCAGCGCACCATAAAGGTTTGGTGAATCAGGGCTCCACAACTTCAGCCGGCCATTGACGGGTGACGTCAGGGTCAAGGTCCGCGCTTCCCCCGGCTGCAGCGTGATTTCCTGGCCCTTCAGTTCCAGACTGGATTTTCCCGCCAGTTTCCATTTCCCTTCGGGCGCATCCTGTATGGATTTCCCCGCCTGGTTGATCCACTCGCGAACATCGCCAGACACCTTGAAAGTCGCCGCCACCGCGCCGTGATTGGCCACCGTCGCTTCGATGCGCAATTCATCCCGGTCCACCCATGGCTGCACATATACATCGCTGATGGACGTCTCCGGTTCCGCCAGCAAAAACACGTCCTGCCAGATGCCGGCGATATGAGTGCCCCAAAATGAACCCGATAAATATTCACGGTGGCCATAGTGCCCCGGCTGGTCAAAAACTTTTGGACTGAGCACCTTGACCAGAATTTCATTGTCACCGCCGAACTTGACGAATTTTGTCACGTCAAAATCCTGGGCAAAGAAAATATCAAAGCCCTCCCCGGCATGCATCCCGTTCACATAGACCACCAGTTTCCCCGCCACCGCGCCAAAATGCAGGATGATCCGCCGGCCGGACCAGGCGTCTGGCACGGCCACATGCTTTTCCATCCACGCCGCCGGCAATTTTTCCCACGCTTTCGGATAGGACGGATAGGTGCGGAAATCACCGCCCTGCTCGTCCTGGTCCATCGAGAAGGAATTTACATTCCAAGGCGACGGGATTTTGATCGCCGTTTTTTCCCACGCACCCGGCAAAGACGCGCTTGCCCCCGGAACTTCTGTATTCTGATCCCCCTGAAACTGCCAGCGGCCATTCAAACATATTTCCTGGCGCAACGGCTCTTCATAATGACTGACCAAACCGTCCTGCGGCGCGAATAAACGGTCAAACTTCACGCCATCTGCCAGCGAGGCAGTGGGATTCATTTGCGTGACCACGATGGCGATCGGAACGAACGCGGCCGCGATCCGACAAGAAACGTGAACGCCGGCATTACATTTCAGGTTTTTTGGTATTCTCATGAAGGTGGGCAGATTACCTTACGACACGATTTTGATCCAATCCCCGAAATCGAGGATAAGCCCCCATCGGCGAATCGGGTGCTTGCGTTCATCCCGGACTTTCTGATAGTTTACCGGGCAATCTTCGATTGCCCACGTGGCGGAATTGGCAGACGCGCTAGATTCAGGTTCTAGTGAGTAAAATCATACAGGTTCAAGTCCTGTCGTGGGCACCACTTTTCAAGGAATCCTTTGAATTGTCACTTTCAATCCGTGCAGGGAGTCACTAGCCTGTCAGCCTTTGAAGAAGGCGCGGTATGGCCGACAGCATTGAATCAAACCAATTTATCAACCGCGAGTTGAGCTGGCTGGAATTCAACCAGCGCGTGCTCGATGAAGCGCTGGACCCCGCCAATCCGCTGCTCGAACGCCTCAAGTTTTTCACCATCGCCAGTTCCAACCTGGATGAGTTTTTCGAGGTGCGCGTCGCCGGCGTGAAACAACAGATCGAAAGCGGCAGCAACGAGCGTACTCCCGATGGCATGACGCCCACGGAGGCTTTCCAGGCCATCACCCGCCGCGTACGCAAGATGGTGTCGGCCAAATATGCCTGCTGGCACAATGAATTGCAGCCCGCGCTGGCCAAAAACAAGATTCGCATCCTCGAAGTTGATGGCCTGAAAAGCGCAGATCGCACCTGGCTCGAGGAATTCTATCGCAGCAAAGTTCGCCTCGTTCTGACACCACTGGCGATTGACCCGGCGCATCCATTCCCGCAGTTGCTCAACAAATCGCTCAACCTCATGGTGTGGCTGGAGATGGCAAAGAACGGAACGCCGTACAAGCATCTGGCGGTTGTCCAGTGCCCTTCCATCCTGCCGCGTTTGATTCAGCTTCCGCGCGATGATGACCGGCGCGACTACGTTTTTCTCGGCCAGCTCATCGGGCATTTCCTGGCCGATCTTTTTCCGGGCACACAGATTCTCGGCTATTGGCCGTTCCGGCTGACGCGCAACAGCGAGTTGTACGTGGATGAAGGCGACACGCCGAACCTGCTCAAAGCCGTGGAAGAGGAACTGCACCGCCGCCGGCGCGGACACGCGGTGCGGCTGGAGATCGCCCCCAACTGCCCCGAACAGATCCGCGAAGACCTGCTCAAAACCCTCCACCTCACCGAACAAGACCTGTACCTGGTGGCCGGCCCCATCAATCCCACGCGCCTGATGATGCTTTATTCGGGCAGCCATTCACCCGAATTGCGGGATCCGCCATTTGCGTCCAGAATTGCGCCTGCCCTGGACAGTAAAAAGGACATCTTTGCCGCCATCCGCGAGCGCGACATCCTGCTCCATCACCCCTATGAAAGCTTTTCCAGTGTCGTAGAATTTCTGGAGGCCGCCGCCGCCGACCCCGATACGCTCGCCATCAAGATGACCTTGTACCGCACCGGCGGCGATCCGCGCATCGTCGGCGCCTTGATGAATGCCGTCAACCATGGCAAACAGGTCACCGCCGTGGTGGAATTGCGCGCGCGCTTTGACGAGGCCAACAACATCGAATGGGCGCGCAAGCTGGAAGAAAACGGCGTGCACGTCGTCTATGGCCTGGTTGGTTACAAGATCCACGCCAAGGTCGCGCTGATCGTCCGCCGCGAGGGTGAATACATCCGGCGTTACCTCCATCTTGGCACGGGCAATTACAATCCCAACACCGCCAAACTTTATACCGATCTCAGCCTGCTCACCTGCCGCCCGGAATTCGGCGAGGATGCCACCAACCTCTTCAACCTGCTCACCGGCATCTGCCAGTTTCAGGGCATGAAAAAGCTCATCGTCGCGCCATTTGATCTGCATGCAAAAATCCTCCAGCTCATCGCCCGTGAAGTGGACAACGCCAAACGAGGCCTGCCCGCGCGCATCATCGCCAAGCTCAACTCGCTCGTCGAACCGCAGATCATCGAAGCCCTCTACGCCGCCTCGCAGGCCGGCGTGAAGATTGACCTCATCGTCCGCGGCAACTGCTGCCTGCGGCCGGGCGTGCCCGGTTTGAGCGAGAACATCACCGTGCGCAGCATCGTCGGGCGGTTTCTGGAACACAGCCGCATCTACTATTTTGAAAACGCCTGCCAGCCGGATGTCTTTCTCGGCAGCGCTGACTGGATGCCCCGAAACCTTTTCCGCCGTATCGAAGTCGTGTTCCCCGTCGAGGACGGCGTTCTCGCGGATCGTGTCATGCGCGAAATCCTGGGCATCACCCTCGCGGACAACGTGAAAGCGCGGTTCCTTGGCCCCGATGGGATTTATCGAAAGGCCGTTCTTAAAAACGGCGAAAAACCCCGGCACAGCCAGGCGGAATTCATGGCGCTCACCAAATCCAAACCGGTCGAAAACGCCAGAAAAAAGACCGAACTCGTCGCCTCACCCTTTCCGAAAAAGAAACGGGTATAAAAAGCTCGTACACAACCGCATAACCAGCGGTTTGGGGTCGGGAAACAGCAATGCCTGGCTCACAGCCTCTTTATAGCAACGCCGCAGGATGAACGGCAAGTTCCACCTTCTAGGGCATTTTTTCATGGTTTGCCGTCAAAAACAGTGAATAGATTTTGATTTTCTTTCGCCCCCAATTTTCTATCATCTGCCGCTGTTGGAGAAAACCGGCCCATTCGTCCGGCCACTCAGAATATATAATTTATGCCACTGACACATACCAAAGACCTGTTCGCCAAGGCCCTCAAGGGCAAATACGCCCTCGGCGCCTTCAACGTGAACAACATGGAACTCATCCAGGCCATCATCGAGGCTTGCGAAGAGGAAAAAGCCCCGCTCATCCTCCAGATCTCCAAGGGTGCGCGCCAATACGCCAACCCGGTTTACCTCAAGAAGCTCATCGAGGCCGCCGTCAGCGTCTCCAACATCCCCATCGCCGTCCACCTCGACCACGGCGACACCTTTGAACTCTGCAAACAGTGCATTGACGAGGGTTTCACCAGCGTCATGATTGACGCCAGCCACGAAAGCTTCGAGAAGAACGTCGAGATCACCAAAAAAGTCGTCGAATACGCCCACAAAAACAATTGCTCCGTGGAAGCCGAACTCGGCCACCTCGTCGGCGCCCAATTCGACGAAGGCGAAGAAGGCGGCGCCCATTCCATGAGCGGCCACTATACCGTGCCCGATGAAGCCGTGAAATTCGTCAAGGAATCCGGCTGCGATTCCCTCGCCATCGCCATCGGCAACAGCCACGGCGCCTATAAATTCAAGGGTGAACAGCACCTCGATCTCGAACGCCTCAAGCTCATCAAGAAAGCCCTGCTCGAGGCCAGCCTCGGCGACTATCCACTCGTGCTCCACGGCGCCTCCAGCGTGCCGCAATATCTCGTCAAGGAGATCAACCAATACGGCGGCAAGATGCCCGATGCCCAGGGCGTGCCCGAATCCGACATCGAAGTCGCCCGCCGCGTCGGCTGCACCAAGGTGAACATTGACACCGACTTGCGCATGGCCATGACCGCCGGCATCCGCAAAGTATTCGCCACCAAACCCGGCGAATTCGATCCCCGTAAATACCTCGGCCCTGCCCGCGACATGGTCAAGGAACTCGTCCGCCACAAGGTCAAAAACGTCCTCTGCAGCGCCGGCCACGCTTTTGACTGACCGATTTTAGTTTCTCAACAGGCCCCGGACGATCGTCTGGGGCTTTTTTCTTGCTGAAATAACCTTCCCGGCCCAGCCCGCTCTAGCCCGCGCTAAGCCGCTGTAGCCCGCCAGTGTCTGCAGTGTCCGCCAGTGTCTGCAGTGTCCGCCCAGCCCCTTAACCGTTTTAGCCTTTAGCCTTGAATTTTAACCACAAAACACAGATCCGATCTCACGGCGCGCGCGGAGCGACGCGGCCTACCTCAAGCTTG
>Ga0206928_1185_pt2 | contig 10032 bp, 10 predicted proteins | sample Alteio_BWOrgHeat_21_FD_152941 | JGI IMG/M metagenome (GOLD analysis project Ga0206928, IMG submission 152941) | Enriched cells from forest soil in Barre Woods Harvard Forest LTER site, Petersham, Massachusetts, United States -... | ecosystem: Environmental > Terrestrial > Soil > Temperate forest >... | reverse complement strand
AACAGGTCCGAAGGCGATGTAGTCGGCGGAGGTCTTGTCGGCGGCGTCCATCTGTTCCAGCGAGTGCGTGGATACGCCAACCCAGGCATCCGGCCCCACGATGGCGCGAGCATCCTCGACGCCCAGGTCGAGCTGTCCGACGTGAACGCCATTGGCTTTCGCAAGGAGTGCGATATCCGCGCGATCGTTCATGATGAAGCGCACAACACTTGCTCGCGACGCGGAAGAGCGGGCGAGCCGGGCGGAGATGGTCCGGGAAACGTCGAAAAGTTCCCTGCTGGTAGCGCGCTTATTACGATATTGGAGAAGCTCAACCCCGGATTCCGCCATCATTTCGGCGAACGACAGCTCCGACGTCTTGAGCAGAGCGGAATCGATTATGGCATAGAGAGGAGGGAAGACAAGACTCATCTGGGCAGCCGCTACTTGGCGTGCACGGGGAGGAGGTGCTCCAGAAAATGCGTATCGAGGCGGCCCGCTTCAAAATCCGCATCGGCCAGAATGCGCTGGTGCAGAGGCAGCGAAGTCTTGATGCCCTCGACAACAAACATCTCCAGAGCACGGCGCATCCGGGCAATGGCCTCGGCACGGTCGCGGCCGTGAACAATTAACTTTGCGATCAGGGAGTCGTAAAAAGGAGGAATCACGGCATCCGCATGCGCGGCGGTGTCCACGCGGATGCCGGGACCTCCGGGCAACTGGAATGTCGTGATGCGGCCGGCACTGGGGACAAAGGTGTCCGGATCCTCCGCATTGATGCGGCACTCGATACTATGGCCTCGAAATTCAATGGGGCCCACGGCGGCTTCCAGCTTCTCACCCGCGGCAATGCGGATCTGGGCTTTGATTAAATCCACACTGGTGACCATTTCAGTCACGGGATGCTCAACCTGAATGCGCGCATTCATCTCAATGAAATAGACCGAGCCATCCTCGTCCATCAAGAACTCGACGGTTCCTGCGTTGCTGTAGCCGATTCTCTTCAGCGCTTCCACGACGCGGTGGCCCAAGTCGGCGCGAAGCTTGGGAGTGAGCGCCATGGAGGGCGATTCCTCGACGAGCTTTTGATGGCGTCGTTGAATACTGCATTCGCGTTCGCCGAGGTGCAGAACGTTGCCATTGCGGTCGCCGAGCACCTGAAACTCGATATGACGCGGACGCTCGATAAATTTCTCGAGATAGACGTCGGCAACGCCGAACGCTTGCTGAGCCTCGTGACGAGCCGTTTCCCAGAGGGGCAGGAGCTCTTCTTTATGGCGGACAATGCGCATGCCCCGTCCGCCGCCGCCGGCGGAGGCTTTGATGATCAACGGGTACCCGATGCGAGTCGCTTCCGCCGTAGCTGCGTCGGCGTCGCCAACAATTCCGTCGCTGCCGGGCACGATGGGCAGCCCGGCGGCAGCCATTTCGCGGCGGGCATGCTCCTTCTCACCCATGAGGCGCAGCATATCCGGCGAGGGCCCGATAAAATTAATGTGCGAAGCTTCGCAAACCTCGGCGAAATTTGCGTTTTCGGAGAGAAATCCGTAGCCCGGATGTATGGCCTCAACGTCAGTGATCTCGGCGGCGCTGATCACATGCGGAATATTCAAATAGCTCTCGGAGCTGCGTGCCGGCCCAATGCACACGGCTTCATCGGCAAAACGGACGTGCAGCGAATTACGGTCGGCCTCAGAGTAGACGGCGACGGTGGCGATGTCCAGTTCCTTGCAGGCGCAGATCACACGCAAGGCGATCTCGCCGCGATTGGCAATGAGTATCTTGCGGAACATAGAGGGAGGAGGGGCTACTTCTTCTTCGCTGGACGGATGGCGAAGAGAGCTTGGCCGTACTCCACGGGTTGGCCGTTTTCCACCAGGGAACGCACGACTTCGCCGCTCACGTCGGCTTCAATTTCGTTCATCAACTTCATGGCTTCAATGATGCACACCACCTGGCCCACCTGGATGGTATCGCCCATTTTTACGAAAGGGGCGCTGCCCGGGCTGGCCGCCGCATAAAAAGTTCCCACGATCGGCGACTTGATCACATGCAGATCTTCGGTGGCTGCAGCAGAAGTGCCTGCAGGAGCCGGTTCCGCGGAGTGGGGCGTAGTTGCCGGAGCGGAAAACGGCCCCGGGGTGGACGGATGCAGGATTTCGGGCCGGGGCGCCGTATTTACGACTCCCGGGGCTTTCCGCAGGCGAATGCGCAGGCTGGCGTGCTCGTATTCGAACTCTTCGTGGGAGGCCATAAAATCGAGCAGTTTTTCCAGTTGCCCGATTTCAACGCCCGGGATATTCAGATCTGTAGTTACCGAACTTTTTTTGTTTCGAGGTTCCTTCATCGGGCCTCAGAGCTCCAGGAGTCCTCGAGGCGCAGTGGTCAACACTTCCGTGCCCCCCGCGTGCACAGCAACTTCATCCTCGATGCGAATTCCCCCCACCCCTTCCACATAAATTCCAGGTTCCAAGGTTACTACGTTGCCCGCACGTATCCGCCGCTTTTGTGCCCGGCCGACCCGCGGCCCCTCGTGAATTTCGATGCCCAAGCCGTGGCCTGTGCCATGCACGAAATACGATCCTAGACCATGCTTATGGAGAAGCCGCCGCGCGGCCCGGTCAATACTCCCGGCAGTTACACCGGCGCGGAGAGCGTCGTGCGCGGCCTCCTGGGCTTGCTCTACAGCTTCATACCACTGCCGAATGCGAGCCGGTGCCCTTCCCAGGTAGACCGTGCGTGTCAGATCACTGCAGTAGTGGCGGAGTATAGCACCCAGGTCCAGGACCACCAATTCGTTTTTCTGCAACAGCTTCTCAGTCGGGTGGGCATGGGGCAAAGCGGACCGGGGTCCCGAGGCCACAATGGTCTCAAAGGAAGCGCCACTGGCACCCTTCCGCCGCAAACGGTACTCGATTTCGGCGGCCACTTCCAACTCCGCCACGCCCGGGCGAACAAACTCGGAGGCCTCGGCAACGACCTCGGAAGCAATCCTGGCGGCTTGGCGCATGATGTCGAGTTCCTCGGCGCTTTTTACTTCGCGGATGGTTTCGATCAGGTCCGTGGTCGCTATCCACTGGATACCCGGACCGGCCGCCTTCTTGAGACGCGTCCATTCGGCGACTTTCAAGGATGCCGATTCAAAACCGAGGCGCACGCGTTTTCGCCGTGAACGCGAGCGGCAGAATCCACCGCAGGCTTCCGCAAGCGAAGTTCGGACGATGTGTACCTGGGCCTGCCGGACCTCCTCATGAGCCTGAATCGTATATCTCCCGTCGGTGAAGAGGTGCATGACATCGCCGAGGATGAGGAGAATGGCGTTGCTGCCGGTAAACCCAGAAAGATAAAAGATATTGGGCAGATGGGTCAGCACCAGCGAGTCCGCGCCCGCGGCCGCCATTCCGGCTACCGCCTGTTTGAGCCTATCGTCCAAAGGCTACACCCATAAAAAAAAGGAGGAGACTCGTGTCTCCTCCCTTCACCAGAAATTAGCTCGCGCCGTTAGCCAGGGAGCAGCCGCGGCGTGAGGAAGAAGAGCAACTCTTGGGATTGTACGCTGACCGAGGTTTCCTTGAACAGATGGCCGATCAGAGGAACGCTGCCCAACAGTGGAACCTGGAAGATATTGGTGTGCTGCTGGCTGACCATAACACCGCCAATAACCACGGTGCCACCGTCGTTGATGAGCACTTTTGTCTGTGCGGACTGGGTATCGAGAGCGGGGACGCCGTTCACGAGCGGGATACCGTTATCGATCTGCGTATTCTCAACAGTAACGTCCATAAAGACGTTGCCGTCCGCCGTGATTTGCGGCGTGACTTGAAGCTTGAGAACCGCGTCCACATATTGGACAGAGATCGTGTTATTGATGGTGGTCTGAATCGGTATCTGCGTGCCCTGCTTCACAACAGCTGTGGCATTGTTCTGGGTCACGAGCTGCGGACTGGAGAGAAGTTTGCCCACACCCTTGCTCTCGGCCGCGGTGATGATGAAGTCCAAGGTGAAGTTAGGCGAGACCCGCGAGAATGAAAAGCCGCTCGTCGGTGCATTTGCCGGGAAGTTAGACATCAGCGGAATCGAGCCGCTGCCCTGGGCAGCGCCCACCACGATGGGAGGGGCCGGAGTGTGAATGATGGGGCTCGCCATGGTGGCAATGGGATTGCCACCGAAGAAATTGGAGGCGTTGGCCGTGGCGTTCACGCCTGCAACGCCGAACTGCGTGCCGATATCGCGGGCGAAGGTACGCGACGCCTGCACAACGCGGGCTTGAATCTCCACCTGCGGAGTCCTGCGATCGAGTTGGCGAATCAAATTATCGACCTGCGGCATGGACGCTGGAATATCGCGAATGATCAGGGTATTCGACCGATCCATGGCCATGATGTCGCCACGGGCCGACAAAAAGCGTTTCAAGGGAACGACCAGATCGCTGGCTTTGGAGTAGCTCAAGGTGCGCGTGACCGTGACGGCGTCAACCGCATCAACCTCGGCCTTTAAAAGGTCGCGCTGATCGTTGGCTTCCCTCTTGAGGGTGTCGCGAGTGGCAATCCGCAGGACGTTGCCGTCGAGTTCCTTGCTGAGTCCGTTGTTGCGCATGACGATATCGAGGGCCTGGTCCCAGGGAACTTCATCCAACACCAAGGTTACCGATCCCTTAACCGTGGGATCGAGGACCACGTTGAGCCCACTGATTTCGTGAATCAGGCGGAAGAAATCCTTGAGATCGACGTCTTTCAGGTTTACGGAAATCGCCTCGCCGGTGTAGCCCTTAATCGGTGCAGCCGCAGGCGCCATCGCCGGCTGTGGGGGATCGGCAGCCGCAGGCTTGGCGATAATTTGCGCGGCTTGCGGAGCAGCGCTGGTGGTGGCCGCGGGAGCAGCGAGCGCGGCATTACCACTCAAAGTTGCGGGCAGGCGGAAGTTCTGCGCGTCCGCGGATTTTTCAACTGCAGCCTTTTTCGCTTCGGCCCGATCCTGTTTCTGGGCGGGCTTGACGACGGACGACTGCGCATGCGCTTCCTGGGCGGGCTGATCGTTGAAAGAGACGGTCAACGCCTGATCCTTGCGCTCCACGGAGAATTCGGCGCGGTTCAACAGATCGATGACGACGCGCACCTGATCGGGACGAGACTGCCCCAGACGCACGCGGCGCACGGGGGCATAATCGCTGGCGACCGTATTACTCGGCACGGCGAGACGCGCCTCGTCGAAGTCCACCACCACGCGCGGAGGATCGCTCATCCGCGTGACGTGGTAGCTCAACTCGCCGCTGCCCTGCATGCGCACGACCGTCTGCTGGCCGACGCGCTCCACGCCAACTTGCGCGACCGAAGCTGCCGGGGAGGCCAGTGGCGTCGCTAGTTTTGCCGCCTGAGCGCCAGCCAAGTGCGGCACCAAGATGGCCGCCGCCAGAACCAGTCCGCTCGGCCTAAATACCGGCCAGTAGGTCTTCATCGCTGTTCTCCTGGAATAGAATTCAACCGTTTCGCCACTTCACGCTCCACGGAATTGCCAAATGGATCTTTTCCGGATTGGTGAAAAGAGATCCCGTCCATGGTGATGTGTTGCACTTGGCCGTCATAGAGGCGGTCGCCTTCGCGAAGGAAATAGACCCGCTCCTGTGGATTGGTAACGATAGCGATCATGCCGTTGGGGCCATTCACGATGCCGTCTATGCGCAAACTGCTGATCAGCAAACCGGGCTTCCCCGCCGGAAGGTTCATGGGCCCTGCGTCGCCGCCCTTATCCTTTCCCAACAGGGGCTCGAAGGGATCGCGCCTCGCGATATTTTCGTGCGCGGCCACTGGCGTTATAGCGGGTGTAGCCGTCGAAGTTCGAACATCCGCTTTTGCCGCAGTAACCGGCTCCGAGACGGTCTTTAGCTTCGAAGCTGGAGGAACGCTCGATACGGGTTTGGCGGCGGCAGCAGCCACCGGCTTGGCGGCGACGCCAAGCGCCGGCTTGCCGACGACAACTGGATTAGCGGCTCCCGCATTAGAGCCCGCCGTAGTGCTCGAACCGGGCTTGCCGGTGGGAGTGGAACTGGTTGTCGGCTTGGCAGCGGCACTCGATGTCGCTTGCGCCGGAGCGGAAGTCTGCGCGGCTCCGGTGGCCGGCTTAGGGGCAGAAGGAGAAGGTGCGGTCGCGGAGCTCGTGGGCGCCAGCGGCTTAGTATTCTGCGCCTGCTTGGGCGCCGCAGGAGCAGTGGAAGCGGAGCCGCCTGAAGGCGCGGAAACCGGTGCTGCCGCGGGTTTGGCTGGCGCGGACTGATTCAACATCGTCCGCACCGCGCCGGGAGTAGCGGCCGGCTGTTGCGCCGCCAAGAGCATGCCGCTATGTGCCAGGCACAACACGGCAAGCCAGCTTCGCAGATGTCCGTTTGATTTCGCTTTATATTGACGTGGCATCGTGAGCTCGATTCTGCCCCTTTATTTCACGACCGCCCCAGCCGGACGCGCGGCTGGTTTGGCGCCAGCGGGCGGTGCGGCGGTAGCGCTCGTGGTGAAGAACGTCGTGACCGTGCAGTTGCCGCTGACGGTGGTGCTGGGACGCACCGGGTACGCGGATTTCTGGTCACCCAGGCCGTCGAACTTCAAATCCCCCACGTTGATAATTCGAGACAGGCGGCTGAGACGTGAGAAGAAGTCCACAATGTTGTAATACGGGCCGTCCACCGATATCGTAAACGGCATGTCGTAGTGGTAGTCGCGCAGCACCACCGGCATGGCGGTCAATTTGCGAACTTGAACGCCGGAAGCAGCCGCGGCTCCTTCGAGCAGGCGCATGAAATCGTCGGTTTCCTTTTCCTCGGGGACGATGGTCTTCAGCGTGTCGAGCTGTTTATTGAGCGCTGCCATCTCCTGCTGGAACTCGGCGTAGCGACGTTCGTAAACCTGGAGGGCGCTGACTTCCTGATTCAGCTTGCTGTCCTGCTGATGCAGCGTGTCCAGCTCGGCCCGTGCCGTGGACACCGGCAGTCCCGGAACATAGAGCCCGGCGGCAATCAACAAAATCGCCAGCGCGACGAACACCAGCGCCTGGATGTACCACGGAAATTCTTTGAAGGAGATGGCCATTGCTTTCCCCTTAACTCTTCCCTGCTGCGTTGGCAGGTTTTTCCTGCGGCAAAGAGAACTGTGCCGTCAAGGTGAAGGTGAACGTCTGGATCGCAACATTCTTCGGGTCCTGCGTGGACTCCTTGATCTCAATCTGATCGAAATAACCGGAATGCTTGAGCTGGGTGATGAAGTTCGCCACGGCATTGATGGAACCCGCCGTGCCGACCAACGTCAGAGACGTGCCTTGCCGGCTCATCGAGGTGAGCCAGAGCGTATCGGTGCGCGTGACCGTATTGGCCAGGGCATCGAGCAGCTCCTGCCCGCCCGTGCGGTTGCGCTGCAGCTCTTCGATAATGTTAATGCGCTGCTGCAGGACCACTTTTTGGCGCTCGAACTCGTCCACTTGCGTTTTCAACTGCTCCAGCCGAGCTTTTTCGCCCGTTTGCTTCTGAATGTGCAAACGGACTTCGACCACCTGCTGGTTGGTGGAGTGCCAGTTGTAATAAAGCACGCTGAAGGTGACTAACAGCGCCGCCGCGAAAAAGACGACCTGGAGGGTAGCCTCCAGGGGCACCGCCTGGCGCGCTGCTTTGGGTCGTGCTCGGCCAAGTAGGTTGATTCGGATCATGGCGTATCAAAACTCCTGAGCGCCAGCCCAACAGCAATCGCCAGGCGTGGCGCAAGCTCGCGTACCTGATCTTCGTTATGCCGGCCAGGATTGATCACGATCTTGCGAAAGGGATAAAGTTCCTCGACGGGCAGAGCGAACTCTTCGCGGAGCAGGTCCACCAGGCCGGGAACGCGCGCCGTGCCTCCCGCCAAATAGATTCGCTGAATGTTTTCGCCGCTGGCGGTAGCTCGAAAGAAGTCAAACGTTTTCTGGATTTCGAGGATCAGAATGTCCGAAACGGAGCGCAGAATGGTGCCGCGATGCTCCTCGTTGACGCCCGCCACGGCCTCGCCCTTCTTGAGACGCTCGGCATCCTCGTAGCTCAAATCGAGCTCTTTCTGGAGGGCGTCGGTGTACTGATTTCCGCCCACCGAGACGTCGCGCGTGAAAAGGGGAGCGCCGCCGCGCACGATATTGATGTTCATCACGCTGGCGCCCACGTTGAGCAGCGCCACCGTCTGCGAGGGATCCGGATCGTAGTTAACTTCGTAGCAGTTCTGCAGCGCGAAAGCGTCGATATCGACGACCGTAGGCGTTTTTCCGGCCTGAGCCAGGACGTTGGTGTGGTTCAGAATTTTGTCTTTTTTGACCGCCACCAGCAGCACGTCCATCTGCGCTTCCGCCGAATCCAGAAGCTGGTAATCCAGGTTTACGTCGGAGATGTCGAAGGGAATGTGCTGGCTCGCTTCGGATTGGATGCGGTCGTAAAGCTCTTCATCGGTCATCACCGGAAGCGACACGCGCTTGACGATAACCGAGTGGCCGGAAACCGCGGTAGCCACCGAGCGGGTCTTGATCTCCTGGCGGTCGAAAATCGTGCCAATGGCGCCGGCGACGAGGGGCGCGTCCATGATCGCGCCATCGACCACCGTGTCCTGTGCCAGAGGCTCCAAGCCAAAGCTCACCAGTTCGTAGCCCTGCTTGGTGCTCTTCAGCTCCACAGACTTGATGGAACTGGAGCCGATGTCGAGCCCCACTACTGGTTTTTGTTTAGCCGTGCCAAACATCGCGAGCCTTTCCGCGAGCGCTACAGGCCTCGCCCCAACCGGCTAGTGCCGCCTGCCCTGCGACTGACGCATCTTTTCTTCCATCCAGCGGTCCAGCACCGATTTGCGAAACTTCCATCGGCTGCCCAGCTTGAAAGCGGGAACCAATCCCGTGCAGATGTAGCGATAGAGTGTGTCGGGCGAAACCCCGAGATAACTCGAAGCCTGGCGCAGATTCATGACTTCTCTTGACTCGCGCATTTTCCGCTGGCTACCCCGTAACGCGGAAGTGAAGGTCCGCTGGCCCCCAGCCCGAACAACCTCGGCTTGCCCACAACTGCTGCCCATCAGGAAGCCGCTGTCATGGGCGAATGTGGCATCCGGCAGCGCTTAGTGTCAAGAAAAGCGCTGGGCGCGATTTCCGTAACGAGGGGGTTGACTTCCCGAACTAAAGGACAGGAATACTCTATTAGTTGAGTTTTAGAATAACTAGTACCACTATATATGGTGGTTAATTCCGCAGCATCATGGGCCTATGTTTCACCGCGTTGCGCCCAGTCCAAGCTCCTGCCAGAGGCTGTCTACACGTTGTTTGGTTACCTCATTCATCACGATTTCATCGGGCCAGGGCCGGTCAAAGCCCTCACTCGCCCATTTTCTGGTGGCATCGATACCCATTTTCGACCCGAAATCCTGTCTCCGGGCGGCATGATCCAGTGTATCGGCCGGTCCAAGCACGAACTGCACATCCCGTTCGGGATCGATGGCGCATAAAGCCTTCCAGACCACTTCCCTGCAATTCTGCACGTCGACGTCGTGATCCACTACGACCACTACCTTGGTAAACATGGCCTGCCCCAGGGACCAAATCGCGTTCATGATCTTGCGAGCGTGACCGGGATAGGATTTGCGAATGGCCACAATCATCAGATTATGGAAGATGCCTTCGGCGGGCATGGCCACATCGACGATCTCCGGATATTGCATCTGCATCACGGGCAGAAAGATGCGTTCGACGGCGTGGCCCATGTAGAAGTCTTCTTGCGGCGGCGGCCCTACGATCGTAGTCAGATAGAGCGGATCGCGCCGGTGCGTTACACAGGTGACGTGAAAAACGGGATACTCTCCCTCCAGCGAATAAAAGCCGGTGTGGTCGCCAAACGGCCCTTCCACGCGCATCTCCGAGAGATCCACGTACCCTTCCAGGACAATTTCGGCTTGCGCCGGCACTTCAAGCGAGCAGGTCTCGCAGGGCACCATCTCCACGGATTCACGGCGGAGGAATCCCGCGAACATCATTTCGTCGAGGTCGGGCGGAATCGGCAGAATGCCGGCGAGA
>Ga0206928_1256_pt1 | contig 10118 bp, 8 predicted proteins | sample Alteio_BWOrgHeat_21_FD_152941 | JGI IMG/M metagenome (GOLD analysis project Ga0206928, IMG submission 152941) | Enriched cells from forest soil in Barre Woods Harvard Forest LTER site, Petersham, Massachusetts, United States -... | ecosystem: Environmental > Terrestrial > Soil > Temperate forest > O... | reverse complement strand
ATTTCTCCAATTGCGCCTTCATGCCTGACAATTGCTGGGAAAGCCAGTCGGAAGCTTTCTCCCAGCGGACTTCCAGACTCTGCTGAATGTAGGTGTCGGCGAGCGTGTTCACTGTCTGGGCTGCCAGCTTGGGATCATTGGACTCGAAGCTGATCTCGACGAGGCGACTGCGCTTGAGCGGTTCGATATCCAGCCGATCCTGGAACTTCTTCAGTACTTCATTGTCGATGTCCGCGGGGTGAGGGCTCCTGCCCGCCACGGCGAAAACTTGGGACGCGGAGGCTTCGTCTTGCCTGTTTTCAGCCGAATGTGAAGGTGATGAACCAAACTCAGCAATCTGGCTGAGCTTGAGTTGAGCAATCACACGCCGCGCCAGATTCTCGCTTTCCAGGATGCGATACTGCGTCTCGAGATAGGCGTCCGAAATGTTCTCCGCCTGAAAAAGCTCCTGCAGCGTCGGAACGTCAGGATTCTCCGTCTGAATTTCCACCAGTCCTCGAGCTCGGTAGACAGGTTTTTCTTTGAGAGTTGCGATAAGTCCAATGGTGAATACGACGAAGGCAATCGTCAGTATCGTTGCGCGACGCTTGCTGGCGATCCGCCAGTACTCCAGCAGGCCAGGCACCTCTTGAATTTCGTCGGCTTCAAGTAGCGCGTGTCCCTGTGCGCGGCGATTCTCTAGCGTGTCGGGCGGAGAATCGTAGAGGCTAATTTTGTTTGTTTGGTCCATATTACCAGCGGAAGACGAGCAAGCTAGTTATGGCTGAGATAGCGGCCTCGCTGCCCTTGTAAGCGGCATACCTTCCTGTGCTGTTCGGTATAAAGACAATGTCAGCGGGTTTCAAGTCCGGGTCAGGAGCTTTGCCATCAAGTATTTTCGCGAGATCAATGGGAACTTCGACCTTCTCTGTGCCCCCTGCGTCTGTGCGGATGATTCGCGCCCGATTTTTGACGGAAGTCGGCGTCAGGCCTTCGGCAAGCGCCATCGCCTTTAGGACCGTCATTTTTTCGTTGCTCTTGAGCACAAATCCGCCTGGCTTCTTGACTTCGCCAACCACATAGACGATCCCAGACTTGGGCACGTTGACGATATCACCCGGGTAGACGGTCACATTGAATCGAGGATTCCCTGTCTCTAGTAGGTCCTTTAGATTCACCCGGACGGATTCTTTGGTGCTCCCGTTCAAATCGTCGCTTGCGCTGGGGGTATCTCGCGCTGGGGTGGCTTCGCTTGGTGACGGCTGACCACTACCCACTTGTTGTTGGCTGTTACCCTGTGCAAAAGCGGTACGCAGACCGGCGCCTCGCATGATGATTACATCGTCGCCCGCGTCATCAGCGAGACCCTCCGCAGAAGAAAGCATTTCGAGTACAGTCTTCAGGCCCCGCACTTGAAAAACTCCGGGTTTCTTCACCGCGCCTACCACCGATATCGGATGACTCTCAACCGAGCTCACCAGAACGTCAACATGAGGATCCTTCATGTATTTATGAAGCTTGAACTCCAGCAGCGCCTGGAGCTCTTGGGCGGTCAGACCGGCTGCTTGAACCGAACCGAACAACGGGAAAGAGATTTCGCCACTTGCGGATACACGAAGGGACCGGTTCAAATCGGCTGCCTCGAAGACCTTGATTTCAAGCAGATCCTGAGCGCCGATCCGATAGTCAGCGACTTGGCTCTCCGGCGTACTTGAGGCCAGTGATCTGCGCAATTCTTCGAGTCTTTGGTTGTAATCCTCCGTTGTTTGCTCGGGAGGATTCTGCCCGGATGGATTAATCGATTGCGGCGGAGTTTGGGAATGTAACGCAGACGAAGAGACGAGAAGCCTCAGAACAACGTAGGCTACAAGAAAAGGCTGTCCTCTCCCGAGAAGTCTTGGCACCTGTCCGCACTTCTCCTCTCAAGTCGCGCGATCAGCCAGGGGTAAGTGTCTACATAAGTACGATGATTAAGTATGCGAAAGGGGGTACCTTTTGCTCCTGAAGCTGAGCCTTTCCAGCTGCAGCGCTTTGGGCGGGGTTCAAAATTGCTCGCAGCTTAACAAGGGCAAGTAACTCAGTGAAAACGAAGAAGAAGTCTGGTGGACGTGGCGAGACTCGAACTCGCGACCCCCTGCTTGCAAAGCAGGTGCTCTGCCAACTGAGCTACACGCCCATCGAAATTGGCTCCCTTCCGAGTTACAGCGTTTTCATGTTACGGATAGTTTGTTGTTATCGCAACTGAGTTCCACTGTCTCAGTGAGCCCACGCGGCTCGCGCAATATTTGCGAACAGGAGAGAAGAAAGAAAAGATGGGTCATCATATTATCCGACACGAGTTCTATATCGAGTGCTCATGCGGATATCAGGAGCCAGCGTGCAGAAATGCTTGTCAGCGTTTCAGCTCTCGATCACTTGAATAAATCCCGGCCGGCGGCCGTCGGCCGCCGGACCGGGAAACGACTTCGTCTTATTTCCAAGCCGAGTAGATCGGCTTGGCGACCAGAAATGCCGGATTGGCGCCCGCCTTCGGACGGAACTTCTCGACCCGCCCGTTATCAACTTCGGCCAGGTACAAGTTTCCTTCCTGATCGACGCTCATCCCATGAACGCCCCACAGCGCGCCAGGGAAATTGCCCATCGCTCCCCAGGCGTACAGTAGGTGCCCTTGCAGGTCCCACTCGACCATCTTGTTGGTGGTGCGATCAAACGTCCAGATGGTGCTGCCGGACCCAATGTAGAGCAGGTGCAGGCTCGACGGGTCGGCGTCAACCTTCCACTCGTAGAGGTACTTGCCGTTCTCGTCGAAAACCTGGATGCGGTGATTGTTGCGGTCGTTCACGAACACGTGGTGTGTCTTCGGATCGATAGCAACGCCGTGCACGTTGCTGAAGTAACCCGGACGAGTCTCCACCGGCTCGTTACCGCCGCCTCCTCGAGGACCGCCCTTCTTGCCCCAGTCCATGATGAACTTTCCGCTCTTGTCAAACTTCGCCACGCGGGTGCCCGTGTAACCATCGGAAACAAAGAAGGTGCCGTCGGGCAGCCAATCGAGGTAGGTTGGGCGGTTGAAGTGCGTTGCATCCGCGCCTTCCCTCTCGGGTGTGCCGATCGTCTGCAAAAGCTGTTTGCCGTCATGAGTGAACTTGTAGATGACTTGCATGTTGTCATCGACAATCCAAACATTCTTGTCGGGATCATAGGGGCTGATATACACCGAATGAGGCCTCCGGAAGAGCTTGTCCCACTGCTTCCAGGTCTCAACGATATTGCCGTTGCCGTCGACGACGACTAGGCAGTTCTCCCAATTCGCATCCACACCCATCTTCCGGTATGGCGGCCCCTTTATGCCGATGTCGGGCGCTTTACCCTCCCAGGAGGTCATCCATTCAGCCACGTTGTTGTCTGTACCGCCCGTTCCCGGCGGAGAGGCTGTTGTGGTGTCGCGCCACAATCCCGCCACGGGAAAGCTGATGCTTGGTCCTACTTCCGGCAGCAGCCTTGCTTTGGGCGGCGCCATCTTCGGCAACTCACCCCGGAAGAGCATGTAAACCCGATTGGGGCTTTCCGCAAACACCCCCTCGGCCGCGCCATAAGTCCACTTGTCGTTTCCGGGCAAAGTGCTGACGTCCTTTGGCCAGCCCTTCACCACGTCATAAGGTCCGGTAACATCCTCCGAACCCAGCGACCCCGGAATCGCAGCGAAGCCCATTCCGGGTTTTGCCTGTCCCTGCACTGGAGCTAGCTTGCCGGAGATCAACAGCCCGATCCCCACGCCGAGCGCCAGCACTAGCACGATCGAACCAATTTTTCGCATTTCGATCCTCCGAAAACGTCCCTACCCCTGGATTCTGCTTCCCGATTCGCAAAATGTGATTGGAAAGCGCCGCATACCGCAAAATCGCGACGGCAGTCTACATCGCCTGCCCGGCGGAGTCACCCAATTCCTGGCGCTCTCAGCCGCCTCATTTGTCCCGCCATTGTGGCGCGAGCAGTATCCAGATGGCCTTGCCGCTCACGAATCTGCTTTTGTGTGGTCGAAAAATCTCTGTTAGAATGCGTGCTCCAAAGACAAAGCAGGAGCTTGCATGGCCCAAAAATGTGAGATCTGCGGGAAAGGCCCGCAATACGGAAACGTCATCAGCCACGCCAACAATACGCGCCGGCGTCGCTGGAATCCAAATCTGCGACGCGTTCGTGCGCTCGTAAACGGCGCGCGCAAAAAGATGCGTGTTTGCACCAGTTGCCTGCGCTCAGGTCGCGTAAAGAAGGCTGCTTGATTCATCGCAGTTTCTGCAAGGCAAGGACTTCACTTGGTTAGGAAAGCGTTAGCTACGGCGCTTTTGGTTTCTGTGTTGGGCGCTGCTGGATGCAAACACGATACCCCCGCTGCCCCAGACGTGTGGGCCGTCGTCAATGGGCAGGAGATCCATCGCGCCGAAGCGGAAAAATATTATAAAAGCCGCTTGAATCCGCAGGCACCCACCCCGTCCCAGGAAGAGGCCCTTTCACTCACGCTGAATATTCTCGACGAACTGATTAACAATGACATCCTCATCCAGCGCGCCAAAAAGCTGGGCCTCGAAGCCACCGACGGCGAAGTAGAGGATAAGTTCACGGAATTCAAGAGCCCCTACACCGAAGACGAGTTCCAGCGGCAACTGAAAGATCGCGGGGTAACTACCAGCGATCTAAAGGATGATATCCGCCGCCAGCTTTCCGTGCAGAAACTCATCAACCGCGAAGTGGTGGCGAAGATCTCCATCACCGATCAGGACGTCTCTAATTTCTATAATCAGAATCGCGCACAGTTCAACGTGGCGGAGCCCCAATACCGCATCGCGGAGATCAAGATCACTCCGCAGAAAGATCCCCAGCTTCATAATCGCAAAAACGATGACGCCGCGACGGATGTCGAAGCTCGCCGCAAGGCTGCGGCGCTGCTTGAGCAGCTTGCCAATGGCGCTGATTTCACGCAGTTGGCCATGGACTATTCCGAGGATCCAGCCACCGCCTCTTCCGGCGGGGATCTCGGCTACGTTCCCGACTCCTCACTCAATCAAAGCGACCCTGCATTGAAGCGGGCCGTGGTCGGGCTCAAGGTGGGACAGATCAGCCCGATCATCCAGCTTCGCGATGGCTACCATATTTTGAAATTGGTCGGAAAGGAATCGCCCGGCCAGCGTGAAATTTCAGATCCTCAAGTCCAGCAGTCGATTCGAGACACTCTGCGCAATCGCAAAGAGCAGCTTCTGCGCTCGGCTTATATGGCTTCCGCCCGGGACGATTCAAAAGTGGCGAATTTCCTTGCCCAGCAAGTGATCGAATCCAATGGCAAATTGCCTGAAATTCCCAAGATGGGCAGCACGGCTCTTCCTTCAACTCCCCCGTCAAATCTGCCGTCGAAGACTCCTGCGGCTCCTTCGCAGCCCTGACCTGAACTCTGGATTGAACCCGGATCCCGTCGCAAATCGGGTCATTTCAGCGTGACCAGTGCTTCACCGGCAGCCACGGCTTGCCCATCACGAATGAATACGCGGTCAACGGTCCCGGCTCTCGGGGCCCTGATTTCATTTTGCATTTTCATGGCCTCCACTACCACCAGGCCTTGATTGGCTCCAACCGTCTGGCCGGCCGACACGAGAATGCGGATCACCTTTCCTGGCATCGGCGCGGTAATGCGTTGTTGGCCTTCGGTCTCGAAGCGGGCGCTGCGCTCACGCTGCCAGGCTCGAGGATCGGACACTGTGGCGTGGAATTCATGGCCGCCACAGTGCACCCGCACCCCCTCTGGTGCAGGCACGACGATCGCTTCAAAAGCGTGCCCGTTGATCAAGATCGAATACGTGTTTGGTGCTACTTCCGTAGCCTCAATTTGCGCGTTTTCCTCTTCGCCTCCTATGGTGAATTGGTTTTGGTCCGTGCGTTGGATTTCCACTTGGCGTGTCAGCGTTCCAATTCGAATCTGTAATTTCATTGGGAATGCACCCCAGCGGAGCTCCGACGATGCTCGTGCCGATGCAGAATCCGTGTCCGGGGAGATTTCATCGTCAGCGGTCGGGAGTGCGGGAGAGTTGCTCGCGTCTTCCGTCGTCTCGCCATCGGGACGTGGCCGGAGGCTGCACCTTCGATGATTTTGCTTTGGAAAAGTGATCGAGTCCCGCGGCGATAGCTGCGGCCTCGATCGTCAGCGGATCGCTGGCGCCCTCTCCGCTTTGCGCGCCGGCGGCCAAAAGCGCGGCCAGCCGCTCATCGAGCCAGCGTGTGTGAATTTCGCCATTCTGAAAATCTTGTTCGGCAAGAATTCTTTGGAAAAAAGCCACGTTGGTCCGGATCCCCGTAATTTCGAACTCGTCGAGCGCTCTCCTGAGGCGGGTGACTGCTTCCGCGCGGTCGGCGCCCCATGCAATCAACTTCGCGAGCAGTGGGTCGTAGTCGCCAGGCACCGTCCAGCCGGAATAAACGCCTTCATCGAGACGAACCCCGGGCCCTTGCGGCGGACGCCAGTGCGTAATGCGGCCCGGCGAGGGGAAAAAGTGATTCTCCGGGTCCTCCGCGTAGATCCGGCATTCCATGGAGTGCCCACGGAATGTCACTTCCTGCTGGGTCACCGGGAGCCGCTCGCCCGCAGTCACGAGAATCTGCAGCTTGACCAGGTCCAGCCCGGTCACCGCTTCCGTAACCGGATGCTCCACTTGCAGCCTCGTGTTCACTTCCAGGAAGTAGAACTTGCGGTCCGCGTCTACCAGAAACTCAGCCGTGCCTGCACTGGCGTAACCCGCCTCCCGCGCAAGGCGAACTGCCGCCTCGCCCATCTCGCGGCGCAACTCAGCGGTCATAAATGGCGATGGCGTCTCTTCGATCACCTTTTGGTGCCGCCGCTGCACCGAACATTCCCGCTCTCCGAGACAAACGACGTTCCCATGCGCGTCGCCGAAAAACTGAATCTCGATGTGGCGCGCCCGCTCTAAATATTTCTCCATATATAGGCGCTCATCGCCGAAGGCGTTGAGCGCTTCGGAAGCTGCATCACGCCAGGCTGCCGCAAGTTCGTTTGCGCTTGCAACCGCCCGCATGCCCTTGCCGCCTCCACCCGCCACAGCCTTGAGCACGATAGGGTAGCCCATTTCACCGGCGATGCGGCGTGCTGTCTCAAGCTGCGGAATCGCCTCGCGAACCCCGGGGACCACGGGCACGCCTGCCCGATAAGCAAGCTGCCGGGCCTTGGTTTTCGAACCGAGTTGCTCCATCGCCTCGGCGGATGGGCCCACGAATGCAATGCCTGCGGGGCCGCAGGCGCGCGGCAATTCGGGGTTTTCCGCGAGAAAGCCGTAACCAGGATGAACCGCGTCGCACCCGGCGCGTCGCGCGATATCCATCACCTTATCGATCCTCAGGTAACTTTCGCGAGCCGCGGCTGGTCCGACGGCATAGGCCTCGTCAGCCATGCGGACGTGCAGGGAGGCGCGATCGGCTTCGCTGTAAATTACGCAGTGCGCCACGTTCATTTCGCGGCATGCGCGCAGGATGCGCACGGCGATCTCCCCGCGATTGGCGATCAGCAGCTTCTTAATCATGGACGAGCAGTTTCCTGATCATCGTTAAACGGCCACGCGCGCGTGCATTCTAGCATTACAGCAGCGGGGTCATTCAGGTGGGTAATCCGAAGGTCGCTCCAGCGATGCCACACGAATCGGCGGCAGGGCCGGTGTAATTAAAGCGGGATATTGCCGTGCTTTTTCTTCGGGTTTGTATCGCGCTTATTTTCAAGCGCGCGCAGCGCGTTGATTAGCCGCCCGCGTGTCTCGCGCGGCTCGATCACGGCATCGATATAGCCGCGCTCAGCCGCGATATAGGGATTTGCAAAGCGAGCCCGAAACTCCGCGATCTTCTCCTGGCGCAGCGTCTCGCGTTGCGCCTCCGGCGCGTTTTCGATTTCGCGCTTGTAAACGATGTTTACGGCGCCCTCCGGGCCCATTACTGCGATTTCCGCAGTGGGCCATGCGAAGTTGGCATCCGTGCGGATGTGCTTGCTCGCCATGACGCAGTAAGCCCCGCCATACGCCTTGCGGGTGATCACGGTCAGCTTCGGCACGGTCGCCTCCGCAAAGGCGAAGAGCAGTTTGGCGCCGTGCCGGATAATGCCGCCAAATTCCTGCTGCGTGCCGGGCAGGAAACCCGGCACGTCTTCAAATGTGACCAGCGGGATGTTAAAGGCGTCGCAGAAGCGCACGAACCGCGCCCCTTTGACCGAGGCACTGATATCCAGCACGCCGGAGAGTACGGCCGGCTGATTCGCGACAATGCCCACCGGCCTGCCGTCCAGGCGCGAAAAGCCGACCACCAGATTTTTGGCGAAGTGCTCCTGCACCTCGAAAAAATACAGGTCGTCCACAACCGCGCGAATCGCTTCCTTGATGTCATAGGGGACGCGCGTATCTGCGGGAACAAGTTCATCGAGCGAAACATCCTCGCGTTCGGCGGGATCCTGGCACGCGCGCCGCGGCGGATCGTCCACGTTATTCGACGGCAAAAAACTGAGCAGCTCGCGAATCATGGCCAGGCAATCGGCGTCGTCATGCGCCGCAAAGTGCGCCACGCCGCTTGTAGCGTTGTGTGTCATTGCGCCGCCAAGCTCCTGTTTGGAGACCTCTTCATGCGTCACCGTTTTGATTACGTCGGGCCCGGTAACGAACATGTAGGAAGTCTCGGCGGTCATGAAAATAAAATCCGTGATGGCCGGCGAATAGACGGCGCCGCCCGCGCAGGGACCCATGATGGCGCTGATTTGCGGAATGACCCCGCTGGCGAGCGTATTGCGAAGGAAAATATCCGCATACCCAGCCAGCGACATTACCCCTTCCTGAATACGCGCTCCGCCTGAGTCATTCAGCCCGATCATGGGTGCGCCCGACCGCATAGCCAGATCCATTACCTTGCAAATCTTGGAAGCGTTGGCCTCGGACAACGATCCGCCAAAAACTGTGAAGTCCTGCGCAAACACGTAGACCAGCCGCCCATCGATCCGGCCGTGTCCCGTCACAAATCCATCGCCCGGCGGACGCTGCTGCTCCATCCCGAAATCAACGCAACGATGCGTGACGAACTTGTCCACTTCCTCGAAAGTGCCTTCATCGAGCAGCAGAGCAATACGTTCGCGTGCCGAGAGCTTGCCAGCCTTATGCTCGCGTGCGCGCCTCTCCGCTCCTCCGCCTGCTTCCGCGGCCGCGTTGCGGCGGCGTAGCTCTTCGATTTGCTGCTGGGACCTCTCTTGAGTAGCCATTCGGACGCCTCGGGTAAGGATTCTAACCTAGCGTCACTCCCAAGTATCTGAAACTCGTGCACGACCCTGCGAAGGATGAATGTGCGGCCCTTGTGACCGGTTTCACTTGTCGATCAGGTTTAGACGATCGCGGTGTCTAACTACGAGGAGCGGCCGGCTGGCCAAAAATGAGCACGGCCAGATGCGTGGCGATGTAAACGGTACTCACCAGCCATACGATTCCCACGAGCACTTCCGCCGACGTAGCTAATACACGCATGGCGGGATTAGCCATTTGTGAAATGCTGATCGTGGCGCCAACCAACACGATTACCGACCCCAGCGTTAGTGCCACCGCGATCGCGGCCACAATGACCAGGGCCGCCCATCTCTTCAGTTCAGCTTGCTCCGCCCACCTCGTCAGCGGCCACTTCGCCGACTCTCGCGTCGTCAGTGAACGACTAGCGTAAGCCGGACCAATCGTCGGCGATGAGGATGGAGTTACTAGGGTTGGAAGGGTCATATTTTATGCTTGCCGGTAACCCGGTAATGATTCGGTTCATCTCCGTGCGGCTCTGCAGGTTGGTAATGTCCTGCGCGGTTTCGTAGCTGACGCCGGAAATCGAATAGCTGTAGCAGACCAGTTTCCGTTGGCCATCGGCGAGCTCTTTAGCGCGTTTTTGCGGCACCGTATCTTCAGCCATTTCCACGAGGTCGGTGATCTGCCCTTCCACGATTCGCCCAATTTGGTTCAGGTAGGCGCGCCTTCGCCGCTCGATCTCTTCCGGGTCAGGCGTCCCGCCAAATAGCCTGGAGATAAAAGTACCCGCGACCACCGCCAAACCGGCAGCGCTCAGAATCCAGATACGCCAATCCG
>Ga0206928_1242_pt1 | contig 10130 bp, 7 predicted proteins | sample Alteio_BWOrgHeat_21_FD_152941 | JGI IMG/M metagenome (GOLD analysis project Ga0206928, IMG submission 152941) | Enriched cells from forest soil in Barre Woods Harvard Forest LTER site, Petersham, Massachusetts, United States -... | ecosystem: Environmental > Terrestrial > Soil > Temperate forest > O... | reverse complement strand
AGCACCCAAAAAAACCGAGTGTCGCCACGCCTTGATTTAAGAAGAAACCGGCGCTTGTAACTGGGGGCCATCCTTGAGCATTTGAATCAGGAACGTGGTTCCCTGCCCGACGGCGGTTTCAAAAGTGACGGTGCCGCCATGCGCCACAACAATGTTATGCACGATGGCCATGCCAAGACCGGTTCCCCCGGTTTTTCCGAAAGTCACAAACGGTTCAAAAATACGATTCCGAACTGCCTCCGGGATGCCAGGACCATTATCACTGATGGTCAGATAAAAAATCCCTTCGTTTACTCCGCCCCGGATTTCGATTCGACTGTCCGGTTTGTCGCCAATTGCTTCCACCGCATTGCTCAACAGGTTCTGGGCGACACGCAATAGACGCATCGAATCGATCACGATCTCAGCCGGTTCAGCTTCTAAAATGAATTCAATGTTGGCATGACGGGAAAAATATTCCTCGTTGAGAATTTTAAACTGATCGAGAAAAGCGGTGGTTGTGGTGTGAGCCAGGTTTAGTTTTGATTCACCCCGGGAAAATTCGAGCAGTTCCGTCGCCATCCCCACCAACCGGTCGCATTGCAGGCGAATCCGATTGCAACAAAGAACGGTCTCCTCATCGGAATGATTCATGTTGATCAAATCCGCTGCGAGATGAATCCCCGAAACGGGATTTCGCAGATCATGCATCAGTGAACTTGCCATCTCTCCCACCAGCGAAAGTTTCTCCTTGTGGACGACCTCCATGACATAACGATCATTCGTTTTGCGGAGATGGCTAAGCACCTGCTGAAAAAGACCTATGGTCAGCGAGACCGGCTCCGCTTCGAGCACCTGCATCATCTGCTCCCGGGGAATTTTCGCGACGGAAACAGCTCCTTTTGCACGCGCACTGGTGCTTCGACCCTGGCCATCAAGAACGGCAACTTCGCCCAGATAATCACCAGCCTCAAAACAACCCATAACTCGTTCGCCGTTACCGGCGTGCTTAACGATTTCCACCTGGCCACCAAGCACCAGATAAACGCCGTCGGCAGGATCACCCTCCTGAAAAAGGTAGGCGCTGTCCGGATATTCTCCGTGGATCAACTGTGTCATCAGCCACTCACGCCCGCCCGAGGTAAACCCAGTTAAAAATCGATTGGCATTCGCATCCATATTCAATAACTCCCGCTTATCCTGATTGTGAAGGCTGGAGGAGATGCCTTAATTATGTCCACATAACCAAACGGGTGCAATGAAATGCCTGATTTTTTTAAAATCATTTCTTGGCTCCGGGCCAACAACCGGGCTAACTCAATGCATACCCCTAAAAACGAAAGGATTCTCAAATGTCACAAGCTATAATGGAAACCAGTAAAGGCACGATCACCCTGGAACTCTTCGATAAAGACGCTCCTGGAACCGTTGCTAATTTCGTCAAACTCGCCAAGAGCGGTTTTTACGACGGACTTAATTTTCACCGCGTCATCGAAAACTTTATGATTCAAGGTGGATGCCCTGAAGGCAGTGGCCGGGGTGGTCCAGGCTACAACATCAAATGCGAAATCAATACCCAGAAACACACACCGGGCACGCTTTCCATGGCACATGCGGGCAAGAATACGGGTGGGAGCCAGTTTTTCATCACCCATGTTGCGACACCGCACCTGGATGGAATTCACACCGTTTTTGGCCGCACCAAAGACATGGCCGTTGTGAATGCGATCAAGCAGGGTGACAAAATCACCTCGCTGAAAATCGTCGATTAAAGAACCTCGGAGCAAGCACAGGGCCTTTCAGAGGTAGCCGTCGACCTCCGGGCGACGGTGCAGTGGTAGCCGCCTCGGGCCCCGAGGCGGTCATGGCGTAAGCCCTAATTCAAAAAACCGTCATCCTGAGCAAGCTCGGGATGACAGGCCTTTTTCAGCAAGTTCCTAGGGCAAAATAGCAAAACCGCGCAGGATTCCCCGCGCCGATTCCCAAGTCTCCTGCTTTTTGGCGATAAAACCGGAAAGCTCGCTTTCGTCGATTCCGAGCAGGAAGGCCTCCAGTTCAGATCGCGTCCCCTCGGCGATCAACTCGACTCGCCCGTCCGGCAGATTCCGCACGGTGCCCACCACATCATATCCGCAGGCCAACTGCCGCACGGTCACGCGAAATCCGACTCCCTGCACCCGTCCCGCATAAAGCACCATCACACGCTGCATAAGATCCTCCATCTTCTTTACTGCTCCACGTCCAGTTTGAGACCCTGGCTTTCCAAAAGCGGATTCACCTGGGAAAAAAGCCACGATAAAACCGCTTCATTCGTTGGGGAATCGAGATAGACCATGAAGAGGCCGTCTTTGCTTTCGCGAAAAACAAGAGTCCGACCACCAAAAGCGATCACGCCCGTGTGAGCGGCCCGCTGCTCCGCGCGATTGGCCGATAAAACCACCCGGCAGGTCTCCGCAATAAAAGAGAGATTGTCTGACGAGATCGCGCTGTTGGCACACCATCCCAACAGCTTGCCCTCATCCGAAACAAACGCCGCCGCTATCACGCCCTGAATCGAGGCGATTTGTTCAAAAATTTTGTTCACAGCACCATTTTACGTATTGTTCCCGTTGCGCCTCCGTAGCCCAAGGGGCATCGAAGACAGCATGTCGGATACCCAGGTTATCGGCCACCAGTACTTGCTGGAGATGCTGCCCCAGCAGCGTCATCTGGTTAAAATAATCGACCTCGAGGGCCACCGCTATATCGGCAAGCTTGCGGTAAATGAAATAAGTGATGAAAGCGCACCGTTGCGGATCACCCATTTGCGAACCCTCCACCAGTTCACCCATGAGGTTAACTTTCCAATGGGCATTAACCTGGGGAAGCGGTGTTTCCCCGCTAGTGGAAATATCCGCATGAGGTGTCCCCTCGACGGATGAGGCTTCCGTATTCTCTTCGAGAGGAGGCGCTTCCTGCACGACGCTGGACGCCGACATTCCCGGCACAGGCTCATCCGAAACAATACGAAGTTCCCCTGTTGCAGGCCGCTCATCCATCGTCAGCGGCCCCAGGTTTTTAGCCCTGGCCAATAATTTCTGATAAGGCGTTTCAATGGTTCGGGGCGGGACATGCCCCAGTTTGCGTGTCTTGATCCGCACAAGCCCCCCATCCCAGTGGCACATTTCATAAAAAGCCCCCTCCCCGCTTTTACCCGGATATTGGGCATGATAAATATCGCCACGGTGGATGAAAATGTCGCCGCTCTGATGCTGGCCGTGCACGAGAAGTAAAACCGAATCTCCGGAAAGACATCGCGTTTGCACGGTGTCAATGATGCGTGACATCACGGCATCATCGTCCTTATCCAGGATTTGATCACCCAAGCCCTGTTTTAAGAGCAGCCCGATCTCCTCCAGGCTTTTCTTGAAAGTTGCGGCATCATTCGGGCGCTTTAGAAAAAAATCGGCGCCGTTTTTATAAGCCTGCGCGCGGGACGTCTCATCCGGCGCATCACTCACGATGATAAACTTGCTTGCGGGTGCCTGCTGTTTCATCAGCGACAACAGTTGCAGCCCGTCCATTGCATCGAGCATCGAATCGAGCAGAATCAAATCGTACTGCTGGGGCACGATCTGCATCGCTCGCAGGGCATCAAGCTCAATATCAACACGGGCTTTGCCATCACCCAGGCTGAGCAAGGCCGTGCGCATCGCCTGGGCATATTCCCGTTGGGCAGTAAGAATGAGTCCCTGGCGTAACATCGTCTTGTCTCAACAATTCACAAACTTCGACATGTCTTATTTCGATAAAAGCCTGCAACCTCAATAGCTCGCCCTCCCGATAAAAATAAGTTCTTACCGCAGATGACAAATAACCGTAAATGTTGGAGCTAGTTACTCAAGATTTTTCGAGGCCAACCATTTTAAACCCACCACAAGAAATAGTTTTACGCTTTAAGGATTGCCAGTAAGCGAAGACTTGTCCTTAATTTCCCCTCCCCATGTCGTTGATCCACCGAGTCCTGCAGCGTATCCTAGGCCAGATTGCCCGATGGGTATGCGCCTGTCCCTCCCTTTTTCTGGTCGTCGGGGTTCTCCTAGCCATCGCCAGCACCTGGGTCGTGGCTACCCGCTGGAACGTCGTCAACAACACCAGTGACCTTCTCAGCGATAAATATGAGTCCAAGATCAATTACAATGAACTGCTGAAGGACTTCGGCAGCGATGCGCGTTTCATCGTCCTGATTAAATCACCCGACGTGACGAAAAATCGCCAGGCGGCGGATGAAATTGGAACTTATCTCGAAAGTCTCAAGCCCCACATCACCACCGTTCTTTCCAAGATCGATTTCTCAGCAGTAAAGCCGCGCCTCCTTTTCACCCTCGACATCCCCAAGCTTCAAAAAATCGTCAAGGAGGTGGAAGACGAGGCGGATACACAAAAGACCAATCAGCATAACTCCCAGCAGATCGCCCTCGACCTCAATTCGATCCTCAGCGAAGCCTCGCAGAAATTCAACGACAGCACCTACCTGCGAAAATCTGAGAATTGGAAGGACTTCACGCCCTTTGTGGCTCAATTCGTTTCCGTCCTCAACAAGGTCTCCTCGCAGGCGGAAGGCAATTCACCTTCCCCGGTAAAGGCCAAGGCTTCTGCAAACGACGCTACGCTCGATGAGGGCGATTCAAACGAGATGATCGCCCAGCACGAATACTTCAGCCTGCAGGATGGCCACACGATCATCGTTTTTGCCTACCCCGGCGAAATTGAAAAAGATTCCGAGGCACCCTTCAGCCATACGGTGGCGCAAATCCGCCAAAAACTCAAAGACCTCGAAGCCACCGAATACCCGGGCATGGAACTGAAGCTCACCGGGGAACCAGCCCTGGATGCCGACCAGATTTCCGCCTCAAGCTCCGATGCGGCCAAAGCAACAGGCATCACCCTGATACTCATTCTCATTCTGTTTATTTGCAGCTACCGCGCGTTGCTGCGTCCGGCGTTTACCTTTCTTGTCCTCATTATGGCGGTGCTCTGGTCGCTTGGATTTGCCCTGGTTTACGTCGGCCATTTTAATGTTCTCTCCATCGCCGTCATCCCGATGGTACTCGGCATCGGCATCGATTTTGGCATTCAGATTCTCGGGCGCTACGAGGAGGAACTCGGCCATCACTGTAGCGTTCCCCATGCGATAACCGCAGCCCTTGAGCATACCGGCGTGGCGATCATCACCGGCGGCAGCACCACGGCCGCAGCCTTCTTTACGCTCTGCTTCAACGATTTCGTGGGTCTGTCCGAACTCGGCATCATTGCTGGCACGAGCATGATTTTTTGCATCACGGCCAACCTGGTCGTGCTGCCCGCCATCTTTGTCCTGCGCGACCGCAACCGCAGCGAGGAACAGCTTCGCGCTCAATCGAGCGATTCTGCCTGGCACTTCATTCATAGCTGGGACCGCGACATGGTTCGCTCACCAAAACTCTGGATTGGCCTCAGCGTAATCATTTCGATCGTGGCCGCGCTGAGCCTCCCGTATCTCAAGTTCGATTACAATCTGCTCCATCTGCAAAACCAATCAGCCGATTCGGTCATCAATCTTTACAAGGTGATGGATGCTTCAAAGAACATCGATGGTGACGAGGTTTCGACCATCTATGCGTCTGTTGTGGTCAACAATATCGACGAAGCCCGTGATCTCAGTAAAAAACTCAAGGATCTGCCCGTCGTGGCCAAGGTCGAATCCGTGCTCGACCTTGTGCCGGAAGACCAGGACAAGAAACTTCCTCTCATCAAACGGATCGTAGCGGCGGCGGCTGAACTTAACGTGAAACCATCGACAAAAGCGGCGGTGGACATTCCCCGCGCCCGGAAAGACATCGCCACGCTTCTCGACCAGGCACAACAGGGCCTGGCCAAGGCCAAGGGCTATACGGGTTTATCCGCAATCGCACGTCAGGCCGTACAGGCATTTGGCGACATGATCCCCGCCCTCGAACGCTCCAAAAAAGCTCTCGGTTCCGCCAGCGTGGATGTGCTGCAAAAGCGTTTCAGCCCCTCTTCCACCGGAGCCTTCTCCAACATGCAAAAGAATATCGAATTTCTCAGGTCGCAAAAAGCTGACCGTGGACTGGCCCTCACCGATATTCCGCCGCAGCTTCAACGTCTTTTTCTCTCTCCAAAGAACGGTAAAATCCTGCTTCAGGTTTATGGCAAGAAAGACCTCTGGGAACGTGACCCGGACGAGAAATTCGTTCAAGCCGTACTCTCTATCTCGCCCAAGGCCACCGGCACACCCGTGCTGAATTATTATGCCACAGAATTGCTGCGCGTAAGCTATCTCTGGGCCGCTGTCTGGGCCTTCGTCGCCATTGTAGTTCTCATTTTTCTCCACTTCCAAAGCTTCAAATATCTTATCCTCACCCTTACCCCGCTGGTTCTGGCGGTGCTCTGGCGTACCGGTGCGATGGTCTGGTTCCATATCGAATTCAATCCGGCCAATATCGTCACGCTACCGCTGATCATCGGCATCGATGTCGCGTTTGGCGTTTATATCATTGACCGCTATCGCGAGGACGGAAAACTCAGCATCTTCTCCGGCAGCACGGGCAAGGCGATCATCATGTCTTCGCTTACCTCCCTCTTCGGATTCAGCTCGTTGCTCATCTCCAAGTTCAACGGCATGTTTTCCATCGGTCAGCTTATGTCCCTTGGCATCGCCATCGGTCTCGTGACCAGTATCTTCATCCTGCCGCAAATCCTGGTTCTTTTAAAACCGGGTACGCCTCGTGAAGAGGTCGCCGACACCAAGCCTGCCGACAAAAAGTAAGGCTGGTGCAAAAACTCGTTTTAAGAAATTCGTCATCCCGAGCGGAGGTGAGCCGGGAAGTCTGTTTGAGCGCATCGTTAACCCGAACCGCAGTCGAGGGATATGGCTCGATATATCAACACGCAGGAAAAGTGTCGCGTGATTTGTTTTTGATCGACGTTTCCCGCTTATCACTCATGCGACATGCGGGTTCTTGTTTTGTTCTTCAAGAACTTACGACGCTATTCCACGCTGCGTTTAATCAGGCCATGTCCTTCGACTGCACCTCGGATAACCCATGGGCTCAATCCAAGCATTTTGCATTCAGTTTCGCTCAGGATGACAAAGAGAGCTACGGTTTTGTTAATCGAAAACGCTTAACCGCTCTTTTACGGAAGAGAGACATCCAGGCGAATGAATTCCTTCGAGGCACCTGTCGCATTAACTTGAACCTGGATCATGGGATCACCCGTGGCCGGATCTGCGCCCAGATTCTGCGTAAAGTCGGGAGTCACCGTCTGCCATGTCTGCAAATCGGTCGAGGTTTGTACCCGGATGGTGATTCCTGTTTGCAACGGATTCTGGCGATAGGTCAGCGTGAGATATGGCGTTCCGCTCTTGGAGATCATACCCACGGCAGGCAGCGCGACACGATCAGTTGCACTCATCGCAACAGAGGGATTGATGTCGAACAGATACTTCAACAAATTGGAGACACCGTCATGTTGAGGGGTGACGGTCGGATCAGCCGATTGTTGGTGGAGGGTGGCCCATTGACTGAAAGTCGGCGCGGTAACCGTGATGGAAAAATTTTGTGTGCCAGTGGGATTGATCCCGTTGTCAGCTTGAACCGTTCCCGTATAGGTACCTGTCTGGGTCGGCGTGCCTGATAGCAGCCCAGCCGTTGTCAGGGTCAGCCCCGGAGGCAGGCTGCCCGAGGTCACCGTAAACGTAGCCGCAGAAGAGCCGCTGGCCAGGTAAGTGAAGCTGTAAGCAACCCCAACCGCTGCAGCGCTCGGCGAATTGGTAATCGAGATGGCCGAACCCACGGTGAAGCTCGGCATGACCATGCTGAAGGCATCGTAGCGCATTTCGCTCCAGGCGGTTGTCTGCGGAAATGCAGTACCCGGGTATAATTCAATGGTCACCGGGGTAAACACGACTTTCACGCTAATAACTGATCGACCGGCAGTCAGAGACTTGGGCAGAAGAAATTCCATTTCTTTAAATCGGCGACCAGAGACGGTATTGCTGGTAACGGTGGCATTCCCATTCGCATAGGCGCTGGTATTGGATCCCGCCGTGTACCAGGTCCCGGCTGCCGTCCATGTATTCGAGTTTACCGCCGGAACTCCGCCCCCAACCCCGGAGGGCGCAGGAGCGATGAAAACCGTGGCATTTTGGTTTGGATACAGATAATCGAGCTTGCGGCGAAGCAAGACCCCCACATTGGTGGAATCTATGGCGAGATTGAATATCGAGGTGCCTCCGGATGTCGAAATGGTGCGCCCCGTATCCGTGGTTGCCGCCGGAATGGAGGTACTAACGCCACCGTCATATTGCGAGGTAAGTGAGAAAGGTGCCGAGGCATTGGGCGATGAGTAAGAATGAGCCGTTTCGCTGGCAGCCCCAGAGGCGCCAATCTGAAGCGAATCAGTTTTCACCAGCGAAGCCACTGGTATCCCGTACCAATAAACAACGGTCGAATAATGATCCACTGAAGTATCGGATCCACCATGTTCAAGCTGGATGATTGCGTTCTTTCCAAAAGGCATCATGTCGGCCAGGAGAAAGCGGTAGCATGATTCAATTCCCCCGCTGATCCCCACTGGATGTCCCGCAAAAGGCAACGTCGTGATGGTGCCATTGTTCCAATAATCGCCGCCCATACCCCACTCTTCTGTGCCAGTACCCTGACCGCTGGGAGTCAGGCTATCGTCAAAGTAAAACCGGGGATCACCCTCGAGGGTACCCAGCATGCCGGCGGTGGAAAAAATAAGGGAAGTGCCCACAAAGCTGCCTGACCAACTCTGGCTCCCCTCCACCACATTGTTCTTGGTATCCAGCAGGACGAGATCCTTGCCGGATGTCCCAGTCCCCTGATCCTTATACGTTGCGTGGAAATAACCGACATGACTGGCCCGATCCGTAAAAGGCACCGTACTCACGCTCCACTGGATATCGCTGAACGCAATCCCATTGCCAACCAATTGAATATGGGCCGATTGAAAAAACGGCATGGGGAAATAACAGGTCAGTTGCGCCCGCTGGCTGGCTCCGCTTCCAACATACTGGATTGTCATCGGAAATCCCTTAACCAAATATTGACCGTCAGTTGGCGAGCTGGGAGCCATGGTTCCCGCGCCGTAGAAGAGGGAGATGGGCGCATCGACGGAAGCTGTGCCGCGATTATCCCAAGTGATGCGTACATGAACGGTCGAAAAATTGGAGGCAGCCGTGGTCGGAACGGAAAAATTGAGCGCACGAATCACAGCCGGCCCCGTCAGCGTGGTGACATCCACGCCACTGCTGCCCGAGGTATTACTCGTGGTCAGCGTCATTGAGCCGGTTTGGGTGGCTAATCCTGCGGGAACGGTTAACCCTGCGGAAGCATTGGTAACGAGGAGATTCGATCCTGACAAATTGACCAGGTTGACAAGAGTCGTACTCGGCCCAGTCGTTCCATTCCAAGGGGTGACAGTTGAGGAGAGCGTGGCACCGGCTTCGAACAGATCATAAATGTAGTAGCCCGTTTCATAGCCAGTATTCGCGTAACCCATCCGGAACGAATTCGCAAATTGGAGGGGATTCATGATGATATCGGCCCCCGCCGTCGTACCTGCTTTCAAAGAAAACGGTGCAACAAAAGTGGGAGAGCCGGGTGAGAAGCCTCCCGCTTCCGTCACGATGTTATCAGTGCCATCAACCGTATAGTGCCATGGAGAACCGTGGTTATTATTATAACGCATGAACTCAACAACTCCGCCCCCCAGATTTCCCCTGATATCCAAGGGTACTCCGAGACCTATGGAATCCGTAACGCCGCCGTAATCCGCATCGTAGAGCATATTACCGGGATCCGAATTTCCACCAGTCCTATCGCAGGTGCTAACCATATAGGCGCGCATGCCGATACGCTGGTCGCACCAATGATCCCACATGGTATAGGCGTCCAAACCGACGGGAATGACAGGTGGAGTATCCGCATGGAGACGCGGCAAAAGAGCAGCTAAAAGAACGATGCTCGCAATCAGCCTTGTCAGGCTGGTACGCGTTTTCCCTTGTGTGCTGAAAGCTATTTTCATGATGATTCGTTAATCTTATTAACCTTTATAGCGGCGGAAAATTACCCGCCACCTCTGGT
>Ga0206928_1255_pt1 | contig 10201 bp, 8 predicted proteins | sample Alteio_BWOrgHeat_21_FD_152941 | JGI IMG/M metagenome (GOLD analysis project Ga0206928, IMG submission 152941) | Enriched cells from forest soil in Barre Woods Harvard Forest LTER site, Petersham, Massachusetts, United States -... | ecosystem: Environmental > Terrestrial > Soil > Temperate forest > O... | reverse complement strand
AAGTCATTCTTATCGATTGAAGAATAACATTTAAGGGTTCTGTTATTATTTCCGGTGTTTCCACAATTTTTGTTTTTGCTATTGCTTGATTGATTTGAGGCAATTTCTCAAGGATAGCCCTCACTTCAGTCCCTAATTTAACTCTATCTAGAGGTTCAACAGATTGGAATCTCGTTTGATAATGCAGGGCAATCCCCCGATAGAGCTGTTCGAGTTTTTTTATAGCAGAATTTCTATGTTTATCTTTTTTAAGATTGCAAACTTCTCTTTGACGATTGTAAAAGTCAAGAGTTTCATTAAATTTACCTTTTCCTAATTTATAAGCAAAAGGAACAGCTAAAAGCGGGGCCAATGAAGACATCAAACACGCTGTCGAGAAAAGACTTTCACCATTAACACAACTACTAACACAACTACGCAAAATTTCCAGCGTTTGCGGGTAAACAACATAGGCAGAAGCTGTCAATACCGTTACCATTCCCACCACAGTTCCCAGTCCCTTAAAGGTACCGGTTATAACTGCTGTTGCATAAGATTTTTCTATATGATAGATGCCGATTGTGTTTGCCTTAACTATATTAAGACTATTTTTAACCTCGGTTGGAATAGCATTTACTCCAATCTCCTCATACGGCATTAAAGCTAAAATTTCCGCATTATAACAATTAACATCGACGCCATTCTGATACTTTTTTCCCGGGCTTCGGAATTCAAAAGCATAATTTTTAATTTCTTTTATGATAGATGTTAGTTTGCTAAGAACTTGATCAATTTCAAGCGCACTCAAATCTAATTTAGCCAGACCTGATTTAAAAACAGGGTACTTATTAAACAAACAATCAATTAAAACTTTAAGTTTAAATATTTCTTTTGGATTATCAACTATTTTATTATATTTTAAAGAAAATCCTTGGGCAACATGGTCATACACCGCGCGATTTTGATCCAAAATTTCCTTATGGGATTTTTTACTTATTCCTTCCTTTTTCCGCTCGTTTTCTTCATATAAATCGTTAACCATCCGGCTAAAGGCGCTGCTTGCTACCAGGGGGATTGTCATTAACAATCCCAATGAGATGCCTATTGCACCTCTTAAAGGCGCTATTCCTATAATTCTTTTTGAACCTACATCAAGAGTGGCAAAAGCGCCAAAAGTTGCAACTAAAGAACCAGGGGTCGTGTAAGGAATAAGTGCGTCGACAACCGGTAGACTAGTTGCTGGCAACAAAGGGGTATTATTAAGAACAGTCGCTATGAAGTCATGATTTACAATCATTTTAGTTATTTGGTAAGCCGCTGTGCATACAGTTAAACATACCACAGTAATTGGCACACCATAACTGATGACAGTAGCAGTAGTTTTTTTTAAACGATCGGCTAAAGTGATTTGATTAGCTTTGTACTCCTCAAATGCCCTTAAGGCTTGCTCCGTTGTCACTTGTTTTAAACATTGAGCTTCGTATAAAATGGATAGATTTTTGTCAAAATGCGTGAAATCGAATTGAGAATTAAATGAATCGGGAATAATTAGCATAGTGAGGGTACCTACTATAAAATTGTTGTATCGTAAAAAACAAAAAATATAAAATTAAAATAGACTACTTCTCCATGCAAATCAACAAAAATCGTTGGGTTAAATTCACAAAAAATCTAGTGTCTAATTGCACTACCGCTTGAGTTTATGCAATCAGACACGAGGAATGCAGATTAATATGCTCGAAAAAACAAAAGAACATGAAAGATTAGAACTTCACCGTAAGCGGCAAGCTAACTGGAAACAATGGGGCCCCTATCTTAGCGACAGGTCCTGGGGTACCCTTAGGGAAGATTACAGTACCGAAGAAAACCCCTGGAAGTTTTTCACGCACGACCACGCCCGCAGCCGCACATATCGTTGGAATGAAGATGGGTTAGGGGGTATTTCAGACCGCAATCAATATCTATGCTTCGCACCAACTTTTTGGAATGGCAATGACCCTATCCTCAAAGAACGTTTTTTTGGACTTACCAATCTAGAAGGAAATCATGGCGAAGATGTAAAAGAATGTTATTTCTATCTCGATAACATCCCTACACACAGCTACATGAAAATGCTATACAAATACCCTCAAGCAGAATTCCCATACGCCAAACTTATCGAAGAAAATGCGAAAAGAACCCTTAATGAACCGGAATATGAATTGATCGATACCGGCATCTTTGACGATAATAAATATTTTGACATCGAAATTGAATACGCAAAAGCAACTGAAAACGACATTTTAATAAAAATAACCGCCCATAATCGCGCGAATAATCCAGCTTATCTTTGCATTCTCCCCACCTTATGGTTTCGCAATACATGGATTTGGGGATATCCAAATGGACCGATGAACGATGTCGATAAAATGCCTGTTCTGTCATTGCAGAATAGTCCAAGCTCCCTTTATGCTACCATTGAAGCCGAGCATCCAGCTCTTGGTAATTATTATCTATACGCCGAAAATACCAATAAAACCTTTTTTACCAACAACAATACAAACCGGCAAAAGCTTCTTAAAAAATCCAATATTACTCCTTATGTTAAAGATGCTTTTCATAGATATTTAATCAATAAGGAAAATGAGGCAATCAATCCTGAAAGAAAAGGTACAAAAGCTGCTGCTTTTTATGAAAAAGCTTTAGAGGCAAATGAATCATGGGAAGTTCATTTGAGATTATCCCATGAAAAACGAGAATTTCCTTTCCAAAACTTCAATGCGGTTATTGATGAACGTATTCGCGATGCCGATGAATTTTATTTATCTTTGCAGAATCACCTAACTTCTCTAGAAGAAAATATGATTCAACGCCAAGCTTTAGCTGGATTGCTGTGGAACAAACAACTTTATTATTACGATGTTGAACAGTGGCGGAAAGGTGATCCAAGCCTGCTGACGAAGAGAGAAAAAAAACTGGAAAAGAACAATGAATGGGATACCTTGGTTAATTTTGATATTATTTCCATGCCTGACAAATGGGAATACCCTTGGTATGCTAGCTGGGATCTTGCTTTCCATTGCGTCTCTTTAGTGCTTGTTGATCCCGATTTTGCCAAAAGGCAACTCACTTTGATCACGCGCGAATGGTATATGCATCCCAATGGTCAGTTGCCGGCGTACGAATGGAATTTTAGCGATACTAACCCTCCTGTATTAGCTTGGGCTGCTTGGCGTGTCTATAAAATCGATGCCCATATGAATGGAACCCTTGATCAAGAATTTTTAAGTGGAATCTTTCATAAGTTATTGATTAATTTCACATGGTGGATTAACCGCAAAGATGCTGCTGGCAGAAATATATTTCAAGGAGGGTTTCTGGGGCTGGACAATATTAGTTTATTCGACCGCAGTCAACCTTTACCGTCGGGTGGCCATATCTATCAATCTGATGCCACTGCGTGGATGGCGTTTTATTGTATCATTATGATAAAAATCTCAATCGAACTTTCACGTGATCGGGCAAGCTACGAAGAGCTCGCAACCAAATTTTTTGAACACTTTATGCGTATCTCCGGGGCCATGCTTAATTGCGGTGGTCAAGGTTATTCTCTTTGGGATCCTGTGGATGGCTTTTTTTATGATGTGATTTCCATGCCCGATAACTCCATCATCCACCTTAAAGTGCGTTCGATGGTAGGGTTATTACCGCTATTAGCCGTTGAGACAACGAGCAAGGAATTTATTGATAATCATCCTCTTTTTAAAACGCGCATGAATTGGTTTTATACGCGCCATCCACATCTTCAAAAAAACATGGCTTCATTAAATATTCAAGATGAAAGTGACAAAGAGCTTTTCGCGATGCTTTCTCGCGAACGTCTAATCAGTATTTTGGGATATATGCTCGATGAAAATGAATTTTTGTCTGAGTATGGGATAAGATCCCTTTCCAGATATCATGAAAAAAATCCTTATGAATTAAAAATTGACAATAAAACCTATACAATTAGTTATGAGCCAGCCGAATCAAAAAGCCGTTTATTTGGTGGTAACTCTAACTGGAGAGGTCCTGTTTGGCTTCCGCTTAATTTTTTGATTATTGAATCCCTTCAAAAATTCCATTATTTTTATGGAGAAAACTTAAAAGTGGAATTTCCCACTGGTTCAGGTAAATGGATGTCGCTATGGGAAGTGTCTGTTGAACTTTCCCGCCGTTTAATCAACCTTTTTACAAAAAATGAAGATGGTTCTAGACCCGCCGACGGGCAGTATAATCGTTTTAAAAACGACCCGCATTGGCAAAATATGATTCTCTTCTACGAATTTTTTCATGGTGAAACGGGGGTTGGATTAGGTGCCAGCCATCAGACGGGCTGGACGAGCCTGGTTGCTAAGCTCATCCAACAATCTGGCCGACCAAAAAAACGCACTTGGGGAGAGGATTCAAAAAATTACAAAATTAAATCATAGGGTTGTGAAAAAATAGAGATTCAGGGCGAATTGCCCGAATTATAATTTTTTCACAGCCTCGTAATTCTACTATTTACCCGGGCATGTAAGGTGTTTAAAAATCGTCTCTTTTACAATAACAAGGTTCTGAGCAGCATTTTTAGCAACGTCGCTCCCTCCATGTTTATCTGGATGAACTTTTAAAAAAATCGACCGATAACTTTTTGCGATTTTATTGCATACACTTTGGCAAATGGTTAATTCCTCAGCATACTTACTTGCACAATTTGTATTTAAGATCTCATCTTGAGTTAAATTAAAAAACTTTGCAGCATGTCCTTTGTTATTAGATCTAAAATCAGCAGAAGTTAATTGCTCCATTTCGCTTAAATTTTGCCATTTATATTCAGTCGAATTTTGAATAAATCCCAATAAACCGCTAACTCTTACTAAGTCTGCAATTATATTTGCCGCATGAATCAATCCAGCCGAAATTGTTTGCAAAGGTTTTGTTTTCAAATTCAAATAACAATTTTTTAATTTTGGCAAAGAATTTGATGATGTATTAAAAAATGACATTAGTGAAGAGCCAACTATCACTGATATTAGTAATGGAGATAAATATTCTTTAAGCATAAATTCATCTGCCATGCTATAGATTGCAATTGCCGTTAATGGGAATAAACTACTGCTGATTACCTGACGAATTTTAGAAGTTGTTTGAGGGAGCGTTCCACTCATAGTACGTAAACGAGCCAAGTGTGATGAAAACAAAAACATGCCGGACACAGCTAAATTACCCAGCACAGCACTATTAATTGCAGTTCCTTCCACTTTAGAGTCTTTTATTTCAGTAGCATAATTTATTGTTTTAAATAAAAAACTATACTCAACAACGTTAAGTCCGAATTGCACTACATCTTGGGAACTAATTAAATCTTGATTTAAAAAATCATCCATGCGTGGAATGCAGTTAAAATTAACATTCATAGTACACTATTCCTAATCAATACTTATAATTATATCTATATTTAAAAAAAATTGTAAACTATTAATCATATAGGTGCAAGCTTTAATTAATAATTAAAAAATTAACATCTAAGGGATAATTACTCAGAAAGTGAGGTAAACCTTTTTTGAGCAGTAACAACTTTATGGAACCGACTTAATTGCACCCAATTTCGATAGTAATTACCTTTTTCCTTGTGTAATTTTTTTTTTGTAGTTAAAAAGAAAATCTCACCCTAAACAAGGAAGTCCCTATGTTGAAAGAACATCCAAAGACCTGGGTTATTGTCGCAGACAAGTGTAAAGCAAAAATATTCCGTATCGTAAAATTTCCCAGAATAGAAGAAGTTTCTGATTTACAGCATCCCGAAAGCGCTCTTCATAATCAGGATCTTGTTTCTTCCAGGCCAGGTAGAACCTTTCAGAGTATGGGCAATGGTAGATCTTCCTATCAACCGGAAACAGAACCGAAGCAAGTTGAAGCTATAAAATTTGCAACAGAAATAAGCCATACACTTTCCACGGCTTTAAATAACGGAGAATATAATCAGTTGTATGTAATCGCAGAGCCTTCGTTTCTTGGATTGCTAAGACAGCATATTAGCCCGCAAGTTCAAAAACTTATTCTAGCAGAAGTCGGCAAGCAACTTACAGGCTCAAACAAGGAAGCTATAGAGAAACATTTAGCAGAAATTTGATGAACTGACAATATTGATAATCACAGCTCATAAAGCTGTTGTGGTAAGTGTTAAAGTAGTTAAGGAAAACTTGTTTAATCGTGCAATGGAATCAATAAGGGTGGCAATGGAAAGAACAGTATAGATTGAGCAATTTATATCTTTTAAGACATAGCGGCAGCCGGATTTGAACCGACGACACATGGATTATGATTCCATTGCTCTACCGACTGAGCTATACCGCCGTAAGATTCTTAGTTGCTTTAAAAATAGCGGGGGAAGGATTCGAACCTCCGACCTTTGGGTTATGAGCCCAACGAGCTAACCCCTGCTCCACCCCGCGTTATACCAGCAACTAGGTTATTGTCGAATGCATATCTTAGCAAACCTCATCTTTAACAACAACCTAAAAAGAAAAAAAAATTAAGTAAATCCTAAAAAAGCCTTCTAAGATAGATTAAGGATAGTTTTTATTAAAGAATTTTTCTGAAATCAACTCGTAAGTTTTCGAAGTGGCTCCCTTCACAACAGAAGATAGCCGCAAACCACCATCGCCCAATAACTTACGATAATTATCGTTTTGAAAAAGATGGATTAGTTGAGATTGAAGGTCTTTTAATTCTACTTGAATTCCAGCCCCGTATTCTTTCATTAAATTAACAAGATCGGGCTGAGCTTGCATAAAGGGACCAAATATAACCGGCACTCCATACCAGCAAGGTTCAAGAATATTATGTCCACCTACCTTTTGAGTATAACTACCAGCCACAATTGCCACATCAGCGACTTGATAACATTGCCTCAACAGTCCCATGGCATCAATTAGAATGACTTGAAAGGGCTTATTGTTATCATCCCTCTTGCTTAGTCTTCGATAGGCAACAGCCTTCTTTTGTAAGAGTGTTTCAACCTCGTTGAAACGTTCGGGATGTCTTGGAACAAGCAATACTTTTAAGTTAGGTAAAGTTAACCAAATATTGCTTAAAACTTCGAATAATTGGGATTCTTCAGGATGATGACTCGAACCAATGACTAATATGGGATCGGTAGACTTAATACCAAGTGTCTGTTTCCAGGATTTGAGTTGCTCTTTTGGCAATTGAGCGTAATTCCCATCAAATTTCATATTTCCTGTCACAACGATTTTATCATTATGAACACCGATTTCTTCAAATCGTTTGCCATATAAATGACTTTGGACACAGAAAAGATCAACAAAGGAAAAAAGATCGTTAGCAAAGAAACGGAATTTTTTAAATCTCTCTAATGATGTTTGCGAAATCTTGCCATTAACCAGAACTACATTGGCACCATTTTTTTTAGCCGACTTCAATAAATTAAACCAAAAATCTGATTCACAAAGTATCAAGAGATCGGGTCTCGTTCGCTTAATGATAGGATTAATTACCCATCGGAAATCAAAAGGCAAGTAAACATGATAATCAGCGTCAATGCTTTTACCAGACTCCATGTAACCTGTTTCTGTAGTAGTAGAAAAAACAACAATTGGATGATTCACACCTGAAGCAATTTTTTTTACTAAAGCCGTAACAGCTTTCGTTTCTCCTAAGGAAACCGCATGGATCCACACAAGGGGCCGGCCATCCTTATTGATTACAGGAAAGCCGACACCAAAACGTGCAAGCAAGCTTTTACGGTATTTCCCTTTAAAAATCAGCTGGTATAAAAATCGCGGCAGTGCAGCCACAGCCAACAACAACAAGCAGCATTCATAAAAAAAAGAGACTAACATAAGATTTCAACACCGTAAAGACTAAAAAATTATTTCTGGCTGGTACTTGTATCCACCTGATAGGTTAAAATTTGCCATTTGCCATCTTCCAGATAAAGGGTAACAAGCTCGAAACCAGTTTTATGTGAAAATACCGTTTTATAAAACATGACGATATAATCACCCTTTGGCATACCGCTGGGGTCTTTTGCAGTGCGCTGATCTTGAATTTCCCTTGATGAGACAGCGCCTAATGGACGTCTCGTTGTATCTAAAAGATGCACCCATTCATCTTTATTGATCGTTAATTTAGCTAACGATGCTAATTTATCCCAACTTTCCGCATATCGATTACTGTCAACCACTCCAAGCCAGGCTTTTGCTGCATTAGCAGAAGCCTGGAGGACCGCGGGAGAAAATTCATCGGAAACTGCATTTGCCATTTTTTGTGTCTCAGAGGGAGCAGCGACCTGTGCAGCAAATAATGAAAATGAAGCTAAGCTAAAAGCCATAGTGGTTAGTGAGCGGAAAAAAATAGAATTCATAAAAATCTCCTTAATTATTCTTTTTCTGACAATGTGCATTATAGTTATTTCACTTATTAAGGCTATGACGTATTGACCATCCAAAGAGAAAATCTTTCTAAAAAATCGATAAATTCAGGCAAAAATTCAGCTGGAAAATGATATTTTCTGTCAGAATCGATCAATGTTTTGCGAAAGCAGCTAAGCCACACTTGCCGAGCATTTTCATTGATCGTAAAAGCAAGATGCCTTTGACGCATCATTGGGGAACCATGTTTTTGTTGGTACAGAGGAGGTCCTCCAAGAAGAAAAACAAAAAAAGCCCCGGATTTTTTTGAAGCTTCTTTCACATCAGCAGGAAATAAATGTTTTATATCTGAATTGCCAAGTTCTACATAAAAATCTTCAAGCATTTTAAAAATATTGGACTCCCCCATTCTTGCAAAAATTTCCGGATTTGGTCGATCCTGAGGGGGGCCTCCCGGTGGAACATAAAAATCTTTTCTATTATTCATATGCATTATTGATTAATCTCGTTAATTAGTTTAAGGTGCATTTATGCCTAAAATAATTCTTCCAGAATCCGACGATGATCTGCTTGATTCATGCAAATTTGATACTTATCGCTCCTCTGGGGCCGGTGGACAACATGTCAATGTCACAAATAGTGCCGTTAGACTAACTCATATCCCCACAGGGATCATTGTGACAAGCCAGCAAGAGCGCAGTCAATATCTGAATAAAAAAATCTGCCTAGATAAAATTCGCAAAGCTGTGGAAAAACTCAACTATAAAAAACCAAGACGTATTCCCACAAAGATGCCTAAATCGGTAAAATTAAAAAATAGTGAACAGAAATCCAAAAATTCTTCAAAAAAACGTCTTCGGGAACGTCCTTCTCATACTAATGAGTGAAAGGTTTTAGCTATAGCCCTCAACTCACCATCTAATTTGATTAAAAATGCATGTCGTAATGTTAAGTTTTATATATTCCTCTTCAGTAATTTTACCATCTAATAAATCACAAAAATGATTTACTTTTTCTATGTTTTTTTTAGAAAAATTATCACCTTTACAATTATCTGATAAAATAAATGTTATATTTTGAAGTATTCCTAATTCAAAATAATTATTTACAGGTAGAATTAACTTGGTTTTTGCTTTATCAAATGAAAATATATTATTAACAGCGAAATTATAATTCATTACGGCTATACCATTTATTACCTTTACAAGGTCATGTGGAAGTGTCTTAAGCAAGCCTAAGCCGGCATTGGCTATGCAAATTAATGTAATTATTTTATTTTTATATTCATTTAAGCATTTTTTACTAGCAACTGCATAATTATTAAAACTATCTTTCAACAAACTCTCAAATTTCCAAAAAGGAATTTCAGAAAATCCTGTCATTTGCCTCAACAAGGTAGTATTGACTTTTCCTTCAACTAAAGTGTGGCAAAAATTTTGAACAATTTTTTTTTCAGATTCATACCCTATTGAATTCATAAATACACCTTGCTTAAAACAATTTTAAAAAAATAAATTTAAGATTATTCATATCATCTGCATAAATGGCTCTAAGAGGCTGTGAAAAAATTAGAATTCGGGCGATTTTAATAAGTTTTTTTTCGCAGATTTAAAACGTTACCTCCATCCACAACGTCTACTTCAGTTGTGGATGGAGGTAACGTTTTTAAAGATGCAAAAAAAAATATTAAAAGCGCCCTGAATCTCTATTTTTTCACAGCCTCTAAGCCGCTATGATTATGATGGTAAAGTGTTAAAGACTAAAATGCCACTGGAATTAATTGGTTTTTGATGATGAAATTATTCAAAAAAAGTCTTAGAAAG
>Ga0206928_1253_pt1 | contig 10266 bp, 8 predicted proteins | sample Alteio_BWOrgHeat_21_FD_152941 | JGI IMG/M metagenome (GOLD analysis project Ga0206928, IMG submission 152941) | Enriched cells from forest soil in Barre Woods Harvard Forest LTER site, Petersham, Massachusetts, United States -... | ecosystem: Environmental > Terrestrial > Soil > Temperate forest > O... | reverse complement strand
TTCGAATTTACCATTTACGACTCTAAAGCTTTTTTCATTCCCTCGATGGTTCTCTTCCGTCGCTTTTAATAGAGTTTGTAATTTAGAATGTTCCATTTCAGCTTGAGAATTCCTAATTTTTTCACTAGAACTAAACATACCATAGCTTAGCATCTGCTCTAAATTATTGATTATATTAATCTCGGACTGTTTTTTTTGAATATGATTTTGGTATTGAGTTTGAATTTTAGTAGCTAAATATTTTCCCACAACCATAGCTGAAATCCCTGCCGGAATTAACACTGCTGTTGGCATTGTCACGGAAAAGAAATTGCAAAGAAATACTGCAGTTATCCCTAAACATGGGTAGCCTATACAGTCCAGCCGAGTGATTAGTCTATCTCTCCAAACCTCTACATGGGTCAATGAAAATTGAGCCTGAGTTAAAGCAGCACTATTTTCAACATAAACATCAAAATTGATATCAAAGTTTGATTTAGCTTCTATTATATTTTCACCATGTTTAACAAAGTTTTTTGCAATTTTTTGAAAAAAAATAGTATCTTCTTCTGCAAAATTAATTGTAGTTTGATTGCTTGGAAAACAATAACTTGGATAAGAATAATTATTATTAGAGGCTGACATGGTGTGCACTCCTATTAAAATTTTGTTAATTCAAAGGTTTAATATAATTACACCTTGTAACACGCAATTAAATTAAAATATTTTTTGCTAATTAAATATTGTTATTTTCTTTATCATTACAATTTAAATACTTTTTGTAAAGTGTTAACTTAAAAAATGTTAACTTAAAAAAAATCACGAAAAAAGCAACTTGCTTATGAATAAAAATTTTAACCTGGAAACGGCAGTTCAAGATGATAAAGTGATGCAAGATTTTGAGTTAAAATCACTTTCTAAACATTCGCACCGGCTGAGAACTTACAAAGAGCGCTCTATTTGACACGTACTTCCTCGGGTCATCTTTGAAACAGCATAGATGCTTAATAAGCTAAGGAAGAACCCGGGAATCATCGCAGGAATAGCAAGATCTGTGAAGTAAACGTTGATCTCATCCCATATGCCCGCTACCATGCCTCCCACTAACACTCCGGCAATAGCCCCATACTTATTTGCTGATTTGGAGTAAAGGGACATTAAGACCAATGGACCAAAAGCGCAGCCAAGTCCTGACCAAGCATATAAGACCGCTTCCTGGATCGATGAGTTTTTACTTAATGCAAAAAACAAAGAAATTGCAGAAACAAGGAACACACCCAAACGGGAAACGGCCAACAACTCAAGAGGGGAGGCATGCTTTCTGAAAATATGCTTATAAAGATCTTCACTACATACTGATCCGCACACTAAAATTTGCGAATCGATTGTGGACATGCTTGCAGCTAACAAACCGCAAAGGATAAAGCCTGCTGCTAAAGGATGAAACAATGACTTGACCATTTCAATAAATACGCGCTCCGGATTTTCCAAGCCCTGCCCATAATAGGCGATAGCAACAAAACCAACCGCCGCCGCCGCCGATAAAGCTGTCATTTGCCAAATCATGCCGACGTATTTAGATTTTTTCATGTTTTCGGCATTATTGATTCCCATGAACTTTGTGACAATGTGCGGCTGGCCAAAATAACCCAGTCCCCAAGAAAGTGTTAAAAAAATAATCGCTAAAAAAGAATCAAACGACATATCGGGGATTAAATCCAGCGATATTTTTTTTGCTTCGGCAGCTGCTAAGATACTGCTAAAACCATTTTCAAGAGTGAAATATGCCGCTATCGGAACAATGACGATCATACAAAGCAGAAACAGGGCTTGGAAAAGATCTGTCCAGGCAACAGTGATAAAGCCGCCAAAAAAAGTGTAGATCAAGATGACTACACTGGCAATGGTCAATCCTACATAGAAATTTATCCCGAACATCGATTCAAAGATGCCCCCCATAGCAATCAAGCCGGCAGAAACATAACAAGTCAGAAAGAAAAGAGCTACAATAGCTGTTAATACCCTGAGGATCCCTGTATTGTCATTAAAACGCTTTTCGAAAAAAGTAGACAAAGTATAGCTGTCATATTTTTCGGTCGACATACGCAGTTTTTTTGCCACAAATTGCCAATTCATCAACATTCCCAGGATAAGACCGAAAGCAATCCATGCTTGGGAAAGTCCACCAATATAAATGGCGGCCGGAAAAGCCATGAAAAGCCATGAGCTCATATCGCTTGCATGAGCGGAAAGGGCTGTAACCCAGAAGTTCAATGAGCGGTTGCCGACAATAAAATCTGCTGCTGAGGTTTGTCGATGATGGGAAAAAAGGCCTATGGCTAAGAGGACGCAAAAGTAAGCAGCAAAGGGAAGCAGTAAATTAATATCCATAATCATAACTTCAAGGGATTTTGTATTGATGAGTCAATAATAAAGTATCCAGGAAAGTATCAATGTTTTAAAGGGAGTTGTCAAGACTTTTGTGTGGGGGGCCTGAGAGAGGCCGAGAAAAAATTAGAATGCGAGCGATTTTATCAAGATTTTTTCGCAGATTTCAAATTCCCTTCCCTTCCATAACGTTCACGTTCCGTTGTGGAAGAGGAGGGAATTTGAAAGATGCAAAAAAGGTTGATAAAAGCGCTCTGCATCTCTATTTTTTCTCGGCCTCAGAAACCTCGGTTGCGATTAAAAGTGAGGATTGAATCCCACCCATACATAAATGTGGATAATGTGAAAAATTACTCCACAAATTATAATAATAATGGTAAAACCATTCCTTAAGAACCTGTTAAATATCTATGATTAGGATGTTTTACTGCTATAAATTTACTAGAGTAGTGTGGATTTTTAACGCAGCGTTAAAATTTATGCGACTATAGTAACAGCAAAGCATCCTGATCATAGATAGATAAATATTCAACAGATTCTAAGATCATCTTAATTAAGGAAACGACATGAAAAAAGCAAAACTTGTGATCATAGGCTCTGGTCCGGCAGGCTATACAGCGGCAATCTATGCAGCCAGAGCAAACCTGGAACCTATTGTTTATGAAGGATTTTTTAGCGGACCGGCCGGCGGGCAGCTAATGACAACCACAGAAGTAGATAATTATCCGGGTTTCCCTGAAGGAATTACCGGACCCGAACTCATGCTGCATTTTCGCAAGCAAGCCATCCGCTTTGGCGCTGTTATGCTGCAAGAAGATGTTAAGGAAGTAAGTTTAGCTGCACACCCTTATAAGGTTGAAGGCGCTAAGAACTCTTACATGGCAGAATCGATCATAATCGCCACAGGGGCCACAGCAAACCGCCTACCAATACCAGGCACAAGTGACGGGGAATTTTGGCAACGTGGAGTAACGTCTTGTGCTGTGTGCGATGGGGCTATGCCAATTTTTCGCAATAAAGATCTATATGTGATTGGCGGAGGGGATTCTGCCGTGGAAGAAGCCACTTTTCTCACAAAGTTTGCAAAAAAAGTCTATTTAGTCCACCGTCGCGATAAGCTGCGTGCTTCAAAAATTATGCAACAACGAGCCTTGACACACCCAAAATTGGAAGTGATTTGGGATACCGAGATCATTAAAGTTTCAGGAGAAGCTGTGGTAAGTCAAGTTACATTAAAAAATGTCAAAACACAAGAAGAGTTCGTAAGAGATGCCGGCGGTGTTTTTTTCGCTGTGGGGCATACGCCTAACACGGAATTTCTAAAAGGGCAGCTTGAATTGCACGATAATGGATACCTTAAAGTGATCCCCGGAACATCAAAAACAAGCATTGATTTGGTTTATGCTGCAGGGGATGTGCAAGACCATGTGTACCGTCAAGCGATAACAGCAGCCGGAACCGGCTGCATGGCTGCCATCGAAGCTGAAAGGGAACTTTCTGCGCGAGGAATTACTGAGTGATGAAAAAATATGGCTTGGCCCTCATTGCAACCTACTTCTCACTAACCAATCAGGTGGCAGCGACGGAATTAAAGCCATGGCATGACACTATTTACAGCACCGAATTTAATGGGTCATGCCTTATCCAGCAGTTTAATCAATTAGATACAAATTGCGGGTTGAAAAACAGATCTGAGATTGATGCCTTTTACACATTTGGTGCTTTAGGGGTAGCTGAAGCAAATACTACTGTAGAATTGGAACTCTCTGCGTTAAATAGTCGCCATAAAAAATTTGGTTTTAGCAGCCTTAAAGCCACAGCCCGTTATTTTTTGTTTAATGATGTGATCGGGGATCCTGTTTCTTTGGCAATTGGAGCTTCATGTTCAACGATTTTTAAGGCAGCAAGAAATAATATTGCAACATTTGATCATGGCGGCATCGCAGGCGAAGTGCATGCAGCCATAGGCAAAGAGTATTCCTGCGAGCAATTTTGGGTGTCGCGTATTTGGGGTGTTTTGGGACTGGGAATCGCCGATGTAGGCTATCCTTGGGCGCGGGCAAACTTAGTTTGGGAATATAACCGGTGGGAAATTCACCAATTAAGAATATTTGCCAATACGCTATGGGGCTTTGGTAACAAAAATCTTCCGTTTCATTCTTCATTTCATGGCTATGGCAAAGTCGGTTATCAAGCAATCGATGTAGGGGCTCGCTATGGCTATATCTTGCCCAGTAATGTTTTTCTTGGAATAGAGTATGCTTATCGAGTATTCGGCCGCAATTGCCCCGTATGCGTCAATCTTTTCAAAATTGAATTCAATTATCCTTTTAGCCTTTGATCCTAAAATCTAGTGAAGAGATTCTTATTTTTTATTTTTCCCAGATAGCCATAGCTGTGGCATAATCACGTCCATGGCTTATCGAAAGATGGATGGTTGGAGAATCAAACAATCCTTTTAGCTCTGAAGATAACTGCACCTCGGGTTTTCCATGAGCATTATTAATGATCTCGATGTCGAGCCAACCAATACCATCTCTAAAGCCTGTACCTAATGCCTTGACTATAGCTTCCTTCGCTGCAAAGCGTCCGGAAAAATGCCGCAATGAATCTTTATGGCGCAAACAATATGCCTGCTCATCCTGAGTAAAAATGCGGTCCAAAAAACGTTGCCCAAAGCGTCCTATGGAATCTTCGATTCGCTCCAGTTCGATAATGTCTGTCCCTATTCCATAAATCATCATTAAACTGCATAATAGTTAGAAGGAGAGGGGTCCTTTTCTGAGATAATCCCTGCAAGCGATGGTTCTTCCGCAAATTCAGAGTCGACAGCATTGCAAAATATCATGCGGCCGGAAGTCGTATGCTTAATGGATAGGACTTGCGCCCTGATTGTTGCTCCGATATAATCCGCTCCTCCATTAACAACGACCATTGTGCCATCATCCAAATAGCCCACCCCTTGTCGTGGTTCCTTGCCAAAACGCTGTATTTTAATATGCAGACTTTCCCCATTTTGATTTAGGGGTTTCATTGTGTTGGAAAGCACGTGGATATTAATGAAGCGGATGCCCTCAGAAATGGACACGGATTGGGTTCGTGAAGCATCAGAAGTAAGGATGCTTGCTTCTGTTTGTTTAGCTAATCGCAAAAGTTTCGTTTGAGTATCGTATAAATCTAAAAAATTATTTTCAGCATACCGTAGTTCTAGAGTATGAATGGCTTCCAGTTTTTTGTAACCTTCCAATCCTCGCCTTGCTTTAAGTCGGACGGTCTCATCGATGCTTTCGGCCTGTTCCTGTAATTCTTTGAGCAAAAATCGAGGAATGACTAAACTTTGGTCTAACAGTCCACTAATTGCGAGATCGAGTGTGCGAGGATCCAACAGAGCTGAACAATCAATTAAAATATCTTTTTTAACTACATTGTTTGTTTTTAATCCAAAGGGAAGTCTAGCATAGAGCTCATTGGAAGCCCTTAATGTCAGGATTATACCTAAATAGCAGGATGTGATGAATAAGGTGGTTTGCAGGATTAAAAGGAATCTTGGTTCCGGTTGAATCATTGCAAGGTTCAGAATTGTCAGAAGAATCAATAAACTTGCTATGCCTAATAGATATCCTCCAAAAAGACCCACAACAGTTATCGCAAATACACGAAAATTTAAGTGTTTGAATAGAACTTCAATGCTTATGATGGCCGAACCAAAAGCCATCCCCAAAAAAATACCTAATAAAACCTTTGTGCCTATATCTTCATAAGGTGCTTCAGCTACGGCAAGGGTAGTTCCAAGCAAAATACAAAGGCCAAGAAATAAAATCCGAATAAAAATGAGGGGTAATTGCATGTGAAAAATTTCCTGTTAATGGAGTAAACGGCAGTCTCTTTTTTTTGAATCATGCCTTATACGAGAATGCCTCATTTTTTGTCCATCGCTCGATCATAAAAAATCATTTCAGCTCTATAATCCTAAAAACGGCAGTTGAAGACGATAAAGTGACGCAATCTTTTGAGCTAGAGAGGCCGAGAAAAAATTAGAATGCGAGCGATTTTATCAAGATTTTTTCGCAGATTTCAAATTCCCTTCCCTTCCATAACGTTCACGTTCCGTTGTGGAAGGGAAGGGAATTTGAAAGATGCAAAAAAGGTTGATAAAAGCGCTCTGCATCTCTATTTTTTCTCGGCCTCAGAATCACTTTATCATCTTGAACTGCCGTTTCCAGGATAATATCTTCGATGGGCTACCTAAGGAAGCGTGTAAATTATTGTTGCACGCTTCCTAACCGCGCGTGATAATTGCCACACCCGGCAACAACATCAACGTCATCCGAGCTACGTTGCCTACCCAGTGCTCGACTTTGTACGATTTTTCTTTGCTCCGGTTTTAAAAATTTTCTGTTATTTAAAGAATTTTTAAATAAAATTATAAAGCAACAGATATAAATTATTATATAATTTTTAATTGACTTTTTTTTAAGCCTTCTCTACAATCGGTGGAGATAATTAAAACCATAGGATGTAAAACATGTCTAATAGTTTACCAGATGCAATAACTTCACCAAATTTATTTGCTAATTTAAAATTAAATAACGTAGAACTTCAAAGTAAACTTGATTTTTTTTTAAAGGAAATCTCACCAAGATATTCTATTAATTCAAATGAGAATTTAATTAGCAATATTAATCATGTAACGGATGTGCTATTCGACACTACTTCTGTTCAATTCGGGCAAGAGCCTTTAAAAAACCTTTGCAAAGACATCTATTTGTCAATAGAGTTGGATGGAATCCATGCTATTGAACATGTTCGAAAATTAGTCAATAATATTGAAAAGATAGGGGTGAATAACGCTCAATTAATACTAGCAACGGGTCAATTGTTAGCTACTGAAATGGGGCATCATGATTTGAAAAAAGAATTTGCCGAGCAACTAAGGAAAATATCTGAAATTGAACAAAACACCTTAAATACTAATGCCTTTTTAAATACAAAACAAACTAAGATAAATTTTGACACAATTTCGGATGAGTACCTGACACAATTACAAGATCAACAAATAAATCCAATTTCAACTCCTACTGAACAAACCTTTGTTCAAAAACATTTTTCTACAGCTTTACGTGTAAGTTTATTTGTGGTCACGGCGATTTTTGTCGTTTGGTGTGGTTCAAGTTTGATGTCAAGTGGCCCCGGCACTATCCCTAACCCTAACCCTGTTCCACCCTCACCGCCACCGCCATCCCCAAAACCACAACCAATTCCAAAGAATATCAATGACAAATCCACCTTTATTCCTTATCCAACTCCTATTCCTTCTCCTACACCTCCACCTAAACCAATTCTTACATCTTCCGTCGTGTATTATCCATACGTTGAATTGCCAAAAGAATTAACTGAAAGCAATTCTTCATTACACTGTTCGACTCCTACCCTTTCTCTTACACCTTTACCTAAGCCAATTCTTGCACCTTTCGTTTCGTATTGCCCACACATTGAATTGCCAAAAGAATTAACTGAAAGCAATTCTTCATTACGATTTCTCGCAGACGATATTATTATTAAACGAAAAGATTCAGAACCTAAAATTTTACCACAAAATAAATTCACGGTAATCAATGTAGTAACAGACCAAAAAGTTGATGATATCACTACTTCGCTTACGGAAAACCCTTTTCACATTCCATTAGGAGTTCAAAGGACAACTCCACTTCTTGAAGGGTATAAACAAAAATCCAATTTAACAGTTCGTGGTCAACAAATTATCGACCAAATGACAAGTAAAATTTCAGGCACTCAACATCCTACAGTGAAATTAACAAAAAAAGAATTAGCAGCTCTTAAACAACAGGCTTTTAATGAGGAAAGAAAATCTTCTATAAGTAAAGATAATGCTTCTATTTTACTAGCAGCGATAATCACTATAGGTATGATGTATTTAAATACACAACCTAAAGATATTAAGCAGTTGAACGAAAAAGGTCGTGATTCCCTAAGCCGTAAAGAAAAAAGAGCAAATATCTCTAAAAATAAAGTGATTACCGATGAAAATAGGACGAAGCGTATCCAAAAACTATTCACATCTTTGCCAACAATCACAACAGCACTCGGTTTAGGAAGTGGAGCTCTAAAAAGATTTGGAGAGACATTAGATATACATCATTTAGCTAAACCGGCCTCTTGCGCACTTCCTCCGATTATACCTTTCATTCAAACTTTGAATACTGTTCAGCAAATTGAAATAACATCAATTGCTGTCATATCTTCGGCTACATTGTTAGGGGGTTATAGTTTTATCAAATGGATGCGTACAAACAAATTGGAGAGCGCTCAACAAATTAAAGCGTTATACGCTAAATTGCCAAAAACTGAATTATTACAAGCTGCTATGATGGTGTTCTTAACTTCAAGACTTAATCTTTTACAAGATTCGTATGGGATCGCCGGTTTTGATGCATCGGGACACGTCATGACAAAAATTGGTGCAGCCTATTTTCTGGATAGTACTCATCAATTTTTACAAGATTCATCCACAACCACAGCTCAAAAAATAGCCGCTTTCATTCCGGTTGCCATTTTAGCCGGAGCGGCTATTCCTTTCATTTACGATACCACACTTTGCTATCATAGAGTGTCTGAAACTGTGTTAGGAGCTTTTTTTGCCCTTGCTGTAAGACAAGCGGTGGAAGTTGCTGATACAAAAACGGGTTTTTCCAATAAATTAATTTCTTGGGTAGAGACTAAGATTCCATCCTTAGTTTAACCTCACTACGAGCCGGCTTGCCGTCGAAACCATTTAATGGACGACATGGACTGTACGACCTTCCAAGGGGAAGGTCGTACAGTCCATGTGAGATGATTGCATTAGTAAAACGGCAGGTTTTATAGCGCTGGTTGCTATGTGGAGTGCGTGTGGCTCTGCATCTCTATTTTTTCTCGGCCTCTCTGCCACCGCTTTTACGACGAGTCCGGCTCTGCCGGCGAGATCACTCATGAGGGCAAAGAACGAGACCTCTTTTGGAGGGTCCCTAACAAGAATCCAATCCGCTTAACGATAGTTCCCCATAGTCTTTAAGCTTAAATAAACCAATAGGTTAAGATATCGTCAAATGAATTTATTCTAAAGTGATCTCGCCGGCAGAGCCGGACTCGAAGTAAAGCGGTGGCAGAGCCACACGCACTCCATATGGCAACCAGCGCTATAAAACATGCCGTTTTACATATGCAATTGTCTCATGTCGTCCATTTCTTTAAAACACATTAATTTGTAATTCGCTTTGCCTTGAATTACACGCTTATCTATAATCCGCAAAAAATGTAAATTCACACGAAGGAAAAATAATGAAGCTTAGTCACACAAAATTAATTATACTTTCTGGCCTCATATGGTTTGGAATCGGTGTCTACTTATTGCAATTAGGCTTAAACTTACTCCTTACAGGTGCGCAAAATCCTGATTTTGCAAACAGCTCATACCCTCTTTTAAAAACTCTTTCCCCTTATACAGGCAGTATCGAAACAGCAATTATCGTATTAGTTATCATTGCTCTTTTTATAGGCTATATGAAAGGAAGGTATGTTCTCGGAAAATCTGCCAAAAGGGGAGTTGAACGCATTCGTTCCTTTGAAAATCCCGCACCTTTGCAACATATTTATAGCGCTAAATATTATTTGTTATTAGGGGGCATGGTAGCCCTTGGCATTTCAATTAAATATATGGGATTAAGCAATGATGTCAGGGGATTAATCGATGCGATTATTGGATCAGCTTTAATCAATGGCGCTATGATATATTTCCGTTATGCACAAGAAGCGAGAACCTCTGCTTCATAGTAAGAGCAACTAAGGTAACTGCCAAAAAGTGGAGGTAAAAAGAGGTTGGCTGTCGGTGTGGAGTGCGTG
>Ga0206928_1252_pt1 | contig 10276 bp, 7 predicted proteins | sample Alteio_BWOrgHeat_21_FD_152941 | JGI IMG/M metagenome (GOLD analysis project Ga0206928, IMG submission 152941) | Enriched cells from forest soil in Barre Woods Harvard Forest LTER site, Petersham, Massachusetts, United States -... | ecosystem: Environmental > Terrestrial > Soil > Temperate forest > O... | reverse complement strand
TTCGACCGGGCTGTGAGGGGCTATGAGGAGATAAGCCGATGTTCGACAGCTTGAATTGCCGTTGATAATCAATTGGTTAGGTGGCTTATGGAGGCTTCAGGCACCTTCAGGCACATAATGCAACCGAGCATTGGAAATCAATGGGTTACGAAGGTGGCGTGTCATTCCTGACATTGCTTCGATTACGAGGACGAGGTCTTTGCAGACGGCCACCAGACGAGGGGATTTGACGCGGATCAGGGCTAATCCGAGTAAATCCAACCTAATCCAACCGGGCTGGCGGTCGCAATGTATTGAACGATTGCCAAATTGGGAGTGGCAGTTCATTTTTGACCGATGGTTATGACGCGTAACAATCTGGATTATTGGTGCGAGCGCGGAATTCTGTTCCTTGTCTTGGGGATGCTGGTGTTCGCGCCGCTGGCGCTGGGAGCGGTGGAAGAGACGCCGATTCTGGTTTTGCTGGGGCTGGCTTCGGTGGCGTTGGTTCTGTGGGGGGTGCGGCTGTGGCTGAACCGCAAGCCAAGGATCCTTTGCCCGCCGTTGATTTGGGTGGTACTGGCTTTCACGGTGTATGCGGTGGCGCGTTATTTCACGGCTGACATCGAATACGTGGCGCGGATGGAACTGATCCAGGTGGTGTTGATGGCGTTCGTGTTCCTGCTGGTGGTCAACAATCTGCGGGGCCAGGATGAAACGGAGGCGATCAGTTTCACGTTGATCGGCCTGGCAACGTTGATTTCGGGGTATGCGATGGCGCAATTGCTGACGCATTCGGACCGGGTGTGGAACGTCCACACAGGCACGATCCTGCGGGCGAGCGGGACTTATATTTCCGGCAATCATTTCGCGGGTTTTCTGGAGCTATTGCTGCCACTGGCGCTGGCGTATCTGCTGGTGGGGCGGCTGAAGAATGTGGCGAAGGTGTTGCTGGTGTATGCGCTCCTGATGATGTGCGGGGGACTGGCGGTGACGTTTTCACGGGCAGGCTGGGCATCGGCGGTGTTGGGCATGTTACTGGTGTTGGGTGTCTTGATGTTCCACCGGAACCATCGGTTGCGCGCGTTCCTCCTGCTGCTGATGCTGACGGCGGGCTTGTCGGTGTTTGTGGTGGGTTATCTTTCCAAAACGCCTGGCTTCATTCATCGAATAGAACCCGCCGCGCCGGGAACTGGAAGTGCCATAGACCCTTTGTCGCGGTTTTGGATCTGGGGTTCGGCGTTGAGGATGTGGGAAGACAACAAGGTGTGGGGCGTGGGGCCGGGACATTTCAATTACCGGTTCCGGGAATATCGTCCGGAGACGATACAAATGCAGCCGGACCGCTGTCACAATGATTATCTGAACCTGTTGACGGATTGGGGTGTGGTGGGAGCGGTGATCGTGGTGGCGGGCATGGGAATATTTGTGGCGGGACTGGTCAAGACGTGGCCGCATGTGCGGCGGGAGGAGAATGCTTTTGGCAAAAGCCAGAGCAACCGGTTCGCTTTTTTCCTGGGTGCGACGGGCGGATTGTTTGCGCTGGCAGCGCATTCGGCGATGGATTTTAACCTGCACATCCCGGCGAATGCGTTGATCGCGGTGACGTTGCTGGCGCTGCTCTCGAGCCATCTGCGGTTTGCAACGGAGCGATACTGGGTTCGCGCAAGCATGCCGCTGAGAGCGGGATTGTCCGCCGCACTCACGGTGGCGGTGGTTTTTTTTGCGACACAGGAAAAGCGGCTGGGAGGCGAGGCGTACTGGCTGGCGAAGGCCGGGAAGGCGGACGTGTTTTCACCGGCGCGCGCGGCGGCGCTCGAAAAGGCTTTTGCCTCGGAACCAGGAAATTTCCAGACGGCTTATGACATCGGCGAATGTTACCGGACGGAAAGCCTGGATGGCGGTGATAATTTTCGCGACCTGGCGCAGCGGGCGATGGGCTGGTATGCGCGGGGTATGAAGTTGAATCCGTATGACGGCTACAATTATTTACGGACGGGCATGTGCCTGGACTGGCTGGGGGAGCATGAGGAATCCGACCCGTACTACAGCGAGGCGGAAGCGCGCGACCCGAACGGGTATTATATGATGTCGAATATCGGGTGGCATTATGTGCAAAAGAATGAGTATGCGGCTGCGCAGCAGTATTTTTTGCGGGCATTGGCGTTGGGCGGGAACCAGGATATGACCGCGCACAGTTACCTGCCAATTTGCTGGCAGAAACTGGTGGAACAAGCCTCGGGAAAGCCGCAATTGCCGGCATTTTACTAGAAAAAATGTCCATTTTGCGGGCATAGGAGGAAATTCATCGCTTGACCTTTGAGGCGGCTGGGCGTTAACTGTGCGCGATTAGGCACATTCATGCTTGAGCAATTCAAAAGCCTGTTCTCCAACGATATTGGGATAGACCTAGGTACAGCCAATTCCCTTGTCTATGTGCGGGACCGTGGAATAGTCCTGCGCGAACCTTCGGTGGTAGCCATCCAGGCCGGCACAACGAACGTGCTGGCCGTAGGTGACGAAGCAAAACGGATGCTGGGCCGCACGCCCGGCAACATCGTGGCGATCCGCCCGATGAAAGACGGCGTGATAGCCGACTTCGAAATCACCGAGGCGATGTTGCGCCACTTCATCCAGAAGGTTCATCACCGTAAATTGATCGCCCCACGCGTGGTGGTGGCGGTGCCTTCGGGCATTACGGAAGTTGAGAAACGGGCGGTCAAAGATTCCGCCACCCACGCGGGAGCGCGCGAGGTGTATTTGATCGAGCAACCGATGGCCTCGGCCATCGGGGTAGGCCTGCCGGTGCACGAACCGGCGGGCAACATGATTGTGGACATCGGCGGCGGGACTTGCGAAATCGCAATCATCTCCCTTGCCGGCATCGTCTTCAGCCGCAGCCTGAGGGTGGGCGGAGACGAACTGGACACCACGATCATCGCCCACATGAAGCGTGCCTATAACATGATGATAGGTGAACGCACCGCAGAAGAAATCAAGATTCGCATCGGCTCCGCATTTCCGCTGGAACAGGAATTGACGATGGACGTCAAAGGTCGCGATTTAGGCAGTGGCCTACCGAAAACATTGACCATCCGTTCCGAAGAAGTACGGGAAGCCTTACAGGAACCGCTTTCAAGCATACTGGAATCGATCCGCATCACGCTGGAACGTTGTCCACCCGAACTGGCCGCCGATCTGGTGGACCGCGGGCTGGTGATGGCCGGCGGAGGCTCGTTGATCCGGGGTATTGACAAGCTTGTGGCCGGGGAAACCGGCCTGCCTGTGCATCTGGCCGACGACCCGATGAGTGCCGTGGCCGAAGGCACAGGCCGTGTCTTGCAGGAGATAGAATTCCTCAAGCGCGTGGCGACCAACGCCAAGTATTGATTCTTCAGCAGTGTTAGCGTTCACCTGCACGCGGCTGGAAGGCCGCAGCGGCAGGATGTTCAAGCAACAAAATTATCTCGCGCTCGGCGCCGTGGTGCTGGTGGCAGTGCTTCTTTTGAGCCTGCCGCAGCGCGCCACGTCGCGCCTGAAAGTAGCCGTGGCAAGCTGGTTTTTGCCGCTTTTTGGCCTCGCCAGCGCCGGGCAACAGCTTCCCGCCGACCTGGCGGACAACCTCCTTCCACGCCGGGAATTGCTCAAGGAAATTGACCAGCTTCGCCGCGACAAAGAACAGTTAAGAGTCCAGGCGTTGCAAACCACCGCCATCCAACGCGAGAACGACCAGTTGCGCGGGATGCTGGACTGGCAAAGGCAGTCGCCGTGGCGGCTCAAGCTGGCGAAGATCGTGACGCGCGACCCGGCCAACTGGTGGCATACGGTCCAGATTGACCTGGGGAGCCGCGATGGCCTGACCAACAATCTCCCGGTGTTGACCTCTGATGGCCTGGTGGGCCGGGTGTCTGCGGTGGGCATTTACACTTCACAGGTGGTCTTGGTGGGTGACCAGAATTGCCGGGTATCAGCGCTGGTGGAAGATGCCACGCAAGACATGGGAGTTTTGAGCGCGAGCGGACCTTTGGACACGTCACTGGTGGATCTGAATTATTTGTCGAGCAGCGCCAATATCAAGTCCGGCCAAAATGTCGTGACCAGCGGATTGGGCGGAATTTTCCCCCGGGGAATACCCATTGGGAAGATTGTGGACGCACAGGAGGTCGAGTATGGCCTGGCCACGGAGGCGCGGGTGAAACTGAACGTCAATCTCGGCGCGGTGGATGTGGTTTGGGTCATGTTCCCATGAATGTATTCAACACCATTCTGATACTGGCGGCTGCCTTCCTGGCGGTGTTTGGCGAGGCGGTGCTTGGCGCGCCGCGCAACCTGCTGGGGGCGCAGATTGATCTGCTGCCCGCGTTGATGGTGTATGCGGCTTTGAGTTCTGACATGGTGACCGTTTCGCTGCTGGCGGTCGCGGGTGGATTGTGGTTCGACTCGCTTTCGGCCAATCCGCTGGGAATAACGATTGTGCCCATGATGGCCGCGGGTTTTCCAATTTGTCTGCGACGCGATCTGATCCTGCGCGGGCTGCCTTTTGCACAACTGGTGCTGGGTGCGGCGGCAAGCGCACTGGTTCCGGCGCTGACGTTGTTGTTTTTGTTGAACAGCGACCGGCAGCCATTGATCGGATGGGGCACGCTGTGGCAATTGATTGTCATGGCCGCCGGGGGCGCGGTGGCAACGCCATTCCTTTTCTCACTGTTTGGCTGGTGCGGCCAGGCGCTAGGCTACAAGCCCCGCATAGAAACCAGTTTCCGGCCCGACCGCGAGATCCAGCGCGGCAGAAAGCAACATGTTAGTCATTGATGAATTGAAAAAGAACGACCCGCAGCTCCGCCTGGTGGCGGTGATGCTGGCGGCCGGGCTTTTCATTTTACTCGCGGGCCTGTGGTGGGTGCAGATCGTCTCGTCGCGCCAGTATCAATCGCACTTCGAGACGCAGGCCTATCGCACCATCCGGCTGCCGGCCATGCGTGGAAGAATCCTCGACCGCGAGGGCCGTGTGCTGGCGGAAAACCAGCCCAGCTACAACCTGAATCTTTATCTGGACGATTTAAGCAAGCGGTTTTCCGATGCGACCGATGCTTTGATGAAGCAGGCGAAAACAGCGCGGATACAGGCCATCGCCGCGCGGGAAAAAAAGCTTGGCCGTTCGCTGACAAAGGCGGAGTTGAAACAATATGCTTTCAAGCTGGAATTCCTCGAGCAAATCCGCTCGCAGGCGCGCACGGAAGTGGCGGCCAATGTGGTCACCCAAATCAGCAAGGACATGGACATGCCGCTGCCGTTTGATGCGGCGAAGTTTGACCGCCACTATAAACGGCAACTGGCGATGCCATATACGATCCAGTCGAGTCTCGACGGGCAGAAGATTGCACGGTTTGAGGAGAACTATACCACCAAACTCGGCGCGGACCTGGAGCTTCAGTCCACGCGCTATTATCCCAACGGCAGTCTGGCAGCGCACATTCTCGGATATTTGCGGAAGGACGACGACTCGGCCGAAGGCGAATTCAACTATCGCCTCCCGGATTATCGCGGGGTTACGGGAATCGAAGCCGGTTACAATTCCGAATTGCGCGGGACAGCAGGCGAGGAATCGGTGGTGGTGAACAATCAGGGTTACCGGCAGTCGGAAGACGTGGAAAGCGAACCGGAGCCGGGCCACAATGTGACTCTCACGCTGGACATGGACATCCAGCGCGCTGCCGAACAATCCATCGTGAGCCACCAGGGCGCAGGGGCGCATGCGGCCGTCGTGGTGATGGATGTCCATACCGGTGATGTACTGGCGCTGGTGTCTTCTCCCACGTTCGACCCCAATGATTTCGTGAACGGCATTTCGCAGGAGAAATACCAGGAGATGCAGGAGCTGACTTCCGAGAAAAACCGGGCGACCTATGAAATTTATGCGCCCGGCTCCATCTTCAAACCGATCGTGGGACTGGTGGCGCTGGAAAACGGACTGGATCCGCGGGCCACAATTTTTGTGGCGCCTTCGCCAAGAGATCCGCACCACGGTTACGTCCTGGTAGGCAACCAACAATTCCAAGATACGGTGCCGCCGGGAGATTACGACTTTCGCCATGCCATCGAACGTTCCAGCAATGCCTATTTTATCACGATTGGCATGCGCGTAGGGATACAAAAGATTGTGGAGATGGGCAAAAGGTTGCATCTGGGCGAACGCATGAATCTGCCGACCCGCCAGGAATCGGCGGGATATTTTCCCGATCTGAAGCGCGTCGCCAAATCCGACTGGCGTGATGGCGACTCGGCCAATATCTGTTTTGGCCAGGGCGAAATGGCGATCACGCCGATGCAAATGACGATTGCGTATTGCGCCCTCGCGAACGGCGGCAAGGTGCTTTATCCCCGGCTGGTGGACCGCATCGAATCGCAGGATTCCGTGCCGGATGAAATGGACACCAATTTTCCGGCCGGTGTAGTTCGCGACGAATTGAGAGTTCACCCGCGTAGTCTGAACATTTTATATGATGCCATGCTTTCCGAGACGGAAGACGCGGAAGGCACCGGAAAACAGGCCGTTGTCCCCGGCTTGCGCATTTGTGGTAAAACAGGCACGGCACAGGTGAAGGATGAACATGGGCATCTTACGGGATGGGATTACTGGTTTGCCTCCTTCGCGCCCTATGAAAATCCGCACTACGCCGTGATTGTAATGGTTCAATCGGATCATGGGGGTTCCGGGGGCTCGGTTTGTGCGCCCATTGCCCATGACGTTTACGAGGTGATCACGAAGAAGCAGAACGCGGGGACGCCGAAAATACTGGCGTCGGTCAACTAGCATGAACAGCGATACGCTCAACGAAAAGCACAGCAAGCTCGACCGGTTGCAACTGGTGGCGCTGGTGTTTTTGATGCTGATCGGCACGGCGTTCGTGTTCAGCGCCACGATGGTGACCCCGCTGGAGACGGAGAAATCCTGGTACGCCCAAATCTGGTTTCGTCAGGTGGTCTGGTATGCGCTGGGCATCGGCGCAGCCGTGGGGGTATGCGCGTTGGATTATCACACGCTGGCGCGGTGGTCGTTCGTGGTGTACTGGGCCATGATCATCTGCCTGGTGGCTGTGCTGGTGCCGCACATCGGCTCGATGCGTTATGGGGCGCGGCGATGGATTGACCTTGGGGTTTTCCAGTTCCAGCCCAGCGAATTCGCCAAACTGGCGTTCATCCTGGCCGGGGCGAATTTCTTGAGCCGGCCACCGGATGAATTGAGGCTGCCGGAGGTTTTCTGGCAGGGCATCGGTTTGATGATGCTGCCGTTTCTGTTGATTTTGAAGGAACCGGACCTGGGTTCGGCCCTCGTACTATTGCCGACCGGCCTGGTGATGATGCTGGTCGCAGGCACGCCGAGAAAATTCCTGTTCCGGCTGGTCGGCGCGGTGGGACTGCTGTCTGTGCTGTTCCTGGTGGATATTTTGTTTTTGCCGGCGGGCCGCTGGCAGGTGCCGATGGAATCGTACCAACGCGACCGTCTGTTGGTGTTTTTTGGCCGTGATTATAGACATTTCGCTCCGCCTAACGCCACTCAGGCGGAGTTGCAACGCATCCACCTGCAAGAGGTGGGGGACGAATATAACGTTCGTCAGGCGTTGATTTCCGTCGGCTCCGGTGGGCCGCTCGGAAAAGGCTGGCGGCAGGGGACGCAAAACGCCCTCGGTTATTTGCCGCGCGCGGTGGCGCATAACGACTTCATCTTCTCCGTGATTGCCGAGGAGGAGGGATTCGTTGGCAGCGTGATCGTGATCACGCTTTACGGGGTGATCCTCTTCACCGGATTGAGGATTGCCGGCCAGGCGCGCGACCGCCTGGGCAAGCTCGTGGCCGTGGGCGTAGTGACGCTCATCTTTGGCCACGTATTCATAAATATCGGCATGAACATTCGCATCATGCCAGTAACGGGTGTGCCACTGCCGCTGCTTTCTTACGGCGGATCTTCAGTGCTCTGCTCGTTGATCGCACTGGGCCTGATGCAAAACGTATACATGAATCGAAGAGGATACTGACTATGAGCAACAATAACTTCTCACGGCGCCGCCGTGGAATGCGTTTCAAGCCGAAGGGCGGCCTGAGCCATGCTCAACAAAAACCCGACCGCGAGGCCGTGGAAGCCCGCGCCGACGTGGTGAGTGAACAAGGGGGATCCGAGCGCGTGTTTGAAAAACGCCATACCCATGAAATCGAACGCTCGGAAAACATTGCTGCCGGCCTGCCGCCCGAGAACCGGGCTGAAGTGGCCGACGTGGAAATGGGCGACGAGCCGGTAAATACCAACCAGACCCCGGTCGCCATGGTGGCAGAGGAAAAATTCGCACCCGTAAAAATTCCCGAACAGCCCAAGGGGTTGATTGATACCATCCGGAGCGCGGCGACCAACCTGGTCAAGAAGGTGCAGCGGCTTATCCGCCCGGAAAAGAAGATCCACAAGGAGGTCATCATCAACGCTGAAACGCTGGAAACGCGTGTGGCGGTGACCGAGGACGGAAAACTGGAGGAGTTCAACATTGAACGCACTACCGAAGAACGCCTGGTTGGCAGCATCTTCAAGGGCAAGGTGCGCAATCTGGAAGACGGTTTGAAAGCCGCGTTTGTGGACATTGGTTTCGAGAAAAACGCCTTCCTGCATTACTGGGACATCGTGCCCAACCAGTTCGACAGCGGGGTGGAAATCGTGGAACGCGAAGGCCGCCGGCGCGACAAGCCCAAAATCACGCAAAAGGACATTCCACGCCTCTATCCGCCCGGCGCGGACATCATCGTGCAAGTCACCAAGGGACCGATCGGAACCAAAGGCCCGCGGGTGACCACGAACATCGTGCTGCCGGGACGTTTCCTGGTATTGCTGCCGAATTCAGATCAATCCGGCATTTCGCGCAAGATTGAAAATCCTGAGGAACGCAAGCGCCTCAAGAAAATCCTGCGCGAGTTGCACATTCCAGATGGGATGGGAGTCATCATGCGCACCGCTGGCGAAGGTCAGCAGTTGCGTTATTTCGTGCGCGACCTGGCGTTGCTGCTCGAAGAATGGAATGAGGTGTCGGAAAAGATCAAGAAGCAGCCCATGGCGACCTGTGTCTTCCAGGAGCCGGACCTGATCGAACGCACGGTGCGGGATTTTCTGACCGAAGATGTGGAACGCATCGTGGTGGACAACCAAAAGGCACATGACCGGATGCGCGAAATGATCACGCGGATCTCCAAGCGCTCGGCCAGCAAGATCAAGCTCTACACCGAGGCGCAACCGGTGTTTGACCGCTTTGGCGTCAGCAAACAACTGGAGAACACGTTCTCGCGCCAGGTGCATCTGAAGAGCGGTGGATACATCGTCATTGATGAAACGGAGGCCCTGGTGGCGATTGACGTGAATACCGGCCGCCACAAAGGCGGCAAGGACCAAGAGGCGCTGATTCTCAAGGTGAATCTTGAGGCAGCGGAGGAAATCTGCCGCCAGTTGCGTCTGCGCAACATGGGCGGGCTGATCGTGCTCGACTTCATAGACATGAAATCGGGACGCGACCGCCAGCACGTCCATACCCGCGTGCGCGACGGCCTGCGCCGCGACAAGGCCAAGACCCATATCCTGCCCATCTCCCAACTTGGTCTCATGGAAATGACACGGCAGCGCCACAGCGAAAGTGTCCGGGCCGCTGTTTACGATGACTGTCCCTATTGCAAGGGACGCGGCAAAGTGAAGAGTTCCCTCACGATGAGCGTGGAAATCCAGCGCAAGTTGCAGGAAATCCTGAAGAAACGCACACGCGATGAAAATGACTTCCAGCTTCGGATCGTGGTGCATCCGACCGTCCTCGACCGGCTTCGCACCGAGGACGAGAAGCATCTCATCGAGATGGAAAAACGCTATTTCGGCAAACTTTCATTCCGGGCGGACACCGGCATGCACGCCGAACAATTCAAGATTGTAAACGTCGAAACCAACGAGGAACTCGCCAACGTCGGCGCTTGAACCTTTCGTCAACGCAAACGCCCCGCAGGAAACTGCGGGGCGTTTTTATTTCAATACCATTCAATTACTGGCGCTGAATGAGTCGAGTTTCGCTTTCAGAACCGGTTCCTCCATCAGGCCGAGCGTGCGGTCTACCAGTACGCCGTTCTTGAAGAACAGCAGAGTGGGAATCGCCTCCACGGAATATTGTTTGGCCAGATCCGGAGCTTCATCCAAGTTGACCTTCACAAACTTCACCTTGTTCGTATAGGACGCGGCCATCTGGTCCAGCATCGGGCTCAGTTCCCGGCACGGACCGCACCA
>Ga0206928_1251_pt1 | contig 10319 bp, 9 predicted proteins | sample Alteio_BWOrgHeat_21_FD_152941 | JGI IMG/M metagenome (GOLD analysis project Ga0206928, IMG submission 152941) | Enriched cells from forest soil in Barre Woods Harvard Forest LTER site, Petersham, Massachusetts, United States -... | ecosystem: Environmental > Terrestrial > Soil > Temperate forest > O... | reverse complement strand
TTTCAATCATGCTGAGGATTTGCTGGAATCTCCGGTCCCGCAGGCAGGAGCGAATGCTATCGTTCATGACCATGACCTCCGTGCAGACCACGCGCCCCTTTCCATCCAATTTGGGCAAAAGACGCTGGGCGATGATGGCCTGGAGGGCATTGGCCAGTTGCGCGATGATTTGTCCCTGCTGGTCGGGGGGGAAGGCATCCACGATGCGGTCAATGGCCTTGGGAGCGTCGATGGTATGCAGTGTGGCCAGGACGAGATGACCTGTTTCTGCCGCCGTGATGGCCGCCGAGATGGTTTCCAAGTCGCGCATCTCGCTGATGAGAATGACATCCGGGTCCTGGCGCAGAACGTGGCGCAGGGCAATGGGAAATGACTTGGTATCGGTGCCTATCTCCCGCTGCTTAACCCGGCAAAGATTGTGGGTGAAAATGTATTCGATCGGATCTTCGATGGAAACGATCACGCCGGAACGAGAGGCATTGATCTCCTCCACCATGGCGGCGAGGGTGGTCGTTTTACCGGAGCCGGTGATGCCGGTGACCAGGACAAGCCCCTGTTCCAGGGAGCAGAGTTGTTTGACGATGGCAGGCAGTCCCAGGGAATCGATGGAGGGCACCTTGTCGGGAATATGGCGGAAGGTGGCTTCCACGACGCCCCGGCTGTAATGGGCATTGGAACGGAAACGTCCCAGGTGTTTGACCATCAGGGCGAAATCCAGTTCCCAGGTTTCCTCAAAACGCGCGCGCTGGTTTTCGGAGAAGATGCTGTAGATCAATTCCCGGCAAGTGTCGGCATTTAGAATGGTCTCCGAGAGAGGAGTCATCGCCCCGTGCAGACGCATCATCGGCACCGATCCTGCGCAGAGATGGAGATCGGAAGCGCCTCGTTCGACGACCTGCCCGAGCAATTCGATGATGTCGATGTCCATGGTGAAAATAGTTTAACGTGAAGTCCCGCCACTGTCCGCGCTGATGCCGCGAAGTTGTCTCTGCAGTTCGTGAGGATTGGAAGAGACCTGAAGCGCGGTCTCCTTGGAAATCCGACCCGATTGCACCGAGGCAACCAGCGATTGGAGGAAGGTCACGTTGGCGGAATTGTCGCCGCGCGCGATAAGATCGGCCAGTTCGCGAAACTTTCCCTCGAGGATCCACTTGCGCGTTACCGCCTGATTTTCAAAATGCTCGACGATCAGCGCTAGTCCCTCCGATTGTCCTTGAACCAGTTTTTGGCATAAAATTCCCACCAATTGCTGGGCGAGCACTTGAAGTACGCCCTCCCGTTCACTTGCGTCGAACAGGCGCGACAATCGCTCCATCGAATCGAGGACATTGGAACTATGCAGTGTCGCGAGAACCAGATGACCTGTTTCCGCGGCCTGTAGGGCGGTGATGGCCGACGCGCTATCGCGAATTTCGCCGAGCAGGATGACGTCGGGACTTTGTCGCAGCGATCTCCTCAGTCCCTCCGCAAAAGAGGGCGTATCAGCCCCCACTTCCCGCTGCGTGAACAGGCAGCCCGAAGATTGAAAAAGATATTCGATGGGATCTTCAATCGTGACGATGTGGCAGGGGTGGTTTTGATTCAGCCATTCCAGGCAACTCGCCAGCGTGGTTGATTTGCCGGCGCCCGTCGCCCCCGTAACCAAGACCAATCCAGCGGGTCGTGTCAGCCACGAGGTCAGGAGTTGCGCAGGCAGACCCAGGGAATCGAGGGAGGGAATCGACGTCTTGATGGGACGCAAAACCGCCCCGCGCTGGTTCAACGAACGGAATAAATTGACCCGGTAGCGGTTGCCATCCGACGAAATAAAGCTTCCATCGAAATCGAGTGTGTCTTGCGCCGCTCCACAATGAACCCAGAAAGATTCCAGTTCCTCTTCCGAAAGCGGGGATGTCTCGATGGTTACGAGTTGGTCGTTGATCCGCAACTGGGGCACGCGTCCCGAATGGAGATAGAGGTCGGAGGCTCCCTGTTGCCCCGCCATGACGCATAAGCTGTCGATGAATTCCACAGGCTCATGCTAGGAGATTTTTTAGTAGGAACCTATCTCAAAATGGGCCATCGCTTGTATTGCATGACAAACGAGATGTCAGGTCAGATTGCGACTGCACCAAGGTCACTACTCATGAAGTGTCTGCGAGACCGCACTTGGGGATTTATTCGGTTGCCTTCGTTACGACGAGCATTTCGATGCTCCTTCGAGCGGGAACAAGTTTCAAACCCAGCGGCCCCAGAACGGTTGGGCCGTTGACATCTTTAAAGTTTGGATCGGCGGCTGGCTGGATCGGAAAAATAAAATCATACCGATTGTTGAGCCCCGTTTCATCGACTACGGGTAGGGAAAATCTTTGTTCAAGTGAGGCCAACATTCCACTAGCTTTCAATGTGGTATTAAACCATGTTGTCTTATTGTCCTTGGTCACTCCAGGAAGATAATCGGGCGCATGCATGGCGCTTCTTAAGCTGTTGGCTGGCTTGAACCCCGGCAAATCAGGATCCGCAATCTTGAGCACGAGAACATCCCTTTCCAGCATTTCCTTTCTTCCGACTAGGCCAAATTTCCTTTTTATTTCCTCCTGGAGCGCCTGCAAAGGATGATCAGGCACGTTACAAATAAAATCATAATTGCCCTTGGGAATGTCGGTCGCATAGATCGTTCGGAGGCCGTCACTGCGATAGGCGCATTGAACAATACCCTCCACGTTTACGCAGGTTCCAAGTGATTGGTAACTATCTGGTGGGTCACCCACGTTACTTGTCATCATAATACCCTCGGCACCCAGCGGCGCAGTTCCTTGGTCAACTTTTCCTCCGGAATATGACGAGTGGACATAAATCGAAGGCACTATCCGGACTTGGGGCGGATACTTTGCAAGATCGGCGCCCATACCAGGAACCGGGTGCTCCGCCCAGTGCTGCCACGGATAAACCGTAACGGCAAAAAGCGCGACCGCACCCACCACGATTCCAGTTTTTATTTTTGTCCAGGCCATGAGTTTTAGAGTTGAATTCAGGAAAGCCGGTGTTGAGCCTCCGGCCGCGACGCCTTTCAAAACGGCAATTGTGGCAGTGGATGAAATGAGTCCTGCCGGTGCGGCTTGTACGGAGTTAGCGGAGAGCAATCCTGCCAGGGCAGCCACAGGAATGACCACTCCGCGCCTTTTGAAAAAAGCCCTCAGCTTTTCCATGGCGCGGGTAATTCGCTTTCTGGCCGCCTCTTCGTTGGTTCCCAAGGCGGTTCCGATTTCAGCGAGACTTTTGTTTTCAAAGAAGCGGAGCAGGATGGCGTTACGGTCGTTTTCGCCAAGCCCGGATACGGCTTCATCTAAAAATGGCTCGATTTGTTTCCACTGAAAATCATCGGTACTGGATATTTCCATTTGAGAGGCCTCGTGTTCACGTTGTTGACGGCGTATTTGCATTTTCACGGCATCGAAAGCTGCGAATCGGGTCGTTCGATAAAGCCAGCCGGACATAATCGTTCCTTGACGAATCGTGTGCGCTTTTTTTGCCAGGATAATAAAAGTCACCTGTGTCACTTCCTCAGCCAGATGCGGGTCGCGTACTTGGCGGAGCGCGGCCGAGTAAACAAGGCTGGCGTGGCGCTTCAAAAGCTCAGAGAAAGCTGCTTCCGACTGTTGATCCACATATTCCCTCAACAGTTCAAAGTCATCCATGCCATAAGTCATTACTTATAAATGGACGCCAAAAGGATAACCGGACATCCTTTTTTATGGCAGCAGCGCACTACGTTTTCACATTCTGTCGCTGCGTAACATCTCCTCTGAGTGCATAACAAACCGCTTCCAAAAGGAGATGGCGGGTTGGCGACGGTCACAGACCGCCGCTACATTAAGGGATATTTTTACGCGCCGACTTCTTTGCGTGCTTCCTCGGCTAGGGCGGTCGAGAGGTAACGCTCGCCGGTGCTGCAGCCGATGGTCACGATCAGCTTGCCCTTGTTCTCCGGGCGTTTGGCCACTTGGATTGCGGCAAAGACATTCGCTCCGGTTGAAATACCGGCAAGGATGCCTTCTTCCTTCGCCAATCGACGCGCCATGATGAGGGAGTCTTCGTTGCTCACGGTGACGACCTCATCGACGATCTTGAGGTGCAGATTCGCCGGGACGAAGCCTGCGCCTGTGCCCTGGATTTTGTGCGGGCCGGGTTTGAGCGGTTCGCCTTTCATCGTCTGGGTGATGACCGGGGAATCCTTCGGCTCGACGGCGATGGCCTTGAAATCAGGTTTACGCGCCTTGATGACTTCGGCCACGCCGGTGATTGTTCCGCCCGTGCCGACGGCGGAGACGAGAATGTCGATCTTGCCATCGGTGTCTTTCCAGATTTCCTCGGCGGTGGTCTTCTTGTGGATTTCCGGGTTGGCCGGATTTTCAAATTGTTGCGGGATGAACGCATTCGGCGTCTCTTCGAGGATCGCTTTTGCCTTGGCAATCGCGCCCTTCATGCCTTCCGCTGCGGGGGTGAGGACGAGCTTCGCGCCGAGCAACGCGAGCAGCGTACGCCGTTCCAGCGACATGCTTTCCGGCATGGTCAAAATCAATTTGTACCCTTTCGCCGCTGCGACAAACGCCAGCGCGATACCTGTGTTGCCCGAGGTCGGCTCGATAATCACTGTGTCCTTGGTAATTTTTCCGGCTTTTTCGCCCGCTTCGATCATGGCGAGGCCGATACGATCTTTTACGCTTCCGAGCGGATTGAAAAATTCGGCTTTGAGCGCGATGGTCGCGTCGAGACCTTCGGTCACGCGATTCAGCTTGATGAGGGGAGTGCGACCAATCGTTTCAAGGATACTGTTGTAGATAGGCATAAAAGGAGAGGGTAAGAAGGGTTGTTTACTGTTTCCATAGAGAATACGGAAGGTCTCGCGCGAGGCAACTTTGTTTTTAGATCAGGGTGCCAGAGTGATGGCAGCAGGATATTTCCAAATTCTTATTTGCGCTATTGTTGTAATGCGATATTATCTTGTAGTGATAATGAGCTTTTCCTGCGAGGAGACCGAGAAAATCTTCCAAGGAAATCGCTCGTTGGTCCTGGCTCAAGATATGCAGCAGGTGGCTCGGCGGAAATTGAAGTATCTTCACGAGGCTAGAACCTTGGACGATCTTCGAAGTCCACCCGGCAACCGGTTGGAACCCCTGAAGGGTGCGCGGAAGGGGCAGCACAGTATCCGAGTCAACGATCAGTGGAGGATTTGTTTTGAGTGGACGGGGAAGAACGCAGAACGCGTTCAGATTGTGGATTACCATTAGGACGGGACGGCAAATACAAAAACGAAAATAAATATGAAAAAAAACATGAGATTAGACCCGGTACATCCCGGGGATGTGCTGCGTGAAGACTTTATGACCCCCTTGGGGATATCGGCTTATCGGGTGGCCAAGGATATGAATGTGGAACCCATAGCGATCACGTCCATCTGCAAAGGGGAACGGTCGGTGAGCGCGATCATGGCCCTGAAACTGGGGCGCTACTTCAAGACGAGTCCCGAAGTGTGGACGGGCCTCCAGGCCCAGTACGATCTTGAGATCGCGACGCGCAAACTCTCCGCCAAGGTGGAACGCATTCATCCCTGTGCGGCTTTGGCGGCTTAAGCCTCTGCTCCATTCCGCGCATACACGCGGTGATTAAAGTGCTTTTACGGCAACTCCAGTTCTTCCTCAAACCGGGTCAGGTTATTCACACCAGTTTTGCCGACGATAACAACGTCTTCGATTCGGACGCCGCCCACGCCGGGATAATAGAGTCCCGGCTCGACGGTGATGCTCAATCCCTCGAAAAGTTTCCCAGTGCTGAAGCGCGGAGATTCATGCAGGTCGAGTCCCAGCCCATGACCAACGCCGTGGAACATCCCGACCCAGCGTCCCTGGCGCTGTTCGGTCGGGTACCCGGCGTCTTTGAAGCGCTCGATTAATTCGCGTTGCAGGTCGGTGCCGTTGGCCCCGGCGCGCATCTGTTTCATCACCCAACGCTTGCCCGACTGGACGGTGGCATATTGTTTTCGCAACGCCTCGGAAGCGCGTCCACGCACAACCGTTCGCGTCAGGTCGCCGTAATAGTGATTGCGCGCATGGCGTGGAAAAATATCGAGCACAATGGCTTCATTGGCGCGCAAGGGGCCGTGGCCGCGTTCATGAGGATCGCAACCCTGGGTGCCTCCGGCAACGATGGTATTGGCGGGCGAACCCCCGGCATGAAGCACGGCGGAATCCATCTCGGCGCGAAGTCGTTCGGAGGTGAGGGGAAGATTGCTCCACTGGAGGAAGCCGCGCCGGTCGGGTTTGCTCGCCTTGAGAACATCAATGCCGCGACGCAGGCCGGTTTCCGCCACGCGCAGGGCGACGGTCAGCGCCGCTACTTCTTCACGGGACTTGCGCGTACGCTGGGGAAAAAAGGGTTGATCGGAAACGGTGATCTTCAATTTCTTGCGACGAAGTTTTTCCAGTAAGCCAGCGGGAAATTGTTCGGGGACGAGAAACGACTTGAGCCGATATTTTTCAGCGATTCCTAAAATGACTGCGGCAGGCGAACTATCCTTGGCGGCTGCGGGAAGAAATTCACCGGTTCCGTGCACTTCGGCATTTGCGACAGGCCGGGCGCGGTCGATCTCCAGCGGGGAAAGCGCGACATGAGTTTTGCCCCGGACTTCCCACCAGATGAAGGGATCGTCAGCGTAAAAATGCGTGGCATAAAGCATGTCGGCATCCGAGCCACTTGCTGCGCACATTAAACGGGCCACGCTCATATTTTTCTTAAGGAAGCAGGTCATCCCGATCTTGTCGAGGGATGACGGATTTTTAAAGTAGATGGGTTCTTGTGTCCCTGGGAATTTCCTGTGAAATAGGGACATGTCAATTGCCACGCGCACGGGAGACATGGGAAAGACCAGCCTGATGTACGGACGCCGGGTCGAGAAATTCGATCTCCGGGTCGAGACTTACGGCACGGTCGATGAACTCAACGCCGCACTCGGAATGGCGCGCGCGCAGGCGGAATTGCCGCTGGTCAAAACGGAACTGCTTCTCATCCAAAAACAACTCGTCGCGCTCATGGGCGAACTGGCGGTTGCGCCCGAGGATGCCCAGCGTTACGAAAAGGATAAATACCCGAAGCTTGATCCGGAAATGTTGCAGCATCTCGATGATTTGGTGGCCAATATCGAAAAGGAAAAAATCACGTTCGATGGCTGGGCCACGCCGGGGGCAAACGTCGCTTCCGCCGCGCTTGATGTGGCTCGAACTGTTTGTCGCCGGGCCGAACGGCTCGTGACGAAACTTGCCGCGTCGAATGAAATCGATCTGCTCGTGATCAAGTATCTCAATCGACTTTCAGACTTGCTCTGGCTGATGGCTCGTTACACGGAAACGAAGCTGGGAACACCGGGCCAATCGGCGTCTTAAAGGGGTCTTCCGAGAGCCGTGGCTGCGGCCTCGCGCATTTCACGGATCGCCTGTTCGGCATCGGGCTGTCCGAAAATGGCCGTTCCCGCCACGATGACTTCCGCCCCGGCCTGCACGCTGGGCCAGATGGTATATTTGTCGAGGCCACCATCCACTTCTATGTCGAATTTATATTTTTTTGCTTCCCGCAAGGCGACGGCTTCCTTCACTTTTTCGAGCATGGCAGGCATGAATTTTTGACCGCCGAAGCCCGGCTCAACCGTCATGATGAGGAGTCGGCTGATCTGGTTCAGGTAATCCCCAACGGCGGAAAGGGGGGTTTTGGGCTTGATGGAAAGACCGGCGGTGCAACCGAAGCTGTGGATTTCGGCGATGGTCACGTTGAGGTGGGCATCCTCACATTCGACATGGAACGTGATATTTGACGCGCCCGCCTCCGCAAATGCGGTGATGAATTTCCGGGGGCGTGAAATCATGAGATGAACGTCGAGCGGCAACTTGGTCAGGGACTTGATCGTGGCGACGATGGCCGGGCCGAAGGTGATATTCGGCACGAAATGTCCGTCCATGATGTCGATATGGAGCATATCGGCTCCGGCCTGTTCCGCTCGCGCCAAATCGGCCCGGAGATAACCGAAATCGGCGGCGATAATCGAAGGAGCGATGCGAATGGGATACATAATAATGGGGGCTAGAGAGTTTTGGGCAATTGCGCGGCAGCAGCGGCATCAAGCAGCCAGACTTTGTTTCCATCGTCGGGCTGTACATGTTGTACCGGATAGACTGGAGTATTGCGATACTGAACCAGGACGCTGGCGAGCATGGTCGTTTTATCAGCCCCGGCAACCAAAAGGTAAATATCCCGTGCCGCATTCAGGACTGGAAAAGTAAAGGTGATGCGGTTGGTCTTGAATTTTTCCACCCAGTTGGAAATCACCCAGCGTTCCTTTTCATTGAGACCCTTGCTGTCGGGAAAAAGGGAAGCGGTGTGGCCATCGGGTCCCATGCCGAGAAGAATCAGGTCGAAGCGGGGAAAGCCGTTGAGCCGCATTGAGGGATCGCTAAAAAACATATGCAGTTCCACATCATAGTCCACGGATACCTGATTCGCGTCGGGCAATTCAGTGCGAATGCGATGCAAATGGGTTTCCGGTATCAAACCGGAGGCCATGAGCGTGGTTTTAACCATGAGAAAATTGCTCTCGATGTGAGTGGGCGGCACATGGCGTTCATCACCGAAAAAAAGATGCGTCTTGTTCCACGGGAAATGACGGTAAGCCGGGTCGGTGGCGAGCAGACTGTAGAGTTTTTTTGGGGTGGAACCACCCGCGAGTGCCAGCGTAAAGATTCCTCTTGCCGCGATGCTACTCTCGGCCAGGCGCATTACTTCCGCCGCTGCCGCTTGCGCCAGGTCATCAGCATTGGGATAGACATAACGAAATTCCTGGCTCATACGCTGGCATACTACCGGGTTAAACGTATTGGAGGCAAGCCGTTGCCAAAAGGTAATAAAAAAGTGCCCCGGGCTGGATTCGAACCAACGACCAAGTGATTAAGAGTCACCTGCTCTACCGCTGAGCTACCGAGGCGAAAAAAATTCCGTTGAGAAACGGAACAGGCACTATGCAATTCTCCGCCACAAATGGCAAAGAAATTTGGTCAAAATTCCTGAGTTTAGAATTTTATGGTGAATTGGGCGGCAACCATGTGTTCCTGCTGCTCGAAGGGAGAATCCTGATGGAGGAAACTATATTGAACCTTGGCCTGCATGTGCGGCGTGAAACGGTAGGTAACTGCGGCGTCGGTGCGCCAGGTAGTGCTGCCCCACGCGATATTTCCACCCATGCCGTCCGGTACATCGCCAAAAACCTGCTGATTCCAGCGCACAGCGCCGAAGAGCTGGGGAGTGAATTTATATTTTGCCTCGACGTAATAGGCGAAGGTATCGGCATTACCCACATTGGGGACTTGAAAGCGGGTCTCGAAGAATTCGGCCCAAAGTTGCCAGTGATGCCACGCAAAACTCATGTCCTGTCCGACGAGAAATTCGCGGTAATCGCCGATACCCTTTGCGAACGGAAGGCCATCGACGGCTTCCGGCGAGAGATACGGGCCGACGCTGGCGGAGACACCGAGATTCCACGCTTCATTAGGCCGGAAGCCGAGGCGTCCCGAGGTGGTCGGATGGTCCCATCCAAGCGACGTGCCATCCCAATATTCCGGGCGTGATGAAATCGAGGCGTTCTTAACCTCTGCTGCATAATCGAACTTTCCCAGGTGCCCAAAAACCGAAACACCGCTGGTATAGCTGGGCCCCCAGATAATCGGAATGCGCAGATTTTTTTCAGAGACAAGCCAACTGTTGAGGGTTGCGCCCGAGTCGGGTGCCACGATGTCCCAGATTGACGTCAGGTTTTCGTAAGGCAGTGGTGCGGTGATGAATGGGTTTTCCCATGAGTCGTGTCTGCTCGTCCAGTTTCCAACAACGGTTGCAAATTTTCCGGCCTGAACATTAAGGCATTCGTCTTTCCAAGGCGTGTAACGCAGTGCGTACTCATCCATTCGGGAGGTATATTCTGTGCCGCCTGGATCGAAGCTGTGATCGACGCGGGCTTGCATAAAAAAGTAGAAGGGTTCCCCAATCTGCGCATCGAGGAAAAGGGTCAGTCGTGGATTGAAAAGAAAATTTCGATCCGTCTGAATAAGCCCCGGTGCCGGTCTTTCAAGGTAGTAGCCCTCCATGTCCATCAGGCCGCTAAGTCGCGCACTCACGTTGCCGTTGAACGCGCTAAACTTCAGGTGGTCGTCAAGGGTGTCGAGAAAATCTTCCTGGGCTGCCGCTGTCCGAACCAGCAACAAAAATGCGATGCCCGCAAATACAAGCGCATGACAGCTTCGCGG
>Ga0206928_1248_pt1 | contig 10416 bp, 12 predicted proteins | sample Alteio_BWOrgHeat_21_FD_152941 | JGI IMG/M metagenome (GOLD analysis project Ga0206928, IMG submission 152941) | Enriched cells from forest soil in Barre Woods Harvard Forest LTER site, Petersham, Massachusetts, United States -... | ecosystem: Environmental > Terrestrial > Soil > Temperate forest >... | reverse complement strand
CAATTCCTGCTGGGCCGATTCCAATTTGCTGACAAACTCGGCAGGTGAACGGGCGCGCAGGGCTTCACGATATTGGGCCCCCACGGAGGTGCCGGATCGAATCAATTGTTTGCCGAGGATTTGACAGTCGGTGCGGCGGGGTAAGGCGAGAAACCCTTTAAGGACCCGCAACGCGAAAGCCTTGGTGCGATTTTTGAGTTGATCTCGAAGGCCGGAAGCCATGATGGATGCAGAATAATTTTCAGGATTCAGAATGCAGAACTCAGCCATTGCCTTACGGCACTGGCACCGTGTCAAAAATCCGCTTCACGATGTCCTCGCTGGTCAGTTCCTCCGCTTCGGCTTCGTAGGTGACGATGACGCGGTGGCGCAGCACGTCGAGGCCGATGGTTTTGACGTCTTGCGGCGTGACATAACCGCGACCGGACAGGAAGGCCCAGGCCTTGGCCGCCAACGCCAGCGCGATGGTCGCGCGGGGCGAACCGCCAAAGCGCACAAAGGGGTCGAGATCCAGTTTGAACAAACTCGGTTTGCGCGTGCACATGACGATATCGACGATGTAGTCCTTCACCTTGTCGTCGATGTAGAGCTGGTCCACAATGTGGCGGGCCTCGAGAATGTCCGCGGTTTTAAGCACGGCGTTGACATCGGTCTTCGGCCGCGTCGTGGCCATGGCTTCCAGAATTTGGCGTTCTTCGGCGCGGGACGGATAACCGATGTTGAGCTTCAACATGAAGCGATCCACCTGGGCCTCGGGCAGGGGGTAGGTGCCCTCCTGGTCAATCGGGTTTTCCGTCGCGAGAACAAGGAAGGGATCGGGTAATTTATACGTTTGATCGCCGATAGTGATCTGGCGTTCCTGCATGGCTTCCAGCAGGGCACTCTGCACTTTCGCGGGCGCGCGATTAATTTCATCGGCCAGGATGAGGTTGGAAAAGATGGGGCCCTTCTTGGTCAGAAACTGGCCGTCGCGCGGGTTGTAGATCAACGTGCCCAGGATGTCGGCAGGCAACAGATCGGGCGTGAACTGGATGCGAGAGAAGTCGGCCTGGATGGCGCCGGCGAGGGTGCGGACGGAAAGGGTCTTGGCGAGGCCGGGGACGCCTTCGAGCAGCACGTGGCCGTTGGCCAGCAAACCGACGAGGAGGCGGTCCACCAGGTATTGCTGGCCGATGATGACTTTGCCGATTTCGGCACGCAACAGGCCAACCCACGAAGATGAGGCTTTGACCGAATCGTTAAGGGCAGCGAGGTTAATGGACATGGGCTTGAGGATATTCACGAGGGGAGGTGAAAATGGTTTTGAGTTTTGGGTTTTGAGTTGCGAGTTGCGGATAATAAATCGAAGGAGGGTGGGGTGGAAGGCGCGGAGGCGCAAGTGGTTGGAAAAGGCGAGCAGTGGCAGGTTATTCAACAAAAACCGGCAATAGAACGCTTTGTTCCCATAGCAAACCCGGAGTAAAATTGCACGAGCTTATTCCGCCATGACGATTCTTTTACGGGCCCTCCTTGCTCGTCGCGACGCCCCTTATCAATGCGTTATTTTGGGCACAGACAGCAAATCCATATAGCCCAGCGCGCCGGCGATGCCCATCAGCAACAAGGGCGAAACTTTGGTGAAAGCCAGCAGGCCGGCGGAGATGAGAATGACCAGCCACGCATAAAGGGGATTCAGCCCGATGGAGGCCTCGTTCGACACGATGGTGGCGCTGGCGAACAGCAGTCCGACCGTGACGGCCGAGAGTCCCCGTTCAATCGGTTCGCGCCAACTGCTACCGTGAAAGTGCTCCCACCAGCGGCCCACGTAATAGGCCAGCAAACTCGAGGGCAGAAAGGTGGCGGTGGTGGCGACGAACATGCCGATCACACCAAACCCGAAAGCCATAAAAGGCTGATGGGGAAAATGCTGGGCCATTGCCCAATAGCCAATCAAACTGACAATCAACATGCTCGGCCCCGGCGTCGCCTGCGTAATGGCAAAAATCGAAACGAACTGGCTGCTCGTCATCCAGTGATAGTTGTTGACGGTGTTGAGCTGGATCTGCGCCAGCACCGCGGTGCCGCCGCCCAGCGCGAGCAGGGAAGCCTGCGAGAAAACGATGATGAGATCGAAAAAGGTATTCCAGGGCATGGCGGGAAAGCGGAGGGGATGGGTGCAGCCGGTTGAGCGCCTTACGGGCTCGGCGGCGGCGGTTTGACCGGAGCGGTTTTGGTAAGCTGATTGCGGTAGAAAATCACGGAGATTATGCCGAGGCCGATGACGGTCGGCAGCATTTTCATGTGCACAAAGGCAATCAGCACGAACGACAAGAGGCCAAAGGTGACAAACAGCGGGTCGCGCGAGTGCTTGGTGAAGAGCTTGAGCGCCAGGCTGTACGCCATGCCCGCCGCGCATACGCCGAGGCCGATGAGCACGTTTTGCAGATTGGGGCTGTTGCCGGAATTGAAATAATAAACGCCGAGACCCAGCACGATGACCATCGGCATGGCAATCAGCCCAAACACCGAGGCCAGTGCGCCCAGCGGCCCGCGCAGGTGCGCGCCCACATAAACGGCGAGTTTGATGGTGTTCGGGCCCGGCAAGACCTGCACGATGGCCAGCGAGCGGAGAAATTGCTCCTCCGTCAGCCACTGGCGGCGCTCGACCAAAATAGTCCGGGCCCAGGCGGTCAGTCCGCCGCCAAAACTGAGGGACGACATCTGCGTGAAAGCGATCATCAGCTCGCTCAGCTTAACATAAGGAATGGGCGGATCTTCATCCGCGGGCGGAAGGGGAGCGGCTGGGGTCGGAGTTTGGTCCATGGTACGGCGGCCAAAAGGGTGTCGCCCAGAGTCTTGGAGAATTTTTGGGCCGGCGCAAGACTTCCGCGCAGGAGCTTAATTGCCGGCCAAAAGAATCGATAGGCCCATTAGATTTTACCCCTTGGCTACAGGATTTCCCCGAGGCTATTGCGGGGTTCACCCGATAGGCGGAAAACCCAATCTGTGGTAGGATGCCCGCAGACTAAACCTCCCTCAACCCCCTTCGCTCATGTACGCTTCCTTCCCGCTCACCACCTCGCCCGAACGCCACCGGCACGACGCCAGCGAATCTTCGCCCAAGTTTAATGCTGACGGGTCCACTCGCGGGAGCTTCAATCCTGTCGAAGTCATCCTGATGGTCGTGATCATCGGGGCCCTCGCACTCATGGTGCTTCTGCGGTAGGCGTAAATTTGACCAACAGAGCTGCGCCGCCTGCAACCGGCGAATGTGAAGGTTAAGGCGCAACAATGAGTTTGGCCAACGCCGCATCTGCGGCCTTCTGAATGAGCGCCGCCCGCTGGTCCGTGGTGGCATTTTCCGGCACGGGTTCCACGGCATAATCGCGATAGAGCAGCTCAAAAGTCTTGGCGTCAATTACATCAATTAGCAGCGTGCCCGCCGTGAATTGGTTCGGGTTGCTGCTGCCGGAATAGGCCGCATGGGCCTTGTCCAGCAAGGCGTCCACGCCGCGGTTGGAGCCGAAATAAGTGTCCACGGACTCCGTGCTCCCGCTGTTGCCGAGGATAATCAGATAGGCCACGATGACGTCGCCCGTTCCGTCCGTCCGCGTGAGCCCCTTCGCCGCCAAATCCTTGATGATGGACGTTTGGATCAGTTGGTGCGTGAGGGAAAGCCGGTAGGTGGCCGGGGGCGTCAGCGCGATGCCGCCATCCACGAAGTTAAACGTTTTCGCCTTGATCGGGCCCTTGTCCACATGGGCGGCGGTGGATGCGCTCTTGGACGTCGGCGTCGAAGAACAGCCGGCAATCAGGCCCGTCAAAAGCAGCGACAAAAAGAAGGATTTTTTCATTGAGGAGTGGTGAAACTACGCCCACAAGATATGGCAGGGAATACCGGGATGGCAAAGCCTTAAACTGATAGAAAATTGTTTTTTCGCGGGATAGAAGGAGTGGGCGTTATGCAGCTCAGTTTTAGGTGGCGTATTCATGTTGTCGGTAGTTTTGGCAGCTGTTCAAACGGTGTAACCGGGTTCAATGCCAACCAGCAATGGTGGCTAATCCACATGTCAACATCGAGCCTGTGAAAGCAATCGTGACACACGGTCACGACGCGCCAATCTCCAGGCGACCCCGAACAGTCTATGGTCGTCAAAGGTTGAATTGGCTGGTCATCAATGATGCCGTCATCAGGGTAAGGCTAAACCTCTTTGATCGCTGCGGCCTTCTCCATGCCGCATGCGAGGCATCTCTGTTTCATGACTTACGAAAGCGGTTGAGTTCGTTGAAGACTAAGAACAGACGATCGTGCGCTCGCGAACTAATGATGCCCCACAACCTTACAATATTTTACCGCCGGACTCCAATCCCTAGGTCGTGAAGACCGACGAATCGTGCTCGGAGTCGTCGCTGGCTTCGCGGGCGAGGGGATCGGGAATGGTGAACTTGTGCGTGTCATTCCAATCCTTGTCAAACACGTCGCGCAGGCGTTTCACCAGGTGTTCGTCGTCCAAGATGATGCCGAGCTCGCGGCGCTCATCGAAGGCGCGGCGGTGGATGTTCATCGAGCCGATGAGGGCGGACTTGCCGTCGCGGATCATCAATTTCGCATGCAGCTTGGGGTGCTTGAGGACATGGACCTTGATGCCGGCTTCCTGGATGATTTTAAGCGAGGCGAAGGTTTCCGCCCGGTCCCAGGCGCGGACGCCGTGCTTGCCGCTGCAAATGATGCGGACATGCACGCCGCGTTTCTGTGCGCGCAAAATACGCTCGAGAATGGGAACGTCCACAAACTTCGGATGCTGGACGTAGAGGGAGTCCGTGCAGGCGTCAATGAACTTGGCGAAACAGTCGCGGGAATTGGTGTTGGACCAAATCAGGCCCACGTCGTTGGAGACCTTGAAATCGGTGCGCGCCCAGTCCGCCTCAAAGCAGGCGATGATTTGGGCGACCTGGAGCGGGTCGGTCGTGATGACGCCGTAGTCGCGCGTCTCGCCGAAATACTTGGGCGCCCAGTTGAAGGTCGCCACGAAGGCCGTCTTCTTGTCCACCACCATGGATTTTTCGTGGGTGATGGTGAATTTTGGGCAGGACCACTGCGCCTTGATGCCCGCCTTTTTGAGGGTCTTGAGCGTCTTGTCGTTGTCGCGAGTCTCGTCGGGCCGGGCCGCATTCATCATGATGCGCACCTTGACACCGCGCTTGTGGGCCGCAATGAGGGCCTTGATCAACCGCTCATCGGTGACGGTGAATTGCTTGATCTCCAGCGTGGCAGTGGCGCCATTGATGGCGTTGAGGACGGGGTCAATGCCATCTTCGGGTTGGATGAGGAGCTGGCGGATTTTTTCTTTGTCTTTGGCCATGGGAAAAACGGGACGGAAATAAATGAGGGGTGGGTTTTACAAGACTCGGGGATTCACCTTAGCGAACAGGGCTTTCGTGGCAACGCTGAAAAACGGACTGCTTCGGGATTGCGCGGACGCGGGGGCCTGCGCCAGCATGGCGGCATGTTTACCGGCATTGTCGAAGAAACCGGAAAGGTGCTGGCCCTCGCGCCGGACCCCGCGGGCTTTCGCCTGCGCATTCAAGCCGCCGCCACGGCCAAGAGCGCCCGGCTGGGCGATAGTGTAGCCGTAAATGGTTGCTGCCTGACGGTGGCGGCCCGCCAGCGAAACATCCTGCAATTTGACTTGCTCGAAGAAACCCTGCGGTGCACTAATTTGGGTGATTTGCGGCCCGGCAGCCAGGTGAACCTGGAACAGAGCCTGCCCGCCAACGGACGTTTCGGCGGCCATTTTGTCAGCGGACACATTGACGTGGCCGGTAAAATCACCGCCATGAAACGTGAAGGCAAAAATTATCTGCTGCGGGTTTCCTTCCCCAAACATTTCGGCACGCTGGTCGTGGCCAAGGGCAGCATTGCCATTGATGGAGTCTCCCTGACGGTGGCCGGCGCCGGAGCCGCCTCGCTGTCAGTCTGGCTCATCCCGCACACGCTTAAAGTGACCAACCTCGGTGCGCTTAAACCCGGCGTCCGGGTGAATCTGGAATTTGATTTGCTTGCGAAGTATTTGGAGCGGTTGACCAAACGGTAGCCGCTGCCCATCCGATTATTCGCTCGCTTCGTCGGGTGTGACGATGATTTCGGCGGTGCGTTCGACGGAGGGTTCCACTTTCACGTCGTTGGCCTCGACGATGATCTGGCCCTCGTCGCGGTCGCCAAGGTCGATGTCGCCGACTTCGCGCAGCACCAGCCGCCAATCTGCTTTCCCTTCGGGGCGATGGTAGATTTCGAGGTGAAAGCGAAACAGCAAGAGGTGCTCAAAATTGGCGCTGCCGCCGGTATTACAAAACGTGCGCAGCACATGGGTGCCGTCCGCCAGCCGGCCGATGCGCTGATACCCGGCGTGTTCCGGCGGGTCGGTGTCGGGCACTTCGGAATGGAATTCATTGCCGTTGCGAAACACCGGGGTGCTGAATTCCCGGCTGCTTTGCCCTTCGCGGACATCCACAGCGACGATGATCGGGCCGTCGTCCGTCAGCCAAGCTTCAAAATAGTGAACGAGCGCGGGATGAATCGGTTGCCCCTCCAGCGTGAAATCCCGGTTGGCTTCGGCGAGCGCCTGGCGGGCTTCGGGCGGAAAATCGGAAGAGTGGGGCGGCGTAGTCGCACAACCGGCGAAAAAAAATGCCCAAACCAAGCCCACCGCTGGAAATAAAAAAAGTGACCGAATATTCATGCAGGCCGGGACTAACTTAGGCCGTTTGCTTCACGGCCAAGCCGTTGAGCAAAGTCACATTGCGGGTCGAGCGGTGCGGCACCTGGTTGTGATAGCTCGAGGGCGGAGAATTCGCCTGGCGGTTCTTGTGCGACAGATCCCACGCCGCCTGTTTCCAGTTTTGCTGGGACAAGGCGGTGCGCAGGTCCTTGAATTGCCGGAAGCCGGAGGGCCCGAGGTGAAAGGTCAAATCCACCACGACCTCGCGCGCCTCGGGCGGCAGATTGTCGAAATTGGCGACGAGTTTGGGCGCGTAGTCGAGGGCCGTGCGCAAATCAGCCTCAAACAAATTGTCCACCTGCGGATCGGCGAGGGCGTTGCGGCCGGTTTTGGTGCTCATGTAATCGGCCCGCGTCGCCGTTTCAAATTGCGGACGGTTAACCTCCTGGCCCATCGTGCCCATGTTGTGGCCGATGCCGATGGTGACATTGTTGAACATGTCGCAATAGGCGCGGTTGCGGCGGCCTTCCTCGAGGGCAATCCGAACCTTGTACCGGGCCAGCGGATCGTTCTGATACTGGAATTGCACGAGCGACAACGTGAGAATCGGCGGCTCGTAGTACTCTGCCGCGCAAGCGATGACGACGGGCGCTTCGGGGTGGGCCGGGTCGATCCACACGGGATCGCCGACGCCGTCCGGGTTGGGAAGATAGCCAAACATGGGAAGTACGCGGAAAGTGGAACCGTCGGCTTGCTTGCCTCCGGCTACATCAAGATTGAGACACCAGGCGGCATTTTAATTCCGCCCCGCCAAAAGTCTATGACTTTATTGCGGGTCGAGTTTCACCCAGGCCATACCGGCGGCTTGGGCGGCCTCCACGTCCAGCACGCTGTCACCGAGCACGAGGCAATCCTTGGCCGGCACGGCGAGCCGGCGGGCGGCCTCGATAAAGGTGTCGGGAGCCGGCTTGCCCTCGGCCACGTCGTCAATGGTGACGACGACGGGGAAAAGGTCCGTGACACCGATGTACTCCAGCGTGCGGGTTACGGCTGCGCGCGTGCCGCCGGAGGCGACGGCCAGGGGCTTGCGTTGAAAAGACATCCGCCGCGCAAAATCCACCACCTCAATCACCGGTTCGACGGTGTGGTGGAATTGGAGCAGCAGGCGATCCTGGGCTTCCGCCACGGCTTGCGGCTCGAGTTTCTCGCCATAAACCTGGTTCATCAACGACACGAAATAGGCGGTGCCGCGACCGGCATTCGCCATGAAGATTTCCCAGGTGAAATCGAAGCGCGCGCCGTGGTCGGTCAAGGCCTGTTTCCAAGCCCGGTAATGCATGTGCATGGACGCCGCGAGCGTGCCATCGCAATCGAAGATGTACCCGGCGAAGTCGCCGGGCGGGAGCTGAAAGGACAAAGAGTTCACCGCAAAGACGCAAAGGGCGCGAAGACCGAAAAGCCATTAGACCTGGACGACGACCCAAAATACTCGAACGAACAGGATTGCTGTCATGCCTCGGTAATCAGGCAATCGTGACTTCCTTGCAGAGGTAAACATCCTGCACGGCGTTGAGGAGCTTGACGCCTTCGGCCATCGGGCGCTGGAAGGCTTTGCGGCCCGAGATGAGGCCGACGCCGCCCGCGCGTTTGTTAATAACCGCCGTGGTGACTGCTTCCTCGAAGTCGTGCGCGCCGGAAGCGCCGCCGGAATTGATCAGGCCCTGCCGGCCTAGATAGCAATTCGCCACCTGATAGCGGCAGAGGTCAATCGGGTGGTCGGTGGTCAATTCGGTGTAAACGCGCTTGTCAATTTTGCCGTAACTGGAGTCGCCCATCTGCATCGCGAGATAGCCGCCGTTGTTCTCCGGCAGTTTCTGTTTGATGATGTCGGCCTGGATGGTGACGCCGAGATGGTTCGCCTGGCCGGTGAGGTCGGCGGAGACGTGGAAGTCCTTGTCCTTCGTTTTGAACGCCGGATTGCGCAGATAGCACCATAGCACGGTGGCCATGCCGTATTCATGCGCTTGCGCAAAAGCCTGGGAAACCTCGATGATCTGGCGGTTGGATTCCGGCGAACCGAAATAAATCGTCGCGCCGACGGCGGCCGCGCCCATGTCATAGGCCTGCTTGACCGTGCCGAACATCACCTCGTCGGCCTGATTGGGGAGCGTAAGCAACTGGTTGTGGTTGATTTTGACGAGAAAAGGAATGCGGTGGGCGTATTTGCGAGCCACAGAGCCCAGCACGCCGAAGGTCGAAGCGACGGCGTTGCAGCCGCCTTCGAGGGCGAGGCGGATGATGTTTTCACCGTCAAAGTATTCGGGATTCTTGGCGAAGCTCGCGCCGCCGGAGTGTTCAATGCCCTGGTCCACCGGCAGGATGGACATATAACCCGTGCCGGCGAGGCGGCCGGTGTTCAACATCCAGTCGAGGTTGTTGAGCACGCGGTTATTGCGGTCGGAGGGCAGGAAAATGCGGTTCACCCAGTCGCCGCCGGGGAGATGCAGCTTCTCCTTGGCGATGGTTTTGCACTCGTGCTTGAGAAGGAAGTCGGCCTTGTCGCCGAGGCTTTTGACGATGGAGTCAATCATGGTGAAAAGAAGGTTGGCAGACCAAGATAGCAAGTTGCGGGCCGAGAACGGCACCAGCGCGGGAAAAATGAGTAAAGGGAACGGACGGCGGGGCGCAATACTCATTTGCCGGGCGCGACGGATGTTATAAGCCAGACTCACTCAGCTATTCTGTGTCGGCGTTGTAACGAACCGATTTTTACGCGAATTTTGATTTGGCCGGCTGTCTCAGACAGGGAACCCCCTTCCGCATGATCTCCCAGCATCCTCGACTGCGTCCATTCGCCGTGCTTCTGGCCCTCGCCAGGGCTTTCTGCTCACGCCCCAAAATCGTTGAGCATTATTCTGCAATCAACCGATACCCGATGCCGGACTCGGTTTTCAAATGCACCGGAGCGCCGGGATTGGCTTCCAATTTCTGCCGCAGGCGAATGATGTAGGCGCGCAGGTAGTTGGTTTTTTGCTCGGCGTTGGGGCCCCATAGTTCCCGCAAAATCTGCCGGTGGGTCACGACTTTGCCCCGGTGCTGGACCAACAGGCAGAGCAGGGCATACTCCTTGGCGGTTAGATGCAATTCCTGGCCGGCGCGGCGCACGAGATGGGCCGCCAGATCCACTTCAATTTCACCAAAGCAAACCGTGGCCGGCTCCGTTGCCGTGCGTCCGCGGCGCAAAATGGCCCGGATGCGCGCGAGCAGCTCCCGGCCGCGAAAAGGCTTGCTGAGGCAATCGTCCGCGCCCGCGTCAAGAGCGGCAATGATGTCGTCTTCGCTATCGCGCACGGCCAACACCAGGACCGGTGCAGAGGACCATTCGCGCAGCCGCCGCAAGACTTCCAGTCCGTCAAGGTCTGGCAGACCGAGATCCAAGATGATGGCGTCCGGTTGCAAGCTGGCGGCTTCCCCCAAGCCCAACTGGCCCGTCTTGGCCGTATGAAGTTGAAATTCGCTCGTGCCCAAGATGTGGTGCAACAAACGCTGCATTTGCATTTCGTCATCAATGATCAGCAGGCGGGGAAGGTTTGAAGTGCTCATTCCGTTGACGGGTGTTGTAAGAAACCGTATGTAAAAGGTAAAGCGATATGCAAATGCGGTAGAGGTGCAGTTTGCGGTTTGGGGTAGGGACGGTTTTCCAAAATCATCCTGCTCC
>Ga0206928_1225_pt2 | contig 10435 bp, 7 predicted proteins | sample Alteio_BWOrgHeat_21_FD_152941 | JGI IMG/M metagenome (GOLD analysis project Ga0206928, IMG submission 152941) | Enriched cells from forest soil in Barre Woods Harvard Forest LTER site, Petersham, Massachusetts, United States -... | ecosystem: Environmental > Terrestrial > Soil > Temperate forest > O... | reverse complement strand
GGGCTCTACGTCAAGACACTCCGCGATTTTTTCTGCGACCGCGAGGGCGGCCTCTGGATCGCCAGCGAGACCGGCATGTTCCGGCTCGAGTGGCCTTCGGCGGTGACGACCTTCGACACCGTCAACGGGCTCGGTGCGGGGGCGGTCGCCGACGTCGTCCGCCACGAAGAGAAGCTCTATGCCGCGACGGCCGAGGGCGTTTATCGTCTGAACCTCAGCGATGACCACGACGGCCGTTGCGCGAACTTCGAGCGGGTGCTCAACTATCCGGCCTATTCGCTGGTTTCCCATCCGGGCGGGCTGCTGGTCTTGGGCTATGCCGACCTCTTCGTTCAAATCGCCACGGGCTATTTGGCGATAATGTCAGTGCATTCTGCCGGCCAGCAGAGCGCCTGACCTTCAAACCTTTTGCAGCCCGATCGTTTGAACGAAGCTTGGCTTCAATTGCATGATCCCGGCTTAGAACTTGAGTGAATTGGTCAGGCGCCACGTGCGCGGCGGGGAGGTCATGAAACCGCCGCCACTCAACCCACCGCTGCCCTCGTTGTAGTCCTTGTTCGTGAGGTTGGAGATCTGCAGGCTGGTCGCGATGTCGAAACCGTGCAGCAGCCACGGAAAACTCGCGCCGCCGTCCAGCACCACGTAGTCACCCGCCGTGACGCCGCCATGCCTGGAGTCGGTGTTGATGTCGTTGGCGATGTTCATCACCGAAGCGTAACGCGCACCGAGCGTCAACGAGAGGCCGTGGATTCGCCCCTCGTCGAAGGTGTATTTGTTGAACAGGCTGAAGCGATACTCGGGCACGTTGGGCAACCGAAATGCGTAGGTGAAATAGTAGTTCTGGTTGTTCGATTGAATCTGCGCGACCGTGGCACCGGCCGGTGGAGTAGCGGGATTGAAGAAGCGCGGGTCGGCGATGGTCTTCGCCGTCCACAACCAAGAACCATTGGCGAGCAACTGGTAGTTGCGATGCGGAGTCCAGATGATCTCGGCTTCGGTGCCCTCAACCTTGCGCGTGGAGGAATTCGAATACCAGCGCACCCCACCGCCACCGGTGTTGAAGACGCCGCCTTTGTTGGGCGCAGAATAGTTGAGAGGTTCGTCGATCTGGCGCTGGGTGTCGTCGAGCTTCTCGTTGGTACGGAACAGCCGGAACACGGAGAAAGTCCCCACGAGCCGACTGCCCCACAGCGAGGTCTTGGCCCCGAACTCGTAGTTTTTACCGTCTTCGTTCTTGAGCGGATTGTTACTGCCCGCCGCGCGGAGGCGCGCGATCTCGGCGTCGGGATTCAAACCGAGCGAGGCGGCCTTGATGCGAACCAGGTTCTCGTCAGTCAGGGCCATGTAGCCGGTATTGGGCAGATAAGTGCGGCTATAGGACGCGTAGAGCGTGACATCCTTGGTCAGAGAAAAGGAGGCGCCGTACATCGAGGAGTTGCCTTTTTTGGGCAGCAGCGTGCCAAGGTAATAGCTGCCGGGCGTGGTGCTGATGCCGTAGGCAATCTGCCCGTTCGCATCGAGGGTGGAACCCAAGTCTTCAAAACCGTTATACCAGGGCGGATTCGGCGAAACGCGCTGGTCACCATCGTATTCATTGACGAGCCGATAGCCGGCGAAGAGGTTGAGCCGGTCGTCCATGAGCGCGGCCACATAGCTGGCGTAGTATTCCTCCCGCTTCGGTGCGTAGTGATCGACGAGACCGCGATCAATCGCGGTGACGCGGCGGATATCGGGCACGGGATGAATCGCCGGGTCATATTGCTGAAAGACCTCGGCTGGGTTCAATCCGCGGCCGTCTCGCCCGAAAAGTTGCTGCAATGCGGTGGTGCCACCGGGCGTGGTGCCACCGTTGATGATGACAGAAGTAAGCGGGGGAAAGATTGGATCCGGGCTGGTGGAAACGATCGTGGCCGGAATGCCCGAGGACGGCAGGGCGACGCCGGGAATGTTGGTGAACAGGAAACCGCTTGCGCCGTAATAACTGTAAAGGCTGTGGTCGTAGATGCCGCCAAACATCAGCTTATGCTTCACGCCGAAGAGATCCTTTTTCAGCACAAAGTCGTATTGGTGGGTGTTGGCGTCGCGCTGGTCTTCGCGCTCGGAAAGGCCGCTGAAATTGAATCGGTTGCCGTCGGCGTAAGGAACGGCCTGGGATGTGAGAAAGGTGTAGGTGGAGTTGTTTTTTGTAAACGTATAGCGGCCGCTGAACCACGGGGCGGGGTCGACCTCGGCGGTAAGCGCCAGGGTGCTGTCGCTATTGTCGTCGTATGAGCCGACGCCCCGATTGTTGAAGGCACGGTCGTAGACCCGGGTGCCGTCGAGGCGGTTGTATTTGGCGCCACGCTCGATCGACGTCCAAAGCGCGACGGGCGGCACGTAGTTGTTATTGGCGTCGAAATTCGCGGCCAGGTTATTGCCTTGGGTGACGCGCCGAACGTCGGCGATCCACTGGCTGACATTGTTGAAGATGCGGGCGCGGTAGGCGTTGGCATCCGCCACGCCGGCGGCGGCGATCAGCGCGGCCGAGGGAGCCTTGTAGTCGGCGAACCATTGGTCCGGGTAAATCCAGCCCTGGCCGTCACTGTTCTGGCGCGCCTTGACGTATTCGAAGTCAGCCTTGAGGCGGACCGTGCCACTTTCAAACGGAACGACGGTCAGGCTCGGCGCGATGGTGAACGCTTTCTTATACTCGGCGCGCTGACTCCCGATGTTGTCGTCCCACACCGCGACCAACCGCAAGGCCGCTTCTTTAGACAAGAGCGCGTTGTGATCCAACGTGGCGCGCTGAGCACCCGTCCGATCTCCGTCACCTCCGTAACTGAAGCTGAATATCGTAGGCCGCGAGGTGAATTCGGGCTGCTTCGTGACATAGTTGATGACGCCTCCCGGAAAACCCTGGCCGAAAAAGACGGCGGCGGGGCCCTTGATGACCTCGACGCGTTCGACCGTGTCCATGTTGTAATAGGAGAAACGATTGAGCCCATTACGGAGGCGGGAGCTGACCGGAAAGCCGCGCAGCGTAAACGTGCCGGACGGGGTGGAACTGTTACCTGGCGGCTTCACCCCCAGCCGCGTGTCACCGGCCGCAGACGCGGTATAGCGCAACACGTCCTGAATTTCCCGCATGCCGGTGTCGGCAATGAAGTCTTCGCCCAACACCGAGACGCTCAACGGAATTTTTTGGATCTCCATGCCGATGCGGGTTGCCGTGGCGGAATTGGCCTTCAGGTAGCCGAAGTCGCGGTCGGTCTTCACTTCGAAAGGCGACAGCACTTGAGCGTCGCGGGCGACCGTGTCCGCCGTCGCCGCCGTTCCGGCCTTGTCCGCGTTTGCCACCACCGGGGAGGTCGTCGGTGCCGATAGGGTCGGAACCAACGCCTCCAATTCGACAATCCGCTTGCGCAGAGCGGCATTTTCCTCGCGCAGCGCGCGCAGCTCGGCCTCCGGAGCTTGGGCCCGTCCGGTTGCGATGACCAACGCGCCCATCAGACCAAGGGCGAAAAACCGGCCGGCTCGCTGGAATGGGTTCGATGGAGAGTTCTTTGAATTCATGGGGCAAGAGTCGGGCATTACCGACGGAAACAACGCTGCCGGATTTTCATGAGGCCGCGTCAAATGATAGTCATCAACTATCTCACAGGCCGCTCCGGGCGGCTGTCCAGGCGTGCTCTTGGGCGTAACGGTGGCTGCATCAGGGGATGCTGCCGTGCGCCTCGGCGAAGGCTCCCCCGCTACCGGCGATCAGTGTAACCCGGCAAGCGGGGAATCCGCTCAGCGCGCCAGCCGCGAGGTCATCGCGTAGACGATGAGAACGAGGAGCACGAGGCCGGTGCCGAAGAAGAAAAAGCCCATGGCCTTGGACATGTTCTTGCGACCTTCCCACTCGTCCTTCACGCGGTGCGCGTCGAGGCGGCCGTCGGCGACCAATCGATCATACCAGCGTTTTCGCTCGTGCAGCATCTCGGTCTGTGAGACCCGGCCGGAGAAGATGACGGTATCCATGGGGAACTTCTCTATGCGGAAGTGCGTGTTGAAAAAGTGGAAGGTGAAGATGAAGCCCGCGGCCAGCAGTGCCTCGTCTGAGTGAACCACCAGCGCGATGTTGATCACCCAGCCGGGCAGAAAGAGGGTGAAAAACTTCGGGAACCACATGATCAGCCCGGAGAGGCCGATGATGCTCACCCCCCAGAAGACGGCGAGGTAGTCGAAGCGCTCCCAATAAGTCCAGCGGTCGAACTGCGGGCGCGGACCCTTGCCGAAGAACCATTTCTGGTGGGCGACGAAGTCGCGCCAGTCCTGGATCGACGGCACCATCGAATCAGGTCCAAAGATCGCGCGCCAGACGCGCAGAAGCTCGATCCTGCCGGTCTCCGGGTGGCGGATGGTCCGGCGGCGGCGCCAGAGCGCCGGCCCAAGTGAACCGAGGTGGAGCACAAAGTAACCGAAGGTGATGATGGCTCCGAAGTGGTGGAGCGCCCGCGCCACCGTGGCGCCGCCCATGTAGTGGAAAATGGTTTTTGCCCAGTCTGTATAATAGAACTTGAGCGGCATGCCCGTGATTACCAAGAGCAAGAAGCTCGTCACGACCAACAAGTGCAGGAAGCGCTCGAACGGAGTAAAGCGCGTGTATTGGACGTCGTCCGTGTTCGACTTGATGACCGCCTCGCGAAAGGTCTTCGAATCGGTCAGGTAGAGATAAATCGAACGGAAGAGCCAGAACGCGGTGTGCAGGCCGAAGAAGGCGAATGTGCCGATCAGCAGCGCCGTCATGAACAGGAAGACCTTGTTCAGGATCGGGTAGTTGACCTTGTCGAGCGGGTTGGCGTGCGGCTGATATTGGGTGAACTGCGCATTAACGCCCGGATGACACTGCTGACAGGTGCCGACGATGTTGGCCTTCGAGAGGTGGGAACGCGGGTCGCTGACGGGATAAACGTCGTGATGACCGTGGCAGTCATAGCAGGCGGCAACGTCTGAAGCGACGTTGGGCTGGCCGAGGGCCATGGCCTTGCCGTGGTAAGTTTCACGGTAGTGCTCGAGCCGGTCCTCGTGGCATTTGCCGCAGCTCTGGTCGCTGAGTTCCTTGAAGTGGGCGGTCGCGGGTTTCTCGATGTCGTGCGCACTGTGACAATCGGTACAGACCGGGCCCCGCTTGTCGCCCTTTGCGAGCAGCTGACCGTGGACGCTCGCGTTGTACGTGTCCTCGATGCCGACGTGGCAGGTGCCGCAGGACTTCGCGATGTTGGCGTGGCTGGAGCGTGAATCCTTGTCGATGCTGCGCTTGATATCATGGACCCCGTGGCAGTCGTTGCACGAGGGGGCGACGATGAGGCCCATCTTCACGAGCGCCTTGCCATGGATGCTGTCGAGGTAATGACCGGCAGCCTCGGTCTTGCCCATGCGATATTCCTTCGTGATGGCGGGATTGTCGTGGCAAGTGCCGCAGGTCTTGGGGAGATTGAGTTTGTAGACGGTCGAGTCCGGCTGCTTTACGGGCACGATGTCGTGCGTACCGTGGCAATTCGCACAGGTGGCGGCGTCGGACGCGCCCATCTTGTGGCTCATGCCGTGAATGCTCGCCGCGTATTGGCCCACGGCTTTTTCATGACAGGAAGCGCACTGCGCGGGCGGCAGCTTCGAGGCATGAGGGGTCTCCGTGATCGCGGCGTGGCAGTCGACGCAGTTGAGTTTGCCGTGAACGGATTTCGCAAAGGGCTCCGGCCGGACGCCGATCCACACGGGCTGTTCGCCCTTCTTGCGCGGTTTGAACTCCGCCTCGTGGCAGTCCATGCAATCACTGTTCACGACGGCAGGTTTTTTCGCCACGACGGCCGCGGATGCCGCCGCCACCGGCTCCGCGGCGCGGCACAAGCCGACCACGGCAAGCAGGAGGGCCAGCATACGTGGCACTGGAAAACGAGATCCGGAGCGGGGGCGGTTCATGGCGACACCCCACTATGCGGCCAAACGCGCCCGCACCGCTACGCAGGCGTTGACCGTCCGTGTGCAGATCTTGTCCGCTTGCGTTCGAGATCGTAGCGCCGAACGCAAAAAACGCGCGGCTCGAAGCCCGCGCGTTCGAAGACAAGGGTTGGAATGGCGTGAAAACTATTTCTGAATACCGCCGTTGTGGCAGTCGGAACACGTGAGGTCGGGATCGAGTTCGCCACCGGGATGCGCGAACTTCATGCCCTTGGCCGAGAGCGTCTCGAGATCGGGACCCTTGCCCTGCGCGATGATCGTGTGGCACGAGCTGCAGTCGCTCGCACGCACAGCCTGCCCAGTCGAAGTCTTGTGTTTGTCGTCGTGGCAGCGGAAGCAACCAAGCCAGTCCTTGTGTCCGATGTTATTTGGATACACGCGCCAATCGGCCTTGCGCTCGGGGAAGATGGTCGTGGCGAAGAGCTGTTGCACCTCGGCCGTGACCGCGGGCAACTCCGGGTCACCGGCGTATTTGCTCTTGAGGAAATCCGCGATCTGCTGCGGTGCGGCGGCGTCGGTCGTGATCTCGTTCTGGGTCATGGCCTGCACGGCCACACGCTTGATGTTCGGGAGCTTGGTGCCGAGGGCGCCGGCAGCCATCGCGCGCTCGACGACGTCGTTGGCGGTGGGGAAAACGTGCGCGGGACGGTTGTGGCAGTCCATGCAGTCCATGACGCGAATCTGATCGGCAGGCGGCTCGCCTTTGAACGCCTCCGTGCGGAAGACCTTCGAGGTGCCCGCCTTGACGTCGGTCACGCGCATCCACGGTATGTCCTGGCGTTTTTCATCGGTCGCGTAGTATTCGACGCGGTCGTTCGGGTTGACGTGCCAGTGGATGCCCCCGAGCGGACTGCCGGGCTGGCCGAGGTTCACGCGCATCAGCAGCCGCACGTTGAACGGAGTGTTCTTCTTGTCGGAGAGGAAATGCTCGTTGTTGACGTCGATGTTGCCGTGGAATTTTTCCGGCCAGTGGCACTTCTCGCAGGTTTCCTGCGCGGGGCGGAGGTTCTTGATCGGGGTGGCGATCGGACGGTGGTAGTTGTCGAGCGTGTAGGCGATGAGTTGGTGCGTGCCGTTGATCTTCGCCTTGATGAACCATTGCGCGCCGGAACCGACGTGACATTCGACACAGTCGACGCGAGCGTGGGCGCCGCGCTGGTAGGAGACAAATTCCGGGTTCATTGCCGCGTGGCAGACCTGGCCGCAGAACATCGTCGATTCGGAATAGAGGAAGGTCTGGTAACTGCCGAAGGCGCTGAGCACGAGAAAACCCACGGCCCCGCAGCCGAATAGAATCAGACTGCGTCGCTGGCGGACGTTGGAAAAATCGAGCCGCCACTTGTCCGGCATCGTGGCGGCATGTTTGATCGCCCAGCGGCGCTGCATCCACGCTCCGATGAAAACGGTCGCGAGACCCGCGATCAGGAAGCCCGGCGCAACGAGGTAGGTGAAGATGCCAAGGTAGGGATTTTTGTCGCCCTGCGTGAAATCCATCCAGACGAGGAACAGGAACGAGAACAGTCCGCCGCCCGCGACCACGCCGCCAATGGCGGTGATCCAGTTGTTGAAATGCGAACGCGCTCTGGGTGCTTTCACCGCCGCGGGTGGAATTGGGTCGGACATGATGGGAAAGAAAGGTTGGTTTCAAACGCGTGCCGCGACGGGACGGCCACGTGGCCTGCTCCGTCCCGGCAGAGCGCAGTCGCCGCAACGCGGATCAGCCCTTGAACTTGCGGACGTAGGCGACGAGATCCTTGATCTCGTCGGCCGAGAGGTCGGCCTTGAAGGATTTCATCTTCTCCTTGCCGGCGTCGGTGATGCCATCGGTGATGGCCTTGACCATGTCGGCATCTTTCATCTCGACCTGCACCTTGGCGTCGGTGTAGTCCTTCAGATTGAGTTTCTTTCCGACCTTGGTCTGGCCCTTGCCGTCGGCCCCATGGCATTTCGAGCAGTTGGCGTCCCAGTTGTCCGCGGCGGAAGCGGCATGCCCGGCAACAGCGGCGAGGAGGAAAGCGACCGTGGTCGCGGTGATCTTGAGGTGATGTTTCATGATGGAGGTTGGTGGGTGGATTTCGGGAGAACGGCCCCCTGATGGCGGGTTCACTATGCCAAACCATCGGCCCATTGGCTGCGCATTACTTGCTGAGATGGATGCAAAGCTTGCGAATCGATGAGAACGCCCGTGATGGCGGTGGCGGAGATTTGCCCTCTGAAATCACACAAAGGCTGCGGTATCATCCGCAATTTATGCGGAGCGGCCCCGACCCCGCTTTGTGGCATCCTAGAACTGCAACTAATCGCTTCGGCAAAAAACGCGGCATGAACCCAAACTTCACAATGTCATCTGATCTTCACGTCTTTAGCGGCGCGCGGTGCACCATGGCAGATGAAGTTCTTGTCGCGCCAGGCGCCCTCGATCCGGACCGTCCGCACCCCGTGAAAATATCCACGGCCGCGGGCGTCCGGCTCGAAGACGGCTGAGCCGGCGTCGTCTCTGATCATCAGCCCCGTTCCTCCCCCACCCATTTCCCTGACCCAACATGTACCGTCCCACTCTCCGCTCCACCCTTCTCTCGCTTTCACTCCTGATCGCTGCGTGCCGCGACTCCAACGTAGACGCTTATCGCGTGCCGAAGGAAAAGGACGTCGCTCTGCGCGACACCGTCGCCACCGCGACGTCCACCCCTGCGACGGGCCCGGCCGGCGCTCCCGTTGCCGCACCTGGCGCGGGCATGGCCGGGACACCCGTGGCCACTGCGTCCGGTCCTGGCCTCTCCTGGACGGCACCTGCCGCCTGGCAGTCGAAGCCCCTCGGCGCGATGCGCAAGGGTAGTTATAATATCACCGGCGAAGCCGGGGCATCAGCCGACCTCTCAATCACGGCGTTTCCCGGGGCGGTTGGCGGTGAATTTGCCAACGTCAACCGCTGGCGCGGCCAGCTCGGCCTCGCGCCGATTGCTGAGGCCGATCTCACGTCCGCCGTCACCCACCTCAGCCAAAACGGCCTCACGCTCACGTTCGTCGACTTGGCTGGCACCGAGGCCGCCAATCCGCAGCGGATGCTTGGTGCGATGGTCCCCTACGATGGCGCGATGTGGTTCTTCAAGCTCTCGGGCCCCGACGCGCTTGTCGTCGCGACCAGGCCCGCATTCCTCGAATTCCTCAAAACCGTGAAGGCCCCCGCGCCCGCCAACCCATGAAGACGATCCTCCGCGACATCCGCGATTTCTGCGTCTCGCTCAAGCTCACCGTCGCCCTGCTCGTCCTCGGGATGTTGCTGGTGTTCGCCGCGACCCTCGACCAGACGAACCTCGGCATCTGGGGCATCCAGCAGAAATGGTTTCGCTCCTTCGTCGTGTTTCAGGACGTTCGCGGCGTGGGTCTGCCGATCTATCCCGGCGGCTATCTCATCGGCGGCCTGCTGCTGATCAATCTCGTCGCCGCCCACATCGACCGCTTCAAGTTCAACTGGCGCAAGGCCGGCATCTTTCTCACGCATGCAGGGCTCATCCTCCTCCTCGTCGGGGAGTTGCTCAGCGGCCTCTGGCAGGAAGACTTCAACATGCGCCTCAGCAATGGCGACACCAAGAACTACGCCGAGAGCTATCGCTTCAACGAACTCGCGATCACCGACACAACCGATCCGAGCTTCGACGACGTTGTCACCATCCCCGAGACTCTGCTTGCGCGCCACGAGTCAGTCCAGCACCCGAAACTGCCCTTCCGCGTCGTGATCAAGGCCTACTACCCGAATTCCTTGCTCCAGATGCGGGCGGCGGACGGCCCGCCGTCGCTGGCCACCGCCGGCCTCGGCCTGGGCATCGTCGCCGCGCCACAGCCCGTCACTTATAAACAGGACGAGTCCAACACCCCCACCGCCTATGTCGAGTTCACCGCGCCCGATGCGTCGCCCGGCACCTTCCTTGTCTCGACCGGACTCGTGGAGCCCCAGCGCTTCAACTATGCCGGCCGCTCGTGGAAAATCACCTTGCGGGCCAAACGCATCTACCGGCCGTTTTCGCTCACGCTGCTAAAGTTCAACCACGACAGCTACGCCGGCACGGACATCCCGAAAAATTTCTCCAGCCGCATCCGCATCACGACACCCGACGGGCGCGATGACCGCGAGGTGCTTATCTATATGAACAACCCGCTGCGCTACGCCGGCCTCACCTTCTATCAGGCGGGTTTTGAAAACAACGATCGCACCACGATCCTCCAGGTCGTGCGCAACCCCTCGTGGGTGCTGCCTTATGTCGCCTGCTCGCTGATGGCCCTCGGCCTCCTCGGCCAGTTCGGCATCCACCTCGTCGGCTTCGTGCAAAAACGCCGCGCCAAATCCTTCGTCGCCGCCGTCGCATGAAATCCCTCTTCCCCGCCCTCGCGGCGATCGCCGCGCTCGTCGCCGTCGCCCTCACGCTCCGCGCCCCGCATAACCCGGGCGCCTACG
>Ga0206928_1245_pt1 | contig 10680 bp, 6 predicted proteins | sample Alteio_BWOrgHeat_21_FD_152941 | JGI IMG/M metagenome (GOLD analysis project Ga0206928, IMG submission 152941) | Enriched cells from forest soil in Barre Woods Harvard Forest LTER site, Petersham, Massachusetts, United States -... | ecosystem: Environmental > Terrestrial > Soil > Temperate forest > O... | reverse complement strand
GGTTAGTGTCGAGGCATTTTGCATGACGACAAACCCTCCATTTCCCAAATTGACAGCAAGATTTCCAGTGCCAGTCACCGAACCTAAAAAGCCTGCATGTGGGGCGGTAGTCCCCGTGAGAGTACCTCCTGTTCCAAGAATCTGAACGGGATTATAAAGCATGGGATAAGTATTTGGCGTGGGAGGAAAAGATTCCGTTGTAATCGTATTTCCATTCGTAAATACAATGGGAGCGTTCGGATCATTGACTTGTGCGAAGCAAATCTCTCTATTCGTAAAAAATGCTATCGAGATAATGAAAATCATCTGCTGCCAAGGCTTAAAACAGCGCGGCCTACTAAAGGCAAGCCTCACTAAGGCTAGATACGCTTTCACCTTAAAGCAGCACTGAGTGGTGGGCCGCTGCTTGGCTTCTGCGATGACCACTAAATTCATTTATCTACCTTAACAAAATCGGTTGTAATACTCCAGTAAATTCCCTCAAGCCATTCTGCCACTGGCCACCATGAAATCGTCTAGCCGGAACACGGCACATTTGCTAAGTATACTGCTAGACTGGTTATTTTCGACTGTGATCATTGCCGTAAGAAAAGGGGACAGGCACGGAGACAGGGTCGCAGGCCCTTGCGACGGTCAGGTGGGCCGAGTTCCGTTGCGCGGCGCGCAACGGCTACCAGGTGCCCGCCCCCTTTCCTCCATCTCAAAATGAAACGGTTGATTGAAAATCAATTTTGTGGCATAGCCAAACGGTTTCCCGTCGCAGATCTGGTCGTCTTTCGCTCATGAAACGCTCGCTCTACTTTGCCTTGGCGCTCACCTGGCTTTTTGCCAGCCCCGGGATTCGTGCCAACGACGACGATCAGCCCCATGACGACCATCGAGACGGGGGATTCGTACCCCATTTCAACTTCACCATCGACCTGAGCAAGATCGGCAAAAAAAAGAAACCCGAGGACGAGCCTCCCCCGAATGGGAGCCGCCCGCCGCCCAACAACGATACTCCTCACGCCTCCACTGGTGATGATCCGCACGGCTCCACGTATGACGAGAAGCTCTATCCCCAGGTCGTCGATATCCATCCTGTCCAGGTCGTCCAGGATCCCCCCCACGAAGTCCGCAATGAAGACATCCCTCTTATCCAGAGTAAAAAAACGATGGTTCGCGTCTTCGTCAAATTACCCCAGGGGATGGCCCGGAGCGGCGCGGAATGCAAGCTAACCTGGAACGGCGAGGAAGTCGGCGCCATCAAGGGCGAACTCGTCCTGGACAAAGCCGAGGGCCGGACGCTGGTCTTCGCCGATGATGAAAAAAGTACCAACAAGACCCTGAACTTCATCAAGGCCCTGGCCCGCGCCAACCCGAAGGATTTAAAAATAATAGAAAGAAACAGCGACTACTTCTGGGCTTTCAACTTCACCTTTGAAGACGGCAAGCTGATGCCTGAGCATCTCACCCTCAAGGCCGATCTCTGGGTGAATGGCGCGCTGGTCAGCTCAATGACCGAGGACGATCAAAAGCACAAGCAATTCAAGATCAAGCCCTTCAAGTTTCACGACGGTTGCTTCCATCTCACGGTCGGCGCTTACTGCGTCAAGGCCGATCTCAGCTTCATCGCCAATTACAAACGGTTCCACCCGAATGCGACGGAAAGAGACATCAGTCACGCCCTCGCAGCCCAACTCATCAGGCGCGCCAAGGGCTTCAAGGAAGAGTTGCTCGCCGTTTTTCCGATACCGGAAGAGCAGGTTCAGTTCATGATCCGTGACTGGCTCGATCCCGATGCGGAGATGCGCGCCCGCATGGTCGTCGTCGGCGTACCCGGCTTCGGAGGCCCCTGGCGGCTTCTCAGCGGAGGCGATCCCGTCACGGGGCCATTTCCCGATGCAGTCGATGGGGATGCCCGTGTGCCGATCTGGCAAACCAAGCGAACCTACTCCGCCCTCATCCGCGAAATGTATCCGGAATCCGACGCCATCGTTCTCGTGACCACCAAGGGCTTCCCGGTCGCCGGATCGGATATCAGCGTGGAAGGCTGGACTCCCAACGGCGTGGAAGGCGTTCACTACATCGACGAATTGTACGATCCGCCCAACGAACTTTCCGTCGTCCACGAAATCGGCCATCAAACCCGCTTCCTGGGCACGTTCCATTGGTTCAGCACCTTCACCGCTCATCCGGTTACGCTCGATGATCTCCAGGATGGATGGAACGCCGGCCAGCACATTCACGATGACATGAACACGGCCATGCACAGCTACGATCTCATGGCCGATGGTAAGACCGAGGGCCGCCGCCGCTTCATCGCCCTCGGTGAATACAAGAAGATGTGCAAGGTCATGGTCAAGGGCGGTGCCGATCCGCTCCTGCTCGACCTCAACGGCGCGCTCAGCCCCGACGGAAAAATCGTCCTCGCCCCCCTCCATCTGACGATGGGTTATGCGCCCGACAAGGAGACCGGCCCCGGCGTCCTGGTCTTCACCGATGCAGCGGGAAAAAATCTCGGCACGTGGAACTTCCCCATCGTCAAACCCGAGGTCGCGCCCACGTGGCAACAGTTCGAGACGCAGGCTCCCGTGCCCGATAAGACAGCCAGCGTAACCCTTCAGTTGCCCGGCGGTTTCGTCCAGAAATTCGATGTCCCCGCGACCCAGCCCACGATCACCTGGAATGCGGTGCAGTACGACGCGGCCAAGGCGATGCTCCACGCGACCTTTACAGTGAAGGGCGACGCCGCGCAAACCTACCTCTCCACTTTCGCCTACGAATCGGACAGCCACGGCACCTTCGATCTCCCCGAGGCGCAGACTCAACTCGCCCCCGGCGAACATGCCATCAATATCTCGCTCGATAATGTGCCGCAAAGCGATCACGCGAAGATCAAGCTCACCATCAGCAAGGATCTGGCCTTCGCCCAGTCCACCTCCGCCGAGTTCGCCCTGCCGAATCATCCCCCGCAGGCCTACATCGACCCCACCGTTACGGGCGACAGGATCGCCGATGCCAAAATTCAGGGACTCCACGCCGTTGTCTATGATCTCGAGGATCAGTTCAACCTCACCACCGCCTGGAGCGAAGCCACCCTCGTTCTCGGAACCGGCGCGGATCTGTCCCTGCAGGAACTCCGCAAGCTTGGCGAAGGCCACCACGACATCGTCCTCACCGCAACCGATTCGGACGGCAACAAATCGACCGATCATCTGCTACTCACGATCAACCACGACGGCGACATCCAATTCGTCCAGCCTCTCCAATCCCATACCCGAGTCTGGATCGCGCTCGCCCTGGGACTTGCCGTCCTCCTCGTCTCCCTCGCCCTCCTCCGCCTTAAACGACGCTAGGAACAACCTGTCATCCTGAGCGAAGCCGAAGAGAAAAGTGAAGGCCAAGCTTGCGGTTGACCCGAGGCGAAGTCGAAGGATATGGCCAAGTTAATCGAAAGGTGTGAGTGGCGTCATATGATGTTGAACTGCAAAAATGGAATCCCGCTTGGCGCTCATTCGCAAAGCGTGTGGTTGTACCCTGCCTTAAAATCTATCGGCGCATCCCGCACGTATTGTGAATGCGAGCCATATCCCTCGACTGCGGTTCGGGTTGACCGTGTGCTCGAATACCATTTACCGGCTCACCTCCGCTCGGGATGACAGGTTTCCTGTCTCGTTCCCAACTTTGGAATGCGTTAAAAAAGAGGCAGGTACATTTTCGGTTGCGTCAACTGTGCCCATCCCCTTTTCTCCCTTTTTCACCTTTCTTTTTTCCAAATCATTATTGCATGAACGACTTTACATCAACCATACCACCAAAACCCCACGCGCCTTCCTCAATATTCATTAAGCATCTCTTCATCTTGGGGTTACCTTCATCCCACTGGTGGTTAAAATCGTTGGAAATGCTCTTGAACGTTTGAATGTCCACGAACCGTAGCACTATAAAGGCAGTCATTCGACAGTCTTCAGAATTCTTTTTATCTAGACAATAGCTTGCCAAGATAGGAGCCATCCCCGGTGTATTCAATATTGCAGCATAAACAGGGAACACATTTTTTATTTCGTCCAAAGTTTTTTTACCTGTTCCCATAAGTAAGATGCCAGGATCACTAGCATAGCCCAGGAAGGGTATTAAATATTTAATATTATCAATGCTTTTGCTTGCAATTAAAACATTAATGGCCGCCATTTGTTTTTTATAAAGATTTTCATCTTCTATAATTTTCTTACTTCCAGGCGCATGGGTATTAGCTCGTACCATTACATCAAGGCCCTCTAGAGGATTAGGCTGGGTGGTCTTCAAGCATTCTCTGGCTTGCTCGATCGTTAATCCTGGGAATTCTCCTTGAGCCCGCAAGAGCACTCCAGAAAGTGCGAAAAGTAAAATGAATCGAAGAGTGATACGAGGGAGCGAATAGAGGACAGGCACAGAGACAGCATCCCCTGCTCTAGGCGAAATTCAAGGCTGCTGCGTACCTTTCCCTTTTTTCGATGCCATCCGATTATGAATGGGACGCGAAGAGACTCGCGTCCCTACCGGGAAACACCGTCGCTAAAATACTATAAACAGCCAAAGGGCCAGGGGTTTAATTTCCCCCGGCCCATCCAAGAGTGTCTTTACTTCCTGTGTTCGATGGCTTTTCCAGCGACTGCGCCGGAACCGCCTCCGATAACCGCGCCTGCAGCGATGCCTGCTGCGGCTCCCACTGGACCTGCAATAATAGCGCCGGCTACTCCACCGGCAGCGGCACCCGCCGCAGCTCCGACGGTCATGCCCGCAACATCATCGCGCAGGTTGCGCGATCCGTTCGGGTTATGTTCAGCCTTGAATTCATCGAAGATGTCGATGATCGGCGCAGGATCGGTGACTTCGTGCACGGCGACGAAAACCTTTCCGTCGCGAATCGCCTTATCGTAATAAAGCGCCTGTGATTCGGAAAAGCCGCGATCCAGCATCTCGCTGGTGTAGGCATCCTCGGCCTGGTCGCCATCAAGCAGGACGATGACCTGAATATCTTCCGAGGAAATATCCAAATCTTCAAAAGCTTCGATTGCGTTATCGGCATCGCGTTGATTTGAGAATATTCCGCCGATGATCTGACCTTCGTATGTTTTATCTATTGTTTGGGGCATAATTATCTTTCTTTGGTTGTGTTACTGGTTTGCTAATTTTTCCGGGATGACGGGTAAGTTTTTTATTTCTGCCGGGGATTATTTCCGACGAAAAGTTCCGATAAGGAAACCGATGAGAAGGGCGGCGGCGGTAAAGTGAAAGGAACGCTCTTTCACGTAGTTGCGCGCCGATTCAAACGTGTTATTCACGCTGTCCTTGACGGCATCGACATGAGCGGATGCATGTTTTTTGACATCCTCAACAAGCTGCCCGGCATCTTGTTTGAGATGGTCTGTATCCTTGATGAGTGAGTTGCGAGTGCTGGTAATGGTGTCTGTTGTCATAGTTATAAACGTGAGAATACGCCGCGCACGTATTCGCACCAGTGGGGTAAACACCCTATGACGTCAGCGCGGCCTTACGGTGGAAATATCAGGTCGTGAGAACCAGTTTCGGGAAGAGATTCTAAAACATTTTTGCCTATCCGCCCAACAAGCTTGGGTTTAATACTAAGGGCTAATCCTCTTGACGAAACCATAGGAGTTTAAAACGAACTCTTCATTCCTCTCCGCGCTTTTATTTTTGTTCTCCATTCTGGTGACACCCTGCTTCCGCGCGGTGGCGCAGGATGTTTCGACGCCTGCCCTGGCGACTCCGGTGACGGCTAACAATCTCGATCCGGCGGCTTTTGCCCAGTGGGTCGGAGGTTCGGAGACTCCAATTGTGGATGACAAGGGAGTTCCGCGCTCACCCCAAAAAGCGGTGCTCTGGACAACTGCGCTCAATGAGCAGCCGACCTTCTCCGCACTCATCTACGGCGATTCCAAAACGCCGGGCAAACGCTACCTGCGAATCGGTTTTAAGAATCCGGTATCAATCGGCTCGGTGTTGGTGCATGGCGGCGGCCAGTTGAGTGTCCTGAAACCAGATGCGCCTTATCCGGGCAACCTGAACGACGATTCGCAGTGGATTCCGGCGCAGCGGCTCCAGGATGGCCGCGTCGTCACGGACGAAGTCGGCGACAATGCGTACGCGCTCTGGGTGCTGCCCTCGGTGACGCCGACGCGGGCACTCCGCTTCAGCCATGTCTCCCAACCCGCTGACCGCATCTACGGCGGAAACTTCGGCAGCGCCTATGTCCTCTCCGGGCGACTGGCCAATCTTTCACCGCAAGCCGTGGCCACAGCACGGTCATCGCCCGAACATGCGGGACGGCTCAACGACGGAATCGCGAACAGTTGGGGATCCTGGAGCAACCTCCCTACCGACACAGGTGGGCGACCCAAGACCATCGCTGACGATCCCGAATGGGTGATGCTGACCTGGCCATCGCCTGTCACGGTCATCGGGCTGGCCTCGCTGGGGAGCGGCTTTTCGGCGGCAGATGTGCAGATTTACACCGGGCCGGACAACCGTCACCCGAGCATGGCAACGGAAGACGACTGGAAAACGATCCAATCGATTTCGGGGTGGAAATGTCTCTATCCCTGCATCCTGCCCGTCTATTGGACTGACCTCGGCAAGCCGGTGACCACCCAGGCGATCCGCCTGCGCATCATCGCGACCTTGAACGAAAAGGAAGTCCATCCCCATATCGTCGGCAAGACCAATAACGGGAAGCGAGTCTGGCTTGACGAATTGATGGCCGTGAAGCCGCTCGACACCGCAGGCCTGGAGACCGCCGTGCTGCCGGTCGCCTCCAGCAAAGATCACGCCCCCATCGCCATCAAATTCAAGCTGCCGGAAAATGGTTTCGTGACGCTGGTCATCGAGAACTCCGATGGCAAGCGCGTCCGTAATTTGATCGCCGACACCCCTTTCCCCAAGGGAGAGAACACCGTCTATTGGGATGGAACCGATGACCTGGGACGCGACAGCGACGCCGCCCGTCACGGCCTCTACAACATCCCCGCCCAGCTCGTCGCACCCGGCTCTTACGAGGTGCGGGGACTCTGGCATCACCAAGTCGATTTGAATTACGAGATGTCCGTTTACTCTTCGGGAAATCCCCCCTGGCCGACCCCGGATACCTCGGGCGGCTGGATGACCAACCACACCCCGGCTTCCTGCGCTGTCTTTGTGCCCGGCGACAAGGCACCCGGCGGTGCGCCACTGGTTTACATCGGAGCCTACATTAGCGAGGGAGGCTCCGCCTTGTCATGGGTCGATCTCAACGGGAACAAGATCGGTGGCCGGGGCTGGGTCGGAGGCACCTGGACTGGTGCGCAATATCTCGCCCGCGATAGCGGAGCCCATGCCGTGCCTGGCATCTACGCCTATGTCGGCGCAAGCTGGTCCGAAGACGCATCCAAACCGGGCGGCAAAAAGCAGTGCGTTATCCGGTTGACCGGACTGACCTCTTCCTCGGGAGACAAACCGGTGCTCACGCCAGTCTATAGCTTTGAATTGCCCGTCACGGGCGCGAATTCCCAGGACGTATCTAATTCCCTCGGCGGCCTGGCCGTCCACGATTCGCTCCTTGTTTTTAGCCAGCCGACGCTCAACCAGATTGTTTTCGTCGATGCGAAGGCAGGCAAGCTCATCGGCACCGCGCCGCTGCCGAATCCGCGCGGCATGGCCTTCGACGAAAAAGGGAACCTGCTCGTGCTTTCGGATAAGGCTCTGTTGCGCTTCACACTGGGCGCGACACCGCTTCCCCTGCCCTCCCCGGAAACGGTCGTAACGAATCTCCAGGAACCGATGGGGCTGACTGTTGACGGGAATGGAAAAATCTACATTTCCGATCGAGGCTCCAGCCATCAGGTGAAGGTCTTTTCTCCCGACGGCAAGTTGGTGAAAACCTATGGCAATCCCGGCACGCCGAAGGCCGGTCCTTACGATCCCAATCATATGAACAATCCCAGGGGCATGGCTGTCGATTCCAATGAACGTCTCTGGGTGACCGAGGACGATTTCCAACCCAAGCGCGTCAGCATCTGGAATCCGGACGGCACACTCTGGAAAGCATTTTACGGACCTCCGCAGTACGGCGGGGGAGGCGCCCTGGATTCAGGCGACGCCACCCGCTTCTCCTACGACGGCATGGAATTTCATGTCGATTGGGACAAGGGCGAAGCAGCGCTCAGTCGGATCTATTACCGGAATGATCCTGCCAAATTCCCACTTGGCTCCGATGACGCAGCGCCGGAAGCAGTGCTTCATTTTAACGGGAAACGCTATCTGACCAATGCCTACAACGACAGTCCGACCAGCGGCACCCCCACGGCTCTTCTCTTCCTCGACAAGGGTGACGCGGCCGTTCCCGTCGCCGCGATGGGCCGTGCAAATAATCGGGATATTCTCAAGGGTGACGCCTTCAAGTCAACCTGGCCGGAAGGCATCGACCTGAAGGGCGACGCCGGGAGAAATCAGGCGGTCTTTATCTGGAGCGACCTGAACGGGGATGGCCAGGTGCAGCCTGATGAGGTCAAGATGTGGGCGCAGCGCAGTGGTGGTGTCACGATTGCGAATGACGGCTCGTTTGTCGTTAACAATGTCAGGACGGGCGAGAAGCCCGGCCATGCCATGCGTTTCAAGCCGACCCGGTTCACCGAACAGGGTGTGCCCGTCTATGATCCAAAGGGTGAAATTCTGTCCGAGGCAAATAGCCCCGCATCCAGCGGCGGAGACCAGGCCCTCGTGGGAACCGATGGTTGGACTGTCCTGACCAACGCTCCTCCACCCTTTTCAAATGCCGGCCTGGGTGGCGCCAGGAATGGCGTCGCACTCTGGAGCTATCCCTCGCTCTGGCCGGGATTGCATGCGTCGCACGAATCGCCCGCGCCGGATCGCCCCGGGGAAATCATCGGCACCACCCGGCTCCTCGGTGATCTGGTCACGCCAAAAAATTCGGACGCAGGCCCTCTCTTTTTCATCAACAGCAACATGGGCGACATCTACGTCTTCACCCAGGACGGCCTTTTCGTGGCGCAACTCTTCCAGGACGTGCGACAGGGGCAACTCTGGGAAATGCCGACCGCCCAGCGGGGGATGCTCGTCAACAACCTCACGCTCCACGACGAGAATTTCTTCCCGACCGTCACCCAGGTTCCGGACGGCTCCATCTATCTCGACACCGGAGCCCTCTCCGCGCTGGTCAAGGTGAACGGCCTGGAGAGCATTCACCGCATCGCCCCGGTCTCCGTCACCGTTTCAGTCGATGACTTGAAACTCGCCCAGGATTTTGTCACGCAACGCGAAGCCGTGCGCCAGGCCGCGCAAGGTTCCGGAGTGCTCGCCGTCGTTTTGCGAAAGCAGCCCCCCGCGATGGACGCCACCCTGGCGGATTGGGCCGATGTCCAGTGGGCTTCCATCGATCAGCGCGGTGTCGCGGCCAACTTCGACAGCTCATCCAAGCCCTATAACGTGCAGGCTGCGGTGACCATCGCCGACGGAAAGCTTTTTGCCCTATGGAAAACCGCCGACCCCAATCTGCTCAAAAATTCAGGCGAGATTGACATCGCTCCCTTCAAGACCGGGGGTGCGCTCGACCTGATGATCGGCACCAACCCCAAGGCAGACTCACACCGGACGCAATCAGTTGCAGGCGACCTGCGACTCCTCGTCACCCAGGTGAAAGGCAAGACGAAGGCCGTCCTTTATCGCGAAGTGGCGCCCGGCACGCCCGACCAGAAGAAGGTCTCCTTCAGCGCCCCCTGGCACAGCATTACGTTCGATTCCGTCGCCGACGTCAGTGCCCAGGTGCAGATGGTCGCCGACGGCAAGGGCACTTACGAAATCGCCGTTCCGCTCGACCTCCTCGATCTCAACCCGCAGGACGGCATGAAGCTCAAGGGCGACATCGGCATCCTGCGCGGCGACGGCACCCAGACGACCCAGCGCGTCTATTGGAATAACAAGGCAACCGCCATCGTCTCCGACGTCCCCTCAGAAGCCATGCTCACGCCCGCCCTCTGGGGCCTCTGGGAAATTCATTCTGGCCCTATCGGCGGTGCCTCCCGGTAGGGACGCGAGTCTCTTCGCGTCCCATTAATAATCGGACGGCATGGGACTGCCGTCCCTACCAGGGCAAAAGCGGTCAGGTACAGAGAAAAAAACCTGTCATCCTGAGCAAGCCGCGCTTGTCCCGGTGCTGTCGAAGGACCTCTAACTATTTTGCCCCAGCCTGCATGCCCGACTCTTCCAACAGGGTAATAACCTGCTCCCGCTTCACGCTGGGGAAGCCGTCCAGAAAATCCTCAACGGAATCACCCGCTTCCAGATGGTCAAAAAGGCTCTTCACTGGTACGCGGGTTCCGGCAAAGACAGGCTCTCCGCCAAGAATCTCCGCGTCCTGCACGACGACCTTGTTCATGCAACTAACCTACTGGATCAAAGCGCAATTGGCGAGCTTAACCCGCCCGGCTCTCATACCAACAATAGCGCAGCTACCGGAACCCTGCCTGCCCCTTTATTCTCTTATTCCTTTTTACATTTTTATTAATTGAGAGCAGCTTAAGTCTAATGAAAATATTGTTAATCATCGTAAGTGCCTTTCTTCTCACTCCTCTCCTTCATGCAGATACCCACGTTAATGGCTACACCACAAAAAATGGTACCTATGTGGCCCCTCATGAACGTACC
>Ga0206928_1243_pt1 | contig 10685 bp, 11 predicted proteins | sample Alteio_BWOrgHeat_21_FD_152941 | JGI IMG/M metagenome (GOLD analysis project Ga0206928, IMG submission 152941) | Enriched cells from forest soil in Barre Woods Harvard Forest LTER site, Petersham, Massachusetts, United States -... | ecosystem: Environmental > Terrestrial > Soil > Temperate forest >... | reverse complement strand
ACACCTATGAACAGCTCATCACCCGTTTAAACGAGGATGGAGCTCTAGAGCATCATAGATCCATCGAAAAAACACGTTCTCAATACGAATATTGGGAAGGCCGATTTAAAGACTATGCTTTAATACATATTACTCCCGAACTTATCAGCAAAGAGCGACAGCTCCTTATAGAAACATCGACGGCCAAGGGTACAAAACGCACCCCCGGGACAATTAATAGATACATGGCGGTATTGTCATCTACCTTTAATTATGCCGTTAAACGGCTTCGTTGGCTAACTGAAAATCCCTGTTTAAACCTACTCAGGCTAAAAGACACGGCTGTCAGAGACCGCGTTGTCCAAAAAGATGAAGTAAATCTCCCTATCTCTACTGTATTGTTTTAATCGTCTTAACCACCGGAGCCAGACAAGGAGAAATTTTAAATCTTGAATGGCAGGACATCAACTGGGAATGCAAGCAAGCCTATTTCAAGGAAACAAAGAACGGACGTCCCCGAAGTATTGCTCTGGTCGATGAGGTAATTGATGAACTTAAAAAAGTTTATGCCAATCGGCAGCTCAATAAACCTCTCGTTTTTTCGAGCCGTACAACTTTTGGGAAAATAGATATCAAAAAAGGATGGCGAGAAGCTCTTAAACGGACAGGGATTTCCGGGCTGACTTTCCACGGACTCCGCCATAGTTTCTGTACCATGGCAGCCAACCAAGGCGCGTCAAATCTGGAACTCGCGAATGCTATGGGCCATCGTACCCTACAGATGCTGATGAGGTACACCCACCTGGAAGGAAACCTAACAAGAAAATACTCTGAGGCAATAACCAAAACAATAAAAGCTGAAATGTTTCCAGATGAATAAATTTCCCCCTTTGGCAATGTGATTTGCTATAAAAGGAAAACGAATTGATTTAATAGCCCAAAACTGGGATAATAAAGATTAGAGGACGTCATGAATGCGAGAAAAGTCAAAGATCTTGGATGGATAGGCTCAAGCAAAAAAGATTTTATAGCGTTTCCTACCGGTGTTAAAAAAGAAATGGGGCATGCCTTGTATATGGCGCAAGAAGGAGGCAAGCACAAGAACGCTAAACCTCTTAAAGGCTTTAAAGGCGCTGCCGTCTTAGAGATTGTCGAAGAAGATGGAAACGGAACATATCGAACAATGTATACGGTGCAGTTTGAAGATGTGATTTATGTGCTCCATGCATTTCAGAAGAAGTCCAAGACAGGTATTAAAACTCCTAAACAGGAAATCGATCTTGTTGAAATAAGGCTAAAGTGGGCACAACAAAAATATAAAGAATGGACGGCCGCTAAAAGAGGCAAGGAGTAACCTATGAACAAAAAAAAACAAGAGCATGTTGAAGAAATCGAATGTGAGATGAGCAGTGGGAACGTCTTCGCGGATATTGGTATTGAGAATCCAGAAGAAGAACTGACAAAAGCTAAACTTGTATGGGAAATTGAACAGATCATTAAAAAGAAAAAAATGAATCAAGTAGCAGCAGCCAAAGTGATGGGCATTAATCAGCCAAAAGTATCTGCTTTAATTCGCCGTAAACTTGATGGCTTTTCTGTTGAACGTCTGATTCATTTTCTGAATGCACTTGGACAGGATATTGATATTGTTGTAAGACAAAAGCCACGTAGCCGCAAGCAAGCGATCATCAACGTCTATCATGAAAATAGCTTAGGCCGTCAGTCAATACCAATGGCAGCAAAAGGCATTTAAACGAATTAAAAAAGGAAATGGGTGTTGCAAGATATCTCAGCAGCAAAAAACGTTCTACAGACATTTCTTAATGAAATAGAAGAAGTTAAAGCGATTCGAAAACAAATGACTCCACCGCAATTTGCGCGATCTTTGACGATAAAAGATAAGATGCCGGTATTTGAGGACTCTGAATTTAATTCTTTAAAAAATACTTTTTGGACTGAAGAAGATGCCTATATCTGGCTTTATGGAGTTGCAAAGGAATATCGTTCATTAATGCATAGGCCAAAGCCAAATCCAATTCCATCGTATTATTCACAACTTGCAAAACCTCTTTACCAACAGTGGAGACAAGAAGAAAAGGAAGTGTTTCATCGAAAATGTGAAAAAATTCCTCTTCCAGAAGATGACATTAATCTTCACAATTACTTGCAGCAGTTAGCACTAGCCGTATCAGAAGGTAATGAACATCGCGATGTTTGGATTGAATCTCTCCGTAGTTTTATTCAGTTCTTACGAGAAGATACCGATTTGGAGCAGAAGGGACCTTTAGAAATTCTATTTCCCAGCAAAGAAAGCTGCAAGGGCATGGAAATCCGAAAAAACGCCTTACTTAGACGCGAAGGAAAAGAAATCAAGGAAGTCGAATGTCGTTCCATTTTACGGAGAATTGAAGACACCGTATATCCCATTGATATTTTTGCAGCTTCCGAAATCCTAAAGAATCTATCTACAGCAGTGCTTGAAGGGCGCTCAAATTCCCAGCGTTCAGCAGCGGAAGCTTTAGCGTTTGCTTGGTTGTGCCATGCAGTCGGATGTTATCGCTTGGTGACAAGGGAAGATATTATATTTTCTACAGAGCTTTCCTGCTTAAGGCCTGTTGATTTAAATAAACCAAAAGAATGGTTGAAGCCGACTCATTTTATTGGCATTAACAGCCTTTATGGAGTTATCGATGTACCGATTTCGAAAACTCTTTACGAATTCTTATTGGCCTTGCCTCGCGATCCGGGAAGCAATCGCCTTTTCAATATGGACAAGGAGACAGTGTTGCGCACCTTTAGAAATAAGGGTGTAAAACAATCAGAACGTGCAAAACACCTCGGACCAATCACTTTTCTTACCTTCATGAGCCCACCTCATCATGCAATTGGCCATCGGCCACATTTATCACAAAAACTTTCAAACTCAAAGAAACTGTCACCCACCAAGCAATCTGAATAATTAGAGACTTCTGAGACTATTGGGCTTTATTCAACCAAAACCCAATATAAGGAGGTCTTATGAGTGATTATGTGTACTGGTCGACTAAGCAAATTGTCAAAAGTGGCAAATATCCATTCACAATGGGTCAGATGAGACATTTATTGCTTCATCGCCATCGAAATGGACTTCAAAACGCAGTCAGGAAAATCGGTAAAGGATTGGTACTGCGAATCGATATTTTTGATGCCTGGATTGAAGCGCAAGGAAGCCATGGAGGTCAAAAATGAGATCTCGATACTATGGCTTAAACTCGGAAACGATCAAAGATCAGATTTCACCGCATGACTACTATCTGCAAGAACAGGCTCTTGATAGGTTTAAAGCTAAATCGGGAGGTTGGGTAGAAGCTGGACTCTGCCCCTTCCATCAAGATGCTACTGCCGGCTCTTTTCGTATAAATTTGGAAAATGGCGCTTATAGGTGCTTTTCTTGCGGAGCAAAGGGAGGCGATATTCTTTCCTTTGCAATGACTAAATACGGCTTCTCTTTTCCAGAGGTCATCCAACAACTTGCAAAAGCTTGGAGGGTATCATGACCGATCTTCCAGACTATATTTCAAAAAAAAATCTGATGTTTTCATGGCACTATCGGGATGCAAACGGAGCCCCCATTACTATAGTAACTCGATATGATGAGCCAGGAAAAAAGAAGCGATTCCATCAGCATCGTTGTAATGCGGAAGGGAATTGGGTAGAGGGAGCGCCAACTCCCTTGCCTTTATTCGGAATAGATTCCCTACCTAAACCATATTCTAAAGCAGTTGTATATATTTTTGAAGGGGAAAAATGCACCCAAGCCGCTCACAATTTAGGGGTGTCGGCACTCACATCAATGATGGGGTCCAGCCAAGGACATTTGGCCGATTGGGCGATGCTCGCAGGCTACCGCCACATACAAAAGTTTATCTTGATACCTGATCATGACGATCCAGGCAAAAAGTATATGCAAACGGTTTCCGAAGAAATTAAACGTGCCTGCCCTTATGCTGAAATCATGGTTTGCGAACTCCCAATCAATAAAAAAGGAAATGATTTTGTTGATTGGTTAAAAGAGTTTCCTGCGTGCGACCCCGATTGGAATGGGTTTTCCCCCCTAGATGATCCTTATTGTAATTATCTAAAAGCGGAGCTGGAAAATTATGTCATCAAGCATAGCTGTGCTGCTGATGAATATTTTTGCAAAGCATCCGTATGTCCTGTGACGTTTATTAAGGATCCAGCCCCTATCGAAGAAGTATTGAGCGATGTGCTGCCGTGTCCATCTCATACGCTTCCTCCTGCTGTAACAAACTGGATGCAAGGAATAGCAAATCAGATGCAGATACCGATCGACTTCCTGGCAGTCCCATTTATTGTTTATACAGGGAGCTTAATTGGTCGTAAACGTGCCCTGAAATTACGACAGGGCACGAATTGGATTGAATTTTCAAATCTATGGGGAGCCCTCATTGGCCGTCCTTCCGTTATGAAAAGCCCAGCCATGGAAGCTATGATAAAACCCTTAACAACGCTTGCATCTACTGCGCTTAAGACCTTTGAATCCGATTGCAAAAAGCATGAAGCTGAACAAGAAGCCTGGAAAATCCGAAAAAAAGGGACGGAGGAAGTTTATAAAAAATCCTACAAAGATTCCTTGGATAAAAAGAATAAAAACAAATCAAACGCCTCCCTGGAATTATCTTATGATGATCCGCCGCTGAAACCAAAGCGAAAACGTTATAAAACCGACGATCCGACCGTTGAAAAACTAGGAGAAATCCTTATTGAAAATCCCCAAGGCATCTTACTCTATCGGGATGAGCTCTCAGGTTGGCTGCGCAGCTTTGAAAAAACAGGCAGAGAAAATGATCGCCAATTCTTTCTTGAAAGCTGGAGCGGGAAAAAAGATTTCGACGTTGACCGAATCGGAAGAGGATCTTTGCATGTCCCTGCGTTGTTCATTTCAATATTCGGAAGTATTCAACCTGGGCCGCTTTCTCAGTATGTGCGGTCTACCTTAAAAGGCGGAGTAGGCGATGATGGATTTCTCCAACGTTTCCAAATGATTGTCTGGCCAGATGTTAAAAACAATTGGGAATTGGTTGAAGGCTCACTTTTGGCAACAGATCAGAACACAGCTATGAGGGCGTTCGAAGCTCTTGATAAACTTGACTTTGATCCAACAGGCAATCCTGTCATTCTCAATTTTACAGAGGAAGCACAAAAGGGATTCGATCAATGGCAAAGGCAACTTGAACCACGCCTTCGGTCAGGAAGTCTGCCTTCTCATCTGGAAGCACACTTTGCCAAATATAAGAAGCTACTGCCGGCATTGTGCCTCATTCATGAGCATTTGGCTGCCGCCGTGACAGATGCACACCCTCAAGCCATCTCTTTACAGTCTTTGAAAAATTCCATCATGTGGATCGAATATCTGGAAAGCCATGCACATCGCATTTATGGAAGTGGCGCAAACGCGGTGCCAAAATCTGCTCGAGAGCTGATCAAGCATATTCAAGCCGGAGACATCGCCGAACCCTTTTCAGGCAGGGACGTTTACTACGGGCACCACTGGAGTGGGCTGGCAGCTGTCGAAGAAGTCGAGGAGGTATTGGACTACTTGGTTGAAAAAGGGTACTTGGCCTGTTCAATGGTTAAGACGGGTGGTAGATCAACCCAGAAATATTGGGCGCATCCAAAAGTGTATGAAGGCTAAGGGCTGTTGGGTTCAAAAGGTTCAAAACTAAACTTTTGGACCTTTCGCACCTCCTCTTACTAAAGAGAAATAAGTTTTTTGTGACTTAAGTTAAAGATGAGGCTAGTGTGGAATCGTCAAGCCTTTCAAATATACGTAATTACAACTAAAAGGATAAAATTATGACCACTGAAAAACAAGTAGAGGCAAACCGCCAAAACGCCCAACTTTCCACAGGTCCAGTAACAGCAATAGGCAAGACAACGATAGCTACCAATGCCATTAAGCATGGTATCTTCACTAAAGACCTGATCCTAAAGTCAGAGATTGGACAGGAAAGCGAAGACGAATACAAGGAGTTATTGAATAATCTGATAGACAGCCTACTTCCCTACAATCAAATGGAAAGCTTGCTCGTCGAAAAGATTGCAGTAGACTTTTGGAGATTACGCCGAACCATCAGGTTCGAGACTGGAAGCCTCAATCAACATATTAAATCATTGCTTAATCAATTCTATTCACATGGTAATCAGAACAACGAAAAAATCGATGAAGAAATCAAATGTAAAGAACAAACAATTGCATGGAACACATCCTACATTGAACACCTTGACAAAGGCGAAGTGACTTTTAACAAACCTACATGGAAGAGAAATGACATTGAGTACGATATTGTCGACGACTTCTACAGAATTGCCAAATCATTTCCTTCATTAACAAATATAGAAAAAGAAAAGCTATATTATTCCGGGGACTATGAGTTCAATGAGCTGGAAGACCTTTTGAAAAAGAATGGTTATTCCGAAGCAAATGCGATTTCAATCAAGCTCATCGAACTCTATACTAAACAGAATAGGGCCCTTGATGAAGAAATCCAAAAGCTCATAAATAAGAAACAAATTAATGTGGCATCAAACATGCTCACATGTATGCTTGGAATGATACCTTCTTCGGAAAGTGCCGATAAAGTTCTTAAATATGAGCGTTCGTTGCAAAAGTCAATCTTCCAAAACTTGCTTATGCTGAAGAAGCTACAAGGAGCATTTTAAAATTGGGTTTGTTTTAGGAAAATAGACCTCTTGCGTAATTAAAAAAACCCATATTCGAAATTATTTTTGCGCTGGGGTCATATTATCAATATTACCCAGTAATCGATCCTTTAACCAGCGCAAAAAGAAATCGAATCTGGGCTATTTTAATTACGCAAGAGGTCTAATATTATGCGCACGCTTAATTACAGCTCTAGGTTTGTTTCTGTAATTTATCTTTTATTTAAATTAATATAAATGATAAAATACAAAACAACAAAAACCACTAAGATTTATTATGAAACTATTTATATCCCTTTGTATCTTTTTATCCTTTGGCTGCATATATGGAGAAGAAGGATTATTTCAATATGCCTCACAATACAACGATAAAGAATTATTGGAAACCTTGTTAAAATATGGAACTGACCCTAGCTATCCTGCACTAAATAAAGCCTTAAAAGTAAACGACATAAACTCAGCAATTATATTAATATATTATAATACAGATATTAATAAAAGAGATCCACAATCCACAATCAGAATCCATGGAAATAGAGGATGGTTTGCAGATGTAAAAGTTGACGGAGAATCCGCCTTAGAAATGGCAATAACACAAAATATGCCATCTTTGACTGCACTTTTGCTTGAAAAAGGAGCAAATCCATATTCCTTCCGTTATACAATTAATAAAACAAATAATTTTGTACAAAACATTACAGCTATGAGCTTATCTATAGACAAAAATGATACAACAAATATTAAAATATTTATTGAAAACGGAATTGATTTAAATAAAATTTGTTTTTCTACCCACCAGTATTCAAGTACAAATAAAAAAGAATACACTCCTTTGCAATATACGATTGCTTTCCATCCGGAAATGACAGACCTATTAAATTATTTCATCTCAAATGATGCGCATTTAGAATGCAAATAAATTAAAACTGAATTAAACACAATCATCATGCACTAAGATATTTGTAAATTCAATATTCACTGAGCAGCCTTAGGATTATAATCTTTTGTTTATTTGATGTTTTACACAACTTTAGATAGCATACGCAAAAAACAAGGGACAAAAAAAAGATGGATAAGGATAAACCTGTAACGGTTTTTGATGTGGCAGCTTATATATTAGAGAAGCAACCAAAAAAGCCCCCAATTACTGCTTGGAAGCTTCAAAAACTTATTTACTATTGCCAAGTTTGGTCTCTCGTTTGGGATGAAAAACCTTTATTTTCACAAAAAATTTTAGCTTGGGCAAACGGTCCTGTCGTAAAAGAACTCTATGAACAACATAGAGGACAATTCTCTGTTGTAAAAATCCAAAAAGGGTTTCTGGAAAATCTTTCCACGAATCAAAAAGATACAATAGATAACGTTTTAAAAGCTTATGGTGACAAAACTGCACAATGGCTAAGCGATTTGACACATCTTGAGTATCCATGGATAGAAGCAAGACAAGGTCTTAAAGTCGGTGAAAGAGGAAAAGCCGAAATCAAACTAGCTACTATGCATGAATACTATAGTAGTATAGATGCAAAGAATCAGCTCTAAATCTCTCCACTAACTTCTATCATTACTTTACATGTCCAAAAAAAACAAAAACTCAAAATCTAAGCAAGATTCTAAAATAGCCGTTGCTGATTTTCTTCCCTCTAGCGAAAGAAATCCTCGGATTGCTATCGAAAATCAAAAATGTATTCCTGAATTCCGGACAGATCAAATGGATATGGAAGGTGAATGGGGATGGTCAAAATTCAACATTATCCATCTAAAAGAATTTTTGACTAAGATTTTCGAATCTCAGAAATTAAATTGGCAAACATTATATCAAAAAAAATCTCACCTTGTTGATATTGTAAAACTGGTTCCAAATGCCCAAAAAAGGCTTCAAAAAATAGGTAAGGATGATATAGATCAATTATATTCATTACGTATCTCTGGCAAGAAGCGTATTTGGGGAATTAAAGAAGGCAATCTTTTTTGGCTTCTTTGGTGGGATCCTGAACATGAAGTCTGTGAAAGTATTGGAGCAGATAATTAATTCTATATTGATTGCAGTCTAAATACCATTAATTATACACACCATTCAACGGTGCAAAAATGGTGCAATCTATCACATATTGCACCATCATTAACCATCAATATTCAGTAGCATAATTATCTGAAACCTCTTATAGTATTGATCATAGCGATTGGATGATACTGGATAGTGAGGCTTTACCTCTCACTTTTAATGAGGGAGTCGATGGTTCGAGTCCATCAAGTCTCACATTTTTAAGAGCTTCATGCTCTGAGATTTAAGCTAAAATCCTTCAGGATTTTAGCTTTTTTTTTGCCTTCATTTGGAGTGCGTGTGGCTCTGAGGCCGAGAAAAATTTAAGTATTTAATATTCATATACTTGTTGATTAAAACAACTATTTTAATTATGCTTTGGTTTTTAAATAGGCTTCCAAAAGTATGTGTGAGCATAAAACTAACCCAAGCATATATATGAACGATAACGACACCTTATTTCCTATTCCAGAATCTATTAAGAATGATAATAGTGACAAATTTTCATCAGCAAAACCTAGACTAAAAACTCCGATCAGAAATCAAGTAGAAATCACGATCGAATCCCTAGATGAATGTCTAGCTGAAGATCACAAAGCGCGTTCAGTTTGGGCGTATGTTGAACAATTTGATTTATCGAGTATTCTTCTTAAAATTAAATCGGTGGAGTCAGCTCCAGGAGCACCGGCAATTGACCCTCGAATTTTGATCGCATTGTGGTTATATGCATTTATTGAAGGTATTATTAGCGCCAAGATGATTAATCGTTACTGTAAAGAACACAAAGCTTTTAAATGGTTGTGTGGTGGGGTCTCTGTAAATGAACACACCATTTCAGATTTTCGTAGTAATAATGGCGATGCTTTTGATGAACTTCTAACTCAGAGTATTGGTGTTTTATCGCATCAAGGATTGATTACCATTGATAGGATTGCTCAAGATGGAATGAAAGTTCGAGCACATGCAGGCAGATCCTCGTTCCGTAGAAAAGAAACATTAAAGGCTCACCTCAAAATGGCTCAAGATCATATCGAGTCGCTGAAAAAGGAATTTACAGAGAATCCTTCAGCCATTTCGGCTAAACAAGCTGCTGCAAAAAAGAGAGGTGCTGAAGAGAGAGAAAAAAGAACAAAACAAGCCCTCATAGAATTAGAAAAACTATCTAAGCAGAAAAAAAAAGCGTTTAAAGTGCGATGCAAATCTTTTACAGCAAAAGATAAAGAGAAGGTTAGAGCATCTAAGACAGATCCAGAGGCTAGAATTATGAAAATGCCAAATTCTGGTTTTGATCCGGCATATAATGTACAGCTTGCAACTGACACCAAATCTAAGGTCATTGTAGGGGTTGAAGTTGTTCAAGCAGGAAATGATTACGGTCAGTTGGGGCCAATGAAAAAACAGGTTGAAGCAAGGCTTGGATATTCAATTCCAGAAATTCTAGCAGACCCAGGATTTCTTGATTACAAAGACGTTGAAGAGGCATCCAAGACGAGTAATTTATATATTCCTTCCGAAACCATTACAGGTACTAACGAGAAATATCCAGCTGTTAATGAAATGAAAAAGCGCATGGAGACAGCTGAAGCAAAGAAAATATATAAAGAAAGAGCCTCAACAGCCGAATTTGTCAATGCAAGAGTGAGAACTAGAGGATTGACTCAGTTCTCAGTAACGGGACTAGAAAAAGTGCAGGCAGTTACACTAATATTCGCAATTGCTCAAAATATGTTAGTATGGATAAGTAATTTATAAAAACGTTAACTAAACAAAAACAAACAAGATACGAAGAGAGAAATAAACAATTTTCAATCCATAAATGTCGCGAAAGGGTGAAAAAAATCAGCTTGACTTTCGCCAATCAAGTTGATTTTTTTGATTAAAAATTCTTTCGATTAGGTCAGGATTGAAAAAAACGATTTTTTCTCGGCCTCTCTGCCACCGC
>Ga0206928_1191_pt2 | contig 10808 bp, 11 predicted proteins | sample Alteio_BWOrgHeat_21_FD_152941 | JGI IMG/M metagenome (GOLD analysis project Ga0206928, IMG submission 152941) | Enriched cells from forest soil in Barre Woods Harvard Forest LTER site, Petersham, Massachusetts, United States -... | ecosystem: Environmental > Terrestrial > Soil > Temperate forest >... | reverse complement strand
AGCGCGACGCAACATGGATCTTCCAATCCGGCACCCGGAAATAACGGAGCGGGAACTTTCACCGTAAGCACAGGTTTGGTCGCCGGGAGATCTCCGTGGAATTTCGATTTCTACATCAATTCCGCCAACGGAAGTCTCACTCCCTACACCTTTACATTGACGGAAGCTGCCAATGGCCAAACCTTCACGTTCAATCCGTTGCTCATTCCCGACAACGTGGGAGGCCCGTCAAGCGCGGGTAATTCCGAAAGCCTTGATTTTGCTCAATTTGGGGTTCCCATTAACTACAATCCCAATCAGAATGACACTTACAACTTCACCCTTCAAGCGTCATTAGGTGGAACGGCGATTGGCTCCGACAGCATTACCGTTATTTCCGGCACCGGTGCCGTACCCGAGCCGTCAACGATCGCCGCCGGCGCCATGATGCTCCTGCCGCTCAGTTTCGGCGCTCTGCGGATGCTGCGGAACCGCAAAACGCAACCAGAAAGCCCGACTGCAGTTGGTTGAGCCTCGCAGCACATTAATTAATCAGGTTGGGTCATTTTAAGCACACCTTCGCGGATTCATCCGCGAAGGTGTTTTTATTGGGCACTTTGATGAAATACATATTAGTTGCAGAACGCCAATTCTGGAATACGTTTTTCACAAAATGCCGGGGAAACGTAATCCTTACTTAGCTCGAACCAAATAGCCTATGAAAACCAGGAAATCAGCCGAGTCAGCCGTTGCCGCCAAACTAACGTCCGCCCTCGCCACGCCTTCGGATCTGTCGCTCAACGCCGTCAAGGACATTGAAGGCGCCATGAACGCCATCCTCGCGGATGTCTTTGCCATCTACGTCAAAACCAAGAATTTTCACTGGCATATGAGCGGGCCGCATTTCCGCGATTATCACCTGCTGCTGGATGAGCAGGCGGAGCAGATTTTTGACATGACGGATGATATCGCCGAGCGCGTCCGGAAAATTGGCGGCCTGACGCTGCGGTCGGTGGGTCAAATCGCCAAAATGACGCGGGTGCTGGATAATGATGCCTCTTATGTGGACCCGCTGGACATGCTGGCGGAACTGCACGAGGACAACAAGATGCTGGTGACGCGCTTGAAGACGGCTCATGACGTGTGCGCTGAACACGGCGATATTGCAACCGCGAGCCTGATTGAAAATTGGGTGGATGAAACCGAACGGCGCGCGTGGTTCCTGTTTGAAAGCAGCCGGCGAGGCGAGCCGGGGCATTGAGGGCGGGCACCACCTCTCCCCGACCCTCTCCGCCAATTCCCATTGGCAGAGAGGGAGACCGGAGGCCCCGGCACGCGCAAGCCACAAAATTAAATTAAACGCTCCAGGTTTCTTTCGCACTATCCGCACTTTCCGCCGTATCCGCTTCACGGTTTGCGGGCGGTTTGGTTGACTTGGGATAAAAAGAATTATGGGAAGGACAGAAATCAGAATCCAGGAGTCAGAAGAACTTTGCAGCCGGCCACCATGGTTCCGCGTTACGAATCCAAATTGGTCGCAAAGCGATGACAGAACCCGCCCTCATCCTGACCTTCTTCCCGGGAAATGTTTCATCCCTACAACCCTCATCCGGCCTTCGGCCACCTTCTCCCGCTCCCGCAGGCGAAGGACGGCGGAGAAGGAACAGGTAGCGGTGCTGTCGGATTGTTCGGATGCGGGTTTTATCTCTCCAACCCCACCACATTTGCGGCGCACAGAGGACTTTGCAGCCGGCCACTTGGACGGTGCAACGCGACCGACCCTACCTAACCAGGACTGCTCCCACTTCTCTTCTTAAAACAATGTTTATTCAACCGAAAACAGCGAAGAACCAGTCTTCCGGGGTCAGCTTATTGCAGCACAGTTGCTTGCAGCGGAATAGCTGGATAAAAATACCCTACGGGAGGCTGGTGAGGGCTGCTGAGAGATATGGAAAAAATTCGATTTGCGATTTACGATTTACGCGGTCGTGGGTTGGACCTGCTGACTGCCGATATGAAATTTCTGGAAGTGCTTCGAGGGCGAGAACGAGAACGACCCGCCTTCGTCAGACTTCGGCGCGGCATGGGACGAGGAGGATGCCGAAAATCCGCATGCCCTTGCAAAGCGGCCAAAACCTGCTTGAATCCCGCGGTGAAATTGACCGTCCGGACTTGCCAGATGCGGCTGGCCAATCCTTGGAAAATAGCCAGCAGTGAAGGCTCCGGCATCCAAAGCTCCGTCATTGTGGAACTCACGGACGCTGACGGCGTGAACGCCATCGGCGAGGCGGCGCCATCGGCCACCTATGATGAAACGGTGGATGGTGTCCTGGAGATTTTTCCGCGAGTTGATACTTCCCGACTTTCATTTACAGATGTCCGCGGGAGCACGGATTATTTGCGGTCCATCCCCGGCATTCCCGCTGCCGCCGTCTGTGTGCTGAACACGGCGCTGATGGATGGCGCCGCGAAACGCGCGGGCAAACCATTGTATGATTTTCTCGGTCTTGGTTTTCGCGAGAACCAGCATGTGACGTCCTTCAGCATCGGCATTGATACGCCGGAGATCATTCGGAAAAAGGTGCAGGACGCCGCGCACTATCCCATTCTTAAACTTAAGGTGGGCGATCCGCGTGACCGCGAAAATTTTGCGGCGTTGCGCAGCGTGGCGCCGGACAAACCCATTCGCGTGGATGCGAATGAGGGCTGGAACAAAAAGGAGGACGCGTTGCGCATGCTGGAATGGCTGGTGGCGACGTGCAAGAAGATCCAGTTCGTCGAACAACCGATGCCGCGGGATGCGCTCATGGAGGATTTGGTGTGGCTCAAGGAACGGTCGCCGCTGCCGTTGTTCGCGGATGAATCCTGTCATACCGTGGTGGATATCCCGCGTTGCGCGGAGGGTTTTCATGGCGTGAATGTGAAGCTGGTGAAGGCCGGCGGCGTGAGCATGGCGCACGATACATTGCAGGCGGCGCGGCGGGCGGGCTTGAAAACGATGGTGGGCTGCATGATTGAGACGAGCGTGCTGGTCAGTGCGGCGGCGCACCTGGCGGAGCTGACGGATTATCTGGATGTGGACGGCAACCTGTTGATCACGAACGATCCGTTCGCGGGAGTGACGGCGGAGAACGGTGTGCTGTCGTTCGCGCACGCGGAGGAGAAGCACGGTTTGCGCGTGAAGGCGCGGACGCATCAACCAAGGACTCAATTATGATTATCGGCGTTCCCAAAGAGATCAAGGAGCAGGAGTATCGCGTGGCGTTGCTGCCCAGCGGCGCATATCAGCTCATCAAGCGCGGGCACAGTGTCCTGGTGGAACGCGGCGCGGGCGCGGGCGCGGGTTATCCAGACACGGAATATGAATCGGCCGGCGCAAAGCTGGTGGACTCGCACGCGGCGGTCTTCGCGGAGGCGGATTTGATCATCAAGGTCAAGGAGCCGTTGCCATCGGAATATCCGATGTTGCGGCGCGGACAGATTCTTTTCACCTATCTGCACCTGGCGGCCAACCGGCCGTTGACGGAGGCGCTCATGAAATCCGGCGCGACGTGCATCGCTTATGAAACGATCGAGGTGAACCGGCGGCTGCCGTTGCTGGAGCCGATGAGCGAGATCGCCGGCCGCATGAGCGTGCTGGTGGGCGGGTATTTCCTGCAAAAACATTTTGGCGGCAACGGCATGTTGCTCGGCGGTGTGCCTGGGGTGTTGCCCGGACGCGTGGTGGTGCTCGGCGGAGGTTCGGCGGGCGTGAATGCGGCGCGCATGGCGCAGGGTCTCGGCGCGGACGTCACCATTCTGGAAGTGGATGTGGAACGGATGCGATTTCTGGACATCACGCTGCACACAGCACATACGTTGTATTCCAATGAATCGCATCTGTTGGATTTGTTGCCGACGGTGGACCTGCTGATCGGCGCGGTGCTGGTGCCGGGAGCCAGGGCGCCCAAGCTCATCCGCCGCGACATGCTGCGCGTGATGCGTCCGGGAAGTGTGCTGGTGGACATCGCCATTGACCAGGGCGGGTGCGCGGAGACCTCGCGCGTGACCACGCATCATGACCCGGTGTTTGTGGAGGAGGGGGTGACGCATTATTGCGTGGCGAACATGCCCGGCGCCTATGCGCGCACCGCCACGCAGGCGTTGACGAATGTCACGTATCGCTACCTCGAAATGCTTGCCGATCTTGGGCTGGAGGAAGCCTGCCAGAAAAATCCCGCGCTCGTCGGTGGCATCAACATCAAGGACGGTGAGGTGACCTACCAGGCCGTGGCGGAGGCGCATGGGTTGTAGTTGGGCGGGTTTGAAATTGGTGGCCGGTGCGTTGGAGACCATAAATTCAATGGTCTGCGGACATAATCTTACGAACACTTGGAACCTTTCGGTGCGCGCGGGTTTTCCGCGAGGGCGCGGAAAACGGCGCCCGGGGCGGGCGCGATCCCCAATTCAATTTCGGTTTTCGCGTTAAATTAAATTGGCGGCGCGGAGTTTGAAATCGGCGAGAACGCGGGCGAGGCGGGTGAGTTGTGCGGGAGGGTGTTCGCTGGAGATGACGAAACGGAAAACACCGCGTGACGCCCTGCCATATTTCAGGAACGGCGGGAAGATGCCGGCTGCCAGCAGGCGTTTTTTCAAGACGGCAGCATCGGGCGCGGACAGCGTCGGCAAACGAACGATTGGGCCGGGCATGTCCGCGATTTCCCAACCGCCGAAACGCAACGCAGTGCGCAGTCTCCGCACATTTTCAAAAAGCCTGACGCGTCGCGCTGGTTCGTTGTGCAAGATCTTCAGCGATGCCAATGCCGCCTGTGCGAGCGGCGGGGACAGTGGCGTCGTTCCCATAAAAATCCGGCTGCGCTCGACAATCGTGCGCCTAATAGCTGGAGATGTCAGTACCACGCCGCCATAGACGCCGAATGCTTTGCTCAAGGTAGCGCATTGGACGATACGTTCGCGGCTGACGCCGGCCAGTTCGGGCGTGCCCCGGCCGGTTTTGCCCAGCAACCCGCCACCGTGCGCATCGTCCACCAAAATCAATCCGTGCGCGGGCAGGATTTTCAAGTACTCGCGCAACGGGGCTGCGGAACCATCGTGCGCAAACATGCCGTCAGTCAAAACAATGGGCCGCGCTCCTTCCCCGCACCGGGCGAGGAGATTTTTGAGATCGGCCGCATCGCGATGTTTGAAATGTGCAATCACGCAATCGGTCATCCGGGCCGCATCCATCAGGGCGCCGTGGGAAAGTTCATCCACCAGGGCATGCGTAAAGTCACCGGCGAGAGATTGGGCGACCGCCAGCGGCGCGAGATAACCATCCGGGAACAGCAAAGCCGTTTCCGCGCCGAAGAAACGCGCGAGCGCGATTTCGAGTTCGCGGTAGATTCCGCGGTTTCCGGTGGTCAACCGGGAGGCGGCGACATTCAAGCCGTGCCGTCGCACGCCCGCGCGCATCGCCGCGATGACACGCCGGTCACGGGCCAGCCGGAAGTAGTCGCACCCGGAAAAATGGACCAGCGTGCGGCGGCGCCAGCGCACTTCGTTCGTGCCAATCAATGGCAACGGCTCCGGTTCGGTCATGGGAAAAGTCTATGGCTGTCGCGTCAAAACTGCACGCGGGAAAGCAATTTCGACTTACTAAAATTTTCGTCATGCATAAACATTCGATGATATATTGGCTGACGATTTAAAAGCAGAGTATGACGCAAATTGAGAAAGCTCACCGGTTCCGCGCCTTGCACGAAGGCAGCGGTGTTTTGCTCATTCCCAACCCCTGGGATGGCGGCTCCGCCCGCCTCCTCGAACATCTGGATTTTGATGCGCTGGCCACTTCCAGTGCGGCCAGTGCCGGCACGCTGGGGCGCCGCGATGGCCGGATCAGCCGCGATGAGGCGCTGGCGCACGCGCGTTTGATAGTGCAGGCAACAAGGCTTCCGGTGTCCGCGGACCTTGAGAACGGCTTTGATGCCGCGCCCGCCGGCGTGGCCGAAACCATCCGGCTCGCGGCGGAAGCGGGACTCGTCGGCTGTTCCATCGAAGATTCCAGCGGCGACCGGCACAAGCCGCAATACGACATCGGCCACGCCACGGAGCGCATCGCCGCTGCGGCGGAGGCGGCGCGGGCGTTGGCATTTCCATTCACGCTCACGGCGCGGGCGGAAAACTTCTTTCGCGGTCACCGCGACCTCGAGGATACCATCAAGCGGCTCGCCGCGTATGAAGAAGCGGGGGCGGACGTTCTCTTTGCGCCCGCCCTGCCAGACCTGGACGCGGTGCGCGCGGTGTGCGCGACCATTCGCAAACCGGTCAATTTCATGGTTGGCGTGAAAGGTCACTGCTTCAGCGTGGCCGAACTCGCCGCCGCCGGTGTGAAGCGCATCAGCTTTGCCAGTTCACTATACCGCGCCGCCTTGACCGGCCTGTTGAACGCCGTCCGCGAAATTAAAGGCACCGGCACGTTTAATTACCTGGATGAGACCCTGACCAGCGCGGAATGGAATGCATATCTGCGCGAATAGGGCGGTTGACCATGTTGCCAAATCTCTCCCTTGACGGTGCCTTGCCACATGTTAAAATTAACTATCCGGTTAGTTAATTTATGATCCGTATCAACCAGCGGCCCGGCCATCCGGGCAGCCGTCAAAAACGAAGCGTCGAAACCCGCGCTGCCATCCTGGCGGCCGCCGGCCGTGTATTTGCCCGGTCCGGCATTGCGGGCGCGCGCACGGATGCCATCGCCGCCGCCGCGGGGGTCAACAAGGCGCTGCTTTATTATTATTTCAAGGGCAAGGAGAGCTTGTATGAAGCCGTGGTCGAGGACCATTTCAGTGAGTTCAACCGCCAGGCGCTGGCCGTACTCACCTCGCCAGGACCGGCCCGGGCCGTTCTGCTCCGGTATGTGAGCCTGCACTTTGATTTCATCAGCGCCCGGCATCGCTACGCCTCCCTGCACCAGCAGGTCATGATGGCCGGTGGCAAACTCGCGGAGCGGCTGGTTCGCAAATATTTCAAGCCGCGCAGCGAGGCATTCGGACGTTTGCTGGAGCGCGGTATGCGCCATGGCGAGTTTCGCCGCGCCGATGGTTTTCACTCGGCCATGTCGGTCATCTCGCTGATTGTTTTCTATTTTTCCGCCGCCCCTGTCCTGCAATTGATGGGCCGCTCCGACGCCTATAGCGCGGCGAATCTGAAGCGGCGCAAACAGGAAGTACTCGATTTCATCCGTCATGGGTTGTTCACGGACCCCGATTTTCCCCTGCCATGAAAAAGAGCAAACCAATCATTTTCATCCTGATTCTCGCCGTCATCGTGGGCGGCATTTACTATGTCCTGACCCGCCAGCCGGGAGCGATCGTTCTCACCGGCGTTGTGACCACGGACGAGGTCATCGTCAGTTCCGAGATCCAGGGCCGCTTGCAACAGCTCCTCGTCCAGGAAGGCGACATCGTCACCAACGGCCAGTTGCTCGCCCAGATCCAGCCGGAACAATGGCAGGCTGACATGGCGTTTTACTCCAGCAGTGAACAGCAAATGTCCGCCGACCTGACGCAGGCCCAGGCCGATTCCGAAAATGCGCGGCTCAATTTCGAGCGCATCGGCGGCCTGTATTCGAACAATGTCGAGTCGGTGCAAACCTTCGACCAGGCCCGGACTTCCTATGAATCCACCAAGGCGCGGGTTGAATCGGTCGGGAGACAAATCCAGGCCGCCACTGCGCAGAAAGTCAAGGCCGCCGTGTATCTTGATTACACCAAAATCCTCGCGCCCACCAATGGCATCGTGGATACGCGCGCGGCCCTGCCCGGCGAAGTGGTGAATCCCGGCCAGGCAATCGTTACCCTCATCAATGAGGACAACCTCTGGGTGCGTGCTGATGTCGAGGAGACTTACATCGAACGCATTCGTCTGGGTGACACGTTGCCGGTAAGACTGCCATCCGGCGTGGTGCGCCAGGGGACGGTTTATTATCGCAGCGTGGACGCCGGTTACGCCACGCAACGGGACGTGAGCCGCACCAAGCGCGACATCAAGACGTTTGAAATCCGCCTGCGCTGTGACAATCACGACCGCAGCCTCGCCGTCGGCATGACCGCGTATGTCACGCTGCCATTGAAAAATCCATGAGCCATGGCTGACATCGAAGTCCAGGATCTGGCCAAGCGTTTCGGCGATTTTGTCGCCGTGGATTCGTTGAATTTCTCCGTCGAGCACGGCGAAGTGTTCGGCCTGCTTGGCCCAAACGGCGCGGGCAAATCCACGCTCATCCGCATGTTGACCACGCTCGTGCCGCCCACTTCTGGCACGGCGCGGGTCAACGGCTTTGACATCGTCCGCCAGGCCAATGACGTCCGCCAGTGCATCGGGGTCATTCCCCAGGCGATGACCTCGGACCAGGACCTGAGCGCGGTGGAAAACATGACCATTTTCGCCAAGCTCTACGGCATTCCGCGCGAGAAACGCGAGCGCACCATCAAATCGCTGCTGCGCGACGTTGACCTGGTGCAATGGGCGGACAAACCCGTGAAAATGTTCTCCGGTGGCATGCGCCGCCGCCTCGAGATTGCCCGCGGCCTCGTCCATGAGCCCAATATTTTCTTCCTCGATGAACCCACCACCGGCCTCGATCCCGTCTCCCGTGTGGCTGTCTGGGAAATGCTCGCCAAACTCAAACGCGAGCGCGATCTCACCATCCTCGTCACCACCCATTACATGGACGAGGCGGACAAACTCTGCGACCGCATCGCCATTGTGGATCACGGCAAGCTGGTCGCGCTGGATTCACCGCTGAAATTGAAGGCTTCCATCCCGGGAAAAAACATCCTCGAAGTCAGCTTTCAAAATGCGCCGCCGGACTGGTTGAAAACCCTCGAAGCCCTGCCCGAGGTGGCCGGCGTGAAAGCCGAGGATAACATATTCCGTCTCTCGTCCAACAATGGTCCGCGCACCACGGTGGCCCTGATCGAAGCCTCGCGTGCCGCGGGAGCCACCGTCGCTTCGCTCTCCGTGCAAAGCACCACCCTGGACGATGTCTTTGTGCATTACACCGGGCATCAGATGCGCGATGCGTTGCAGGCGCCGGATGTGGCCAACAGTCCCTTTATCATGAAACGCTAAGATCATGCACCGTGTCTGGGCCATCATTGAACGCGATCTCCGCCGCTTCCGGCGCAGTCCGGTGCTCGTGGTCATGTCCGTCGTCATGCCGCTGGTGCAACTGGTCATCCTGGGGTATGCGTTCGGCGGCAAGATCAAACATCTCCAGGTCGGGGTGGTGGATGAAGACCACCGTGTTCCCGCCATCAAAATGCGGGAGATGTTCCAGGCGGTCGCCGCCAACGCCGAAACTTTCACCCCCGTGATGTACAGCGACAAAGGCGCGGCCATGCACGATTTGCGCAACGGCAAGATCAACGGTGTGCTGGACATACCGCCTGAATTTTCCCGCAAGGTTCTTGCCGGCGCCAATCCGCGCGTCGCCCTGATCGAGGACAATACCGACCAGTTTTCCTCGTCCGCCCTTGAAGGCACCATGAGTGCAATGCTTCCCGCCTACGATTCTCCCGCTGTCGCGCCGCGCATGACCGCCGCCGCCACGCTCAGCGTGGTGGAAGTGTATCCGTACGTGCCCTATATCCAGTACCTGCTGCCGGGCACCATTGTGCTGGCCATTTTTGTGTCGGCCATGATTGGCGGCGGCATCATCTTCATTGATGACAAGGCCCGCGGTCTGCACGAAGGCTATCTCGTCACGCCCATCCGGAAATTTGAATTGATCCTCGGCTTCACGTTCGCCGGGGCCATCAAGGCCATCATCGCCGGAGTAGTGCTCATCACCGTCGGCTCCATTATTGCGGGCATCCCCGACCCTTTGAACCCCCTGCGCATCCTGCGGATGCTCCTGCTCGTTGTGGCCGTCTCGCTCGCGCTCATCAGCATGATGTTCCTGCTCATGGTTCGTGTGAACGATCCGCTCGTGCCGCGCGCGGTTTTTGGGATGTTGAACACCGTGCTCTATTTTCCCAGCGGCGCGGTGTATCCCACGGAATCGTTCCCATCGTGGATGAAAGCCATCACGGTGGTTGATCCGTTCACCTACGCCGTGCACGGTTTCAAACAACTTGTTTTGAAGAATACCGGTCTCATGGCCATCAGCGGCGACCTCGCGTTCCTGTTCATCTTCACCATCATCTGCATGAGCCTTGCCACCGTCCTCTTCCGCCGGACTTTGTGATTTTTGCCGTGTTTTATTTCGCCAGGCAGGCCCGGAAGAATTGTTGCTTGCAAGCAATCATGTTGGTCGCCGTGAATTGAAACGGCGCGACGTTGGTCTGGCAGACGGTCCAATTACGAAGGTCGGTGCTGGATTGGATCACATATTTTTGCCCGCTCAATCCCTGGACGGTGAAACTGAATTGATTCGCCAGGCGGACGGCAGCCGACAGCGTCGCCGGCCCAGGTGTGAACACGATTTCATCCGAATAAGCGCTTTGATCTCCAGCTTTATCATACGTCGTGGCCGCAAAATAATACGTGTCTCCCGTGGTCAGCCCGGTAAAGGTGGTGCTGGTGGCCGTCCTGCCCACCGTCGCCACCCTGGTATAACTGCGGCTTTTGGTCCCCTCATATATTTTGTATCCGGCTATTAGCGGATCACCATTCGCTTCCCAAGTTATCTTCACACTGTCGGTTGCATGGCTGGTGGTTGAAAAAATGAGTGGCAATAAAAAAAAGCAAAGGATTTTAAAGTTCGAAGTTTTTTTATCATGGGAAGCCGTTTTTTGATGCAACATGCCCGTCGCCATGCAAGCCGCTTGCCAGCACACGACTTTCCG
>Ga0206928_1240_pt1 | contig 10836 bp, 6 predicted proteins | sample Alteio_BWOrgHeat_21_FD_152941 | JGI IMG/M metagenome (GOLD analysis project Ga0206928, IMG submission 152941) | Enriched cells from forest soil in Barre Woods Harvard Forest LTER site, Petersham, Massachusetts, United States -... | ecosystem: Environmental > Terrestrial > Soil > Temperate forest > O... | reverse complement strand
TCTGGTTGTGGGACTTTCTTGGCCGGAAAAACGGCGGTTTGATCTGCTGCCTGCTGATGCCGTTTTTCGCGCTGCCGTACGCCGGGGAGAACACCATCTGGGCATTTGATTCCCAAGCTTATTTTCAGGCCGTTTTCTCGCTGATGACGCTGGTGTGGATGGGGTTCAGTCCGGTGAACCGCTGGCGGTGGTGGCTTGGGCTGGTCACAGCAATTTTAGGATTGTTCACCATGGCGTCGGGACTGCTGACGCCGGTGGCCGTGGCGGGGTTGGCGATTTTCCGGATGCTCAAACTGCGCCGGTTTGAGAAAAATAATCTGATCACGCTGGGGGCGGGTGTGGTGGTGGCGGTGCTGGGCAAGAGTTTGCTGGCGCCTTTCCCGGCTGACGAACCGTTGAAAGCGCATAATTTTGTGCAATTTGCGGCGGCGATGTTGCGTTATCTGATGTGGCCCTATTTTCACGCGCCGGAAATGGCGCTGGTCATCGCCCTGCCGCTGATCCTGCTGGCCATCGTCTATTTCCGCCGGGCATTTGTGGAATCGCGCGCGGCGGAATTTTTGCTGCTGCTCGGGTTGTGGAGCCTGTTGCAATCGGTGGCGCTGGCGTACGGGCGCGGCAATTTTGGCGAGGAAATTCCCGCGAGCCGTTACATGGACAAGCTGAACGTATTCGTCATCGCGAGTCTTTTTGCGACGGTGCTGCTGGCATGTTTCTGGATGCGTGACACCAGGGCAAAAAAATTCGCGCTGCTCCCGTTGCTGTTGTTTGCGGCGGTGATATTTTTCGGGCTGGCGCGCATCTCGGGAATTGTGGTGGATGGTCTGCTGGCGCCGACGCGCATGTCCAACCTGGTGGCCGAGGAGCGGGTGCAAAAATTCATGACTGACGGCAATGAAAAGGATTTTTTTGAAGTACCGACGGTGCGCCCGGATCCGAAGGTGATCGAGGGAGTGTTGCTGGACAAGGATTTGCAAACCATCATGCCGGCGGCGAACCTGGCGCCAAGTGCCACGCCGGTGGGGGGACGGTTCAGCGGCGTTTCCGATGCGCTATGGCGTCATGCGGTGATGATCCTGTATGCCGGATTGGGTCTGGCACTGGTCCTGGTGGGGATCGCCCTGGTGCGCAGTCCCCTGGGTTTGGCGTGGGAAAATGCGCCGGGACTTTTGGTCCTGGTCGCCTTGCTGGCTGCGCTGGGGTGGGTCTGGATGATAAGCCCGGTCCATCGCGAGACGATTGAACGCCAGTTGCAAAATCAACTGGCCCTGCAATTCAAGTTTTCAAACCTGCCGGAGCGTTCGGCCATCCACGAACAGAAGGCGAAGGCGTTGGAAGGGAAATAAAGATCAAACACTTCCAGGTGGCCACAGGCTTTGCCCGACATCCGTCCGGTAATAACTTCCCGCGACGCGGATTTTGGCGATATTCGCGTAGGCGGTGGCAATGGCAGAATCGAGTTTCGGCGCGAGGGCGATGACATCGGCGATGCGGTGGCCGGTGGAGAGCAAGGTGCCGTCCGCGCCGCGCGCGACTTCGTTCCACCACACATCGCAATCGAATTTGCCCTTCACTTCCAGCGGCAAATGCGGCCCGCGCACCTGGGTAAAGGGATACCCGAAGCCGGCCAGGGTGAGGGAACAGCCGAAGTTGATATCGGTTTGGAAAGACAATTGCAATTTTTCGTTCCGGGCGGTTTTCAGGACGACTTCGGCCGGATTTTTCAGCATCCGCAAGATCATGGGGCCGGAAGTTACACCGATGCGGATGTTGTATTCGATGACGTGCCATTGGCCGTTGCGTTTGATGGCGGTGACCTGGAGCGGGCCGTTGTATCTGGCGGCGCGGAGCCAGGGTTTCAGCGGATGGATGAGTTCACGGGCGAGGCCGTATTTGTCGCCGGGGTCGCGTTCGACGAGACCGCCGAGCGGCGCGCCGGCAACGACGCCCATGTTGCCGTTGAAGGCGTATTTGTATTCCTGGTTGGTGACGAGCGAATGGATCTCACCGTTGCTCACCAGGACGATGTGGCCGGCTTCGGCGCGGCCGAGATATTCCTGGAGGAACACGCCTTCGGCATAGTCCACCTTGCGCAGCCAGGCACGGGTGTCGGCCACGGTCTCGCACAAAATCGTATGAATGGGACTGGTGGGCGAGCAGAGCGGGTTCTTGATGACGAACGGCTGCGGATGGGCGGCGAGGATTTTTTCGGCCTCAATGCGGTTGGAGGCGACGAAGGATTTGGGAAAGGGAATTTTGTAGCGGGCGCAGAGTTCGCGGGCGAAATCGCGTTCGCGTTCGATGCGCATGGCTTCGCCCACGGGGCTGAAGATGCCGATGCCGGAGGCGACGAGGTCTTTGGCCCAGGGTTGCATGGCCCAGTCAATGGACTGGGGGATGACGACGTCGGTCTTCTTTTCACGGACGAGCGGGACCGGGCTGGGGAAAGGTTCGCGCAGGAAGGTTTCGCCGACGAGCGAGGGCGGGAAATGGCCGTAATCGCGCGTGAGATAGGTGGAGACACGGGCGCCGGCATGGGCCAGGGTGGCCCCGAGGCTGTGGGCGAAGGAGCCGACGCCGAGAACCATGATCCGGGGCGGCGGGTTGTTTTTGGGCGCAGATGTTTTGCGTGGCATGTGCGAGGAGGAGTGTTCCGAAAATTTTGATTGGGGGCAATTTTTAACCACAGAGCCGATGATCGCCGGCAGACACGGATAAACACGGATGTGGGAAAACGCCTTGACGCGGATTGCACGAATTCAAAATGGATTGGTGGATGGCTGGATTGGTGAAAATAAATTTGTGATGATGCTCGCCCTCATCCCGGCTATTCTCCCCCGAGGAGAAGGAACAGCTTCGGCCTTCGCAGTTTATTTCGAGCGTCTCTCGCGAATCCCGCGTGTGGTTTATTCAAAGACGCGGCGAACGATTCTCCTTCTCCCAGGGGGAGAATAGCCGGGATGAGGGCGAGTGTCACACCATTCACATCATTGGTGGTTTAAAATGCCTTGTGACCATCCCGGCGCAAAGGCTTGAAACTCCCGCATAATCCTTTACGCTGGCCTCGTCTGGACGGAGCAATCACCCAATCGTTTCGCCCCGCTCCCGCCCTTTCAAATATGAAAACTCGACCGTTTCAATCTCGCTTTATCGGCGCCATCCTGATGGCCGCGTTGCTTGTCTCCTTCACCGGCTGCAAAAAATCTTCCGGCCCCGAAATGCAACCGGCGGGCGACACCATCAAAGTCGGCGAATTCGCTTCCCTCACCGGCAGCGAAGCCACCTTTGGCCAGTCCTCCCACAAAGGCACCGTATTGGCTGTGGAAGCCATCAATGCCGCCGGCGGCGTCCTCGGCAAAAAAATTGACCTCCTCACCGAGGACAACCAGTCCCAGGCCGGCCAGTCCTCCACCGTCGTCCGCAAATTGATCTCCAGCGACGGCGTCGTGGCCATCCTCGGCGAAGTCGCCTCTTCCCGTTCCATGGAAGCCGCTCCCATCTGCCAGGAAAACAAGATCCCCATGATTTCGCCTTCCTCCACCAATCCCAAGGTCACCGAAACCGGCGACTATATCTTTCGCGTCTGTTTTATTGATCCGTTCCAGGGCACCGTCATGGCCAACTTCAGCCGCAAGACCCTCAAGTTAAATACCGTGGCCGTCCTCCCGGACGTGAAGAGCGATTACAGCATGGGCCTCGCCAAATTTTTCAAGGAAGGTTTCCTCGCCGATGGCGGTAAAATCGTTGCCGAAGAGAATTACAGCGGCGGCGACAAGGATTTCAACGCACAGCTCACCGCCATCAAGGCCGCCAATCCGGATGGCATTTTTGTTCCTGGTTATTACACGGAGGTCGGTCTGATTGCCATGCAGGCGCGGCAGCTCGGCATCACCGTTCCCATGTTCGGCGGCGACGGCTGGGAATCTTCCGCGCTCATACCCATCGGTGGCAAGGCACTCGAGGGTGATTATTTCTCCACGCATTTCTCACCCCAGGATTCTTCGCCCGCCGTCCAAAACTTCGTCAAAGATTACCAGGCCAAATACAATGGTGAAACACCCGACGCCATGGCCGCGCTCGGCTACGATTCCGCGATGATGCTGGCGGATGCCATGAAACGCGCCGGTTCCACCGACGGCGCCAAAATCCGCGACGCCCTCGCCGCCGAGGTCAATTTCCCCGGCGTCACCGGCAACATCACCATGGATGCCAGCCGCAACGCCTCCAAGCCCGCCGTCATCCTCAGCATCACCAACGGCGTCTTCCAGTACGTGGAAACCATTGCGCCCTGATGGAATTCCTGCAGCAACTCATCAATGGGCTCGCGTTTGGTTCCATTCTCGCTCTCATCGCGCTGGGTTACACGATGGTGTATGGCATCCTCCGCTTCATCAATTTCGCGCATGGCGATGTCTTCATGCTTGGCGCTTTCTCCGGATTTTATCTCGCGCCGAAAATCGCCACCTTTGTTCCGTTGCCTTCAGTCGCCGGAGCCATCCTTGTCCTGATAGCTTCAATGGCCATCTGCGCCGCGCTGGGCGTCGTCATCGAACGCTTCGCTTATCGTCCCCTGCGCAAAAGTCCCAAGCTCACCATGTTGATAACCGCCATCGGCGTCTCGCTCTTTCTCGAATACGCCGGCCAGTTCACCTTCGGCGCCTCGCCCAAACGATTTCCCGAAATCCTGCCCGTCTATCACGTCATGAAAGTCGGCAGCCTGAGCCTGAACAGCAACCAGATCATCGTCGTGGTCGTGACCATCCTGCTGCTGCTCGCGCTGCGGTTCATCGTCATGAAAACAAAGATCGGCACCGCCATGCGCGCCGTCTCCTTCAATCCCGAGGCCGCCGCCCTCATGGGCATCAACACGGACATCGTCATCTCCTTCACCTTCGCGCTCGGTTCGGCACTGGCCGCCGCCGCCGGCATCCTGTGGGCCGTCAACTATCCATCCATTGATCCGCTCATGGGAATTTTGCCCGGACTCAAGGCCTTCGTTGCCGCCGTCCTCGGCGGCATCGGCAATCTCCCCGGCGCCGCCCTCGGCGGCATCATCATCGGTGTCACCGAAACCCTCGTGTCGGGCTACATCTCCTCCACTTACCGCGACGCCATCGCCTTTGCCGTCTTGATTCTCATCCTCCTCATCAAACCGTCCGGATTGCTCGGTAAAAAGGACATCGAGAAAGTATGAACCTTCGCCACGCCAAAACTTTCCTGCTCGGCGCGATCGTTTTGAGCTTCTTGGTCTCGCTGTTCAGCAACCAGATCAATTCCTACCCGCTCTACATCGCGTACGATATCGGCATCAGCATCATCATGGCCGTCAGCCTGAACCTCATCAACGGCTACACCGGCCAGTTTTCCCTGGGGCACGCTGGTTTCATGGCCGTCGGCGCTTATGTCTCAGCCGTCGTCACCAATCATTTTGGCGATCTGAACATTTTTGCCGCGAACGCCATTTTCGCCGTGGCGCTGGTCGCCGGTGGACTCGCCGCGGCGGTCGCCGGACTGCTCGTCGGCATTCCCACGCTCCGTTTGCGCGGCGACTACCTCGCCATCGTCACGCTCGGCTTCGGCGAAATCATTCGCGTCATTCTGCAAAACATGGACACCGTCGGCGGCGCGCGCGGCCTGAGCGTCTCCCACGCCTGGACCAATCTATTTTGGGCTTTTGGTCTCTCGGCGGTCACGATTTACGTCATTGCCGCCCTCGTCAATTCCACCTATGGCCGCGGTTTCATTGCTGTCCGCGACGATGAGATTGCCGCCGAGGCCATCGGCATCAACACCACCAAGTACAAGGTCACCGCGTTCGTCATCGGCGCGTTCTTCGCCGGTATCGCTGGTGGTCTTTACGCACACGCCAAGCAATTCATCACTCCTGGCGGTTTCGGTTTCATGCAATCCATCGCCTTCGTCGTCATGGTCATCCTCGGTGGCATGGGCAACACCATTGGCGTCGTCCTCGCCGCCATCCTGCTCACCCTGCTGCCCGAGGGACTTCGCATGCTCTCGGACATCCAGCACCTTCCCGGCTTCACCGCCGAACGCCCGCTCAGTTGGGTCGGCGACACCCGCATGATCATCTATTCGTTGCTCCTCATCATACTCATGCTTACCCGGCCGCAGGGACTCTTTACGTTCCGAAAGCCCGGAAAAATCAAAGTTCAATGTTCAGAATGAAAAAAGCGGAACTTTCATCAACCCAGCCGCGTGAATTTCCAAAGCCGCTGCGAGCGTTTCCCCCTCTCCTTGGAGGAGAGGGCCGGGGTGAGGAGGTCGTTTCACCAAATTTATTTTTTAATTAACCTCCATGCCCGCGTTGCTCCAACTTGATAAGACGACCATCCGCTTTGGCGGATTGACCGCCGTGTCTGAGCTTGATCTGCAAATCCGCAAAAATGAACTCGTCGGACTGATCGGTCCGAATGGGGCAGGAAAAACCACCGTGTTTAATCTCATTACCGGAGTTTATCAACCCACCGCCGGACAAATTTTCTTTGAAGACAAATCGGTGGCACATCTTAGGCCCTATCGCATCACCGCCGGCGGCATCGCCCGCACCTTTCAGAATATCAGGTTGTTTCCCTCGCTCAGTGTTTTTGACAACGTCCGTGCCGTGTTTCATTTGCGCCTCAAGGGCGATGTGCGCCACGCTCTCTGGCGGGGCAGGGGATATCATGCTGAGGAAAAATCCATCGCCGATCAGGTCATGGAATTGCTCGAAATCTTTCATTTGGGAAAACTCAGCGACGCTCCCGCCAAAAGTCTCCCCTATGGCGACCAGCGCCGCCTGGAGATCGTCCGCGCCCTTGCCACCCGGCCCGGCCTGCTGTTGCTGGATGAACCCGCCGCCGGCATGAATCCCACCGAGAAGGTCGAACTTGCGCGGCTCATCCGGTTCATCAAGGACAAATTCCAGATCTCCATCCTCCTGGTCGAACACGACATGCATCTCGTCATGGAGATCTGCGAACGCATCGTCGTGCTGGATTACGGCATTAAAATAGCCGAAGGCACGCCGGAGGAGGTGCGGATGAATCCTAAAGTTATTGCGGCCTATCTGGGAGAATAACGTGCTCGAAATCAAAAATCTTGCTGTCAATTACGGTGCCATCTGCGCCCTGCAGGGGATTTCCGTCACCGTCGCCTCCGGCAAAATCGTCACCCTCATCGGCAGCAACGGCGCGGGCAAGACCACCACCCTGAAAACCGTCTCCGGCCTGTTGAAGCCTAAATCCGGTGAGATCCTTTACGACGGCCAAAACATCGCCGGCCTGCCCCCGCATGAAATCGTCCGCCGCGGCCTGGCTCATGTCCCCGAGGGACGCATGATCTTCGCCAACCTCACCGTGCTGGAAAACTTGCAGATGGGCGCGTTCCTGGTGCGCGATAAAACCGCCGTGCGTCGCGAAATGGACTTCATCTTTGGCATCTTTCCACGGCTGAAAGAGCGCGGGCAGCAAATCGCCGGCACCTTGAGCGGCGGCGAACAACAGATGCTTGCCATCGGCCGCGCCCTCATGTCCCAGCCAAAATTTTTGATGCTCGACGAGCCGTCGCTCGGCCTCGCACCGTTGCTGGTGAAGGCCATCTTCGAAAAGATCGTGGAGATCAACCGCGAACGCGGCCTCACCATCCTCCTGGTGGAACAAAACGCCAACCGCGCCCTGGAGATCTCGCACTTTGGCTACGTGCTGGAGACCGGCCGCATCACCGTCCACGGCGACTGCGCCTCCCTCCGCGAAAACCCCCAGGTCCGCACCGCCTACCTCGGCGGCAGCTAGTCTATTTTGGTGGTTTTAAACAACCCAACCGCTTGCAAATCGAGATTCGCTACGAGCGTTTCCCCCTCTCCCATCGGATGGGAGAGGGCCGGGGTGAGGGCCCGTTTAACAATTTTCTGCCCCTTACAACCACTCCCGTATCTTCTCCTGAAACTTGTTATAAATAAATCCCACCGCCAGCAACGCCGCGCCCAGCGCCATGAACGTCAGCACCCGGTAAATCGTCTCTTGCTTCCACACATCCACCAGCACCACGCGCCCGACCGCCGCCGCCAGCACGCCCAAACCAAACCAGCGATGAAACCGCTCGTGCAACACCATCCCGGCGGCGAAAATCAACACTGCAAAACCCGCCCAGATCATCGTCATGGAAAATCCGCTCACCAGCGTCACCGCCCAGCAGGAAAGAAAACGCCACAAACTCGCCCCGTCGACCAGGACGATGGCACCGTGAATTTTTCCCTCCGTCACGAGTTGTCCCGCGATCCGTCGCAAAACCTGTTGCATCACAAAAATCGCCAATACTGAAACCAGGTTCGCCCAATACAGGTCCATCACCAGGTTTTCTCCCAGCCACAGCACCGTCATAGAGACCACCGCATACACTGTCGCGGCATACAGTGCCTCGCAATTCCGCTTCCAGATGCCGAGCGCAAAAAGACCCGTGCCCACCGCCATGAAAGCCCAGACATGCTCGTGGTCCGGCACATATTGCCACAGCCAGCACAGCGACATCGCCACCGCTGCCCACCGGTAAACCAGCGCAATTTTCAAGAGCGGTTCGCGCACCGCCGGACTGCCCGGCTGTCGCGCAAACCATCCCAGCGTCGCCAGCGGCAGCAGGACGAACACAGCCACCGGTGCCAGCGGGAAATACCATAGCGGCTTGTCCATCCAGACCTGTTTGAAGAATTCCACCGCACTGACCACCAGAAAAATCTGGCCGAAAACCGCCAGCAGCCACGCGCGGGTGGCCAAGCCATAAATGGTCGCCCCGACCGCCAGCAAACTGGTCAACGCCAGCCATGTGGACGGTGTGACGAGCGGATGGAACCAAACCAGCGCCAGCGCCACCAGTGCAATGGCAAAAATCGCCTGGCACCCCACACTAAATTTTTCATCTACCACGAGCAGCTTCTGTTTCTGCCACCAGTGGCCCAGGCCCAGGGTGATGGCGATAATGATGGCCGGATTCCACCAGGGCGGAGTATGATTTTGGAATTGATACAGCCACGCGCCTTGCGCCAGCACCAAAAAAGTTTGCCCCAGCAGCGCAATCTCCCGGACGCGCAACAGATAATACGATCCCGTGAATACAACCGTTTCCACGGCCAGTGCCAGCGGCAGATGTTCCGCCGTGGTATTGAACCACGTCATCATGAACCAGTTGGTGAGCGCGAAAATGGTGAACATGGCCGGCCCCATTCGGATCGCAGCGGTGCTCGTTCCTGCATCATTACGATGCGCCATCCAGGCATTGACGATCATCATCAATCCCAGCGCACTCCCGGTCCACAAACCTTCCTCATCAAACGATTTGAGGCTGCAAACGCACCAGCCACAGGCCAGTCCCGCCACCGCATAGCCAAAACCTTTGAGCACGATGTTTTTCCGCTGGATGCCCAGCATGAACAGCATCACGCTTTCCACGCCCAGCACCAGCGAAAGATGCAGGCCGGCAAATTTGGTGATGAAGCCCAGCGTCACCAGCAGCAACCCCTGTGTGAGATAGACATTCCTGGACAACGGTTCTTCCGGCAGAATTTTTTTGGCCAGCCCGGCCAGGCCCGTCAGCACCAGTCCGTAGGCGAGGAAAAACTTCCAGTATCCACCCCTGTCGGCCTGAAGCATCGTCAACAGGTACAGCGCGAAAAATGCCCCGTTGTTCAACGTCAGAAACCCGGCGCGGTTCGCACCGGAAAGATTTTTCGCCTTCGACAAAAACACCGCCGCCGTGAACACCAGCCAGTAACTCGCCAGAAATCCCGCGCCCAGCATGATGTTGTCGTCCGGCCACGCCCAACGCCAGCCATCCGCCGGCAGGAACCGCCAGAACATATATCCCGCGTATGTCGTGCACAGGCTGGCAAACGACAACCCCGCCCAGCGGTTGCGCACCAGGAACACCACCGCCGCGATGGTCAGGATGAGGTTTGAATAAAGTGTGAATTCGCCAACCCGCGTGATCACCGAACTGTAAAACGCCAGGCCCACCGCAAACAACGCCATCACTTCGGATTTATGCCGGTCGGCGATCCACGCAATCACTCCCGCCCACAACATCAGCAACAAGCCATCCACCTCGGCGCTGCCGATGACGCACAGGGGTGGGATGTGATGCGCCGCATACGTCGTGAAATAAACCGCCGCCAGTCCGCCGGCAAACAGCACCTGCGCATAATTTTTGAGCGATTCCTTCACATTGCGCCGCTGCCACCAGGCTCCCGCGCCCAGCAACAATCCGCTGGCCAGATACATCATCGAAATTTTTCCAGCCGGCCCGAACTCTCCCACGATATGGTGATAAGCATAATTCCCGAAGAACGCCAGGCCCGTTAGCAACATCACGATGCCAACCCGCACCAGCCAGTACGTGCCCAGCCGCATCTCAATGGACTCTTTCTCCGCCAGTGGCGGCGGTTGCGGCGGTTCACCCGCGGGCGGCATCGTCGCCTCCGGTTCAGGCCTGACCGTCTCCGCAAAAACAAGTGGTGGCAAGACTGGGTTGCGTTTCGGTCCCGTGAACGGCGGTGGCATGACCGGTATTGGCGGCGGCTCCGGCAACGGCGGGATGATTGGCGGCTCCGGAATTGCCACTTCTTCAGACTCAACTTTGGGCTCGGCCACCGGAGCTGCAGGAATGTCTTCAGCTTCCATCGCCAGCGCTGGCGCAGGTTTGGCCTGCTCCTGCCGCAACCGATGGAGTTCCACTTCCAGCCGGCTGACGCGTTGCGTCAGTTCGTCAACGGTCTCGCTGGCATGCGAGGCACGGCCCATCGCATTGAGGGCCATTATAAAAGCCACGATGCTGGCAATTGGGATGAGC
>Ga0206928_1238_pt1 | contig 10845 bp, 9 predicted proteins | sample Alteio_BWOrgHeat_21_FD_152941 | JGI IMG/M metagenome (GOLD analysis project Ga0206928, IMG submission 152941) | Enriched cells from forest soil in Barre Woods Harvard Forest LTER site, Petersham, Massachusetts, United States -... | ecosystem: Environmental > Terrestrial > Soil > Temperate forest > O... | reverse complement strand
GGAACTGGCCCAGGATTTGAAGGGGGAATTGGAAAAAACGTATTACTGGCATGCCACGGTCATCATTGCCGTTGATTCGAAGCCCCGGAGCCGTGGCAAAATTTATATTTCTGGCGCCATTGGCACGGCGGGGCCGCAGGACATCTCCGGCGACGAGACGTTGACGGTGAGCAAGGCCGTTTTACGCGCAGGCGGTCTTACAAGTTTCGCCAATGGCAAGGAGGTCAAAGTTTGGCGCAGTGCCAAAGACCAGCCCGGTGGCGAAAAGACCTTCATCATCAATGTGTCCAAGATACTTGAAAGGGGCGAAACCGGGCAGGACATACCAGTCTTCGATCAAATCCGACACGATACCAAGCTGAACTTCACGCCCGACAGCAAGCGAGTAGCTGATGGATTTGGTCGGTTGATGAGTGAGGGTCAGGCTGGCATACCATGAATTCTGGCTTGAGGTTTGGATGTTGGTGCTCGTGTTTTGAAATTCTTCAATGCTATAGCCGGCCCGGGCGGTAAGAGTCAGGACCTTGCCGGGCTGAAATTCGACATAAGGGCCGACGGTATAGGCACTATTGTCGTTCAAGGTGTTCTGCTCGTAGGCGGTGAAGGCGGCGGTGGACTCAAGGCCAACGGTCACCTGGGGATGTACTTGAAAGTAGGCCCGGGCAAACAACATTTCTGATGAGTGGTTAACCTGGTCAAACTGGCCGCTGGTAGCCAGGATGTTCTGGTGGTCATACCCCAGGGACAACGTGACCTGGTTTAGATCCCACGAGCCGGAAAGCCCGATGGTATTTTGAAAAGTGCCGAATGTGGCAGTGTTGGCGATGGTTGCGCTGGCGGTATTATTTAGAGATCCAGGCCCAATCTGGCTCGATCCCTGTGTATAATTGATCCAGTCGTGGAGATTGATTGTGAAATCCTTGATGGCAATATCGAATGAAAGGCCCGTGCCGGAGGAGGAATTCAATTGGAACGAGCTAAATTTAGGGTGTTTTAGATACCAGGCGTAGCCAGCGGTAAAATCTATGTACAGCAGATTGGCCTTGGAGAAGGGATAACTGGCCGTTATTCCCACCGCCGGCGTCACTATGTAATCGTCCATGACATTCGTTTGGGCGAGATTCACATTGTCATTCCACTCCAATCCCATTGAAGGGGTTACCATCAGACGGAAGTCTCCCTCCTTGAACGTATAATCCTGGACTGGTGAAGCCTGAGGCTGCATCTGCCGGGAACGAGCCGCCGCCGCCGTGTCGCCTGCCTGCATATTCTGCAAGGCCTCCTGTGCCGGGGCCGACATGGCCAGCAAAAAAATGAAATTCGCGCTCCATCGGCGGCAAACGAAAACCAATAAAAAAGCGACCTCTTCAAGAGACGAATGCGTAATAATCCGGACTTCTTTTTCGCCTTTTTGGTGAAAGTGGAGACCTGAAAACATAAACAACTTTATGGGATCATCGAGTTTGAAGTTTTCACTGCTCCGCCCTTGGTTCAGCCAGACTGCTTTTGCCTTGTGACAAGGTCGGGGCGCCGAAGGTCAGGTCCCGGCGCTTCAGGTCATCAACAATGGCTGCTCCATCCGTTATTTTGCCGGTAAAGGACTTTAGAGCCGACGAAGCGGAGCTTTCAAAGTGTTCGCCCATGGGACAGAGTCCGGAGGATTGCAATGGGCAGCCGGGCTTTACTTCGGGCTTGCGCATGGATGCACCGGCGCCTTTGATGTTTGACTCACGCCATTGGCCCGGGCTGGCGCCAAATCGCCGTTTGAAGCAGGTATTAAAGAGTCCCAAATGGTTGAATCCACATTGCTCGGCCACATTGATGATCTTTATGTTGGCATCCCGCAGCAACGACACGGCTTTGAGCAGGCGCATCTCCATTCTGAGGGCGGACACGGAAATGCGAAAATGTTTGTGGAACAAACGATTGAGGTGGCGGCGGCTGCAACTAAACCGGTCGGCCAGTTCGCTGACCGACAAATTAACAAGTTCTGACGCCGACAGCTTTTCAAAAACCTGAAGCATATGATCTTCCATCCGAACATAGCCGCTCCGCTGGGACTGACATTCCTTGAACGCCACCGACAAGATGTTGGCAGCAATCCGAATCAGTTGACCGCGATGGTCCAGTCCGAATTCGGCGGGGACCGTCCCCAGCAACCGGTGACATTCCGTCGCCAGCGGGCTGCTGGCCGGATAAAATTTGGTGGCCTTGAAGCTTTCGGCAATATTTTGAAGCAAACACACTTCATTGGCAGCGAACAACGGCAGAAAAGTCTCAAAGCCGGCGGAAAAAGACCAAAAAAGGAACTCTCCCTTGTTGTTAAATACATCAAACTTGAAACCAGCAGTCCCGTCAAAAATCAGAACATCTCCCGGCGAAAGATAGTGGGTGGCCACCCGGGAGGTGAACTTGCCGGCGCCACCCTTGGGAAATAAAAAAAACAATCCTTCCCCGCTTTGCTCCAGTATTTCAGGAGATTTTAAACGAGCCAGTTGCAGCTTGAGATAGTCCTGGGTGTTTAACACACGACCTCCCGTAAAATGTCTTGAATAGGGGCTGCCAGCTGAGAAACCAACACGGGGTGTGTTTGCAATACAAACACACACCGCGAAGAAGTCTCATTCCTCTGATTCTCTAAAAACTGCTTTTTGCCCGGATTCATACTGATACCTGTTCCTCCAAGCGAGGAGGATTCTGCTCATGAAGGCCATTTATGCCCTTTGCAACTAAGATATGGGAAAGGGCACGCCTCCATGATTCTATCGTGGTAAATCTTTTATAATTAACCACTCCAAAAGTCTATACATATTTGAGCCGTTAGCATACATATTTCGGACATTTGCCAGTAAGCCAACGACTAAAAAATGGGACATGATTCAGGTTGTACCGGGGGGTGCATGGTTTAAACGAACTGATTTTGCTCCATCGCAATGGATATTTTTCCACAACATTGCGAACACCTCAAACAAAGCAGCCAGTGCCATTTTGTATTTAACATACTTGTATGCAGCACTTTGTGCGGTTGGCAAAAGACTGCGATTCCAGTGGGCCAAACCCTCCAGGCACAGGATCTGGCGAACAGGATCTGGCGATAATATATTGTTGTTAAGCTGGATATACTCCCTGTCAAATGAGTTCCAATTGGGAGGCTTCGAGCTTTACGGCCGCCGCCTGGCTGATGAAATCCATTCGAAGCAAAACCGTATTCATGCCGTGGCGTTTTTCCACCCAGCCCTCAACTCCTCGCAGCGGGCCGCTTTTGATTTTGACGCGCATGCCTTCCCCAATTGTCGGCGCAAGCCGGATTTCCAAATCAGTTTCCAGCGCGCGCAGGACCTCGTCCAATTGCCGGACAAACAAAACCTGGTCGGAAACATCCAGAAGATTGGCCAGATGATCGTTTTGTAGAACCAGTCTGCGTTTGTCCGCCGGCATTTGGAGAAAAACATAACCGGGGAAAAGCGGCTTCTTAAATACCACTGTCTTCCCGCGATACTTGTGAGCCGACTGATAACAAAGCAGGCGGGCGTGAAGATTCTCCCGCTCGCAAAATTGCAGCAGCTTTTTTTCACAACGCGGACGGGTGTGGGCGACATACCAGAGCAGCTGGTTCACGTCCATTAGCTTGTTTGTCTGCCGGCGGGTGTCAAGCTTCGGAGTGTGATCGGGAGACGGTTCGCGGGCGATCACATCATTATTTGCTTTATTCTTCTGGCGTTTTAACATATGGATTTTGCGACATCACGGGTGCCAATCATGAAAAAAGAGAGTTCAATTCTGGTGGTGGATGACAACGGTGACTTCCGCCATTTGATTTCAATCTGCCTGCGCAAGGAGGGTTATCAGGTGATGGAAGCGGCTGATGGCCGGCAGGGGCTGCAGCTGGCGCAGACACGGTTTCCGGATCTGGTGCTGCTCGATGTGAACCTGCCGGATGTCAGCGGGACGGAAGTTTGCCGGCAAATCAAGAGCAACCCGGCGATGAGAGATGTTTTTGTGGCTTTATGTTCCGGCGAGGCGATCAGCGACGCGCACAAGGTAAATGGTTTGCAAACGGGGGCGGATGAATACCTTGTCAAACCGTTCGGCATTCAGGAACTTTTGGCGCGGGTGCAGACGTTGATGCGGCTCCGCAACACCACGGCGGCGCTCCGGACCAGTGAAGAGCATCATCGCCGGTTGATTGACATCCTGCCGGATGCAGTCTGTTTGATTCACCCCAAAGGCCGTTTGCTGGCAGTCAATTCGCAGGCGGTGGCCATGCTTGGTTACGAAAACACCAGTGATTTGCTCGAAAAAAGCGTCTTTGATTTCACCCCGGCCGGCGAGCATGAGCGAATCAAGATGGACATCGGTCTCGCGCTGAGATCCGGAATCATTCGAAATGTCGAGTATACCATGCTGAAAAGGGATGGCACTTCGCTGCCGGTGGAATTGAGCGCGACCGTCTCGCTCGGCATTGATAATCAGCCAGCCGGATTGTTAAGCGTCGTGCGCGATATCACCGAGCGAAAACAGGCCCAGGAAGCAGTCCAGGCCAGCGAAGAACGTTTCCGGCAACTGGCGGATCACATCAACGAAGTTTTTTGGATGAGTAACGTTGATCGGAGCAAAATCATTTATGTCAGCCCGGCCTACGAGGAAATCTGGGGGCAGCCCCGCAGCAACCTGTACCATTCGCCGCAGAGCTGGACTGAGGCCATTCATTCGGATGATCGCGATCGTGTGTCGGAAAACGCCAAAAAAAGGCAGGTGGCCGGCGATTATGACGAAATTTATCGCATCATCCGGCCGGACGGCTCGATCCGGTGGATTCACGATCGCGCATTTCCCATTCGCGATGCTTCGGGAAATATTTATCGCATTGTCGGTACCGCCGATGACATCACCAAGCGCAAGCAGGCCTGGGATTCCCTGGGCGAAAGTGAAGCCAGGAAGCAGGCCATCATGCAGGCGGCGCTGGACGGCATCGTCACCATTGATCACGAAGGCAGGATGATCGAATTGAATTCCGCTGCGGAAAAAATGTTTGCTCTCAGCCAGTCCAAGCTTATCGGTGAGAATGTTATCGAGTTGATTCCCGCGTCTTTCAAACCATGGTTTCGAAATGGCCTGGCCAATGCTTTTGCCGGCGACAAGGGTCCCATCCATGGCAGCCGCATTGAGATGCCCGCCTTGCGGGCGGATGGCAGTCATTTCTCCGCCGAATTCACCATCTCCCCGATTACCCTGGCGGGACATCCGATGTTCACGTTTTATATTCGCGACATCACCAAGCGGGAGCGTGCGGAGGCCGAGTTGCGCTCCCTGCCCCAGCGCATCATCAAAGCCCAGGAGGCCGAACGCTCGCGAATCGCACAGGAATTGCATGATGGCATCAACCAGTTGGTTGCGTCGGTGAAAATGCGCCTCCGCAAAGTGGAAGGCAGTCTGCCGGATCTCAAGCCGGCAGCCAGGGAAATTCTCCGCCGATGCGACGATCTGCTCGTAAAAGTTTTGGAGGAAAACCGCCGGATTGCGCACAATCTCCGGCCCACAGAACTGGACAATTTGGGATTGGCCGCCGCCTGCAGCAGCTTGTGCAGCCAGGTTCAATTACGAACCAATCTTCAGTTTCAATGCCGGCTTATTTCCCCCGCCCGGCGGCTGCCGCCAGGGGTGGAATTAAACCTGTTTCGCATCGTGCAGGAGGCCATTAACAATATTGAAAAACATGCCCGGGCCAAATCAGTCAAACTGGAAATCCGGGTGCGGGGGGGAACTGTTTTTCTAAAAATTCAAGATGACGGTCAGGGGTTTGAGACCATCGTCCCCGAGCGGGGAGGAAAAACGCGGCGTGGCTTGGGCCTTACCAACATGCGTGAGCGTGCCTTGTCTCTGGGCGGCACCTGCGAAATCATATCCCAGCCCGGGCGCGGAGCCACCATTCTGGCGCACGCGCCGTTGGGCACTCCCAAAAGAAGCTCGAATGTTAAGCGGAAGCGCCTTTTGGACAAAGTGTAATGCCTCTTTGTGAGGGTACGGCAAACCACCGCAGCCTATTTACAGCTGTCTTCCACCCAACATACTGCATAGCGGATCAACGCATTATCGTTCGTTAATTTAAGCTTTCGACGGATTGAGTTGATCTGCGCCTTGACCTCGCTTTTGGAAAGACTGGTTTGAGTGGATATTTCGGGCACGCTTTTTCCCAAACCCAGGCATTCCAGAACTTCAAGCTCTGAATCGGTAAGCTGACTGAGTGGCGAAGCCTCCTGGGGGGACGGTTGTTTTATCGGACCGGCGGCAAAGACATCTTCGCTGACATAGATGCGACCGGCAAGTACATCGCGAATCGCGAGGACAATCACCTCCGGGTCCTCCTGTTTCATGACGTAACCATCACCTCCCGCGCGCAGGACGCGTTGAGCATACACGGCTTCGTCAAACATGGAAACCGCCAGCAGCTTGGTGTCAATTTTCAAGGCCCGGACTTCTTTGATCAATTCCAGCCCGCTTTTTCCAGGCAAACCGATATCCACCAGCACCAGATCCGGCTTGTGTTTGATGATGAATTTAAGGCCTTGTTTGGCATCGCCGGCTTCTCCACATACCTTCAAATCATCCTCGCTGTTCAGCAGTTTGGACAATCCATCGCGAAAAACCGGATGATCTTCCACCAGGAATATCCGGCTTTTTTGCGTGCCTTTTTTGTCCTTTTGGATCGCTGCCATATTTTCTGTAGGAAATCTTACCTTCTGCGTACCGGCACACAAGGCAATTGACCAGTATATTTTACTGTCCATTCAGCCGCGGTATTCCGCCTGAAATTCGTTCTTCCTCAAACCTGCCGGTCGCGGAAAATAATTTCCAGGGGCAATTCTCAATTTTTGAATGTCCTTATAGTGACATCGCATGTCTCAAATTTGCATAGCGGAATGCATTAAGGGCATTACATTATAGCCGAAGGAACAGATGAGTTTGTGTTGCAGCCGGTTGCATTATGAGCGAAACAAGACGAGCTTTCGTAATTAATTGCATTTGGGGCAATCAAGGCGACAATTGACATTATATTTGTGGCGTATTTTTTTTGATTTATCAGTAATTACAATCGATCGTCGTGGGACCTTTGACAATGCTCGAGTCGAGGCAATTGGCAAGAGGGTTGGCGGTATTGTTTTAAGAAAGACCGCGAAAAATGAACGCGTGCCCATCCAATCCAAAGATCGTGGAAAAAAATTTAGATTCCAATTCAAGAACCGTGTTGCTGGTTGATGATAACACTGACACCCGTCTTTTAACCAAGATGTTCCTCAACAACTTCGGATATGAGGTGGATTCTGCCGATTGTGCGGGCGACGCTCTGGCTCGTTTCAATCCCGCCCTCCACGACGTGGTCATAACCGACAATTCCATGGAAGGAATGACGGGTGGCGAAATGGCGCACATTATCAAGCTTAGATCGCCGTCCACACCCGTGTTGATGTGCACCGGGAACCCGCCTGGTGATCGTTCCTCTATTGATGTAGTCATCACCAAGCCAACCCATCTCCTCGCCATCAAAGACGCCCTGGACAAATTGATGACGTCCAAATGAACCGGAACTTCCCTCATCCGCCGGAGCTGGTCGGCGAAGGTAAAACCGTGCCCCGGAAGCAAAATCGGCCAAAACTTCCGAAACGCTGCCGGTCCATGGGCAATCCTGAAACGAACTAGCCGCTTAATTTTCCAGCGTCCGGTGTTGGCGCAGAGTGGCAACGTGCGCTAACGTTCCATATGTTTTTCATCGGTATTGGCACCGCTGTTCCACCGCAACGCCATGCCCAGCGGGATGGCTGGGATGCAGTGCAACAATGGCCGAAGTTTTCCGCACTGAAGCCCCGTTCCCGGGCAATCCTCAAAAAAGTTCTCTGTGGTGACAATGGGATCGAGAGGCGGCACCTTGCGTTGGACACGCTCGCGGAAGCTTTTGACCCGACGCCGGACAGCTTGCAGGCCCGCTTCGCCACACACGCTCCGGCGCTGGCAACCGGGGCTGCGCGGCGGGCCCTGAAAAATGCGGGCTGCCAGCCGGAAGAAATGGACGCGGTGATCATCAGCACCTGTACGGGTTATCTTTGTCCCGGTTTGACGAGCTATGTGAGTGAGCGGCTGGGGTTGCGCCCGGATGTTTTTGCCCTCGACCTGGTCGGCCAGGGTTGTGGTGCGGCCATGCCGAACTTGCGCACGGGTGAAGCCCTCCTGGCTGCCGGCCGGGCAAAACGGGTTCTGTCCATTTGCGTGGAAGTGTGCAGTGCCGCCTTTTTTATTGATGACGATCCTGGCGTATTGATCAGCGCTTGTTTGTTTGCCGATGGAGCGGGCGCAGCCGTCCTCGCCTGTGAACCACGCGCGGGAAGCCGGCGGGTGGAATGGAAATATACCGCTTCGCGGCTGGTCACAGCGGAAAGGGACACGCTTCGATTCAGCCATCAGAACGGGATGCTGCGAAATATTTTGCTGCCGCAGGTGCCGCAGGTGGCCGGCGAAATTGCGGGGAAACTCTTTTCCGAATCCCTCGCTGCCGCCGGGGTGGATCGCAAACAAATCACCGGCTGGATCATGCACACCGGGGGGCGGGATGTGATTCTGGCCATGCAAAAAGAACTGGGTTTAAGCGCGGAGGATGTGCGCCATAGTTCTTCCGTGCTCCGCGAGTTCGGCAACATCAGCAGTCCCACGGTTTTTTTTGTTCTGGAACGCGCCCTGAACGATGCCGTGCCGGATGGCCTATGGTGGATGTCCGCGTTCGGGGCCGGCTTCAGTTGTCATGGCGCGTTGCTGGAAGTAGGCCGGCCGTGAAGCGCATTGTTCAACCCGAATGGCTTGATTCGTTGCCACCGGATGACCCGCGGGCCATCCGATCGCGCAAAGATTTGATCCGGGTGAACGGTTGCATGCGCAATCCCCAGATTATGAACCGCGCATTGCGTGTGTGCATGAATGGAAGCGCCAAAATCATCGAGTTGGGAGCGGGCGATGGACGGTTTTTACTCTCGGTCGCCCGGGGATTTGTCCGGCAGCGACAGGCCATGACCGCGACCCTGCTCGATCAGCAGGACAATGTTTCATCCGATACGCGCCTGGCTTTTGCTGCTTTAGGGTGGAACCTGGAGGCGGTGGTCGCCGATGCCTTTGACTGGTTGAAAACACCCGGTGCCGGTCAAGTGATCGTGGCCAATTTATTTTTGCATCATTTTGAGGAAGACCGGCTCGCGAGATTGTTGGAACTGGTGGCCAGGCGGGCGGAGTTGTTCATCGCCGTGGAACCGCGGCGCGCGTTCTGGCCGTTGTTTTGCAGCCGGCTGTTACGGGGTATTGGTTGTAATGATGTGACGCGTCATGACGCGGTGGTCAGCGTGCAGGCAGGTTTTTCCAGCAATGAATTGTCCCGGCTCTGGCCGGAGAAACCTGGGTGGCGGCTTACGGAACGCGCCGCCGGCGCTTTCAGTCATTTGTTTATCGCGCAAAAGATTCATTGAACGATGGGGGACACAAAATCCATCACAATTATCGGGGGCGGGCTGGCGGGCCTGACGCTCGGCATCGGTCTGCGGCAGCGCGGCGTCCCAGTGACGATTCATGAGGCAGGGAGTTATCCACGCCACCGCGTTTGCGGGGAATTTATCAGCGGTCGCGGACAGGGCACGCTGGAACGGCTGGGGTTGCGGGAAATGGTGAAGCAATCGGGCGCGGTCACTGCGCAGACGACGGCTTTTTTCTCGGCGACTCGATCGGGGGCGGCGCATGCATTGCCTTCAAAGGCCATTTGTGTGTCCCGCTTTATCCTGGACGCGGCACTGGCGGACAAATTTCGGGAGCTTGGCGGTGAACTGGTTGAAGGCAGACGTTTTTCTGAAAATTTTGGCGAAGGGATGGTTCGCGCCACCGGACGACAGCCACGACCCGGGGAAAACGGCGCGCGCTGGGTGGGATTAAAGATTCACGCGCGCAAAGTTACGTTGACGGCGGACCTGGAGATGCACGCTTCGCCACAAGGTTATGTGGGGCTGTGCAAAATTAATGACGGCGAGGTGAATATCTGCGGACTTTTTAACCGAAGCACGGCCGAAAACCGTGGACCAAAAGCCGGGCGCGAATGGCTGTTCGGTTCCGCCGGCTCGCCCTTGAACCGGAGGATGGCCGGGGCGGAATTTAACGAAGATTCCTTTTGCGCCATTGCCGGATTGTCTTTGCAGCCGCAGCAGGCGGTGGGCCGTACTGAGGTCTGTGTGGGCGATGCCATCACCATGATTCCGCCCGTGACCGGCAATGGCATGTCCATGGCGTTTGAGTCGGCCGAGCTGGCGATTGCGCCGCTGATCGCGTGGAGCCGGGGCGAATCGTCATGGATTGAAGCGCGGCAGAAGATCGCGCGTGATTGCGACGCGACCTTTGCTGGCCGGCTGGCTTGGGCAAAATGGTTGCAACGGCTCATTCTTACGCCTCTGCTACAGAGTCCAATGGTCGCGCTCGCCGGCCACAGCAACTTGTTCCGGAGCCTGGCCTTTGAACATACACGCTGACGGGTTTTTAATTGTGGCTCTGCCGCGGAACAATATTTGACTATGGCGCGGGCTTGCCTATCGTTTTGCGTTATGGCCGACAAACATTACCGCAGTCTCATCAAAGCCGTTTCCTGGCGCCTCACCGGCAGCATTGATACGATGATCATTTCCTTCATTATCACGGGAAAACTCAAATGGGCCTTGACCATCAGCGGGGTCGAATTGTTCACCAAGGTCGGCCTGTATTATCTCCATGAGCGGATATGGGAAAAGCTCTCGTTTGGCCGCATTAAATCAGACAAGACAAACTACGAGA